>Ga0164242_10001814_pt1 | contig 25025 bp, 23 predicted proteins | sample OricomgcompostMG_FD_108783 | JGI IMG/M metagenome (GOLD analysis project Ga0164242, IMG submission 108783) | Miracle-Growth compost microbial communities from Emeryville, California, USA - Original compost - Miracle growth compost (MG) ...
GGACACCCGAAGGGCACCATATCGACCTGGGCCAACCGCCTTGGCCTCGCCGATCGCGACCGCATGATCGCCTCGCTGAAGCAGAACGCGGTAGAGGCAGAATGAACCTCGCCCCCAGCTATCGCGATTTCCTCGCCGCCAAGATGGTGTTCGCCCCGGCAGGCGGCTTCACCATCGACCTGGCCGAGATCAATCCGCTGCTCAAGCCGCACCAGAAGGCGATCGTCAAATGGGCGATCGAGGGCGGACGGCGGGCGATTTTCGCCGCCTTCGGCCTCGGCAAGAGCTTCATCCAACTGGAGATTGTCCGCCTGGTCCTCGCCCGGCAGGGCGGCATGGGGCTGATCTGCGCCCCGCTCGGGGTGCGGCGCGAGTTTTTCCATGACGTTCAGGTGCTGGCGACCGGCGGCGATCCGAGCATCAGCGATGCGCAGCGTGCCGAGCTGCGCGCCTGGCAGGAGGGTCATCCCGAGCGCGTGCCGGCACTGAAATTCATCCGGTCGCTGGCCGAGGCTGTCGACGGCGGCATGCACATCACCAATTACGAGACGGTCCGCGATGGCCGGCTCGATCCGCGCGCCTTTGCCGTGGCTAGCCTTGACGAGGCCTCGTGTCTGCGCGGCTTCGGCGGCACCAAGACCTTTCGCGAGTTCATGCGGCTGTTCGACGGGGTGCGGTTCAAGTTCGTCGCCACCGCAACGCCCTCGCCCAACCAGTTCATCGAACTGCTCGCCTATTCGGCCTTCCTCGAGGTGATGGATGTCGGCCAGGCCAAGACGCGCTTCTTCAAGCGCAACAGCGAGAAGGCCGACACCCTCACCATCCACCCGCACAAGGAGCGCGAATTTTGGCTATGGGTCGCGAGCTGGGGACTGTTCGTGCAGAAGCCATCCGATCTCGGCTTCTCGGACGAGGGCTACGAGCTGCCGGGGCTCGACGTGTTCTGGCACGAAATCCCCGCCGATCATTCGCGGGCCGGCGAAGAGAAATCCGGACAAGGCCGGTTGCTGCGCAACGCCGCGGCTTCGCTGGCCGACGCCGCGCGCGAGAAGCGCGACAGCCTCTCCGGACGGGTCGCCAAGCTGATGGAGCTGCGGGCGATCGACCCGGGCGCGCACCGTGTAATCTGGCATGACCTCGAGGCCGAGCGCGAGGCTGTCGAGCGGGCCATCCCGGGCGTCAAATCAGTCTATGGCAACCAGGACCTTGACGAGCGCGAGCGTCGCCTCGCCGACTTCTCCGAAGGCCGATCGGCCGAGCTGTCGACCAAGCCGGTGATCGCCGGGCAGGGCAGCAATTTCCAGCGCCATTGCCATTGGGAAATCTTCCTCGGCATCGGCTTCAAGTTCAACGATTTCATCCAGGCCGTGCATCGCTGCTACCGCTTCCTGCAGCGCGATCGGGTGCGCATCGACCTGATCTACACCGAGGCCGAGCGGCCGGTGCGTGACGTGCTGGAGGCGAAGTGGCGCCGGCATGACGAGCAGATGGCGATCATGACCGATATCATTCGGGAGTTCGGCCTCAGTTCTGCCGCCATGGCGTCGAGCCTTGAACGCGGGATGGGCATCGAGCGGCGCGAAATCGCGGGCGACGGCTACACCCTGGTCAACGAGGACTGCGTCGAGGAAACGCGGCGCATGCGGGATGGATCGGTCGACCTGATCGTCACTTCGATCCCGTTCTCGACCCAGTACGAATATTCGCCGAACTACGCCGATTTCGGCCATACCGACGATGACGCGCACTTTTGGGCGCAGATGGATTTTCTCATTCCCGAGCTGCTGCGGGTGCTGGCGCCGGGGCGGATTGCCGCCATCCATGTGAAGGACCGGATCGTGCCGGGCGGTATGACCGGTCTGGGCTTCCAGACCGTATCGCCCTTCTCCGATGATTGCATCGCCCGCTTCCGCCGGCACGGCTTCGCCTTCCTCGCCCGCAAAACCATCACCACGGACGTGGTGCGCGAAAACAACCAGACCTATCGGCTGGGCTGGACCGAGCAGTGCAAGGATGGCTCGCGCATGGGCAATGGCCTGCCGGAATATCTGCTGGTGTTCCGGAAGCCGCCGACCGACCGATCCGACGGCTACGCCGACAGGCGGGTGGTCAAACCGAAAAAGATCTGGGGCGATATCTCGGAGGACCATGCTGCAGAGGGTGAGGAAGACGAGAACGGCGTGCCGCGCAAGCCGCGCGCCGCCGGCTCCGGCGGCTGGAGCAATCCGGACGGCTATAGCCGGGCTCGCTGGCAGCTCGACGCGCATGGCTTTCAGAGATCGAGCGGCGACCGGCTGCTGATGCCGGAGGAGCTTCGGCACCTGCCGGCCGGGGTGATCTATCGGCTATGGAAAAAGTTCAACCTGGCGCTCCCCTACGACTATGAGCATCACGTCGCCGTCGCCGAGGGGCTGGAAGAGTTCGGCGCGCTGCCGAAAACCTTCATGCTGATCCCGCCGCACTCCGAGCACCCGGACGTGTGGAGCGATATCACCCGCATGCTGTCGATGAACACGCTGCAGGCCGGTGCTGGCCGCGAGCTGCATCTGTGTCCGTTGCAGTTCGACATCGTCGATCGCGCGATCACCCAATATTCCGAGCCCGGCGAGACGGTGTTCGACCCTTTCGGCGGGCTGATGACCGTCCCCTATCGCGCCCTGAAGCTTCGGCGCAAGGGCATCGGCATCGAGCTGAGCCCAACTTATTTCGCCGACGGTGCGGCCTATGTGGAGGCCGCTGCGCGCGACCTCGCCATGCCGTCGCTTTTCGACCTCATGGGCATTGAGCAGGGAGAAGAGGCATGACCCGCGAGCGCTTGCCCGATCGACGGGAAATGGAAGCCCTCGAGGCGGAGCATATCTGGCGCGGGCCGCATGGCGAGGTGGGCGAGACGATGCTCGTCTCGATCGGCCGCTATGCGGATGGCCGGATCGGCGAGGTGTTCATCGACTATCCGACGCATGAGGGCGAGCGGAAGAAGAGCGAGCGCACCATGGCGCTCGGGCACGATATCGCCATCCTGATCTCGCTTGCCCTGCAGCACGGCGCCTCGATCGATACGCTGCGCCACGCCGTCAGCCGGGAAGATGCAAATGTGCTCGGCAGAATCGTGCCGGTGCCGTCAACGGTGGTTGGTACCGTGCTCGATGCGCTCGCGGCGGAGGCCGGCAATGGCTGATGGCTCCCCGATCGAATGGACGAACGCGACCTGGAACCCGGTGACGGGCTGCTCGATCGTCTCAAAGGGCTGCACCAATTGCTATGCCATGCAGGTCGCCGGACGCATGGAGGCAATCAGCATCGCCCATGAGGCGCGCCATGGCGGCGATCCGGGACCGATGCTGCGCTATGGCGGCACCACCGAGCAGACGCGGCGCGGCAAATCCGTATGGACCGGCAAGATCAACCTCGTTCCGGAGGTGCTGACCGCGCCGCTGCGCTGGAAGAAGCCGCGGCGGATCTTCGTCAATTCGATGTCGGACCTCTTCCACGAGGGGGTCCCTGACGAGTGGATCGACAAGGTGTTCGCCGTCATGGCGCTCTGCCCGCAGCATAGCTTTCAAGTGCTGACGAAGCGGCCGGCGCGGATGCGGGCATATTTGTCCAATCAGCCGCAGGCCAGGCGCCGTTGGGAGGACGTGCTGAGGACGATGGGCATCATGCATCGCTCGCCAGCAGTTGTGCTGCGGAATGTCTGGCTCGGCACCAGCGTCGAGGATCAGGGTTCCGCCAACGAGCGCATTCCGGAGCTGCTGGCGACGCCGGCGGCCGTGCGCTTCATCAGCGCGGAACCTCTGCTCGGGCCGGTGGACATGATCTGGGCTCTATGCGGTCTCGATTGGGTGATCGTCGGCGGCGAAAGCGGCCCCGGCGCCCGTCCGATGCATCCGGATTGGGCCCGATCGCTGCGCGACCAGTGCGCGGACGCCGGTACGCCATTTTTCTTCAAGCAATGGGGCGAGTGGCTCGGCGGGCGTTGGGAGGACGATGGCGATTCCGGCTGGTTTGTCCCGGCTGATGGCGGCGGTCGGCGGCCCTATCGCGATGCCGGCATAGAGCACTGGTTCGACCGAGAGAGCTGGCCCATCGGACCCGGCTCAATGCGCCTTGGCCGGAAGAGCACCGGTCGGCTGCTCGATCGCATCGAACATAATGCGATGCCGGAGGCGAAAAGTGGCTGATATCAGGTCGACGCTCCGGCAGGCTTTGGGCGATGGTACCCGCGCTGTCGATTTCGAAGAGTTCGTTACATTTGCGGCCAATACACAGGCCGCTTATCGCGACGTTGCCGACCCTCGAGCTGCAGTTCTTCTCCGGTTCATCGAGCTTTTCTCCATTGCCGCCGTCGAAGGTGGCCGAGAGGGGGCCGGTAAGCTCGGTGAGCGGCCAGACGATACAGCCGACGTGATGCACTTCATGTGCACCGGTGCAGCCGTAGCGGTGTGCTCAGCCGTTCTCAGTGTCCTCGAAGACGACATCCCAGCGTCCGCTTTGCGCAAAATTGTCCTCGGCTCGTTTCGCGACGGACTGGAGGAAGTCATCAGGGTGAACGGGCTGAAATGAGCCTGTCGCCCGAGCTTGCCGCCCTCCGTGACGAGGCTTTGCGGGTCACCTGCCAGTCCTGGGCTATCCAGAAGCGGTGGAAGCTGGCCAAGGATGGCGCCTGGCTCGTCGGTCCCTGTCCAGAGTGCGGCGGCACCGATCGATTCTCGATCAGCATCCAGCGGGACTTCTTCAAATGTCGAAAGTGCGACGTCCAGGGTTCGGGCGTCATCGATCTCGTCATGAAGACGGAAAAGCTGGAGTTCGTGCCGGCCTGCGAGCTGATCACCGGACGCAAGGCCGCCGATCCGGTCGACGAGAAGCGAATGGCCGAGCTTAGGGCAAAGGCGGAAGCCGATGCTCGCAAGCGCGAGCAGGATGCCGCTATTTTCCGCGAGCGGGCGCGCGAGGCCGGCTATCGAATCTGGCATAGCGCCAAGGCCGTGCCGATCGGTGGCATCGTTTCCGCCTATCTCGCCGAGGCGCGGGGCCTGCGTGGCGGCCGCATCGATTTCAGCGCGCCCGGTTGGGCCGCCGGCATGCACATCCGCTACATCGCCGCGCATCCGTATTGGGATGAGAAGGGCAAGCACCGGCTGCATGTCGGGCCGGCGATGATTGCCGGCATCCAGTACCCGGACGACAGTTTCGCCGGCGCGCATCAGACCTGGATCGATCTCGACCGCCCGAAGGCTAAACTGGTGTTGCCGCCCGACGAGAAAGGGCGGCAGCGTTCGGCCAAGAAGGTGCGCGGCAGCTGGAAGGGCGGCGCGATCCGTCTCGTGACGCCACCCAATGTACGCCGAATCGTGATGGGCGAGGGCATCGAAACGACGCTGACCGCCTATGCCCACGCCTGGGAGCCCGACACGGCCTATTGGGCTGGCGTCGTCAAAGGCAACATGGCCGATTTCTTCGTGCCGCCCGATTGGTGCCGGGAACTGATCTATCTCACCGACGAGGCCGAGGCGATCGGCGACATGGAAAAGGGCCTGCGGCGCGCTGAGGCTGCGCGGCCCGGCCTCGTCGGCATGCTGGTCGAGCCGGTCGGGGACGGCCGGGACTTGAACGAGCTGGTGATGCACCGTGGCTGACGACGAGGATCCGAACGGTCCCGACGCGGTCAAGAAGGCGATCGGCCGTAAACGCAAGGTCGGGCCGCTGACCGTCATCGAGGGCGGTAAGGGCGAAAAGCCGAAACGCGCGCGCAAACCGAAGGCCAAGGTCTCGGCCGAGAGCGATGGCGGTTTCGATCCCTCGGCCGTACCGGGAGCTGTCGGACAGGAATTCGATGACGTCGAACCGGAAGATGAGGATGGCGACGATTTCGATGGCGCCAACTTCAATGGTGATTTCAGCGGCGATGATTATGACCGCCGGCCGGATGGCTATGACGATGCGATCTGGGAGATGGCCAAGCATTGTGCGGCCTATGATCAGAACGATCGCGACAATGCGCGGCGGCTCGACATATGGTCAGGCGGAAACATCCGCTATGTGCCTGGCCTCGGCTGGCTGACCTGGCGCGGTACGCATTGGGAACGCGATGAGGGCGAGTTGCATGTGCGCCTGATGGCGCAGGACCTGGTCGACCGCATCAAGCTCGAGCCCTTCTTCATATTGGCGACGCCGGCACAGCAGAAGCTGCTCGATATCGCCGCCAAATATGCCAAAATCGCCGAAGAGGATCGTTCGCCGGGGCAAGTGGCGACGATTGCTCGCGCCGACAAGGTGCGCTCCGCGCTGTCGAACAAGCGCAGCAAACGCAAGAATTTCGCGGTCACTTCAGGCAATGCCGGCCGCACGACGGCGATGCTGGTGCAGGCCACTAGCCTGAAGAAAATCGACCCGAAGACGCTCGATGCCGATCTCTATCAGTTCAATGTGCGCAATGGCACGCTGCATTTTTCCCGCACCCCGGACCTCGAGCAGGATATCGATGGGCCGGACGTGAAAATCCGCTATATCGGCAATATCGAGTTTCGGCCGCATAGTCGCGACGACTTCGTGACCAAGATGGCCGATGTCGATTACGATCCCGAGGCCAAATGCCCGCGGTTCCAGGCATTCCTCGACCGGATGATGCCCGGCGACCAGATGCAGCGCTTTCTGATGGTCTTTCATGCTTATGCCATGCTGATCGGCGGTAATGGCGCCCAGAAGGTCGCTTATCATTTCGGCCTTGGCGGCAATGGCAAGACGGCCTTCCTGGAGACGCTCGGGCGCCTCGCCGGCAACTATCGCACTACGGTTTCACCAGACACGATTACCGGCGATAGCCAGCGGCAGGGGCAGCAAGCCTCACCTGACATCGCCCGGCTGTTCAACACCCGCTTCGTCGTGGTGGAGGAGCTGCCGAAGGGCGCGTCGCTGCGCGAGGACCTGATCAAGGCGTTTTCCGGCGGCACCAGGTTGACGGCGAGATTCCTGCAGAAGGACATTTTCGAGTTCCTGCCGATTTTCGTGGCCATTCTCTCCGGCAACACCAAGCCGACCATTCAGGGCTCGGACCAAGGTATTTGGCGGCGCGTGCTGATCGTGCACTGGAAGCAGACGATCGCTGAAGATGATCCGTCGCGCATGGAGCTGCCGGACCTATTAGCCATGTTCGACGAGGAACGATCCGGTATCCTCAACTGGCTGATCGAAGGTGCGTTACTCTATCTCAAGAGCGGGCTGATGACCTACGTCCCGGCCGAGGTGACCGCCTTCACCAATGCATATCGTCGCGACCGCGACAATATCCAGGTGTTCTGCGAGGCGATGATCCGGCCGGCGAAGGGTAAGAAGGTGCAGGCCGGACCACTCTACCGAAGCTATACCGATTGGTGCGAGGCCAACGGGCTGCGATCGGCATCGCAGCGTAGCTTCGGCGATCGCCTGACCGAGTTGGGCTACGAGAAATATTCCGGCCGCGTCTACGAGTATCTCGATATCGAGCTCGAGGCGAACCCCAAATACGATCCGCCCGGCTCGAACGATTAGTTTCGGGCCGACCCTTTGCGCGCTCGCGGCTTTGCCGTCGGCGCCCCGCACCCCCTCCCCCAAGATAGAAAAACGGAAGTCGCAACCCTCGTCGCGCTGACGCGCGCGACACGAGGGTTGCGAGAGTTTTTCGAGGTTTAAATGCGACACTCTCGCGGGCGTTTCAATAGTAAAATCAACATGTTGACCGGTGATTGCGAGGGTCGCGAGGGTCGCGCTCGGGTATATATGGGTTTCGGGGGAAAAGGGGTTGGCCTCACCCTTCCCGTTGGTGGCGAAAGCTCACATCATGTGAAGCAACCCTCGCCACCCTCGCAAACCCCCGCCATGTCGTTGGTCCTGCGTCGCTTTTTAGCTAGCGAGGGTCTTCTCTCGACCCTCGCTAAACCTCGCAGAGAAATAGAGGCGAAGCCGATGGTTGAAGAAGAGGTGAAGCCGGCCAACGTGCCGGTCGTGAAGGTGCCGATGGGGCGTGGCAGCGCCGCACAACGGCGGCAGTTCGAGCAGCCGGAGCTGCCGACGCCTCGCGAGATTGAGGCGCATAGCTGGTACATCGTTCAAGTGGCGTCGAACCGCGAGCAATTGACGGCCGACTTGCTGCGCCACCGCGCCCATCTGGCAGTCGTGCCGGTGGTCGAGCGATACCGGCGCGCCAATCGCTATGCCAGGAGCAAGCGCAAGGTGACGTTTCCCATCATGCCGCGCTATGTGATCGTGGGGTTTGGCCGTGACGCCATGCAGCCCTGGCGCGACCTGTTCGGTATCGGATTTGTGCAGGGCGTAGTCAGCGACGCTCGCGGGCCGATGCAGGTGCGCGACAAGAAGTTGGCCAAGTTTTTCGAGGAGCTTGGCGGCTCGAAGTGGAACGCGCCGGATTGGGAGCGCCATATGCGGTCAGGGCACGAGTTCAAGCCCGGCGACTATGTCGACCTAGCTGAGGGATCGCTGGCGGGCTGGCGCGTACAGGTTCACGACATCGTCGGCGATGTGGCGAAGATCATTATCAACAACCTGCTCGGACGCGACGTAGAGATGTCGGTGCCGCTTGCGCAACTCATCAAAGCAGAGTAGTTGTTCGATTTAGGACGATTGCTCGATCCGACCGCAGGCATTTGAGCCCGAGCGGCGGAGTGACCCAGGCGCCGACGATACGAGCGCCGCCAAGGGCGAAGCTTGCGACATCGATAGCCGAACCACGACGCGCCCGAGTGGCGCGTTTTTCGTTTCTGCCTTAGTGTCAGAGGCGGCGCTGACGTGGCAGATAGGGCGATGAGGGCCGTGTCATCGCGTTGGGGGCCACGGCGCGCCGCCTCACCTTTCGCAACTTTGCGGGAAGTCAGATACGCGACGCGGGCCGACCATCGACCTCCGGCCCTCCACCCACCCCTTTGGGTCCTTCCCCGAGGCCGGCGCGTATGCGGAACGTCAAAGCGCTTGAAACACGGAACATTTCGGGTTTTGCGCGGCTCGTTTTAAGTTTCCTGTTGTTGTTCAAGCGGATAGATGGAAAACATCGACACTGGCCTGCCAGCCGGCGTTGTGGATGCGGTCCTCAACCGCGGCGAACTGGCACGGGCACTGAACAAGAGCGAGCCGACCATCACGGCGTGGATCGGCGAGGGGATGCCGGTCCTCCGGCAAGGGACAAATGGGCAGGCCTACGAGTTCCAGCTCTCGGCGTGCTGGCGCTGGCTGAAGGCCCGTGAGCGCGCCGATCAGGAGAAGACCTCGGCGGCGCAGCAGGCCGTGCAGCAGATGCGCCTGGCGCTGATCGGCGGCAATGACATTGCCGATGATGATCGCATCCTCAGCCCCAAGCAGCGGCAAGAACTATACGATGCCGAGCGCGCCTACCTGCTGGCGGCCCAAAAGCGGGGCGAGCTGGTCAACCGGATCGATGTCGCCATCGTCTTCGAAAAGGTGTTCGTCATTATGCGCGACGCGCTGACCTCATTGCCGGACCGCCTCGAGCGCGAAATCGGCCTCACCGGCCGAGCCCTCGATCTATCGATCCAGATCTGTGACGGCGTCCTGGTCGAGGTGCAGAAGGAAATCGGCGACATGGCGCAGGCCGAGCAGCTGCGCGAGGCGGCCGAATAAACATGCTGCTCGATCATGATTATCGCCGCAGCGGGGGCGTTCTGCCGCCGCTCGCCTCGGCATGGGAGTGCGTCGCCGAGGCATTGCCAGCCGTCGCACCGGCGCAGCGCATCACAGTGCCGGAATCGGCGGCGCGGTATCGGATCGTCGAGGCGCCCGGCTATCGCGGCCCCTGGCGCAACGAAGCTGCCCCGCAGATGATCGAGCCGGCCGAGCAGATGACCTCACGCCGCTTCGAGGGCGTGATCTTTGCGGGACCGGCGCGCACGCTCAAGACGGACGGGCTCGTAGTGAACACGATCGCGCACCGCATCATGACGAACCCGCGCGATATGCGCGTCGTCCACATGAGCAAGGATACGGCCCGAGAGTTCTCGCTCTCGACCATCGACAAAATGATCCGCAACTCGCCGGCGATCCGCGCACGCCTGGTGCAGGGCCGTCGCTCAGACAACATCTTCGACAAGCAGTTTATGGGCGGCATGCGGCTGACCATTGCATGGCCGGTGATTGCCCAGCTTTCGGCGGCGACGCTGCCGGATGTGCTCTTCACCGATTATGATCGTATGCCCGACGACATCGACGGCGAAGGCGAGCCCTTCGCCCTCGGCAAGAAGCGCAACGAGACGGTCGGCTCGGTCGGCAAGACAGCGGCTGAAAGCTCGCCCGGCCGTCCGATCATTGACGATGAGTGGAAACCGTCTACACCGCACGAGCCGCCGCCGACGACAGGCATCCTCGCGCTTTACGGGCAGGGCACGCGCGGCCGGCTCTATTGGCCGTGTCCGCATTGCGCCAAGCTCTATGAACCCAAGTTCTCGCTGTTCCGCTATCCGCAGGGTGCGCCGCCGGTCGAGGCCAGCGAGCAGGTGCGGCTGATTTGCCCGCATTGCGGCTACCCGACGCCGCCGGAACTGAAAATGGAATTGCTCGCCAACTCGCGCTGGTTGCACGAGGCGGCGGATGAAGGGCTCGGCGGCTATCTCGCTGGCCTCACCACCATCGACGGGAATGTCCGCCGCTCGCCGCTCGCCAGCTACTGGATGTTCGGGCCGGCGGCATCGTTCCAGACCTGGCCGAAACTGGTGCTGGCCTATCTGCAGGCCGAGCAGGTCTATAAGCTGACCGGCGACGAAAAGGCCCTGCAGGTCACCGTCAACGTCGACCAGGGCGACGCGTATCGCCCGCGGGCGATGGGCACGTCGTCGCTGATGACCGAGGTCGAGCTGAAGAAGCGCGCGGTCAAGCTGCCGGGCCAGGGTGTACCGGTCAATACGCGCTTCATCACCGTGCAGGTCGACGTGCAGGCCAATCGCTTCGTGGCACAGGCGGATGCCTGGGGACCGCAGCTGGAGCGGACGCTGGTCGATCGCTTCGAGCTGTTCGAACCGGCCGATCCGGATAGTGAGCGGGCCATCGATCCCGCCCGTTATGCGCAGGATTGGGATTGCCTTTTCGCCCTCGCCGAACGCGAATACGAAGTCGATGGGACCGGCTATGCGTTGCGGCCGGCGTTCACCGTGGTGGATAGCGCCGGCCAGCCCGGCGTCACCGCCAATGCCTATAAATTCTGGCGCCGCGCGCGCAAGCGCGGCCTTGGCCACCGCATCATGCTGGTGCGCGGCAATCACGTGAAGCGCGGACTGCCGGATGCGCAGCGACGGGCTTATATCGCCTACCCGGAACGCTCGACGGAAAACGGCCGCACCAGGCAGCTCGACGTGCCGGTGATCTGGGTCGGGACCGATGCGCTGAAAGACGAAATCAGCGCGGCGCTCACCCGCGATGAGATCGGCGACGGGTCCTACAACGTCCTCGACCGCGTGGACCCGGTAGTGTTCGCGGAGCTGGCGGCGGAACGGCGCACCGACAAGGGCTGGGAAAAGCGGCCCGGCGTGGTGCGCAACGAAGCCCTCGACCTCGCCGTCTATGGCAAGGCCGTCGTCATCGTCAAAGGCGGCGAAAAGATCAATTGGGCGGCGCCCCCTGATTGGGCTGCGCCCATGGAAACGAATGTCAACGCAGTGCTGGTCGAGGGCTTCGTCACGCCTGCGGTCGAGCCGTTCACGCGGCCGCAGGAAGAGCCGCTGCCATCAGCGACGATGCCGGCTCGTTCGCGCTCTGGATGGCTTGGCGGCCGTCGCCATGGATTTTTGGGGAGATAACCTTTGCCGTGGACGCAAGCCGATATGGACAAGCTCAAGGATGCCATGGGCAAGGGGCTCCGCAGCGTCCGCTACACCTCGGGCGAGGTGCAGTACCAGTCCGTCGACGACATGCGGAAGATCCTCGCCGACATGCAGCGCGATATCGACGCCGCGTCCGGCGTGCCAACCACTTCGCGCCGCGTCGCGCGATATAGCCGGGGCTTCTGATCCGCATGCGCACCAATCTTCTGGACCGGGCGATCCTCTGGCTGTCGCCCGAGCGCGGCGCCGCGCGCATCGAAGCGCGGGCTCGGGCCAGTGTCGCCGCTCGCCGGGCGACCATGCTCGAAAGCGTTTATGACGGCGCGACGCATTCCTATCGCAATTCGAGCCGCCGTTACCGGCCGGGCGATGCCAACTCGACGCTGATCCACGCTGCTCGCCGCCTGCGCTTTGCAGCCCGTGATCTGGAGCGGAACAATCCGATCGCACAGCGCGGCTTTTCGGTGCTGACCAGCAACGTCATCGGCGCCGGCATTGTACCATCGGTGACGACGCCGCGCGGCGGCAACCGCTCGCTGACGGCGCTGCAGCAGCTGCTCAAGAGCCATTGCGATACGCCGAAAATTGACGCCGCCGGCCGGCAGAATCTCTATGGCCTGCAGACGGTCGCCTTCCGCGCGGCTGTCCGCGACGGCGAAAGCCTGATGGTGCGCCGGCTGGCGCTGGCTTCGGAAGGATTGCCACTACCCTTTCAGGTGGCCGTGCTTGAGGCGGACTATATCGATGATCGGGTCAATGGCGTCCAGCCGAACGGCAATCTCGCAGTGCAGGGGATCGAGTTCGACAGGAAGGGCGAGGCGGTCACCTACCATCTGTATGATCATCACCCCGGCGATTTGACGATCTATACGGCCTTGAACAGCCGGCCCTATCCCGCGGCGGATGTCGTCCACCTCTATCGCATCGATCGGCCCGGCCAGGCGCGCGGCGTCAGCTGGATCGCGCCGGTGATCGTCCGCCTCGGTGATTTCGAGGATACCAAGGAGGCCTATGTCATGCGGCAGAAAATTGCCGCCTGCTTCGCCGCCTTCATCACCAAGGTCGATGCGGCCGGCAACCCGGTCGATCAGGAAACGACACCGAATGGCTCGCCGATCGAGACGGTCGAGCCGGGGATGATCGAGCATCTGGGGCCGGGAGAATCCGTCACCTTCGGCACGCCTCCCGTGGTCGGCGACCTGGAGGCGTTTTTCCGGGTCAATGCCCGCGATATCGCGGTCGGGTTGGGCATGACCTATGAGGCGCTCACGGGTGATCTCAGCAACGTCAACTTCTCCTCCGGCCGCATGGGCTGGCTCGAGTTCCACCGGAACATCGGCGCCTGGACCTGGCAGATGGTGCTGCCGCAGATGTGCAGCAAACTCGGCCAATGGCTGCTCGACGGCCTGATGTTGATGGCCGTGGTGCCGACAGGCGCCACGATCGAATGGACGCCGCCGCGCCGCGAAATGATCGATCCGGCGAGCGAGCTGAAGGCGGCGGCGCAGGCGGCCCGCGATGGCCTCGGCACGCGCTCGATGTGGCTGCGCGGCATGGGCTACGACCCCGAGACGATCGATACCGATCGCGCGACCGAGCTGCAGCGCGAGGCGACGCTCGGCCTGCTCTACGACACCAATACCTCGGCCGAGGTGGCCGCAAAGGTGCGCACCGCGCCGCAGCCGACGCCGGAACAAACCGCGCCCAACAGTCAGGAGGTCGATCAGTGAACCCGCTCATCATCAATGGCGAGCTGGTGCTTTATGGCACCGTCGGCGAGATCGATTGGGACCTCGACGCCTTCACGGCGATCGATGTCATCGTCGCGCTGACGCTGCTGTCCGGCGACATCACGGTGCGGCTCAATTCCGGCGGCGGCTCGGTAGCGGAAGCACTGGGGATTTACAACGCGCTCAAGGCCTATCCGGGCAAGGTCACCGTCGTAATCGACGGGATTGCACTATCCTCAGCCAGCCTCATCGCCATGGCCGGCGACACCATCATCATGAATGTCGGTTCGCTGATGATGATCCATGAGCCGAGCGCGCCGAGTTATGGCAATGCCGATGATCATCAGTCCGCGGCCGATCAGCTCGACAAGATGGCCGAGCAGGTGGCGGCGATCTACGCCGCGCGAGCTGGCATCACCCCGGATGATGCCCGGGCCATCATGAAGGCGGAGACCTGGTTCACGGCCGAGGAAGCGGTTGCGGCGGGCTTCGCCGATGAGGCCGCGCCGGTCGTAGCCAAAGCCGTCGCTCTGTTCGACTTCCGGTCGTACCGGAATTCACCCGCATCGCTGACCGAGCTGGCAACAGCTTCCGCCACGATGTTCCAGCCGAAAGCGGCAAAAGCCGCGCAACCCAAGGAGACAGGCATGACGCTCGCCGAGCTGATTGCAATGCTGGCCGCGCGACTGAAGTCGCCGGCCGAAGATGTTACCATGATCTGCACCCAGGCCTCGGCACTCGGCCTCGACGTCAAGGGCGTCGAGACGCTGTTTGCCGCCGTCACCACGATGGCCGCTGCCAAGGATGTCCTCAAGGCAAAAGCCGCCGAAATGGTCGGCGTGCCTGCTCCGGCTCCTGCTCCCGCGCCGGCGCCCGCCGTCACGACGATGTCCGCCGGCGATCAGATGGAAGTGCTGCGCCGCGCCGGTCAGGCGGGCCTCGACCTGCCGGCGACCGAAGCCATCATGGCCGCTTCGCGTACCAAGGATGCGGCCTTCGCCGCCATTATCGACAAGGTTGCCGAAATGCGCGGCAATCCGGCGACGCCGACCGCGACGTCGCACGTGACCGAGGACGCCCGCGACAAGTTCATCACCGGCGCCTCTCGCGCGCTGATGGCGAAGGTTGGTCTCAAGGGCGGCGAGCGCAATGAGTTCTCCGGCCTCAGTCTCGTGGAACTTGGCCGTGAATCGCTGATGGTGGCGGGCCGTCCGAGCCTCGAAGTGCGTCGGATGGACAAGATGCTGATGATCGGCACGGCGTTCACCATGGCCGGCGGTCTGCACTCCACCTCGGATTTTGCCTATATCCTGCAGAATGTGGCGCAGCTGTCGGTGCTCAAGGGTTTCCAGGAAGCGGAGGAGACCTATCAGCTCTGGACATCGGTCGGCTCGGCTTCCGATTTCAAGCCGATCAGCCGCGCCGATCTCGGGCTGTTCCCGGCTCTCGACCTGGTCGGCGAGGGAGCCGAATACAAATACGCCAAGATCAGCGATCGCGGCGCCACCGTCGTCGTCGCTACCTATGGCAAGATGATCGGCATCACCCGCCAGGCGATCATCAATGACGATCTCGGCTTGATCGGGACGCTGCCGATCAAGATGGGCCGTGCTTCCAAGCGTACCGTCGGAAACCTGGTCTATGGTGTCCTCAACGCCAATGCCGCCCTCGCCGATGGTATCGCGCTCTTCCACGCCAATCACAACAATCTCGGCACGGCTGGCGCGCCGTCCGAGACCAGCTGGCAGGAAGCGGTCACGAAAATGGGCAAGCAGCAGGACAGCGACAAGAACGCCGTCGCGCTCAACATTCAGCCCAAATACTTCCTGTCGAGTGCTTACCAGTTCACCGCCAAGCAGCTGTTGCAGTCGAGCGGCTCGATCGCCGACAACAAGAGCGCGGCCGTAGTGAACACCGTGCAGGGGCTGGTCACGCCGATCACCGACCAGCGGATCACCGGCAACCAGTGGTTCATGGCGGCCGATCCCAACCAGTTCGACACCATCGAGGTCACCTATCTCGATGGCGTGCAGGAGCCGGTTGTCGAAAGCCGCGACGGCTGGACGATCGACGGTACCGAATTGAAGGTGCGCCTCGATGCCGGCGTCAACGTCCTCGATTTCCGCGGCCTGTTCAAGAACGCCGGTCCCTGATCCGACAGCCGACTAGCAGCTAACCCCCGCGAATGAGGCGCCTTCGGGCGCCTCATCGTTTTCTCACCCCCTTTTTGCAACTCCGCTATGGGAGAGTTCTATGAAGAATTTCGTACAGGACGGCGACGTCCTCGACCTGCTGCTGTCCGCCGACGTGGCCGCGGGCGGCGTGGTGATCGCCGGCGATATCGTCGGCATCGCCATCACGGATGGTAAGAGCGGCGCCACCATCTCGGTGAAGACCAGCGGCGTCTTCGACTTGCCCTACGGCGTCAACGCCGCCGTAACTTTGGGGGCCAAGGTCTACTGGGATGGCTCCAAGACCACCGGAACGGCCACCGGCAACACGCTCATGGGTCATGCTGTGAAGGCAGCCGCTGCCAACGACGCCACCTTGCGCGTCAAGCTGATCGCGCAGGCCTGATGCGCCGCGACCTGGTCGAGGCGGCGCTGTCGAGCATTGCCTCGACTCTTTTTTCCGATGTCGATTTCACGCCGCCGGGCGGCTCGGTCCGGCGCATCGTTGCCGCGATCTCCGGTATCGAGATTGCTGCCGACGAATCGACCGAATATGGCGTCACCGCCGCGCGCATCGCGACCTATCAGACGCAGGCGATCAAGACGCTTTTTCCGGATATCGCCGCCGGGGCGCTGATCAGCGAGTTGGACGATGCCGGCGCGTCCATCGGCGATTACGTTGTGCTCGACTGGAAGCCCTTCGGCGATGCCCGGCTGGAAATCCAGATCAGCCTTCGCCCGGCTTAGCCCAGGATGCCAAGCCGCCTGCAAATCCAGGCGACGCTGGTCGGCAATCTTCCGGACTTCATGAAGGAAGAGACCGACCGCGCCGCCGCCGCCGTCAGCCAGGGTACCAGCAAGACCACCGACTGGCTGAAGGCGCAGTTGCGCAGCCAGATCATGGCGGCCTTCGGCTCGCAGAAGCTGGCCAATGCCTGGCGCAGTCGGGTTTTTCCGGCGCTCCCAAAAACCAGCATGGGCGCCGCCGGCGTCGTCTGGTCGAACGCGCCGCACATCATCGAGGCCTTTTCCGCCAACACTGTCATCAAGAGCGGCAAAGGCTTCTGGCTGGCTATCCCCTCGCCGGATTGCCCCAAGAGCTATGGCTACAAGCGCGTCACGCCGTCGAACTGGAACGATGCCAAATATGGCCCGCTCCGCTTCGTCTATCGGCCCGGCAAGGTCTCGCTGCTCGTCGTCGACAATGTGAAGCGCACCAGTGCCGGCAATGTCAGCGGGCAGCTGCAGATGCGCAAGAACGGCGGCTACAAGGCCGGTGCCAGCACGGTCATCATGTTCTACCTGGTCCCGCAAGTGACGCTGCGGCAGCGGATCGATCCGCAGGGCGCCTATGCCGAAGCGCTCGATCAGCTGCTCGACAACGTCGTCGAGGCCTGGCAGGCGGCAGAGGAAAGTGAATGAGCAAGCGCGACCAGATTTTTGATGCGCTCTATGTCGTCCTGCAGCCCGCTATGGAAGGCCTCACTCGTAATAAGCCTCTGGTCGATTTCGATGCGGCCAGCTTCACCACGCTGAGCGATGACGCCGACCCGGAGCTGACCGAGACGTTTCTCAATCCGCCGCTCTATGAGTTCACCATGCGGCCGGTGCTCGTGCTGGCGGTGAAGGGCGATGACGGCGCCGCGCGGGATGCAGCGCTGACGGCGCTCATCGACAGCGCCGCCGCACAGCTCGCCACAGTGACCGACCTTGGCGGCCTAATCACCGATATACGCCCGCAGCCCGTCAGCTACGCTTCAAGCCAGATCTGGGGTGCGGCCGGCATCAAGGGCGGCGAGCTGCCCATCGAGCTCGATTTCTGGTCCACCAGCAGCCTCGGCTGAAGCCGGGCATTCATCAGGAGAAAGTCATGGCTTCGAAGCCTCGCGCTACCGGCGCGGATGCCGTCGTGCTCTTCGGCAAGGAAGTGACCTATGCCACGCCGCCCGATGGCAGCGCCGGCGGTGTCTATGTGCGGCCGCCGCTCAAGACCAGCGAACTGTCGGGCTCGCAGCCCCTCGAGGATGACCAGCTTTGGAACACCGGCTCGTCCGAAGATACCGATCCGTCGCTTGGCGCCTTCGATGCCTCCGGCGATATCACCGCGCCGCTCGACAGCCGCGGCGCCGGCTTCTGGCTGACAGCCGCCCTTGGCGCCGAACCAGCCGCGCCCGTGCACGATGCCGATGCCGGCACCTATCTCCACACCTGGCAGTCGGGCGAGGACATTTCCTCGTATACGGTCCAGACCGGACACCCGAAGCTGACCACGCCGAAGTGGAAGACAGCCAAGGGCGCAAAAGCCGGCGGCTTCTCCTTCCAGCTCGCCCGCAATGGCCGCGCGATCCTGACGCTGCCGATGATCGCGCAATCCGAGGCCAAGGACACGCCCGCCAATCCGCGCGACGCCGCGCCGCTGGTCTATGACTATCTGCCGTTCGACAACGCCACCGGCAGCGTCAAGGTGAACGGTACGCAGCTCGCGAGCCTCACCGGGGGCACCATCACGTATTCGAGCACGCCGGAGGCGATCGAGACCATCCGCCCCGACATGTTCATCGACGGGATCGATGAAGGCATCCGCACCCTGAGCGGCTCGTTCGACCTGCGGCTGGGGACCGATCACACGATCGACGATCTAGTCGATGGTGGCACCTCCTGCGCCGTCGAGGTGTCCTTCACCTTGCGCTCGCAACCGACCTGGAAGTTCGTACTCACCATGCCACGCGTGTTTTTCGAGCGCAGCAAGCAGCCGATCGACGGACCCGGCGGCATCCAGATCACCACGAATTGGCGGGCGGCCAAGGATGCGACCGCCGGCTACATGCTGCAGGTGACCTTGCTCAACGATGTGGCGGCGTATTGATATGGCCATTCGCCTCAAGCGCCGGCTCGAATCGAGCTGGATAGAGCTGGGCAGCAATGCTGCCCTGTTCTGCGAACCGGCGACCACGATGCTGGTCTATGCGGCGCGCGCCCAGGCGCAGGCCTTATTCGTCGAGCTTTCCGAAGCAGGCGAAGCCGTGACCAAGGCCGGTGGCAGAATTGCCGGAGTGCCGGATCTGGCGGACCCCGCGCGCGCCAAGAGCTGTCAGGAAGCACTTTTCGTCGTGAGCCTCGCTGAGCTAGCTGCCACTGACTGGCGCGGCATTCACGATGAGGATGGCGTCGAGCTGACATATGATGCTGCACTCTTGCCCCTGCTCCTCACCGACCATGCCGTCGTGGACAATTTTCTCGGCCGATACCTGCGCCCGATCAGTCAGGTGGTGACCGAGGGAAAAGACTAGCGGCCCTTGCCGGGTGGCATTTCGGCAGGGGCCGCGGAAGGTCCTATTGCGACGGTTGTGTCGTCGTCGGCGCCAGCTGTGCCACCAGCGAGCCAGGGCGCTGTCCCTATAATGAGTATGCGCCCGCCACCTTTGACGGCCGCATCGTCTGGGCTCTCTTCTGCGAGAACAGCTTCCGCGTGAAACTGGCAGGTTTTGGCGGCGTCGTCGGTGTCGAAACCGATATCGCGCGGCGCCGCGCGATATCGGCTGGGATTGATGACGATATCGCCGAAGACCTGCTCGCGCATTGTGAGCGGGCGCTGATAGCCGCCTATAACGAAAAGGACGCAACTGACGATGGCGGAGAAAACTAGGGAAATTGGCATCCGCCTGTCGGTTAAGGATGCCGATGTCGCCAAAGCGGCGCTCACCGCCTTCGGTACGGAAGGCGCGGCGGCGCTTAAGCGACTGGAGGTTGCCAGTGCGCCGGCTTCGACTTCGCTTCTGTCACTGAGCAATGCCATCGACAAGACGAGGGAGGTTGGTGCGAGCCGGCTTGAGGCCCTTGCCGATCAATTCAAGGAGGTGGGCTCCAGCATCCTGCTGCCTCTCGCCTCGCTTGCGACGCTCACCGGCGCGTTCGAAGCGTTCAAGGCGCAGATTGAACGCGCCGATTCGGCTAACAAACTATCGGCGTCACTCGGCCTCAGTGTCGAAGCTTTGACGCAGCTGGAACATGCCGCCGACCTGGCAGATATTTCGACCGATCAACTATCCACGGGACTGCGGCAGCTATCGAACAACGCGGCCCTTTCGGTCGAATCGTCGACAGGGAACGCCGCAAAGGCGTTTCAGACGCTCGGCGTCAATGTGAAGACGGCGAGCGGCTCTCTCAAGTCCACTGATCAATTGTTCGCCGACGTGGCGGACAAATTCGCCAACCTGGGAAATTCATCCACCAAGACCAGTCTGGCCATGCAGATCTTCGGCCGATCCGGCGCCGCGCTGATCCCGCTGCTGAACGAAGGTCGAGATGGTCTCAAGCAGCTGGCGGATCAGTCCGATCAACTCGGGCTGACCATCAGCAGTCAGGCTGCCGCTTCGGCAGAGGAGTTCAACGATAAGCTCACAGTCCTTGGCGAGCGCATTACCGGGGTGATCAGCCGAGTTACCCAAGAGGCGCTTCCGGCCTTTAACGCATTGGTTGACCAGTTCGATTCTCTGATCTCCGATGGCCCGCTCATGAGCACGGTGTTCACCCTGCTCGAGGGCGGCGTGCGTGACCTGACCAGTTTCATGGTTCAGCTGGTCGGAGCCACGAAGGAGCTTTCCGAGCTCTTGGGCGGTCTTTCGCTGGCAGCCGAGGGCCTGCAGCGCGGCGAAGGCTTTGGTTCGTTCTTTGCGACAATGACGGGTGCATTGCAGGACTTCAACAAGACCGCCAGCGACACCGAGAAGCTGGCGAATGCCGTCTTGAACGGTACGCCTCTGCCCCAATCCAACAATGCCAGCTGGCAGGCGCTCATTGCCGGCTTCGGCAAAGGGGGGGCGACTGCGCCGCCTCCGGCGCTCACCTCCACCACGACCGATCAGGCTCAAAAGAAAATCGACGCTGTCAGCAAGTCGATCGACCTGCAGATCAAGAACCTGACCGAAACCAACCGGCAGCAGGAGATCAATAACGAGCTTTCCCGCGCCGGAGTTACGATCGATAGCGACGCCGGCAACGCGATCGCCGCCAAAGCGGCGCAATATTACGACGAAAAGCAGGCGATCGAGGAGGCCAATCAGGCCGCCGGCTTTCTGGCGCAGACGGGCGAGAGCGCGATCGAGAGCTTCGTCGAGGGCAAGGAGGATGCCGTCTCTGCCATCAACGATATCACGAGCGCGCTGGAATCGGCGGTGTTGCAGGCGGCATTGCTCGGCAGCGGGCCGCTCGGCAATATCTTCGGTGGCGCGCCGACAACGTCGGGAGCGACCGGCGGTTTCGTTGGTAGCCTGCTGTCGAGCTTCGGCCTCGGGGCCAAGCCCAATGCCAAGGGTGGCGTCTATTCGTCACCGAGCCTCAGCGCCTTTTCGAATTCAATCGTGAGCCAACCCACCATGTTCCGGTTCGCCTCCGGCGCCGGGTTGATGGGTGAAGCCGGTCCCGAGGCGATCATGCCGCTGACACGCGGGGCCGATGGCCGCCTTGGCGTGGCCGGCGGCACCGCGGCACCAACCTCGATCGAGGTCACCATCCGCACCGTCAACGGCCAGGCGGTGCAGACCAAGGACGCCAAGGCCTCACAATCCAAGAATGGCGGCCTGTCGCTCGATCTGCTGCTCGACACCCAGATGTCGCAGACCATGAGCAAACCGGGCAGCCAGACGCGCCGCACCATGCGGGTGCAGTTCGGCCTCAACCCCTCGCTGACGAAACGCTGATGGTAGCCATTTGGCCTGAAACCCTGCCGCAGCGGCTGTTCGTCGACGGCAGCCAGGAGAGCATGGGCGATGGCCGCCTGCGCACCCAGACCGATACAGGCCCCGGCAAGGTGCGGTCTCGGTCAAGCGCCGTGGTCCGCCCGCTTTCCGGCACTATGCGCATGAACAACGCTCAGCTCGAAACCATGATGTCGTTCATCAACATCGATCTGGTCGGCGGCTCGCTGCCGTTCAACTTTCCGGCGCCGCGTGGCGAGGGGACCTGGCTGGTGCAGCTGGGACAAAATATGCCGAGCTGGAGCAATGTCGGCGGCGATCGCTATAACGTGACAATCGCTGTCGAGGTGCTGCCGTGAGCCGATCGATCTCCTTGACCGCGACCGCCTCGCTGATGGCGGAACGCACCGGCGAGACCTGGGTGTTTCTGATCACCGTCGAGCATGAGCAGTTGACGGCGCCGCTGCGCTTTTCCAGCGATCCGGGCGAGCGGGTTTCGGAGGAGCCGCTGACCTACGGTGTTACCAGCCGGGATAATTTCTACACCTTTCTTCCGATCACTGCGACGCTGCCCGACGATAGTGACGGCACGCCGCCGGCGATCAAGCTGGTGCTCGACAACGTCATGCGGCAGGCGATCCCGCTGCTGCGAACCATCACCACGCCGCCTTCGGTCACCATCGAAATGGTACTCGCCTCGGCCCCGGATACCGTCGAAACCAGCTTCCCGGCCTTCGACTTGGTCGACACCAATTACGATCAAGCCTCGGTTTCGGTCGATCTGACGATCGATGGCCTGACCACCGAACCCTATCCGGCCGACACCTTCGCGCCGTCAGGCTTTCCTGGATTGTTCTGATCGATGGATTTTTCCGATTTTGTTGGCCTGCCCTGGAAGGACCGGGGCCGGGACGCTGCCGGCTATGATTGCTATGGCCTGTTCCGGGCCGTCTTCCGCGCCGGCACCGGCATCGAGCTGCCCAGCTACGCCGACGACTATCTGACGGCCGCCGATCGCGCCGATACCGCGCAACTCATCGGCGCCGGTCTAGACGATTGGCTGCCCGTGGCGCGCCGGCAGGAACGGGCCTTCGACGGCGCGCTGCTGCGTATCGCCGGCGGCCTCCATATCGGCCTCATTATCGCGCCCGGCCGCATGCTGCATATGCCTGAAAGCAAGGCGAGCGTCATCGAGCCGCTGAGCCGCTACGACCTGGTGCTCACCGGTCTCTATCGCCATGCGAGGTTGGCATGACGGTTGTCGCAACCCGGCCGTTGCAGGGCGAGATCATTCCGCCCGGCATCGGCGTGACGCTGGTGCTGGCGCTGCGCCCGCTCTCGCTCGAGCGCCGGATGCTTGTCGCGCCGGCCGGCCTGACGATCGCCGAACTGGTCGAGTTCGGCGAGGCCCGGGCCGAAACCGGACTGCGGACGCGGCTGGTGGCGCGGCTCAATGGCGAGCCGATCGAGCCAGAGATCTGGCACCGGGTGCGGCCGAAGCCGGGCACTACGCTGGTCATCCGCGCCGTGCCGGCCGGCGATCCGGGCAACCTGCTGCGCAGCGTATTGACCCTCGCGGTCATCGGCTTGTCGATCTTTGCGGCGCCGATCATCGCGCCGGTGCTCGGCCTCTCTGCCAGCCTGGTCGGCGCCGGCATCACCATTGGCGGCCAGTTGCTGATCAATGCGCTGTTCCCGGTGGCTCAACCGCAGCTCGGCAGCAGCCAAGCGGGCTCGACCTCGCAGACCTATTCGCTCTCGGGTGGCCAGAACCAGGCGAACCCGTTCGGCCCGGTGCCGTCGATCCTCGGCAAGAACCGTTATTACCCGCCGCTCGGCGCAAAATCCTATACCGAGTTCGTCGGCGCCGATCAGTACCTCAGGATGCTGTTCGTCTGGGGCTATGGGCCGCTCGCCATCTCCGACATCAAGATCGGCGAGACGCTGATCACCGACTATCAGGATGTCCAGATCGAAACCCGCCAGGGTCTTCCCGGCGATGCGTCGCTGACCCTGTTTCCGAACGCGGTGCTGCAGACGGACCTGTCGATCGCGCTGACCGCCGCGGCGGGCTGGCAACAGCAGACGACCGACACCGGCATCGACGAAATCTCGATCGACATCGTCGCGCCGGGCGGCATCGTCCGCGTCGACAGCAGTGGCATGTCGCAGAACTACACCGTTTCGATCCGGGCCGAATATTCGCCGACCGGCGCCAACGCCTGGTCGCTGCTCGGCACCCTCGACCTGACCTCGCGCTCGACCGACGCCATACGGCAGACGATCCGGCTCGCGGTAGCGAACGGCCAATATGATGTCCGGGTCGAGAAAACGAGCGCCGATTATACCGGCAGCGATCAGGTGCAGGAGGAGGTCGACTGGACCGCCATCCGTGGCACCCGCAATGCGCCGCCGGTGAGCTTCTCCAAGCCGCTGGCGATGACGGCGATCCGCATCCGCGCCTCGTCGCAGCTCAATGGCGTCATCGATAATTTCAACGGCGTTGTCCAGAGTATCGTTGCGCAAAGCTTCAACGGCGAGAGCTGGGTCGCCAACCAGATCAGCCGCAACCAGGCCGATCTCTTTCGCCACGTGCTGCAGGGGCCCGCGAACGCCCGCCCGGCGCCGGACGGCCGCATCGACCTCGAAACGCTGGAGCAGTTCTGGACCTATTGCCACACCCAGAATTTCAACTTCGATATGGTCCGCGACTATTCGGCCTCGGTCTATGACACGCTGTCGGATATCGCCTCATCGGCGCGGGCCGTTGTGCTGTTTCGCGATGGCAAATGGAGCGTCGCCTGGGACCAGTCGGATGCGCCGATCGTCCAGCATTTCACGCCGCGCAATAGCTGGGGCTTTGCCGGGCAGCGCAACTACCAGCAGCTGCCGCATGCTTTCCGGGTGCAGTTCGTCAACGCCGACAACGGCTACCAGCAGGATGAGCGCATCGTCTATGACGATGGCTACACCGCCGCAAACGCCACGCTGTTCGAGCAGATCGAGTTTCCCGGCGTCACCGATCCAGACACCGTCTGGCGCATGGGCCGCTTCCATATCGCCCAGGCGAGGCTGCGACCGGAGACCTATACCCTCAATGTCGATGTCGAGCACATCGTCTGCACGCGCGGCGACCGCGTGCGCGTCACCCATGACGTGCCGATGTGGGGCCTTGCCAGTGGCCGGGTGAAGGCGGTCAGCGGCCTGACGGTGACGCTCGATGAGCCGATCACCATGGAGGCTGATAAAACCTATTCGATCCGTTTCCGGCTCGCCAATGGCGATAGCCTGCTGAAGACGCTGGTCACCGACGATGGCGAGCAGTTCGCCGTGTCGGTGACGGATGGCGCGGACAGCATGCCGGCTATAGGCGACCTGTTCATGGCCGGTGAAATGGGCACGGAATCGGTGGTGTTGCGCATCAGCGGCATCACGCCGGCGGAAGACCTCAGCGCCAAAGTGACGATGGTCGACGACGCGCCCGAAATCTCGACGGCCGATAGCGGCACCATCCCGCCGTTCAACAGCCAGATCACCGCGCCGACGGCGCTGTTTGCCGCCAAGCCGATCAACCTCAAGGTCAAGGAGGGCTTTCAGGGCACCGGCGACAAC
>Ga0164242_10001815_pt1 | contig 25024 bp, 33 predicted proteins | sample OricomgcompostMG_FD_108783 | JGI IMG/M metagenome (GOLD analysis project Ga0164242, IMG submission 108783) | Miracle-Growth compost microbial communities from Emeryville, California, USA - Original compost - Miracle growth compost (MG) ...
CGCTGACGCCCGAACAGGTGCGCATCTACGACAGTTATGCGGGCGCCTTCCAGATCATCCACAACAATCTCGATGCCGCGATGCAGGCGTCCTGCATCACCAGCGCAAGCCACGGCACGCTCAACGCCCAGGCCAAATCCGCCGCGCGCTCCGCTTTCGAGCAGACCAAGCAGCGCTTCTTCAATCACCTCATCACCGCGATGCAGACGCCGAGCGTGATCGCCAGCATCGAGCGCGATCTCGCCGCGGGCGAGGCGGCGGTCATCCAGATCGTCTCGACCGGCGAAGCGCTGCAGGAACGACGTCTCGCCGACATCCCGACCGACGAATGGGACGACGTCTCGATCGATATCACCCCGCGCGAATATGTGCTGGACTATCTCGAGCACAGCTTCCCGGTCCAATTGTTCGAGCCGTTCACCGACAAGGAGGGCAATCTCGCATCCCGGCCGGCGCGCGACGACGACGGCAATCCGGTGATCAGCCGCGAGGCGATCCGACGCCGCGAAGCGATGATCGAGCGACTGGCCGCTCTGCCGCCGGTGCCGGGCGCGCTCGACCAGATCGTCCAGCATTTCGGGACCGACAAGGTCGCCGAGGTGACCGGCCGGTCGCGGCGCATCGTGCCCAAACGCCGTGACGACGGCACGATCCGCTTCGCGGTCGAGAACCGTCCGGCATCGGCAAGCCTTGCCGAGACGCAGGCATTCATGGACGATGTTAAGCCGATCCTGATCTTCTCGGAGGCGGGCGGCACCGGCCGCAGCTATCATGCCGATCTCGCCTGCCGGAACCAGCGCCTGCGCAACCATTACGGCCTCGAATTCGGGTTCAAGGCGGACAGCGCGATCCAGGGCTTCGGCCGCGATCATCGCACCAACCAGAAACAGCCGCCGCGCTATCGGCCGGTAACGACCAATGTGAAGGGGCAGAAGCGCTTCATCTCGACCATCGCGCGCCGGCTCGATTCGCTCGGCGCGATCACGCGTGGGCAGCGCCAGACGGGCAGCCAGAATATGTTCCGCCCGGAGGACAATCTCGAATCCGCTTATGCGCGCGACGCGCTCAACCAACTCTATCGGCTGATCGCACGCGGCGCGGTCGCGGGCTGCTCGCTGGGCGATTTCGAGGCGGCGACCGGCCTGTCCCTGCTCACCGGCGAGGGCGGCATGCGCGAGGAACTGCCCGGCATTACCACCTTCCTCAACCGCATGCTGGCGCTCACCATCGCGATGCAGGATCTGTTGTTCGGCGTCTTCGAAGGTTTGCTCAGCGCCCGCATCGAGGGCGCGATCGCCAGCGGCACGTTCGAACTCGGGCTGGAAACGCTTCAGGCCGCGAGCTTCCGCGTCATCGATCGCGCGCCGATCTACAGCCATCCCGGCACCGGCGCGCAGACGGCATTGCTCACCATCGAACGCAAGGAACGGCTCGTTCCGCTGTCGCTCGATGAGGCGTTGACGCTGGTCGACGATCGCGGCGCGGTGATGCTGGTCAACGCCCAGACCGGCCGCGCCGCACTCCGGCGCCGGGCGCGCAGCGTGACCGACGATGACGGCGCGGTCCATCCGCGCGTGCGGCTGGTATGGCCGTTGACCGATGCAGTCATGCGCGCCGAGCCGCTCGCGGCAAGCGCGTGGCAACCCGCCGATCGCGCGGCATTCAGCGCGGCATGGGCGGCTGAGCTGGTCGATCTTCCCGCGTTCGAGACGTCGACGCTGCATATCGTGTCGGGTCTGCTGCTGCCGATCTGGAAGCGATTGCCGCAAGAGTCGACGCGGGTCTATCGGCTCCAGACCGACGACGGCGAGCGGATCATCGGCCGCCGGGTGTCGCCCGCCTGGGCCGCGACGGTCGCCAACGACAACAAGCCGGTGCAGCTCGCGGGCGACGAGGCGCTCGCGATGCTGCTCGAAGGCGACACCGTCCTGCTCCTCGCCGATGGTCAGGCGCTGAAGCGCGTGCGCGCGATGGGTGGCTGGCGGATCGAGCTGACCGGGTTCAACGATCTCGGCGTCGAGCGGCTCAAGACGATGGGCTTGATCTCCGAGATCGTCTCGTGGAAGCTGCGCCTCTACGTGCCGACAGGGGCTGTCGGCGCCGATGTGCTGGGGCGGTTGCTCGAACGCTATCCGATCGAGCGGGTTTCAGCGCGCAAGGCCGCCTGAGGAGCCCCGCGATGCACAGCCCTGCCAGTCAGATAGCGGCCGCCCTTGCCGACCACGCCGAGGCGGTATGTCGCCGCTATCTGGCCAATGGCCGCAAGGAAGGCCGCTACTGGCTGGTCGGCGACGTCCGCAATGCAGCAGGACGCAGCCTCTACGTTCGGCTGGTCGCCTCGCCCGACGGGCGCGGGCTGGCCGGCAAATGGACCGATGCCCAGAATGGCGATCACGGCGACCTGCTCGATATCATCGCCGCCGCGTGTGAGCATCGGACCTTGCGCGACACGCTCGACGAGGCGCGGCGCTTCCTGGGCCTGCCGCAGCCGCCACCGAGCGTCACGCCCCCGTTACGGCGCAGCAAGGCGCCGACCGGGACGCCGGAAGCGGCGCAACGGCTGCTCGCCGCATCACGGCCGATCGCTGGCACGATTGCGGCGGTCCATCTCGGTTCACGCGGCATCACCGATCTCACCGGCTGCAACGTGCTGCGCTTTCATCCACGCTGCTGGTATCATCCGTCCGGCGAGGATCATCCCGATGTCCGCACCGCATGGCCGGCGATGATCGCGGCGGTGACCGATCTCGATGGCACCGTCACCGGCGTCCATCGCACCTGGCTCCGGCGCGACGGCTCGGCCAAGGCGCCGATCGCCTATCCCCGCCGCGCCATGGGGCACCTGCTCGGCAACGGCGTGCGGTTCGGCGCGAGCGGCCCCGTCATGCTCGCCGCGGAAGGCATCGAGACGTTGCTGTCGCTGCGCCAGGTCATGCCAATGCTTCCGGCGATCGCCGGCCTCTCCGCCGCGCATCTCGCCGCCATCCTGTTCCCGGCCGGTCTGCGCCGCCTCTATGTCGCGCGCGACGACGATCCCGCCGGCGCCACTGCTTTCACGACCCTGGTCCAGCGCGCATTGCCGGTCGGGATCGACGTCATACCGCTCGATCCCCGTCTCGACGATTTCAACAGCGATCTCGTCAATTTCGGGCGTCGGCGCATCGCCGAACGCCTGTCCGTCCAGCTCTGGCCCGAAGACGCGGCGCAGTTCCTCGACGCCGGCAATGGACTCGTCCGATCGCCCCGGATCGGCCGGCAGCGCCGATCGCCATGACAGTTCCCGACAGAGGCCGCGCCTTCGGCCTTCGATAGAGGGCGACTGCGGCAAGCGGCTCGCGGCGGCAATGGCTCGACCTACGGCTATTTTCCGCCGGGGCGCGGGCTGAAGCCGCACGCCCCTTTGCATCGCGAAGCAAAATAGCCTTGGCCCGCCATCCTCCGCTGGCGCTCCGGCCGCGCCCTTTCGGGGACGCGGTGCAGCCGCGAGCCGCCCGCCGCCGGTCGTCGCCACGAAGGCCGCGACAGGCGCGGCTCATCCGGAGACTTCCCATGGCGATCGATCTCGACCAGCCCGAACAGGACGAACCCCAGCCCGGCTCCACCGCCTATGTCCTTCAGGAGATGCAGCTCTACGGCTACCGTCCCTTCGAGGACGAACCCGACGGCCGCCCGCTTCCCGACACCCGCATGATGGAAGGCGCGATCGCCGACATCTTCGACGCGATGGTGGCTTGCCTCGTCGACACGCGGATCGAACCCGACCTCGAAGACCTCGCCTGGAACATCGTCAACGTCTTCCAGCGCGCCGGCGACCGGATCGAGCGCGAGCTGGACGACAATGAGCGCGCGCAGAAGCGATTGCAGAGGCAGCAGGATGGCAGCGAGGTGAAGTCGGTCGAGCTGGAACGCAAGATTGCCGAAGGCATCACCATGATGGAGCGCCGCGACACGATGGAAACCTTCCGTGACATGGGCGCCGAGCAGTTTGAAAAGCATCTGCGCAAGCCGTGGATGCCGTGGTCGGGGCCGATGGTGAACCACAAGGCGCTGACCTCGGCGGTGCTCGACAGCCGCAAGCAGATCGACAAGCGCGCTTGGCAGGACGCCCGCGTCCTAAACCCCGATGGTCCCCGCTTCGTCCTCAGCGCCGGTCCGAACTACGAAGATCACGCGCTCATCTGCGGCACGCTCGACAAATTGCTGGTGCAGTTTCCCGACATGGTGCTGGTGCATGGCAAGACGCCGACCGGGGGCGAGCACATTGCCGCGTGCCGGGCGCGCAATCGTGACGTGCCGCAGGATCCGCGCAAGCCCGACTGGGACCGACACGGCAAGGCGGCACCGTTCAAGCGCAACGACGTCATGCTCCAGATCATGCCCAAAGGCGTCATCGTCTTCCCCGGCTCGGGCATCCAGGCCAATCTGGCCGACAAGGCGCGCAAGCTCGGCATCAAGGTCTGGGACTTTCGCGAGCGTCGCGCGCCCTGACCGCTCGGCCATGCGCCGCGTCGGCTTTCCACCGTGCATCCCTCCTCATCTGTTGCTAGGCTGTTCTCAATGCGGACCGATCTCGATCACCTCCCTGCCCAGAAGCGCCGCGAACTCGAGCGGATCGTCCAGATCATCTTCGAGGAGTTCGCCGACGCGCTGGCGCTGGCGAAGCACAAATGGAAGAAACAGGGGCGAATCGAGAAGATCATCCTCTATGGCAGTTATGCGCGCGGCGGCTGGGTCGATGAGCCGCATACCGCCAAAGGCTATCAGTCCGACTACGACCTGCTGATCATCGTCAACGATAAGCGCCTGACCGATCGGGTCGATTACTGGCTCAAATTGGAGGAGCGGCTCAATCGCGAGTTGGCGATCACCAAGACGCTGCGCACGCCGGTCAATTTCATCGTCCACACGCTCCAGGAGGTGAACGACGGGCTCGCGCATGGCCGCTATTTCTTCATGGACGTGAAGCGCGACGGCATCGCCATCTACCAGACGCTGCCGACCGAGCTGCATGAGCCCAAGCCCAAGACGCCGACCAAGGCACTGGAGATGGCGCGGGAGTATTTCGAGGAGTGGATGCCAGCGGCTTCGGGGATGCTCGAAACCGCAGCCTTCAGCCAGAAGCAGGGCCGGTTGAAAGACGCTGCGTTCCTAATGCACCAAGCGACGGAGCGACTGTACAATTGCGTCCTGTTGGTCGTCACCTTCTACACCCCGCACATCCACAATATCGGCTTCCTCCGCACGCAGGCGGAGCGGCTCGATCGTCGGCTGGTCGATGCCTGGCCGCGCGAGAACCGATTCGAGCAGCGCACCTGGGAGAAGCTCAAGGACGCCTACGTCAAAGCCCGATATTCGAAGCACTATCGGATCTCCGACGCCGAACTCCAATGGCTGACCCAACGGATCGAAGAACTTGGCCGCGTCGTCCACGAGATTTGTTCGGAACGAATCTCCGAACTGGAGGCCAAAGCGAACGCGGCGCGGGCGAGCGGTTGAGTCGCTTCCCATTCGGACGCTCGGCATCGTCGGACAGGCTTTAGGTTGCGAGCGCATAAGCGACGCTATCGACGCATGGGCTGAATGGCTAACATGTTGGACGAACCGGAAAGTCTCCTTTCAGGAACGCCGATCGAGATAGCAGACATCTCGAACGGCGAGCCGGCGTGTCAGCTTCGCGCCCTAATTCACGCCGTTCAGCGGCCAGACCGGCTATCCTATAAGCTGCCGTCTATTTTTCCCAACGCTCTGCTATGCGGGATACCGGGGATTCAGAGCTTTCTGGTGCCAAGAGATTTCACCATCGCGGGATTGCGATGGTCGAAGAAGCTGCTTTTTGCTTCATCGAGCGTCGCGATCGCAGCAAGATCGCGTTCGTCGAGGTCGAAGTCGAAGATGGCGAAGTTCTCGGCCATCCGCTCCTTGCGCACCGACTTCGGGATCGCGACGACGCCGCGATCGATCAGCCAGCGCAGCACCACCTGGGCGATGCTCTTGCCGTGCTTGTCGGCGATCGGCTGCAACACGTCGTTACTGAACAGCCCGTTCCTGCCCTCAGCGAACGGCCCCCATGCTTCAGGCTGGACGCCATATTCCTTGAGGATCTTCACCGCGTCCGCCTGCTGGTGGAAGGGGTGAATCTCGATCTGGTTGACCGCCGGCTTCGTCTCGTTGTGCAGCACGAAATCCACGAGCCGGTCGGGGTAGAAGTTGCTGATGCCGATCGCGCGGATGCGCCCGGTCTTGTGCAATTCCGCCATTGCGCGCCAGGCGCCATAAACGTCGCCATAAGGCTGATGGATCAGCCACAGGTCGAGATAATCGAGGCCGAGCTTGTTGATCGATCGCTCGAACGCCGCCTTGGCGCCGTCGTAGCTTGCGTCCTGCACCCAGAGCTTGGTCGTGACGAACAGTTCTTCCCGGTCGATGCCATGACTTTTGATCGCGGCGCCGACAGCCTCCTCATTGCCGTAGGAAGCCGCGGTGTCGAGCAGCCGATAGCCGACGTCGATTGCGTCGCGGACGCTGCGCTCGCACTCCGCTGGGTCGGGTATCTGGAAAACACCGAAGCCGAGAATCGGCATCTCGACGCCGTTGTTGAGCGTGACGTTGGGAACGGTGCTGGTCATGGTGTTTCTTTCTCTTAGGGTGTTCAGCGATTGATGAGGCGCTGATGGGAGGCGGCATAACGCTCGCCGACGACCTCTATCCCGGCCAGCCCGTCACGGATGCGGTCAAGGTCGTGATCGCTCAGCTCAACCGATATGGCGCCGAGATTTTCCTCGAGCCGGTGGAGCTTGGTGGTGCCGGGGATCGGCACGATCCACGGCCGCTGGGCAAGCAACCACGCGAGCGCGACCTGCGCCGACGTTGCCCCTTTCTCGGCTGCGATCGACCCGACGAGATCGACAAGAGCCTGATTGGCCTTCAGCGCATCGGCCTGGAAACGGGGAACCGTGCTGCGGAAATCATCCTCGGCAAAGACTGTGTTCGCATCGAGCTTGCCGGTCAAAAACCCCTTACCGAGCGGCGCGAATGGCACGAAGCCGATCCCCAGCTCTTCGAGCAGCGGGAGGATTTCCGCCTCGGGCTCGCGCCAGAACATCGAATATTTGCTTTGCAGCGCCGTGATCGGCTGCACAGCGTGGGCGCGCCGGATCGCCTCCACGCCCGCTTCCGACATGCCGAAATGCTTGACCTTGCCTTCCGCGATCAGCTCCTTGACGGTGCCGGCGACGTCCTCGACCGGCACGGTTGGATCGACGCGATGCTGGTAGAACAAGTCGATACGATCGGTGCGCAGGCGCTTCAGCGCTTCATCGGCAACCTGCCGAATGCGTTGGGGCCGGCTGTCCATCCCTTTGGTCGGGATCGCATCGACGAAGCCGAACTTGGTGGCGATCACCACCTGGTCGCGGACCGGCTCCAGCGCCTCGCCAACCACCTCCTCGTTGAGGAAGGGCCCATAGGCTTCGGCGGTATCGAATAAGGTGACACCGCGCTCGTAGGCGGCGCGGATCAATGCAACCGCCTCCTTGCGATCGGTTGCCGGGCCATAGCCGAAGCTCAGCCCCATGCAACCGAGGCCGATCGCAGACACTTCCCGACCCGAGTTGCCCAGCTTGCGTGTCATCATGTCCGTTCTCCTACTCGTGGCTCACAGGCGTCCGATCGGACGCTTCGCCAAGACGATAGAGTGCTGGATGGCGGGAGATTAGACACTATAATCCGCATGTTTCGATAACCTGAGCTAATCAATGCAGACCGAGAATTACAATGTGCTGGCCGCCTTCGTGGTCGTCGCCAAGAAATTGAGCTTCACCCGTGCGGCGGCCAAGCTCGGCGTCTCGCAATCGGCGCTCAGCCAGACGATCCGGGGTCTCGAAGAACGACTCGGGCTGCGGCTGCTCACCCGGACGACGCGCAGCGTGGCACCGACCGAGGCGGGACGCCGGCTGCTCGATACGCTTGCGCCCCGCTTCGACGAGATCGAACAGGAAATCGCCTCGCTGAGCCAGCTCCGCGACAAGCCTGTCGGCACGATCCGCATCAATGCGGGCGAGCATCCCGCCGTGTTCGTGCTGCAACCGGCGCTGCGCGGCCTGCTCCTCGACAATCCCGATATCAAGGTGGAGATTATCGTCGATTACGGCCTCACCGATATCGTAGCCCAAGGCTATGACGCCGGCGTCCGACTTGGCGAACAGGTCGCCAAGGACATGATCGCGGTGCGGATCGGACCGGACATGCGCATGGCGGTGGTTGGCTCCCCCGATTATTTCCAGCGTCATCCCATTCCGCTGACGCCCCAGGATCTCACCTCGCACAATTGCATTGGCATCCGCCTGCCCACTTATGGCGGCATCTTCCCCTGGGATCTCGACAAGGACGGCCATGAGGTGAACGTCCGCATCGAAGGCCAGCTGGTCTTCAACAACCTCAGCCTGCGGCTCAATTCCGCGCTCGACGGGCTCGGGCTCGCCTATCTGCCCGAAGATCAGGTGCTATCCCATGTCGAGCAAGGCCGGCTCGTGCGCGTGCTGGAGGATTGGTGCGGCCCCTTTCCGGGATATCATCTCTATTACCCCAGCCGCCGCCATGCCTCGTCCGCCTTCGCGCTACTCGTGGAAACGCTGCGCTATCGCGGCTGACCGCGCTCCGCGTCGGCATATTGGGCGTCGCTGACCTTCTCCATCCATGTCACCGAATTACCGTCCTGGCTTTCGGCGATGGCGACATGGGTCATCTCTTCATTCGGTGCGGCGCCGTGCCAGTGCTTCACGCCCGGCGGAATCCACGCCACGTCGCCGGGTCCGATCGCCTTGGCGGGCTTGCCCCACTCCTGCACATAACCATGCCCGCGCGTGACGATCAGCGTCTGCCCGAGCGGATGGGTGTGCCATGCGGTGCGCGCGCCAGGCGCGAAGGTGACGGTCGCACCGCCGATCCGCGCCGGCGCCTCGCGCTGGAAGCGGCCGTCCACCTGAACCTTGCCGGTGAAATAATCCGCCGGTCCCTCGTTCGACGGACCGGCGCCGGCCCGGATGACCAACACGCCCTGCTTTTCCGATTGCGTCATATTTGCCATTGCCACCACCGATAGAGAGACCAATCCGACTGCGGCGATCGCCGCGCGCGCGGCCCGCCTCATTTCTCTTTGAAGACTTCGCGCGCGACGCCGACGGCGGCAATGGCGTTGGGCCAGCCCGCATAGAAGGCGAGTTGCGTGATCGTCTCCACCAGCTCCTCCTCCGTGACGCCGTTCCGGCGCGCGAGCGCCATGTGCGAGCGGAGTTGCTCGGGACGGTTGAGCGCGATGAGAGCGGCGACCGTGATGAGGCTGCGATCGCGCTTGGCGAGCCCAGGCCGCTCCCACACGTCGCCGAACAGCACGTTGTCGGTCAGCTCGGCGAGCTTGGGATCGACGTCGCCCATGAGCTGCTGGGCGCGGGACGGTTGTTTGCCTTCCACGCCGGCCTTGGGAGCGGGCGTCTTGGTCTGTGCATTCGCCATTGTCGGCATTCCTCCGATCAATAGGAGGCCCGCTGCCGCGAGCATCGTCCTGGTCATGGTTTTCATCACTGTCTCCTCGCTCGACTTCAGAGCGTGCGCTCGAAGAAGGGCATCAGCTCGTCCATCGCGACGTCGACATATTTCGGAACCCAATAGGTCTCGATGTGCCGCGCGCCCTCGATCCTGACCAGCTTCTTGTCCCTGGTCCCGGTGGCCTTGGCGAAGGCGTCGTCGGTCATATAGGCGGTGTCCGCCTTGCTCCCGGCGAGCATCAGCAGCGGTTGGTCGATGAGGTCGATCTGATCGGTGGCATCCCAGCGCATCAGGTCGAGCAGGCTGCTCGTGGTGTATTTGAAGGTCGAGCCGGGATGCGCGTTGGTCCGCCAGTAATAATGATAGCCTTGCCGATAGAGATCGAAGGGCAGCGCATCGATCTGCGCGTCCGTCAGATCGGCGTCGCCGGAATAGAGCACCGTGCCGCCGGCCGCTTCCTGCGCGCGGGCGGCGGATGCATCCGCAAGGCGCTTCTGGATGGAGTCGAGCTGCGAATCCTGGAAGCCGTTGCGACGGACCCGCCCGGAGTTGAACATGCTGAGCGTCGCCACCGCCTTGAACCTTTTGTCGGTCTTCGCGGCGGCCAGCGAATAGCCTCCGCCACCGCAGATGCCCAGCAGCCCGAGACGCGCGGCATCGACACCCGGATAGCTGGAGATGAAGTCGGCAGCGCCGTGAATGTCCTCGATGCGGTTGGAGGGAATATCGATGCTGCGCGGCGCGCCGCCGCTGCCGCCCTGATAGGCGGCGTCCATCGCGATCGTGATGAAGCCCTGCTCGGCCAGATGCTGGGCATAGAGGCCCGCGGTCTGTTCCTTCACGCCGCCATTCGGGTGCGCGACGACGATCGCCGGATACTTTTTCGCCGCATCGTAGCCCGCCGGCGTATAGACGTTGGCGACGATATCGAGCCTGCGCAGCTTGTATTTGACCGGCTGGATGTTGACCTTGCCCGGCTCGTTCCTGGTCAGCGCGCCGTCATAGACGAGCGTGAACGGGTTCTTCCTGTAGTCGAGCGGCGTCGCCACAGGCTCGGCGGCAGATGCTTCGCTCATAAAAGGCACTCCTATCAATGCCGGGGTGAGGACAAGCGCGGAGGCTGCGAGGACGTCGCGCCTGGTCCGGTGAAGGATGGTGTCGGTCATTTGGGGCAGCTCCGCCTCAATCCAGCTTCTTCTCGGCGAGGAACTTCGAGACCTGATCGGCAATCTGGAGATTGTTGAGATCGGACATCAGGAAGTGGGTGTTGCCCCGGATGCCGATATCGGGAAGGTGGACCAGCCGCGCGTCGCCGCCATGCCGGTTGACGGCTGCGACCCACAGCTTCGCCATCGCGAGGCGCACGCGCCAATTGTCCTTTCCGCGCTCGGCGGTCGGCTCGATCGGGATATTGTCGCCATAATAGACGATGATCGGCATCCGGGTGAGCCTGGCGAAATCGGTGGCCGGGATCTCGACCGGCTTGAGCGTGCCGGCCGCGCTCGGCATCTCAGCCGGCGCCTCGCCCTTCGGGAAGACAAAGCCGCTGCCCGGCTCGAACGCGACGACCGCCTTGACGTTGGGGCTCTCGATCGCCGTCAGCCAGCCCGGCTCGCCGCCCTGCGAATGGGTGAAGAGGATGGCGGGGCCGGTCTTTTCGAGGAGCGCCGTCATCGCGCTCGCGATCACCTTCGCATCATAGGGGCCGGTGTTCGGCGTCAGCGACCGGAAGAACTGGTTCATCGTCTCCGGGCTGCGGTCGAACTGCACGCCGTCGAAGAATTTGGGCCATTGCCCAATGCGGAACTGGTCGAAAAAAAGCTGATCGTTCGGCGTCGGCTCGATCGTCGTGGCGACAGTGCTGTTGCCGGCGCGGCCACGCCGCGGCTGATCGACGACATAGACCGGGAAGCGCCGGCGTAGGAAGATCGTCTGAAAGCCCTCGCGGCCGTCATAGGTCGTCTCCCAGCTCCGGCCCGACACATAGGCGCCGTGGAGCATGACGATCGGCAGCGGCCGGGCATTCTCCGGCACCTGGAAGAACGCATAGAGATGATCGCCGTGGAAACTCTGGCCCGCGGCGGTCGGCGCATTGTTGTCGTATGTGCCCGGTGTGGATTGGACCGTGCCGCCCACCGCGAAACTGCCCTGCGCGCGGATGACGAGCGGTTCCGGATCTACGGGCGCACTCATGCCAGATGACGCGCTGAGCGCGCATATCATGGCGATGGCGGGGATTATGATCGCTCGTCGCGACATGCCGGGCTCCTATTTCGGTTGCATCAAAATAGGGGCGATCGAGCTAAGTGATTATCGGCTAAAATGTGTATGAAGTAATAAGCTGAATTAATTAGAATCGTTGTCGGCTGTATCCCGTTATGTCCACCTCAGGAGCGGACACGCCGGCTTTGACGAAGATGTTAATAGACCCGTTGAACGCCGAGGCGCATCCTCAGACAAATTCCCTTACCTGACGCACCAAGGCTTCCGAAGTCCACGGTTTCCGAACGAACTTGCCCGCGTCCGGCATCTCCGTGTCTCGCAGCTTGTGATGCCCGGAAGTCAGGAGGAGATGGATATGCGGCCATCGTTCGTGGACAAGGTGGGCGAGTTGCAGCCCGTCCATGCTGCCTGGCATATCCACGCCCGAAAACAGCAGATGCACCTCGGTCCCATCGCCGAGGATGAGCAGGGCCTCATCGGCATCGGCAGCTTCGAACACATCAAAGCCCGCGTCCTTGAGAATATCGATGCCGTGCATGCGCACCAAGGGTTCGTCTTCGACGACCAGCACGGCCGTTACAGGATGATGATTGGACATTCCCGGCTCTCCGCCCGGGAACTGCCCGGTTATAGTGACTAGGCAACAAGCAACGCTCGGGCATCGCTATAGATGCAAATTAGTCCATGCGATCGGTAATCCCCCCGAGCGGCATCGTGAAAATGAACGTCGTGGCGACCGCATCCGAACGCGCCACCAGCGTCCCGCCATGCGCTCGGGCGATCTCCGATGCGATATGCAGCCCCAGGCCGAGTCCCTGGCGCACTCGATCATGGCCGCGAAAAAAGGGCTGGAAGAGACGCTCCAGCGCGGCGGGCGCGATCGGCGCGCCACCGTTCGAAACGGCGATCACCAATTCGCCGTGCGCGGTCGATGCATCGACCCGCACCGGCTGATCCTTCGCGCCATGCGTGAGCGCGTTGCCCAGAAGGTTGGACAGGAGCTGACCGATCCGCATGTGATCGCAGGCGACCGGCTCTTCCAGCGCATAGCGCGTGGCGATTTCCTGTTCGGGAGAGATCGAACGCATCTCCGACACCACCTGGCGAAGCACGGGCTCGAGCGGCTCATCCAGATCGCAAGCGATCGTGATTCCGCCGCCAAGGCGGCCGCGCGCGAAATCGAGCACATTGTCGATCAGCGCGACGGCGCGCACGACGCTGCCGCTCATCAGCGCCGTTACCTTCCGGCCGCGCTCGCTGAGCCCCTCCTTCTCGAGGATACGGATTCCGCTGGTGATCGACGCCAGCGGATTGCGCAGATCATGGCCCAGCACGGCGATGAACTGTTCGCGCAGCTCGGAGTCCGCGCGTTCGCTGACGATCGCCGCTTCGGCCTTGTCGCGCGCTTCGAGCAGGCCGCGCTCGTAGCCGCGGCGCTCCGCCGCCATGAACACGGCAAAGCGAATCTGAATGACGGCGCCGTTTTCGTTGCGCCGTTCGATGCCGTTGACGAGCGCCGGAATTTTCCGCCCGTCGGCGCCGACGAAATCGAGCGCCACTTCGTCCAGTCGGCCCCGCATCCGCAGCGTCGGGGCAAAATGCGTTTCGTAGAAGATCTTGCCCGGGACGGTCAGCAGATCCGAAACCCGCTGGCCCTGGAGGACCGCCGGATCTTGGCCGATCCAGCCGGAGAAAGTCCGGTTGACGCGGATGAGCCGCCCGTCAGCGTCCGCCAGCAGATAGCCGCACGGCGCGGTCTCGAACAAATCCGCAAAGTCGAGCGCGCCATCGTCGGCAACCTGTCGGTGCGTCATCTCAGACGAACGCCTTGATCGCGGCGATGGTCGCCGCCGGCGCGCTCAGATTGGGGCAATGGCCCGTCGCATCGAGCATGACGAGCTCGCTGCCCGAAATCGCGCGCTGGACATAGGCGCCGACGCTCGGCGGCGCGATCACATCCTCGCGGCACTGGAGAATCAACACGCGCGCGTCGATCGGTCCCAGATCGGCGCGGCTGTCGGTCAGGAAGGTGACGCGCGCGAACCGCTTGGCGATTTCCGGATCGGTGCGGCAGAAGCTCGCGGTCAGTTCATCGCCGAGTTCGGGCCGATCGGCGTTGCCCATGATGACGGGCGCCATCGTCTGCGACCAGCCCATGTGGTTGCTGTCGAGGAAATCGAGCAGTTCGTCGATCTGCGCCCGGCTGAACCCGCCGGCATAGTCGCCGTCATCGATATAGCAGGGCGACGGCCCGACAAGGATCAGGGTCGAAAACAGATCGGGCGCGCGGCGCGCGGCGATCAGTCCGATCATCGCGCTGACCGAATGGCCGACGAACACGCCGTCGGTGACGCCCAATGCCCTGGCCAGATCGACGACATCGTCGGCATAGCCATCGAGCGAGGCGTACTTCGCGGCGTCATAGGCCGTCAGATCGGAACCGCCCGCACCGACATAATCGAACAGCACCGTCCGGAAATCGTCCTGGAACGCCGGCGCGACGAACCGCCACATGTTCTGGTCGCAGCCAAAGCCGTGCGCGAACATCATGGTCCGCGTGCCGGCACCGGCAATCCGGACGTTCAGCCGCCTCTCGATCGTGGATGATGTAATGGAGGCGTTCCTCATGGCTGTGGGGGTCCGAACGAGACAGGAAGGATAATCGAGGCTCGAGGTGCCCGAGGTATGATGTGCCATCATAGCAGGGGTTTGGAAATATGGGACAACCTTCGATTGCCCTAAGCCATTCGACGTCAGCGTGATCGGGAGGATCATTTCGAGCCGCCCGCCTTTCACTTTGGCTTGGCAGATGTTATATGACAGCTATCGCGGGCTGATCGATTTGTAGGCGCCTGCGGCTGAGAGACCGACGCGCTCCCGCTTACGATGCAGGAGCCAGATCATGGACCTCAATTATCTTCTTTCCCGCCATCAGGTCGCGCTGATGCGCGCCGACAATGCCCTGTGCTCGGAAGCCAAGGTCGCGCATCGCGGCATGGCGCGCGATTATGCCGAGCGCATTCGCGTCCTGCAGCAATTGATTGGTGCGGAAGGCACGGCGGTTCTGCCCGCCTGAGCCAACCGAACCGACCGCTGTGGGAGAAACGATTTGACCGACATTCAGAAGGATAAACCCGAGCAGGCCGGTTCGGAGCAAGAGGGGCCGAGAACCCAGCGCTTCCGGCCACGGCAATCGGGCCCACGGCTTACCGCCGATGCGGCCGAGCGGCAGGGCCGGGTCGTGCGCCTTGCCTTCGCCTCGTTCGGTGGCCGCGACGGCGCGATCGCGTTTCTCAATGCTCCCCATGAGACCCTCGGCGGACGGCCGGTCGAGCTTGCGGTGGCAAGCGAGACGGGGTGCGCGGCGGTCGAACGCGCCATCGCGGAGCACGCGGCGAATCCCTGAGCGTTGGACCAGTCGTCTCCGCCGGACGCAGCTTTCAACGCGGCGTACCTCACATTGCTGAGGGGCGTCGAATTCGTCGCCTCTGGATTGCGATCGCCGGCCGTGCGCAAATGCGCCCGCGGTGCCGGATCGGACGGCGAGCCATATCGTGCCCGACGGGTCGGCAATGCGTTGCGCGAACTGGATCGCTTCCTCAACCTGCTGGCCGACGAGACGTCGCGCCTGCTCGATTTGCGCGTGTCGCCCGGCCAGCGCAATACCGCCAACAAGCTGCGCGACATCGACGCGCTTTGCCTGTGCCAAGCGGATCATTGGAGGTTGTGCGCGTTGGGCAGCGCGCGGGAGATCCTTTATCGTCGCGATGGCAGACTCGGGCGCCAAGACCGGCTGGAAATCTGGATAGTGGCGGCTGGTTGGCCGCACCTTGACGGGCGACGCGCATCGCTTGGTCCGCCCATCCGACTGTCCGTGATCGATGACGACCTTGCCTCTATCGGCGCGCTCTACCGGCGGCTGGCGAAGGCCCTGGCCGGCTTGGCCGGGTCATCGCAAAGTCCGGCGCTTACTTGTCCGGTCGTCGGCGCCATCAGCGTCGCATACAGCCGATCTTCGCGCCGCAGCCGGCGACGATATTGCCTCGCTGGCGCCTGATAAACCCGGTGGCCCACCAGCATTGCAATCAGCAGCGTGAGCGCGAACAGCAGCCCGGAAACAACGATGTGCGCGGGATCCACGGCTAATTCCTTTTCTGCTGAACCGGGTAGCCAGCTGGCCACTCAGGGCGGATTCAGTTTCTGTCGATGCGTTCGTTCCAGATGCGGTCCTGCTCGGCACGCGTCGCTCGCCAGGCGGCCACCCGCCGGTTCTTCTCGCGTTGCCTGACGGCTCTGAATATCGCGTATGCGATGGTCATGATGATCGCCAGCGCGACAGCACCGGTGAGGAGATTGTCCCTCGCAAAGGCAGCAAAGGTTTCCATACCTTGATCGTCCGCGCGTAAGCGGGAGCAGTTCGCCTCCCAGCCACCAGAATGCCTACGATTCGATCAGGTGACCAGAATGTTTACCATGATCCTGCGCGAACACGTACATTAAAAACGCATGGTGATTAAATAAAAATCGACTCTGATCTGCTCTTGAAAAAGAGAAAATCAATCGCCACTTGTGATTTTGCTACAGTCGCAAATTGACGGTTTCTGGCGCTTTGCGGCTCCCTATTCCTTCTCTCTGCTCCCTGAAGCGCGAGGGTTTCGACATCGAGCCCGGCAACCAGAAGGAATATTCACATGAGTACCATGGGCACCGTCAAATTCTTCAACGGCGACAAGGGCTACGGCTTCATCACCCCTGACAACGGCGGCACGGATGCGTTTGTCCATGTCACGGCGGTAGAGCGCGCCGGCATGCAGACGCTCAGTCAGAACCAGCGCCTGTCCTACGAGCTGGAGCAGGACAAGCGCGGCAAGATGAGCGCCGTCAACCTGCAACCGGCTGACTGATCGAATTCCATTGCGGCGATCCGATCCCGGATCGCCGCTTTCGTTTGTTCAGCAGGGGCCGAATGGTCGACGATCCCAATTTTTTCCGCACCCGTGCCGCAGCCGAGCATGACGCCGCCCAGGCGGCCAGTCTTGCCAACGTTCGCGAGCGCTGCGAACGTGCCGAACGGGCATGGACCCAAATGGCCGAACGTGCCGAGCGCACCCGCCGGCAACGCCTCGAACGCGAGAATGCCAGCGCCCTGAACACTATGGCTAACGCCATGGCTGAGGCCGAACCGGGCCCATTCTGACCCCGATCAGTCGATCCTGCTGTCGCGTGATATTGCCAACAGCATCGGCGGCAGCACAAATGTAAGCGCCGACGACTGAGAACAGGTCGGTCTCCGCTTACAAGAGGGAGGACCGACGTGGACCTGGAATATCTCAGGAGCCGTTACCGGGATTCCGTCCAGCGCGCCATGAATGCGACGTCCCCTCGAGCCCGGCTTTCGCACGAGGGAGTTGCGGCATTCTATGCTCGCTGGATTCTGGAAGAAGAAGCGAAAATCGCCGCTGAAGCAGCGCACGGGACGACGTTTCCCTTGTCCGGCCCGATCAATCCTGAAAAACCTGAAACCTAGCCGCAAGCAGCCACTTCACTAGCGGATGGCGGCTCCTTGCGCGCACTCGAATCCGTCCGCAGCGATATTCGCGTGGCCAGCCTGGAACCGTCTACCTCTCTTTCGACCTACCCGCCCGTTGAACGCACGATCCGGTCGATTTGCACAAGACCCCTGACCGCTTTCTGGCCACCATCGCATTAATCGGCCGGTCAACGCAGTATTGCTTGACCGAAGGACCGCCGGCTCACACCGGCATGGCATTGCTCCAATAGGGGTTGGGCGGCGCGCCGGGCGTGCCCCATCGACTTCACGCCAAAAGGCCATTTTCCAGCATGCGAATACCCCGATTATTCAGTTTCGCGTCGAACGACATGGCGATCGATCTCGGCACGGTGAATACCGTGGTTTATGTGCGCGACAAGGGGATCGTGCTCAACGAACCGTCGGTCGTTGCGATCGAGACGATCAATGGCGTCTCCCGGGTCCGGGCAGTCGGCAGCGACGCCAAACTGATGATGGGAAAGACACCCGACAATGTCGAAACCATCCGCCCCCTGCGCGGCGGCGTGATCGCCGACATCGACGTCGCCGAGCAGATGATCAAGCACTTCATCGACAAGGTGCATGGCGGCCCGGGCCGGTTGCCGAGGCGGCCCGAAATCGCGATCTGCGTGCCCTCGGGCTCGACCCAGGTGGAGCGGCGCGCGATCCGCCAGGCCGCGACCACGGCGGGCGCTTCCAGGGTCTGGCTGATTGAGGAGCCGATGGCCGCCGCGATCGGCGCCGGGATGCCGGTTACCGAGCCGATCGGGGCGATGGTGGTCGACATTGGCGGCGGCACGACGGAGGTTGCCGTGCTCTCGTTGCAGGGGCTTGCCTACAGCAGTTCGGTGCGGGTCGGTGGCGACAAGCTCGACGACGCGATCGCATCCTACATCCGGCGCAAGCACAATCTGATGATCGGCGAGGCGACCGCCGAGCGGATCAAGCTGAGGATCGGGATCGCGCAGATGCCGGCGGACGGCGTCGGCGAGGTTATGCGCGCGAAGGGGCGGGATCTGGTTCGGGGCGTGCCGACCGAGATCGAGATCAGCCAGGGCGAGATCGCCGAGGCGATTGCCGAACCCGTCAACCAGATCGTCGAGACGGTGCTGAACGCGCTGGAGAATACCGCGCCCGAACTGGCCGCCGACATCGTCGATCAGGGGATCGTCATGACCGGCGGCGGCGCGTTGCTCGATGGTATCGACGCAGTATTGTCTCAGGCTAGCGGGCTGCCTGTCATCGTCGCCGACAACGCGCTCACCTGCGTCGCGATCGGCGCCGGGCATGCGCTTGAGGACAGCGTTTACCGCGGTGTCCTGATCGGCGCGTAAAGCCGCTCCGTTAGAAGCGGCGTAGATTTAGAAAACCCGGAAGGGCTGGCTTTTGGCCATGCGCTCCCCATATCCAGTTTATCGCGTCGTTCTATTCGGGCAGGACGCGGCTGAGAGACATGCGCTCCCGCTCTGATGCGGTGAGACCATGGACAAAGAAACGGCAGCAGCCTTCGACCGCCGAGCAACGCTCATCAGTGGCTTGAACTCGGGCACTTTGCTGGTCGATGCGGCCTACCAACAGTTCAAGCTGGATTATGCAGCCGCCCAGCGGCCAATCTCGGCTGTCGTGCTTCTTGCGGTAACCGGCGAGGCGCCGCTGGATGGCGCGCCTTCAGATCGTACGCCGCAACCGATCGCCGTCCCCGCCGAGATGCTCCATTTCGAACTGTCGTTCGCCGATCGCGTCCGACTCACCTCGACCCGGTCTGCCGGGGGCGATTGGAACTGGCGGCTCTGTACGGCCAGTGGCACGGCGATCGCTCGCGGCGGCGGCTATCGCACGGAGGGCGAATGTCGATCGGCGATCGCGCTCGTCCAGCGCGCGGCCGGTCAAGCCCCTATCAAGGAGCGCTAGCTCCCCGCGCGTACGGGGTCCGCCTCAAGTCGCATCGAACCGGTGGGCCACATCTTCATCGTCGACGACAAAGGAATTGACGCATGTCCAAAGGCCAACAACGCGGCAACCGCGAGCTTCGCAAACCGAAGAAAGCGGGCCCGCCCAAGCAGAACGCCTCCAATCCCTCGCTGAAGAGCGCTGTAGCGGCCCCGCCGCCCAAAAAGCCATAAGCGGTCATTATCTCGCTGAGCCATTCCATTGGCGTAGCGGGGCGCGCCTTTCCACGCGCTACACCCTCGATCAGGAGAATTTTATGCGACCGTCTTCCGATTTATGCAGGACTCAGGAAGCGCGCCAACGCGCGATCGCGGCCAGTGCCAACCTGGCGAACATCAAGTCGATCGCCAATGCGGCTGCCGCCGCCTGGGCAAAGGAAGCGCGTCAGGCGGATTTGCGTGAAGGGCGCAAGAGTCTGGCTGCAGAAGCACGCCGCACGCACGCATCGGGCGGCAGCTTCCTGTTCGACAGCTTGCCGAGCGAAAACCCTGATCGTGGCTTCGCCGAGGCCTGATGGCGCTGACCATCTAACCGCGCAGCTTGTGGCACAGCGCGGCACTCTTTCCTAAATCGGCAGGCATCCAATCGGGAACGAGGTTTAATCATGGCCGGCGGCTGGACGCGTGATGGCGCGGTACAGGATCAGATCGACGATACCGTGAGCGACGCGGTGCTGGAGGCGCGCAGGCGCATGCCTTCCGGCGAAAGCGCGTTATACTGTGACGAGTGCGGCGAACCGTTTGCCGAGGCGCGTCGCAACGCGCTGCCGGGAGTCCGCACGTGCGTTGCCTGTCAGTCGAAACGCGATTCCGAGCGCCGCCAGAGCGGCTTCAATCGCCGTGGCAGCAAGGACAGCCAGCTACGCTGATGCGCGCCGTCAGCGCATCAGGCCCGCAGCGCGCAGCGCGTCCTCGATGATCCCACTGGCGCTGGTCGCGGCCGGTGTCTTCGGGGGCGGCTCTGCCTGAGAAATCGGATCGTAATCCGCCGGCGCCTCGGCTATCCCCAGGCGTGCGCAATCCGTCGGGTCGACGATATATGCGCCTCGAGCATGTAGGCACCGGCATTGCCGCAGCCGTCCGCGCCGTGCGTATCGAGCGGCGTGCCATGGCCTAGCCCCGTGATGCGATAATCTTCGATGGCGGGGCGGCCCCGGCGATCATGCCAGACGCGATGGGGATAGCCGTCGACCAGATCGGAGACGCTCGGTTCCTCACCGACGCCATGTACGGCACGCCATTGGGCGAGGATCGCATCGGCGTTGGCGCTGCTGACGGTGGCGTCTGCGGTGCCGTGCCAGATTGCGATGGTCGGCCAGGGCCCATCGTGCGGCGATGCCAGACGCAACAGACCGGCAAGCGCGGCATCGTCCGGGCCGCCGTGCCCCCTCATCCGATCGAGCGCTTGCGACACGTTCCTGGCCGACCCGAACGGTAAGCCTGCGATGATCGCACCGCCGGCGAAAATCTCGGGATAGGTCGCCAACATTACCGATGCCATTGCACCGCCCGCCGAGAGGCCGGTGACGAACACGCGCGCCGGATCGAGCCGGTAACGCTCAACCATCGCGGCGACCATCTGGCGGATCGACAGCGGCTCGCCGGCATCCCGCCGACTGTCTTCGGGCGAGAACCAGTTGAAGCACAGATTGGCGTTGTTGGCGCGCTGTTGCTCGGGGAAAAGCAGCGCGAAGCCGCCGCGTTCGGCGATCTGCGACCAGCCGGAGCCGTGATCGTACCCCGCTGCGGACTGCGTGCATCCATGCAGAACGACCACCAACGGTGCGTTTGGCGGCAATGCAGCCGGTATGAAGATGCGGGCTTTCAACGCGCCTGGGTTGGAGCCGAAGTCGGCAAATTCATCCGGTTTAACGTGTGCCACGGGAGTTCCACGTCTCGCCGTGTCTGTCATGGATCGCATTGTGGCCAGCGTATCTGCAATGCTTCTCATGCCAGTCCTTTCGAGCGGATCGCGACTGCCTGAGATTCAGTGCTGCCAAAACCAATGCTGCGGCGCACAATGTAATGGTGGATGCGGCCGGCGCAAGCAGACGCGTCGTTCGATCAGCGCAGGCCCTTGCAACAGGTGCCAGCGGCCAATCTCTTCGCCTGGAGCAACCGATTCCCCAGACCCTTCGCCCGCAGGCGCCTCGACTGACCACGACGTAATACCCGGGGCAACTCTCCTGGTCGTACCGTTATCGTCCTACTTGCGGCACGGATGCCGCTATCGCTATGTTGTCACTCTCAGGATGATCGATATCGGACGCATGCCTTCGGTTGTCCTGCTTCTGCTTCGCCCGCGCGTCGAGAAGGTTGGAATAGTTGTCCAGCACGTTGGCCTGCGCGTCGGCGGCCTGTTGGTCCGCACGCTTATCGGCCGGGCTGCGATAGCAGCCTGTCATCAGCCCAAGGAGCGCCAGAGCGGCAATATTCTTCATTCGTGTCTTCCTTACTCGGCCAGGTTGCTTAAAGGTCGCGATGCCGGTCAGAGCAACATCGCCGATGCGCACGGGCTGATATCGTGCGTGCAGCTTCCCGCTGTAAGAAAGAACACGTCTGAAGAACGATAGCGCAAAGGGTGAACGCAAGTTCCATCGTTAGGGGCAGTGCTGCTGCAATCGCCTCATCTTGCAAAGCAGTGTCAAAGCCCATGGGCGTCAATCTGGCGCACCGGACAGAACCTAATACGATTTGCGGCAACTAGCGGTCAGCTGCCTCCATGATGCGGATCAATACGAATTGCTGGAGCGAATCCCTGTGCTCGGCAGTTCAAACCTCGCTCGGCGTGACCGCATCCGCTCCGGGCCCCTGATTTGCGTGCGGCAGGCTAACTCATGTCGTTTCAGCAACTCGATCCGCCTATCCCGCTCCACGTCCTCGACAAAGGCGATGGTTACGCCATCGGTGTCATCGATTATGGCCAGGAGCATAATCTGATCTGGGTGACGGCAATCAACGAGACCGGCGAGATTTGGTGCGCGCCCAATCCGAATGTCCGTCTTCAATCGAACTGGACGATGGGGCGTGCGCGATCGTCGGCTCTCCCTCCAAGGTCGAACGGCAAGGACTGTTCCACCGCGCCAACGGCTTGATCTCGATCATTGCAGCGCACGATCGATCGGCCGGAACATGCCGGCGCCGCGAGCCTGAGCGGCCGACTGACTGATCCGAGAAAAGGCAGAAGCCATGTTCGACCGGCAGGGCAAGGAATACGAACGTCGCGCGAAAGGCGAGGAGCGCGGATGCTCCTACACCGACCGCCACAGGTGTGGGCGCCTCATACGAACCGTCGCGGAACGATTCAGGACGACGCCACGTTAGCCATGTTTACCCCAAAGCGAGAAACCACGTGGCCGACGACAAGATCGTTGCGGTCGGCCTGCTTAACAGGCGCGACCTGGATACGCTTGGCGAGGCGTTCACGCGGCAAATACCGCTTGCCGACGATGACACCTTTGAGGACTTGCTTGCGCAGCTCGATCGGGTGGAAGCTACCCCGGTCGCTGACGGCGTCGTGCTACGGTGAGAAACCCCGGTGGTGCTTGGATGGCTATGGAGGCAGGGCATAAACGTAAAGATGGATGCCGGAGCCGCCCAACTGGTCTGATTCGCCGCGCTTGAGCGGCTATTTTGGAATCCGGGTCGGTCCTTTACCCTTAATCTCGTCAAGCCCTTCTCGCGCCTTGGCGTGGCTGACGGCGATTTCCCCTACCTGCTCTGTCGTGAACCCGGTGGCATGGCCGCAATTCGGGCAGGTGAAGGTGAGCGTCTCAAGCTCAAGGCCGGCCACCGACACGTCGAAGTTCTCTCCGCATTCGCACGTGACGCCGACGCGCACGCCGTCTGCTCTGACCATGGCGGAGGTGTCCTAAGGGCCGGAAGTGGCAAGTCACCCTCTGCGCTTGCTCGTTCCAAGTCAAATAGGACAGCTATGTAGCGATCTCCCTCTAGAAGCCGTCAGTCGGCTAACGGCCAGGAGGCGCCATAAGTCGTCACATGAACGAGCGGCCGGTTTTGACGGCCCAGCAAGGCGTCGTGAACGTCGGGTATTTCAGCGCTTGCCGACAGACAGCGTTATGAGTTTGCGAGTTGATGAGCTTGCAGGAAGTCACCGGGCGTCCTGACCTCGAGCGCCGGAAACAGCCCGCGCATATGGCCGATGTTCCAGGTGATGATCGTCGCGATGCCATGGGCGGCCGCAACCTCGCCGATCATCCGGTCGTAGAGGCGCGGGCCGATCCCGCCGTCTCCAGCATAGCTGCGCACGGTCTCGAAGGTCTGCGCGGGCGTGAGGCCGATCAATTGGGTGATGCTCCTCACGCTCTCCAGCGCGGCCCAAGCTTCCTCCGCCGTGAACCGGAATGGCGCGTGCGGTCCGCGCCGGGTCAGGGTGCTATACGTTTCGGCATAGCTATGCGCGGCAATGCCCAGCGTCGCGCCCCGCGCGCGATCGAACAAATCGGCCGATATGGCGTGATGCTCATGCTCGCCGGCGAGCGCGGCGATGATCACATTGCTGTCGACCAGCCCATCAATCTTCAAGGTCGCGCTCGCGGCTGCGTTCGAGAGCGTCGTTGGCTTCCTCGAGCGTGATGCGCTTGCCCGTCGAGGGACGCACCAGCAGTGCGCCGCGCCGCACCAGCTTGCCGGTATTGGCGGGAAGACCAGGCGGGACGTAGCCACGCAGCGCATCCTCGATCACTTCGCTGGCGGTCATGCCGGTGAGCTTGCTGAGCGCATGGACACGATCGCGGGCGAACGCCGAACGCACGTTGAGCTGAATACTGGCGGCACCGGCCATGAGGAGTCTCCTGGCACTCCATATAAGACGATGCGGAGCCAATTGCTAGCATCATGAACTTTTTGCTATCACAGCGTGTTATTTCGAGGTCAGCGCGGCCGGTAAACCGAAATCAATCGCGGTTCCGTTCCAGCTTCGTGATCCGACCTGAATGCGGGTCGACGTGGAAATCGAACTTCGCGCCGCGGCGAACTGCCTCGCCTTCCCAATCCCCGTCATCGGCCTCGATCTTGATGACCCGATGGCCCTTGGCTTCCAGCATAGGGGTGACGCGGGTGTTGCTGATCCAGTTACGGCCTGAGCGATCTGCATAGGCGGCTTCCGATGCGAGTGCTCCCAGCAACGCTGCGAAGGCGAGATATTTTATGCGCTCTCTCCTCGTCTGCCGTTGCCGCGACTCGGTCGCGACGGCCGATATGCCTAAACCAATGCACAGCACGACGTTCAGATCATTGGCCACTGTGCCGAAACACCCTCATCCCCATGTCCCGATCGTGCCGTTCACCACCTGTGGCCAGGCAGCGCCCATCTCCTTCATGACAAGGGCCCACCGTCACGACACCGCGCATCGGATGGCGTCGGTCACCTACAATTCCGGCGTCCGCCAGATCACCGGTGGGGCACGATAAGCCGTATCAGCTCCCATGTTGCCCATGGGCCGATCCCCTCCTTGCCGCCTGACTGCGGGGCGCGAGCCCCTATGCCGTCAACCCCGTTCGGGGTTCGCCCTGCGCTGCGCTCCGGTGACGGCGGGTCACAGCCCCTCCGATGGGCGACACCGGGGAATGGCCCCCGGGCAACCCAAGGAGATTTGACATGGCTATCGTTGCGACCCTCACCGTGAAGCCGGACGGCACGATGGACGGCAATCTGACCACCCTCAACGTCACGGCGCCGATCACGATCGTCCGCAATGCGCGCAAGATGAAGGACAACGACCCCGACTGGCGCGTC
>Ga0164242_10001816_pt1 | contig 25022 bp, 22 predicted proteins | sample OricomgcompostMG_FD_108783 | JGI IMG/M metagenome (GOLD analysis project Ga0164242, IMG submission 108783) | Miracle-Growth compost microbial communities from Emeryville, California, USA - Original compost - Miracle growth compost (MG) ...
AGCTGCGCGCCGCGCTGGCTGACAGCCCGGCGCAGAGCCGCACGGTCGCCGAGATCGACCAGCTGAGATTCACCTGGTGGAAGAAGGACATCGACAACGCCCACCTCATGGCGGAGCCGATCGGCTACGAGATGCCTGTCACCGACCTGGTCTACTCCCTGATGCCCGGCATCACCGTCGACCGCATCGCCAAGCTGGTGAACGACCAGGACCCCGACGCCTGAGCGAGACGTCGCGGAGGGGACAAGCGACTGTGGGCCGAGGAGCGGAGACCTCGGCCCACAGTCGCTTGTTCTTCCTGGGTGGCTCAGGCGTCGGCAGGCACCTTCGTGCCGAGGTACTCCCGGATGCGCGCGGCGTCGAGGACCACGGCGGGGTCGTACTCGGGGGCGTCCTCGTACTGCTCGAGGTCGTTTAGACCGGTGTGCCGATAGATCCGGTTGATCACCGAGATCAGCCGGACAGGCCGCTCTGGATCGGCGTTGAAGTGCTGGTGGATGGTGTTCGGTGGCACGTAGATGACGTCGCCGGCCTCCCAGTCGAAGCGCTGGATCTCCTCCTGCGGCTTCCAGAAGTACTCGTCGGTGATCTCCACGTCGCAGTCCTGGTGCTGGTCGTAGCCGCGGCCCTCCAGCACGTAGAGGCACTCCTCGGCGAGGTGGCGGTGTCGTCCTGACCGGCTCCCGGCGGGGATGATCTGCATGTAGGCGTCGACCGTCTCCATGCGGGTGTTCATCTCCTCGTTGATGAGGTGCTTCAGCAGACCCTGTCGCGACATCTCCCACGGCATGTCCGACGGCTTGAGGATCTTGCGGCGGCCGGCGTTGCGCGCCGGTGCCTCGGTGGCCTCGGCCAGCAGATTGGCGTATAGAGGTGCGTTCTCCTCGCCGGAGATCCAGGCACCTGCTTCGCTCCAGGCCATCTCAGTAGCCCCCTTCCGGGTGGTTGTGGTCATGCTCCTCCTCGCGTACGACGAAGCCCTCCCCGCCCGGTGCAGGCTCGGTGTGGCGCGGTTCGACCTGCTTCTGGAACAGCATGTTCATGAACAGGTACATCGGCTTCGTCTTGAGGACGAGCGCCCGGGCGGGCTTCTCGTTCGAGGCGTTGAAGTGCTGGTGCACACAGTTGTTGTGCACGATGGCGATGTCGCCGGCCTCCCAGTCGTAGCGGATGCCGTCGTGGACCTCGTAGCCCTCGCCGTCGAGGATGTAGAACGCGGCCTCGTTCACGTGACCGTGCTTCTGTGACTTCCCGCCGGGGCCGTACTCCTCAAGATGGATGTGGAAGAGCTGGCTGATTCCGTCCTTCGGCTCGACGTAGTGTCGGCTGTAGGCCTGCGGGCCGTCGACGAACTTGATCTCACTCGCCTTGCGCACGCGTGGTTGGGCACGCAGCCGCTTGAGCTCGGCGTTGAGGTTGTATTCGCCCTGGATCGCTCGGACGAAGATCCGGTCCTTTTGGCTGTGGTAGAGGTGCGGTGCTGGCTCGGCCGGCTGGCTGTTGTCTTCCTGGGTGGTCATCCAGGGTCCTTTCGTCGGGACGGAGGCGGACAGATGGGGTGGGTCAGGCCACGTGCAGGGCCGACTTCATCTCGGCGAGCTCGGTGTTGTAGTCCTTCGGGCTCAGGTTCGCGTTGCCCCAGGCCGGCTTCCACTTGTCCGGATCCCACACGGTCGCGTCGTTCTTGACGTCGGTGCGTGTCGAGGTGTCGTCCGAGAGGTCGATGATCGCCTGCTGACCGGGCTGCGAGACGAGCCAGTCGTCGAACAGGCGCGCGGCCGCGGGATGCGGGGCATTGCGGCCGATGTCGGTCAGGTTGAGCGAGACCGGCAGCGGGTCGGGATTGACGAATGCCACCTGGCCGGGCTGGGACTTGGCCATCGGTGCCGCCATGTAGCCGTAGATCGTGGCGCCGGCAGCGGGCTCGCCGGAGGCGACGTCGGCCATCGCCTCGCTGTGGCTCTCCACGGGCACCGGGTCGTTGTCGCCCAGCCGCTTGAGCAGGTCGAGCGCCTTGGCATGGCCCATGGTGTGGATCAGGCTGTCGTACCAGTTGACCGCGGAGGGGTCGATGGTGAACTGGCCCTTCCATGCGGGCTTCGTGAGGTCCTCCCACGAGGTCGGCGTCGGCAGGCCCAGCTGCTTGATCCGGGTCGGGTTGTAGGCAATCGCCGTGGTGTTGGCGTAGGAGACGCCGCGGTAGCCGGCGGGAAGCGACACGCCACCGGGGAGCGGAGCCTCGTCCGGTGGGGTGTACGGCTCCAGCGCGTTGGCGTGGAGGAGCTGCACGACCTGCAGGGCGTCGCCGGTGATCACGTCGGCGTTGAACTTCTGACCACGTTGCTCGGTCATCACCCGAGGCGGGATCTGGTCGGCGCTGAGGCGCAGGGCGTTCACATGGATGTCGGGATAGGTCTTGTTGAAGGCCTCGATGATCGGGTCGACATCGTCGGCGCCGATGGCGACGTACCACGTCAGGCTGCCCTCGGTTTTCGCAGCCCTGGTGAGGCTGGCGACGCTCATCGAGTTGTAGGAGGCTCCGTCGCTCGAGGCGCTCGCGGAGGTGGTCGAACCCGAGCCGCACCCGGTGAGGGTGGCGGCCAGTACGACGCCGGTGAACGCGGCGGCTGTGCGAAGGGTGACGCGAGGGTGTCTCATGCAATGTCCTTTACGGGGCAGGCATCCGCCCCTGATGTGGCGGTGTGACGTCCGACACTCCATTAAGGACTAAGGTCAAACCATTGGTCAAGCAGTTGCCGAGACAAGCTCCTTGAGCTGGCGCGAGGTGTCGCCAGCCAGCTCGGGCGGGATGGTGCCGTCCTCGCCGAGGATCTTGCGGACCAGCATGAAGTCGCGCGCGGCGTTGATCGCATCGACCGCGAGCAGCCGGCCGTCCGCGTAGTAGAGGACCGAGAACTGCTCGCTGTCCGGCTCGCCGCGCACGACCACCTGGTCATAGCCCTGGGAGAGCCCGGCGATCTGCAGCTTGAGGTCGGCCTGGTCCGACCAGAACCAAGGCACGGCGTGCGTCGCCTGCGGCCGACCGACCAGAGAGGCGGCCGCAGCCTGGGCCTGGGCGATCGCGTTCTGCACCGACTCGATCCGGATCCGACCGGTGCCGTTGAGCGGATGGGGGAGGGTCGTGCAGTCGCCGGCGGCGACGATCGCAGGGTTGCTGGTCCGCGCGAACTCGTCAACGACGATGCCGGCATCCACCTCGAGGCCGAGCTGGTCGGCCAGCTCGGTGCGCGGCTCCAGGCCGATTCCGACCAGGACCACCTCGGCCGGCAGCATCGTGCCGTCGGCCAGGCGGACGCCGCTCACCTGGCCGTTGGTGCCCTCGATCTCCGCGATGCCGGTCTTCAGCAGGACGTGGGTTCCGCGCTTCCGGTGGGCGTGCAGGTAGAACTCGGAGACCACCGGCGCCACGGCTCGACCGAGCAGCCGGTCCGCGACGTCGACCACGGTGACGTCCTTGCCGGCGGCCGTGGCGGCTGCTGCCGCCTCCAGGCCGATGAAGCCGCCGCCGATGACGACGACGTGCGTCGCCGCCTGGAGCCGGATGCGGAGGTCATCGGCGTTGCGGAGGTGGCGCAGGTAGCAGACGCCGTCGAGCTCGGCGCCCGGCAGGCGCAGTCGGCGGGCCCTCCCGCCGACCGTCAGCGCAAGTCGGGCGAAGCCGATCTGCTCGCCGGTGCGAGTGGTGGCGATCCCTGATCCGCCGTTCGGGTCGTCGAGCTCGATCTTCTCGATCTTCGTGCCGAGGCGCAGGTCCACGCCGTGCTCGGCGTACCAGGCCGGAGCACGGAACTCGAGCGCCTCGGCCGTGGCCTTGCCGGCCAGGTAGGCCTTCGAGAGCGGCGGGCGCTGGTACGGCGGACGGGTCTCGCTGCCGATGAGCATGATCGGCTCGTCGTCGCCCATGTCCCGCAGCGAGCTGGCGAGCTGGACGCCTGCCTGGCTCGCGCCGACGATGAGCGTTCCGGTGCGCGTCGAGGTCATCAGATCTCCTAGTGGTCTATTGGTCAGACCATAACGTTGATCGGATGCTACAGGCAAGGCTTGATGTGGCCCGGTTCACAATGAGGCCTAGATTGGTAAGACATTTAGTCCTATGCTCGCTGTGTTCACGCGTACTGCTCGAAAGCGAGAGACCATTGGCGAAGAAGACCCGCACCTTTGTTCGGGGAATGAACTCCGAGACGTACACCCTCAACCAGTTCCGCCGGGCGCAGCTCGAGGCCCCGCGTGTGCGGGACAACACGATCGTCACGGACACCGGTGACAGCGTCGCCCACTCCGGCGACTCGGCGAAGACCCGCACTTGGTGGCGCATCGGCCCGGGCGACGAGCCCTTCCTCACCCAGACCATCCAGGTCCACTTCAACGAGTTCCCGGGCGACAGCGCCAACAACGGGCACGGACACCAGAACGAGGCCGCCTTCTACATCCTGGAGGGCAAGGGCTACGAGATCCACGACGATAAGCGGTACGACTGGGAGAAGGGCGACCTCTGCTTCGTCCACACCGACTCGCACCACCAGCACTTCAACCCCTATCCCGAGGTTGCTCGCGCGCTGGTCTTCAAGTCGAAGAGCCTGTGGATGTTCATGGGCCTGATCCAGCAAGGCCGCAAGGGGCCGATCGACCGCCCTGAGGAGTTCGGCGAGCGCGAGGAGTGGGGCCGGATCTGGACCCCTGGTGCCGTCGAGATGTCGAAGGTCGTCAAGCCGACCGACGGCACATGGGAGCACACGCCGCTGGGCTACATGCGGTGGATGAACCACAAGGACAAGACGCCCAACAATCGTCAGTTCTCGATGGACTTCTACGAGGTCACCACACCGGCCGGCGGGCGTACCGGCAAGTACTGGAAGATGGCCGACCAGGTCTTCTACGCGCTCAAGGGTGACGGCTACTCGCTGATGTGGGAGGTCGAGGCGGAGATCGCGGAGAAGTACTACGCCCGCATCGCCAAGGAGCCGACCCGGCACGAGTTCAGCGAGGGTGACACGATCTACGTCCCGCAGAACACCGTCGTCCAGCACTTCGCCGCGGACGGTACGCCCCTGCACCTGCTGGGTGCGGAGAACCGGATCTTCCAGTACCTCGGCTACGACAACGTCCACTTCTTCGAGGACGCGCCGGAGTACACCGAGCATCAGGGCAAGTGACGTCTCACGCGTGAGATCGGCCCGCACCCCGAAAGGAGTGCGGGCCGATTCGCTTCTTCAGGGCCGCGTGATCGCTGGAGGCCTCAGAGTGATCCCCGCACCGAGGTGTACAGCGCTGCCAGCGCCTCCGGCAGGTCCTGGGCATCGGCGATGACGCGGTAGGAGCCCGGGTCGCAGGCCGCGCCCAGGTAGTCGGCCCCATCCGGGTCGATCGTCACCAGGTAGGGGTGTACACCGAGGTCACGTGCCTCGCGGAGGGCCTGAGCGGTGTCGCCGATGGAGTAGCCGAGCATCGCCTCCTCGCCGTACTGCTGGCCGTAGTCGATGTCGAAGGGCCGGCCATCGGAGATCACGAACATGATCTTGGTGGCGGCCTCCACGTCGCGGAGCCGGCGGGTGAGATGTCGGATCGCTGGCGCCATCCGGGTGGTGTGATCGGGCGTAAGACCGCCCATCCGGTGCCAGACCGCGGGCGTCGTGCGCTCTTCGACGTCCTTGACCACCGACAGGCGTACGTCGTCGCGGCCGCTGCCGCTGAAGCCGTAGATGCCGAACTCGTCGCCCACCCGGTCGAGCGCCTGCGAGACGAGGCTGACCGCGTCGCGTTGAAGATCCAGGATGCTGCGCACGGTGCCGGGCGCCTCCGGATCGGGCGGCAGGACGACGGCGGTCGACGCGCTCAGGTCGAGCGCGAAGACCACAGCGACGTCGCGCCGGCGCTGTCGCAGATCGGTGAAGACACGATCCGACGGCTCCACACCCGTGCGCAGGTCGATGGCAGCGTCGATGCAGGCATCCAGGTCGAGATCGTCGCCGTACGGCGCCCGGCGCGAGATCGTCCGACCGTCCGGACGGACCCGCTCCAGCTCGCGGACCAAGCGGCCGACGAGATGTCCGTAGCGCGCCAGCGCGCGGTAGTGACCGTGGTCGGCGCGCTTGACCGGTGTGCCGAGCACTCGGACGCGGGTGAAGTCCGGGCGGTAGCTGCTCCGGTAGGCGTCCCACTCCGGGTAGACGAACTCGTTGGGCGCCCGCGAGGTCAGCGGGCTGTCGAGATCGGCCCAGGGCTCGCCGCCCACCAGGGGGACGAGTGGGCGGAGGTTCGGAACCGCCTCCGGGGCGCTGCCGCTGGCGCTCTGCTCGGTGGTCTGGCCCCGCACCTGGTCGTCCGTGTCCTCGTCGCCGTTGTCGACGAGGTGGACAGGAGCCGTCGTGGCCTGAGCGATCAGGGGGAGGAACGCCTCCAGCGACGCGTCCGCGGCGGGGGCGCCGACATAGCGGGGCCCGGGCCAGTCTCGGTAGGCGACCGGGTGGTACCAGCCGGCGAAGCCCTCGGCATCCCGCATCCGCTCCGGCAGGGTGGCGACGTCGAAGCGGGAGTCGTCCAGCGTCGTGTCTAAGTCGGCGAAGCTCAGCTGGTGGGTGGAGCGATGCGCTCCCTCGGTCGGCAGATCGATGAGGATGTCGCAGATCCGCAACGCCGCCTCGACGCTGGTCTCCACGCTTGCCCGCGGGTCGCGCAGGTGCTTGGCGACCGAGAGGATCCGGGCGATCGGCTCGTGCATCACCGACGCCGCCCAGACGATCGACCCGCCGAGGCTGTAGCGCACGAGCGCCTCGATGGCGGCGGCCCGGGGGAACAGCGTTGCCGGCTGTGGTCGCTCGTGGAGTGCACCGTGATGGACGGCTTTGGCGGGCCGGGCGAGACCGGGCAGGAGCCGGTCTGTCGCCACGTCGATCCGCAGATCCTCGCACGTGGCGAAGATGTGGACGCCGAGCACCGAGTTGCCGAAAAGCCCGGCCAGACGCTGCAACGACGGGACGTCGGGGTCGCCGGTGTCGGTCGGTCGCAGGCGCGTGAAGAGTGGCTCGTCGAGGTCGAGATCCAAGTCGAAGGTGCCAAGCGTGCGGTGCATCGCACGGTGGGTCATCGCGACCTGGTACCACTCCTCGGCGTCGAACTCGGCATGGTCGTCGAGAGGAGCCTCGCGGGGCAGCCAGACGGTCGTCTCGGTGTCGGCGTACTCCCACGGGCTCGAACCGTCGTCGTAGGGGACGAGCGAGCAGATGTCGCCACACAGGGCACGGTAGTAGAGCGCGAGCGAGTGCCGGGTCCGGTCCCCGGCAGCAGCGATCTCCAGCTCGGCGGTCTCACGGAGCGTGGTCATGCTCAGGCCGGGAACACGGCCTCGACGACCTGGGTGACGGCCTCCTGGACGTCGGGGTCGTCGCTCAGAGCCTGGACCAGGCCCACGTCGCAGGCGCGTCGCGGCGCGATGCCGCGCGTGATCAAGCCGCCGACGTGGACGAGAAGACGGGTACTGGGACCTTCGATGACCCCGGCCTCGTCCAGTCGGCGCAACTGCTCGCCCAGGAAGGCGAGGTTGCGTGCGGTCGGCTCGTCGACACCGGCCTCGTGCGTGATGATCCGGGTCTCCAGGTCGCGCTCCGGGTAGGTGAACTCGATCGCCATGAAACGTTGCCGGGTGCTCGGCTTCAGGTCCTTGGCGGTGGCCTGGTAGCCCGGGTTGTAGGAGACGACGAGGAGGAAGTCGTCATGCGCCTCGATGGTCTCACCCAGGCGCTCGATCGGGAGAGTACGTCGATGGTCGGTGAGCGAGTGCAGGATGACGGTAGTGTCCTTGCGCGCCTCCACCACCTCGTCGAGGTAGCAGATCGCCCCGGTGCGGGCCGCCTGGGTCAACGGTCCGTCGAGCCAGGTGGTGCCCTCGCCGGAGAGGAGGTAGCGGCCCACGAGGTCGGCGGAGGTGATGTCGTCGTGACAGGTCACGGTGACCAGCGGCTGGGTGGGCGCGTCGGTGCGCTGGCCGAAGATGCGCCACGCCATGTGCTCCACGAAGCGGGTCTTGCCGCATCCCGTCGGTCCCTTGAGCAGAACGGGGATGCGCTGCTCGTATGCCGCCGTGAAGAGCTCGACCTCGTCGTGGACGGGGAGATAGAACGGCTCCTCGGTGATGGACGGATCGCTACTGGTCGTGGTCACGCGGTGATCCTCTCGGGAGGTCGGTCGGCCAGGATCATGGAGTCGAACTCCTCGGTGGGCGCGAAGCGGCGAGCCATCGCGCATCCGCGCTCCCGGGAAGCGGTTATGGTCTATCCATTGGACCTGTAAGCAACATAACATCTTCCATTCCCTGCGGGCGAGAGGCGAACCGCCTGCCATCCTCTCCAGAGATCAGGCCCTCGGCTCGCCGCGATCTGCCGGCCGGGCCGTCTTCGACCTGTAGAAACAGCTCGAGGGCTGGGCGTGCATCGCCCAGCCCTCGGTCATCGCGGCACGGGGACCGCGCCGTACTGGCTATTCGGCAGCGTTGACCCGCTGGGCGGTGCGGTCGAGGTGGGTGGTCATGACCTTCCGGGCCGCCGCCAGGTCGCGGCGCTGGATCGCGTCGGCGAGCACGCGGTGTTCGCCGACACCGCGCTGGCTCATCGGTGCCGCGATGTGCGACTCCGCGAGCGACATCCGCATCGGGCCGTGGAAGCTCTGCAGCAGCATCTCGATGGCCGGGTTATGCGTGCACTCGCCCACGCGGACGTGGAACGCCGCGGACATCTCGACGGTGTAGTTGCCGGCGGCGACGGCCTTCTCCGCCTCCTCGACCATGGCGAAGAGGTCGGCGATGTCCTCCTCGCTCGCGCGCTCGACGGCCAGCGGCAGGAGGCCGAGCTCGACGATGATGCGCGCCTCGGTGACGTTGGCGGCGGTGAGCGGGGCAAGGGAGATCAGGTCGGCGAGACCCTCTCCGAGGCGCTCGGCGGAGGGCGTCGTGAGGAAGGCACCGCCATGGGCTCCTACCCGGATCGTGACCAGGCCACTCGCCTCGAGCACGCGCAGCGCCTCGCGCACGGTGACCCGGCTGACGCCGAAGCGCTGGCAGAGCTCGCGCTCGCTGGGCAGGCGGTCGCCGGGCTGCAGTCGGCCGTCGCGGATGAGGACCTTGACCTGGTCGACGATCACCTGGGAAACCCGGTCGACGTTGACCGGACTGAACATCTCTTGTGAGCCGCCCTGCGCTGACGCTTTGACGCTTGCCACTGCGTTCCCCGTTCCACCCGTCCCTATGACGGAGATCGATCGATCCAGGCCCCGAGATGGAGCACTGTCTGAAGGTATGACACCACGACCTTAGGTCTGATGGTATGACATATGACAGCGGCCATGAAGCCGCACGGTCGCCATAGTGCCGCGTTCGGCCGCGACTGTCTTGCAAAAGCCGCGCTGACACGCGCAGAGAGGCGAGGCGTATGGCTATCTCCCCTATCTTGAAGAACAGGGATTTCGATCTCTATTGGACCGGAGTCGTCCTCTCGCAGGTCGGATCGCGCGGCACGTTGGCCGCGAACCTGTACCAGGTCTACGAGCTCACCGGCTCCCTGGCGGAGACCGGTCTGGTCGGGGCGGCGCAGGCCATCGCGCTCCTGGTGCTCTCGCCGCTGGGCGGCGTCTACGCCGACCGGCTCGATCGACGCAGACTGCTGCAATGGTCGCAAGGGTCAGCGATGGTCGTGGCGGCCCTGCTCGCCGCGCTCAGCTTGGCGGGGACCATCTCCACCTGGGAGGTGCTGGTCTCGGTCGTGCTGACGACCGCGGCGGCGACCTTCGACCAGCCGGCTCGCCAGGCGCTGATCCCGGCACTGGTGCCGGCGCACCAGCTGCCGCAGGCGTTCGCGCTGCTCAACCCGTCGCGCGAGCTCGCCGTGCTGATCGGGCCGGCGCTGTCCGGCCTGCTCATAGCCGCCAACGGCGCCGGCCTGATGTACGTCGTCGACGCGGTGACCTATGCGCTTCTCGTGGTGGTCCTGGGACTCATCCGCACCACGCACCTGCCGAGCGCACCGCGGCACGAGTCGGTGTGGCGCCAGATCGCCGACGGATTCGTCTTCGTACGGAGGCGGCGGATCGTGTGGATGATGATGTCACTCGACCTCTCCGCGACCCTGTTCTCCTCCTATCGCGTGGTGCTGCCAGCGCTGGCGTTGACGAGGCTGGGGATCGGAGCGAAGGGGTACGGCTTGCTCTCGTCGATGCCCTCGGCGGGCGCACTGCTGGCGACGTACACCGTCTTCCGGGTGGTCGGGCGAAGCCAAAGCCTCGGGCGAGTTCTCCTCCTTTCGACGGTTGCGTACGGGCTGAGCGCGATCCTGCTGGCGCGTGCGTCGGTCGTGCCGCTGGCAGTCTTGGCGCTGCTGCTGCTAGGTGCCTTTGACGCGATGGCGACGACGATCCGTCAAGCGGCGGTCCAGCTCGAGACCCCGCACGACCTGCGGGGCCGGATCTCGGGGACCTATCAGATGGCCTCGAAGGGTGGCCCTGCTCTGGGCGACACCTTGATGGGCTGGGGCGCAGCCGCCCTCGGCCCGGGGGTGTCCTTGGTCGTCGGTGGAGCGTTGACGATCGCCTACGTGGGCGCCTTCCTTGGGCGTGACAATCCGGTGCGGCGCTACCGCGGCGCCGAGTCGGTTCTGGATGAGCAGGTCGTCCCTGCGGTGGGAGCCGGCCCGGCGGTGTGACCCTTGACACGCCGGGGATTGGTAATACCATTGTTCCAAACCGAGATAGATGGAGGACACGTGGCCAAGGACGCACTCGTATCGGAGAAGATGGCGAAGAACTTCGCCAGCGAGAAGGACTCGCCCTACGTCCGCTGGGTCGCCGGCGAAGGCCTCGACATCATCGCGGCGCATTACATCCCCGACCTGAACACGGTCGAGCTCAAGCCGTGGGAGCGTCGCGGTGGCCGCGGCGTCTTCATCAATCACGAGGCCTCGCGCACGTCGAACGACTGCTACGTCTGCGAGATCCCCGCGGGTGGCAAGCTCGCTCCTCAGCGGCAGCTCTTCGAGGAGCAGATCATGGTGCTCTCGGGCAGCGGCTCGACCACCGTGTGGAACGACAAGGGCGACAAGGTCTCCTTCGAGTGGGGCCCGGGCTCACTGTTCGCGATCCCGCTCAACGCCTGGCACCAGCACTTCAACGGCTCCGGCACCACGGCCGCTCGCTTCGTCTCCTCGACGAACATGCCACCGATCATCAACATGTTCGAGGAGTCGGAGTTCGTCTTCAACACCTCGCACGACTTCTTCGGCCGCTTCAACGGCGAGCCGGACTACTTCGCCGACAAGGACGACCGTGAAGGCCTGCTCCTCAAGACGAACTTCGTGTACGACGCGGTCAACCTCAAGCTCAACGAGGCCAAGGAGCGTGGGGCCGGCGGCGGCCACATCCGCTTCATGATGGCCAAGGGCTCGATGAACAGCCACATCTCGCAGTTCCCGATCGCGACGTACAAGAAGGGCCACCGGCACGGGCCGGGCGCCCACGTCATCATCATGAGCGGCGAGGGCTACTCCCTGATGTGGCCCGAGGGCGAGGAGCCGCGGCGCTACGAGTGGAAGGCCGGCTCGATGATCGTGCCGCCGAACATGTGGTATCACCAGCATTTCAACACCGGTGACGCCCCAGCCCGCTACCTCGCGTTCAAGCACGAGGTGGTCTCGATCCGTAACGCCCAGGGCGTCCCGAAGGCCTGGATCAGCCAGCGCATCGGCGGTGACCAGATCGACTACGCCGACGAGTCGTCCGTGGTGCGTGACACCTTTGCAAAGGCACTCGCTGAGAAGGGCCTTGCCCCGCAGATGGACAAGGCGTACGAGCAGGAGCTCGAGGACCTCCCGCCGCTGCCAACCGCATGACATCCCACGATCACGATCATGGGCACGATCATGGGCACGGGCATGACCACGATCATGGGCATGGGATCGACGACGAGCACGACGACGGCGTCGAGGTCCCGCTCGAGGAGAACCCGATCTGGCTGCAGGACAACGTCGTCCTGCACAGCGTCGGGGTCGACATCGGCTCCTCCGGGACGCAGGTCGCCTTCTCCCGGCTGCACCTGCGCCGGCTCAGCGAGGACCTGACCAGTCGTTACGTCGTCGTCCGGCGCGAGACCCACTACGAGTCGCCTGTGCACCTGACGCCGTTCACGGAATCCGGTGACGAGCTCTACATCGACTCGATGGCTCTCGGGCGGCTGCTCGACTCGGCATACGCCGAGGCGCGCGTCGCGCCGGAGCAGATCGACACCGGCGTGGTCATCCTCACCGGCGAGGCCCTGCGTCGCCGGAACGCGGAGCTGATCGCCTCGGTAGTCAGCGAGCGTGCCGGCGACCTGGTCTGCGCGACCGCCGGGCATCACATGGAGGCGATGCTGGCGGCGTACGGCTCCGGCGCTGTACGCGCGTCACACGAGCGCGGCATTCGCGTGCTCAACGTCGACATCGGCGGCGGTACGACGAAGCTCACCCTCGTCGATCGCGGGCGGATCGAGGCGACCGCGGCGTTCCACGTCGGCGGCCGCCTGGTCGCCGCGGACCGGGATGGCACTATCATCCGGCTCGAGCCGGGCGGCGCCCGGCACGCGAGCCGGGCCGAGATCCCTGTCCGGCTGGGCGGACAGATCGGGGACGAGGATCTCGGCGCCATCGCCGAGGCGATGGCCGGTGAGCTGCTCACCGTGCTGAGCGGGGGAGTAGCGAGCGAGCCGGGACTCTGGCTCACCGACCCGCTGCCGACTCCGGGTGCTGTCGACGCCGTCATCTTCTCCGGTGGCGTGGCCGAATATGTCTACGGAACCGAGTCGCGCTCCTTCGGCGACCTCGGGCCGCGACTGGGCGCGGCGCTCGCGGCGGCAGCCGACGACGGGCGTCTGCCCGGCCCGGTGGTGGCGGCCGATGCGCGGATCCGGGCGACCGTGCTCGGGGCATCGGAGTACACCGTCCAGCTCAGCGGCATCACGAGCTATATCGGTGCGCCCGACCGGACCCTGCCCCGGCGCAACATCACTGTCGCGCGGCCTCACTATGAGCTCGGTGAGGTCGTCGACGCGGCGAGTGTCGGCGAGGAGATCCGACGTCACGTCGAGCGCTTCGGCGTCGACGCGCGCGGAGACCTCGCTGTGGCGCTGCCGTGGTCGGGCGACCCCGACTACCGACGTATCCGTGCGCTTGCCGAAGCCGTGGTCCGTGGGCTCGCGACCCGGATCGAGGCCGGCTCACCGCTCTATCTCGTGCTCGACGCCGACATCGCCCGGACGCTGGGACTGGTCCTGGTCGACGAGCTCGGCGTGACCAACGATCTCGTCGTACTCGATGGCGTGCTGCTGCGCGACTTCGACTACGTCGACCTGGGTCGCGTGCGGCAGCCTTCGGGCACGGTGCCGGTAACGATCAAATCGTTGGTGTTCAGCGAGGTCGACCGTGTCGAGGCCGCGGCGCCGGGTGACCGTGAGCTCGTCGAGTGAGATGAGATCAGCGATCGATGACGCCAGATCGGCGGAGGAGGCCCTGGTGGCCACCGACGCCGGTCTGGCGTCGGTGTTGCGGATCGGGGTGATGAGGCTCCGCCGGCGGCTCGCTGCTGAGCGCGACCTCCGCAATCCGCTTCCGTTGAGCGCGATGGCGGTGTTGGTCGCGCTCCGCGTCAAGGGGGAGGCGACGATCGGCGAGCTGGCCACGCGGGAGCGGGTGCAGCCGCCGAGCATGACGCGCACCGTCAACTTCCTCCAGGAGGGCGGGTACGTCGTCCGGCGGCCCGCCGAGACCGACCGCCGGATGGTCCGGGTCGCGCTGACCGATCTGGGCCTCGATGTCGTGCACGCGGACCGAGGGCGTCGTGACGAATGGCTGGCCGAGCGGCTGGCGGACCTCGACTCGGCAGAGATCGCCGTCCTGCGGCATGCGGTCCCGCTGCTCGAGCGGCTTTCGCCCGCCTGAGCGGCGGAGCAGGAGACCGTCGTACCCCCGCACGATCTGAAGTCCAGGGCGTGTCCAAGTGCGTCTCCAGGGGCGTTTCCAGAGGCGCTCGCTTGCGCCCTCGAGGCGGTCCAGGAGTGGCCTGCGGGCTCCTCGGGAAAGTCTTCTCAGGTCCATTGACAATGGTCAGACCATCGTGCCATTCTCGCTATCGGATACGTGACGCGCGCCACACCTGGCGCGTAACCGCGGCTTCGAGGTCCGAAGCCGCTGGTAACGAAGGGAACTGGAATGAGGTCTAGGCGCACCCTCCGGGCGGCGGTCGCTCCGCTGGCAGCCCTGGCACTGGCCGGCAGTCTCGCGGCTTGTGGCTCGAGCTCGTCAGCGGGGGCTGGCTCCTCCGCCACCAAGTACGACTCCATGTCGCCCGCCGATCTCGCGAAGGCGGCTGACACTGAGGGCAAGGTGACGTGGTACACCACGTTCAGCTCCGACGATGTCGACCCGATGGTCAAGGCGTTCAACAAGGTCTACCCGAAGATCAAGGTCGACCCTCTTCGGCTCAGTGCCGACGAGATCCCGCCGAAGATCATCACTGAGCAGAAGGGCCGGCAGTACACGGCAGACGTCGTCAGCGGCGACTCTCCGCAGGTCGCTCAGCTCATCCAGGCGAAGGCGCTGCAGCCGTACACGCCGCCCGACCAGACCGCCCTCCCGAAGGGCCTCTCCCTGCCCAAGGGCTACGAGGGTGTCGTCTACACCAACACGACGCCGGTCGCCTGGAACCCGACTGTGGTGGCGCAAAAGCACCTTCCCGTCCCGACCGGCATCGAGACATTCACGCAGCCGGCGTGGAAGGGCAAGTTCTCGATCGACCCGTCCGCCATCAACTGGTATGACTCGCTGATCAAGTCGATGGGTCACGCGAAGGCGCTGGACCTGGTCAAGCGCCTCGGCGCCAACGACCCGGTCTTCGTCGAGAGCCACACCGAGGCGCTCACCGATGTGCAGTCCGGTGAGCCGGCGGGTGCGGCGACGATCTATGGCTACAAGGCGGCGTCGATGAAGAAGGACACCCCGAAGCAGGTGGACTTCCTCAACTACTCGCCGCTGCCGTCCTCGCTCAACCTCACCGATGTGGTGGCGAACGCGCCCCACCCTGCTGCTGCCCGCCTCTTCGACGACTGGCTGGTCTCGCAGCAGGGCCAGCAGGCGATCGTCGACGAGACCAACCACACCTCGATCCGAGCGGACGTCAAGAACGACGCGACCGTCTGGGACGAGACCAAGTGGCCGGCCGCGTGGGGTGACCCGATGCTCGACTCGAGTGCCTACAACTCCGAGCTCTCCGAGTACCAGCAGGCATTGCACGCTCCGCAGTGACGCCATGCCGCGGGGGCCGGCGTATCGCTGACCCCCGCGGCAATTCCCTCGTGACGGGCGCGCCGGTCCTCTCTCCGCTCGGCCGCCTTCTCCCGATTCGCTCCGAAGGACACAACTTTCACCATGGCCACGCTGCTTGAGACTCCGCCTAGCACTGATGCCACCAAACCCCCGGTGAACGCCCGCCTGGGCTGGCGCCGCTTCGTCAACGGGCGCTACATCACCCTGACCGTCGCCTCGATCCTGGTCGCCTACCTGGCGCTCGTGCCGGTGTGCACGATGGTCTACGCGAGTCTGCAGTCCAACTTCCTGGGCATCGGTGGCAGCCACTGGACCCTGGGGAACTACAGCCACACCTTCAGCGAGCCGGGCTTCTGGCCGCTGGTGGCGAACTCCTTCGGCTACGCCATCTCGACGGCGGTGGTCTGCATCGTGGTCGGCTTCGGCCTGGCCTGGTTCGTCACCCGTACCAACGCGCCGTTCAAGGGCTTCGCCCGCGCGGCCGCGCTGGTGCCGATGATCATCCCGGGCGTCCTGAACACGATCGCGTGGAGTCTGCTGCTCTCGCCGGAGCAGGGTCCGGTCAACCAAGCGTTGCGCAAGATCGGCCTGCCGGCCTTCGACGTCTACTCACTGCACGGCATGATCTTCGTGCAGGCGATGCACGTCGTGCCGATCGCCTTCCTGATGGGCACCGCTGCGTTCTCCGCGATGGATTCCTCGCTGGAGGAGGCAGCGATGGCCTCCGGCGCCTCTCCGGTGCGCACGTTCTTCACGATCACGATCCGTATGGTGCGACCGGCGATCCTGTCGGCCGCCCTGCTGATGTTCATCCAGTCGATCTCGACCTTCGACGTGCCGCAGCTGATCGGCGTCCCCGGACATACCTACGTCTTCGTCAGCAAGATCTACGCCGCGCTGCAAGCCTTCCCAGCCGACTACGGCACTGTCGGCGTCATCGGCGTCTTCGTCCTTGTCATCGCCGTCGTCGGCCTGGTGCTCTCCCGGCGGGCGAGCCGCGGTGCCGCCGTACAGACGATCACTGGCAAGGGCTTCAAGGCGACGGTCCAGGACATCGGCAAGTGGCGCTGGGTCGGCTTCGCGCTCTTCGTGCTGTTCTTCATCATCGCCGTGGTGATGCCGATCGCGATGCTGCTCTGGTCCTCGCTGCTGCCGGGCTATGAGCCGCCGAGCCTGCACGCCATGCACGACCTGTCCTTCAAGAACTACTCCAACGTCTTCCACCGTCCGGTGCTGATGAAGGCGCTGCGCAACAGCATCATCATCTCGCTCAGCGCCGCCATCATCGTGACCGCGCTCAGTGCGGTGGTCGCCTACATCACCGTGAAGACCAAGATCGTCGGTCGCGGTGTCCTCGACACGTTGGCGACGATCCCGATCGCGGTGCCGAGCATCGTGATGGGCGTCGGCATCCTGTACTTCTACCTGTCCGCCCCGCTGCCGGTGCACCTTTACGGCACGTTCGCGATCATGATCATCGCCTTCGTGACGATCACGATGCCCTACGGCATGCGGTACGTCGTACCGGGCATGGCGGCCATCAAGGACGAGCTGGAGGAAGCCGCCACCAGTAGCGGTGCCTCGTGGCTGCAGGGCTTCCGGCGGGTCTTCGTCCCGCTCCTGATGCCGTCGCTGCTCGCCTCGTTCCTCTACTCCATGATCGTCTCGTTCCGAGAGATCTCGGCGGCGATCTTCCTCTACACGTCGGGGACCGAGGTCGTCTCAGTCCAGATCTACGACCTGTTCCGCAACGGCACCTACCCGGTCGTTGCCGCCCTCGGCATCGTGATGGTCATCTTCCTGGTCATCCTCGTCGCCGTGATGCAGGGCCTGTCCCGGATCTTCGGTATCAAGCAGCGCCACTGACGGCCTCCTCCCACCACCGACTCACGCAATCGCACTCAAAGGACTTCAACCGATGATCAAGCTGACCGGTCTGATCAAGCGCTACCCCGGGCGGACGGTGACTGCCAACGCCGTCGACGGCCTCGACCTCGAGATCCCCGAGGGCCAGCTCGTTTCCCTCCTGGGCCCCAGTGGCTGCGGCAAGACCACGACTCTCCGCATGATCGCGGGCCTCGAGCGGAACAACGGAGGCATCATCGAGATCGATGGCACGGTGGTCTCCGACCCTGCCCGCCGGATCTTCTACGGGGCGGATCGCCGTCCGATCGGCATCGTCTTCCAGTCCTACGCCATCTGGCCGCACATGACGGTCGAGCAGAACGTGATGTTCCCACTGACTGTCGGCCGCCGGAAGATCGGCCGCGAGGCTGCCCGCCGTCGTGCGCGCGAGGCGCTCGACATGGTGGGCCTGGCTGACTTCGCGACCCGGCCCGCTCCCGACCTCTCCGGTGGCCAGCAACAGCGCGTCGCCCTGGCCCGTGCTCTCGTCCGAGAGCCGAAGGTGCTGCTCCTCGACGAGCCTCTTTCGAACCTCGACAAGGGCCTGCGCGACCGCATGCGTGACCAGATCCGTGAGGTGCAGCTGCAGCTGGGCATCACCACGGTCTTCGTCACCCATGACCAGGACGAGGCACTGGCGATCTCGGACCAGGTGATCTTGATGAACCGCGGCCACATCGTCGAACACGGCAAGCCGCAGGAGATCTACACCTTCCCGCGCAGCGAGTTCACCGCCCGCTTCCTCGGGGTCAGCAACAGCCTCGACGGCGTGGCGACCGACGTGACCGAGGGTCATGCGGTGGTGCGGATCGGCGACGCCGAGCTCAAGTGTGCTCAGGCGGAAGGGGTCAGGGCCGGCGATGAGGTCAGCGTCTTCCTCCGACCGGAGAGCTTCCGGCTCTCCCGCCGCGAGGGGATGTGGCCCGGCACCGTCGAGTTCAGCATCTACGGCGGTGACTGCTGGGACTACCACGTGCGGGTGGGGGAGACCCTGCATCGCGTGCGCGTGTACCAGGAGAAGGTCGGTCTGAAGAAGGGTGATGCGGTCTTCCTGACGCCCGATCAGGACGCCGCCATCGTCGTACTCAGGAACAGCGACGCAGTCCCGGTGGTCAAGACCGCCGCCTCCTGACTTCCTCCCCAAGCCGCCGACCGGCATCGCTCTGCTGCGATGCCGGCCGGCGGCCTTTCGTCGCTTCGGCGTGACGGTGGCCACAGAAATTTCCGAGGAACTCTTGCTTTGGACTGACCTTTAGCCCTAATGTCCTTCGCATGTCGAGTAGCACGCACGAGCAGAAGTCCAATCACCAGGCAGGTGATCTTTCGCACCTTGCGGCCGGCGGTGCGGGGACTGTTGCGCATCTGGTCGCCCGAGACGTCCTCATCGAATATCCGAGCCCGGGATCGGACCAGGTCACCATCGCAGTGCAGAACTGCGATCTCGTCCTCGAGCGCGGTGACTTCGTGGTCCTCGTCGGTCCCTCGGGCTGCGGCAAGACCACGCTGCTCAACGCTGTCGCGGGGTTCGTCCCCGTCACGGGCGGCGTCCTCGAGCTCGACGGTCGCCCCATCCCCGGCCCGGGCCCCGACCGGGCGATGGTCTTCCAGCAGCCGAACCTGCTGCCCTGGCGGTCGGTGCTAGCCAACGTCACCTACGGTCTCGAGCTCTCCAAGAAGGTCAAGAAGGCCGAGGCTCGCAGCCAGGCCGCCGACCTCCTCGAGCTGGTCGGACTGGCCGACGTCGCACAGAAATACCCGGCGCAGCTCTCCGGCGGCATGCAGGCGCGCGTCAACCTGGCCCGCGCCCTGGCGGTCGAGCCGGAGATCCTGCTCCTTGACGAGCCCTTCGCCGCGATCGACGCCCAAACCCGCGAGCTGATGCAGGCGGAGCTCCTTCGCATCTGCGCCGCCCGTGACGTGACTGCGCTCTTCGTGACGCACGACATCACGGAGGCTGCGTTCCTCGCCGACCGGGTTTGCGTCTTCGGGCCTCGACCGGGCCGGATCGTCAAGGAGATCCAGGTTCCGTGGGGCCGTCCCCGTTCCCACGACATCCGCCGTACCCCTGAGTTCACAGCACTCAGCGAGGAGATCGGTGACGTCCTCTACAGCGCGATCGCGGATGCGCGCGCAGCACAGCTGGAAGGTGCAGCCCGATGACCACGACATCCTCGGAGGCCTCCGTGCGGCCCGTCTCGACCTCCAAGCCCGCCGGTACGCCGACACGGCGTCCGGGCGGTCGTCCGCGCCGACGCAGGTCGTCTTGGCTCACCGAGCAGCGAGTGATCGGCACCGCCGCCGTGATCGTCGCGCTGGTGGTGTGGGAGCTGGTGGCACTCGCCAGGGTGAAGCCCGCCCTGATCCTGCCCGGCCCGATCGACGTACTCCGCGCCTTCCGTGACCTCTTCAGCACGAGCGCCATCTGGACCGACCTCTGGGTGAGTGCCGAGGAACTGCTGATCGGGCTGGTGATCGCCACCCTCATCGGCCTTCCCGTCGGCCTGCTGATCGGCTGGTACAAGCGGGTCGCCTACGCCCTGAACCCCTTCGTCAACTTCCTCTACGCCACGCCGCGCATCGCGCTGACGCCGCTGTTGATCATCTGGCTCGGCATCGGCAGCTCGTCCAAGATCGCGATCGTCTTCCTGATGGCGCTCTTCCCGATCCTGATCAACACCGCGCAGGGCATGCAGTCCCTCGACCAGGGCTCTGTCCGGGTGGCCCGGTGCTTCGGTGCCAGCGACCTGCAGCTCTTCCGTACGGTCGCGCTCCCGGGAACGGTGCCGTTCGTGGCGAGCGGGCTGCGACTCGCCGTCGGCCAAGCACTGATCGGTGTCTTCGTCGCGGAGCTCAGCGGTGCGACACATGGCGTCGGTCTGATGATGAGCACGGCCGGCCAGCAGTTCCAGACATCTAAGGTCTTCGCCGGGCTGTTCATCTTCGCCTTCGCCGGCGTAACGCTGACCGCCGTCCTACGGCGAGTGGAGCAGCACTTCGCCGCCTGGCGCCTCGGTTCCTAGTCACCTATTCGTTTCATCCCGAGAGAGAAAGCAGTTCTCATGAAGCCACGTGGTTTCACCAAGATCGCCGGTGCTGCAGCAGCAGCGGCGCTCGCCCTGTCCCTCGCTGCCTGCGGTAGCAGCAGCGGGAGTGCCAGCGGTACCAGCATCACGGTCAGCTACAGCGAGGAGGTGGCCGACGAGCTGCCGCTGTGGATCGCCGATGACGCCGGCTACTTCAAGCAGCAGGGCCTCGACGTGAAGCTCGTCAGCCTGTCGAGCGACCAGGGCTTCCCGGCCCTTCTCGCCGGCCAGACCCAGCTCGGCTCGATGGGTGGGTCGCAGATCCTCTCGGGCGCCGCGGCCGGATCCGACGTCAAGGTCCTTGCCGCACTCACGCCGGTCTACCCCTACGAGCTGTGGTCCAAGAGCGGATCCGATCTCAAGGGCAAGAAGATCGGGATCACCTCCAAGAGTGGGTCCGTCTACATCGCCACCCTTGCTGCGCTCCAGCAGCTTGGTCTGAAGCCGTCGGACGTCAACCTCGTGCCGCTCGGTTCGACGACCAACGTCAACAACGCGCTTCTGGCCGGGACCATCGACGCGGCGGTCTCCCACCCGCCGGCCTCATCGCAGTTCGCCGCTGCCGGGTTCAAGAGCGTCCTCAACCTCGCGCAGCAGAAGTCGCCGAACATCAACGTCGGCATCTCCGGCAAGGCGAGCTGGATCGACTCGCACAAGGACACCGTCTCGAAGTTCATGGCGGCCCTCAAGGAGGCGTTCGCCAAGGAGGAGTCCGACGAGGCGTACTGCGTCAAGCTTCTCCAGAAGCATCTCGGCGTCAGCGACCAGAAGGCGCTGCAGGACACCTGGCAGTACTACGCCAAGGAGGTCCTCCCGGCGAACCCCGCGCCGACGGTCGCCGAGCTCAAGTCGGCCCAGGCAGCACTCGTTGGCTCGGTCTCGGGCGTCGACAAGCTGGACCTGAGCAAGCTGATCGACCCCAGCTACGTCAACAAGGCCTGGGGGTCGTCTTCGGCCAGCTGACAGCTGACGGCTGACAGTGCAGGCAACAGCGACGGGTGAGTGGCCATGGCCACCCACCCGTCGCGTCGTTGCGCGACTCGACGTGACGCCGTCAACGCAGGCTGCGAGCGATGCCCTGGGCGGCTACCTGCAGGGCCGCAACGAGCCGCGGGCGGGTACGGCGCAGGTCAGCCACCACGATGCCGAGCGCGGCGACCGTCTCATCCGCTACCTCCACCGGGACCGCGACGGAGCAGGCGCCGAGGGTCATCTCCTCGGCAGTGGTGGCGTAGCCGTCCTGGAGGGCTCGGGCCAGCTGACGCTCGAGGCGTGCCGGGTGGGTGATCGTGTAGGCGGTGAACCGCTGCAGCGGCGCTCCGAGGACATCGCGGCGGACCCCTTGAGGGGCATGGGCGAGCAGCATCTTTCCGACGCCGGTCGAGTGCAGCGGCAGCCGTGATCCGACCGTGCTGACGATCGGCACCGACGCGTTGCCGCGAACCGTGTCGACGTACAGCACTCGGGTCTTCTCCCGGACGGCAAGGTGGACGGTGGCGCGGGTGGCGCCGTACAGGTCGTGGAGGAAGGGCGCGGCCACCTCCCGCAGGCCGGTCTGCACCGGCGCGAGCAGGCCGAGGTCCCATAGCCGCCTGCCGACGGTATAGAAACCGCGTGCGTCCCGCCGTAGGGCGCCCCAGGCGGTGAGCTCGGCGATGAGTCGGTGCGCCGTCGGACGGGCCAGCTCGGCGCGCTCGGCGATCTCGGTCAGGGTCAGCGAGCGATGTCGCTCGTCGAACGCGGCCAGGATGGCGAGCACCCGTGAGGTGACGGTGGTCCCTGCGGCCGCGGTGTTGCCAGCCATGTCCCATCCTTCTGCTGAGTGGAAGCCGAGGCTCGGTAGCCTACCGGGCTGCTCCTACGGTGTGAGCGTGAGCACAACACCCAAGAGCGACCGGGCAGAGGAGCGGGCGGTCCCGTCGTCGGACGCCGCCGCCACCACGCAGGCGGAGATCTCGGCCGAGATCGCCGAGATCGGTGCCAGTGCGGCGCAACGCGGGGGTGCGGGGCCGCAGCCGAGGATCGACTATCCGCCGTACCGCTCGAGCATCCTGCGCCACCCGACCAAGGACCCGCGGCACGCCGACCCAGAGACGATCGAGCGCTGGACGCCCGTATTCGGTCAGCGCGACGTGCACCCGCTCGAGGCCGACCTGACCGTCGGTGCTCACTCGGGCTGGAACTCGCAGGTCTCCGGTGAGCCACTGGGCGAGCGGATCACCGTCACCGGCCGGGTCGTGGACGGCGATGGGCGCCCGGTCCGCAACCAACTCGTGGAGATCTGGCAGGCCAATGCAGCCGGTCGCTACGTCCACAAGAACGAGCAGCATCCTGCGCCGCTCGACCCCAACTTCACCGGCGTGGGACGGTGCTTGACCAACGATGACGGCGAGTACTGGTTCCAGACGATCAAGCCCGGCCCCTACCCGTGGGGCAACCATCGCAACGCCTGGCGGCCGGCGCACATCCACTTCTCGCTCTTCGGCAGCCAGTTCACCGAGCGGCTCATCACCCAGATGTACTTCCCGGGTGACCCGCTCTTCGCTCTGGATCCGATCTACCAGGCGATCACCGACCAACGGGCGCGGGATGCGCTCCTGGCCGTCTACGACCATGATCTGACAGTGCCGGAGTACAGCATGGGCTACCGCTGGGACATCGTCCTCTCGGGCCGAGACCGTACCTGGATGGAGCCTGAGGAGGCCGACCAGTGAGCAAGCCGCTTCTGACCCCCGGACAGACGATCGGGCCGTTCTTCGGTCAGGCACTTCCCTACGAGGGCGACAACGAGCTGGTCCCGCCCGGCCGTGCCGATGCCATTCGGCTGCACGGCGACGTCCTCGACGGCGCCGGCACGCCGATCCCTGACGCGCTCATCGAGATCTGGCAGGCAGACTCGGCCGGCGACATTCCCCAGGTCGGCGGATCGATTCACCGCGACGGCTGGACGTTCACCGGTTTCGGCCGGTGCTCGACCGACAACGCCGGTCACTACTCCTTCTCTACCGTGCTGCCGGGTGCGACCGAGGAGGGAAAGGCGCCGTTCTTCGCTGTGACGTTCTTCGCGCGCGGCCTGCTCGATCGTCTCTTCACCCGGATCTACCTGCCGGACCACGAGGCGAACGCGAGCGACGCCCTGTTGGCGTCGTTGCCCCAGAACGAGCGCGCGACGCTCATCGCCGAGTCTGACGCCCAGGGGCTGCGATTCGACATCCATCTCCAGGGTGAGCGCGAGACGGTCTTCCTCACCCATGGCTGATATTGGCGGTGAGCTGCTGTGGCCGGGGGACGGGCGCGCGGATGATGTCTTCACAGACGCGTCCTTCCTGGCGGCGATGGTGCGGTTCGAGCAAGCCTGGCTCGACGGTCTGGCGGCGGCTGGGCTGGCCCCCGGGAGTGTCGCCCTCGTCGCGCCGGCGCTGGCGGACATCGCCGCCGACGCCGAGTCCGGTGGCAACCCTGTCATCCCCCTGGTCAAGGAGCTGCGGAAGCAGAGTGTCGACGTCCACCGTGGACTGACCTCCCAGGACGTGGTCGACACCGCGCTCGTGCTGTGCGTTCGCGATGCGCTCGACCGGGTGCTCGCCGACGGCGAGCGGGCCGCTCGCACCCTCGGCCGGCTGGCGCGTGCACACCGGGCCACGGTGATGGCCGGCCGCACCCTCACCCAGCTGGCGGTGCCGATCACCTTCGGCCTCAAGGCCGCCACCTGGCTGGCCGGACTCACCGACGCGATCGTCGAGCTACGGCGGGCCCGCGAGGAGCTGCCGATCCAGATCGGGGGAGCGGCTGGCACGCTGGCAGCCGTCGTCGAGCTCGCCCGTGACAACGACGACCCGGTCGGAACCGCAGCGGCCCTGGCGCGTGACGTCGCGCACCGGCTCGATCTCCAGGGCGGTACCCCGTGGCACACCCGTCGTACTCCGCTGACGGCAGCGGCCGATGCGCTGGTCGCGGTCTCCGATGCGTGGGGGCACATGGCCGGCGATATCGCCTTGCTCTCTCGCAGCGAGATCGGCGAGCTGCGCGAGGGCGCCGGCGGCGGCTCCTCGACGATGCCGGGCAAGGCCAACCCGGTGCTATCGATCCTGCTGCGGCGCCACGCACTCGCTGCGCCGAGTCTCGCGGCAACGCTCCACGTCGCCGCCGCGACCTACGTCGACGAACGCCCCGACGGTGGCTGGCATGCCGAGTGGGACACCCTTCGCCTGCTGGCCAGGCGGAGCGTCGTCGCTGCCTCCCAGGCCGCGGATCTGGTGGCAGGGCTCGTCGTCGACACCGCCGCCATGGCGGAGCGCGTGGCGTCCGACGCCCGGACACTGACGGCCGAGCAGCGCAGCATCGCCGGAAGCGCGGCGGAGGATCCCGCCGCCTACCTCGGAGCCACCGACCTGGTCATCGACAACATCTTCGAGCGCGCCGCTCGGGTCTGGAGCAATCTCTGATGCAACTCTCCCTCGTCCATCTCGCCGGTACCGAGGGCGCGCCGGTGCTCGTTGTCGGGCCCTCCCTCGGTACGTCGGTCGCGGCCTTGTGGAGCCAGGCCGCCGACCTGCTCGGGGAGCGGTTCCACGTCGTCGGTTGGGAGTTGCCCGGCCACGGGCACGGCGCACCAACGACCGAGCCCTTCACGATCGCCGACGTCGCGGCCGGTGTGGTCGCCGCGGTGGACGGATCGCTC
>Ga0164242_10001817_pt1 | contig 25014 bp, 26 predicted proteins | sample OricomgcompostMG_FD_108783 | JGI IMG/M metagenome (GOLD analysis project Ga0164242, IMG submission 108783) | Miracle-Growth compost microbial communities from Emeryville, California, USA - Original compost - Miracle growth compost (MG) ...
AGCCGCCGAGCATGAGCTTCGAAGAAGCGTGCTGCCTGCCGACCGCCTGGCTGACCGCCTACCGGATGCTGTTCGACCGCTCCGGCCTGAAGCCGGGCCAGACGGTCCTGATCCAGGGCGCCGGCGGCGGCGTCGCCAGTGCCGCGATCCCGCTCGCCGGCGCCGCCGGCTTCCGCGTCTGGGCGACCAGCCGCGAGCAGCGCAAGCGCGACTTCGCGACCCGGTGCGGCGCCCACGACGTCTTCGAGTCCGGCGCCCGCCTCCCGGCCAAAGTCGACGTCGTGATCGAGACCGTCGGCAAGGCGACCTGGGGACACTCGCTGCGCTCGCTGAAGCCGGGCGGCCGGATCGTCGTCGCCGGGGCGACCAGCGGCATGGACCCCTCGGCCGAGCTGAACCGCGTCTTCTTCAAAGAGCTCGAGGTGGTCGGCTCGACGATGGGGACGCTGGAGGACCTCCACCGCCTCGTCTCGATGCTCGACCTGACCGGCATCCGCCCGCGGATCGACCGGGTGCTGCCGCTGAGCGACGTCGCCGAGGGCCTGCGGGCGCTCGCCGAGGGCGACGTCCTCGGCAAGATCGTGATCAAACCGTAGGTCGGGGGTAGTAGTGGCATGAACATGAGCCCGCACAAGAAGTTCACCCTCGCCCTGCTCACCGCCGCGCTTTTCGCCTGCGCGCTCCTCCCCGCCGCCGCGAGCGCCGCCACCGGCCGCACCGTCGCCGTCACCGCGACGGCGACGATCAAGCTGCCGAACGACACCGCGACGATCGGCCTCGGCGTCAAGCGCGAACGCAAGACGCGCGGCGCCGCCCTGCAGGCGACGGCGAAGGAGCTGCGCAAGGTGATCGCCACGGCGCAATCGTTCCCCGGCGTCGGCGAAGGCGACATCCGCACCGGCCGGATCGACGTCCGCCCGATCCAGAAGGGGGAGGCGACGGTCTACCGCGCCACCGAGGGCATCAGCATCACCCTCCACGAACCGGCGAAGGCCGGCGAACTGATCTCCAAGGGCCTCGCCGTCGGCGCGACCGGCGTCAGCGGCCCGAGCTTCAAGGTCGGCAATCAGGAAGAAGCCTTCGGCAAGGCCCTCGCCGCGGCCTTCGCCAAGGCCAAGGAACGCGCCACGATCCTCGCCGGGCAGGCCGGCGCGAAACTCGGCGAGGCACTGACGATCGAAGAAGGCGAAGGCGCCGAATTCATCGGCGGCAGGTTCACCGGCGCGGAATTCGGAGAAGAGAAGGCGGAGGAAACCCCCGCCGCGGCCACCCCGCCGCCGACCAAGCCCGGCACCTCGACGGTCCGCGCGACCGTCCACGTGATCTTCGAACTGACCTAACGCGACCGGCTCGATGTTGATGGGCCGAAAACCGGACTATCTGACGGGTTTTCGGCCCATCAACCGGGGGTGCCGGCGGTTTCGGCTTCGACCTGGGCGTTCCAGTCGCGTTTGGCCTCGCGCCAGCCTTCGTCGGTGAGGGTGCGTTTCCAGTAGCCGGAGGCGTGCAGGGACTCGGCGGGGACGGCGCGGTCGAGGACGAGGTGGCGACGGGCGAGGCGGACCGAGGTCGCCTCGCCGTGGAGGAAGACCTGCGGGGTGCCGGGCGGGAAGTCGATGGCGGCGATCGCGGCGGCGAGGAGATCGTCCGCGTCGCCGTCGAGCCAGTGGACCTCGAGGTCGCCGGGCGAGGTCAGCTCGACCCGCTCCTCGACCCCGTGGACCTGGAGGAAGACGTGGGCCGGGGCGCCCGCCGGGATCCGGGCGAGCGAGGCGGAGATCGCCGGGATCACGCTGGTGTCGCCCGCCAGCAGGTGCCAGTCGGCGCCCGGGTCAGGCGCGTAGCCGCCGCCCGGCCCGCGCAGGCCGAGCGTGTCGCCGACCTGGGCAGCGGCCGCCCACGGTCCCGCGATCCCCTCGTCGCCGTGGACGACGAAGTCGATCGTCAGCAGGCCGCGCTCGGCGTCCCACTCGCGCACCGTGTAGGTGCGGACCTTCGGCCGCTCGTCCGCCGCCGCGCCCGCCCGCGGGAACTGCAGCTTCACGTAGTGGTCGGTGTACTCGCCCAGCTCGAAGCCGGCCAGGCCCTCGCCGCCGAAGACGATCCGGGTCAGCACCGGGGTCAGCGGCTCGACCGATTCGACCCGCCCGGTCAGCAGCGGGCGGTTGCGGGCTTTGGTGGGAGGCGTGGTGGCGATGGCGTTAGGGGGACCTAAGACTGCTTGGGCCCACCAAGGATTGCAGACCGCGATCGCGTGACGTGCTCGCGCAGCCGCTCCCGCGCCAGCTCGACGTCGCCGGCGGCCAGCGCGTCGATGATCGCGGCGTGCTCGGCGGTGATCACGGCGCGCTCCCGTTTCACCGCCTCGTGGCTCGAGATGTAGCGGTGGACGCGGTCGTGGACCTCGTCGACCAGCTCCACCGTCATCGTCCCCGGCCCGGCGATCACGCGGTGGAAGCTGCGGTCGAGCTCGAACCAGGAATCGCCCGGCTCCTCCTCCCCCAGCCGCGCGTTGAGGTCGCGCAGCTCCGCCAGCTCGCCCTCACCGAGCGGCCCCCGCCGCGCCAGGCCGAGGTCCTCCAGCGCGGCGCGGATGTCGACCAGCTCGGCGACCTGGTCCGGGGTGATGTTGCGGACGACGAACGGGTGGTACGGGGTGGCGACGACCAGCGACTCGGCCTGCAGGCGGTTGAGCGCCTCGCGGATCGGGATGCGGCTGACGCCGAAGCGTTCGGCCAGCTCGACCTGGCTCAGCTGCGTCCGCTCCGCGACCTCGCCGCGGATGATCTCGTCGCGCAGGCGCTCGTAGACGACGTCGGCGCGCGAGACCCGCGCGGCCGGCTTCTCTCCGCCTGGGCGTCCCGCCACGCGCCTACTCCCCGGCGGGCTCCGGCAGCGCCGCCGCGGTGTGCTCGAGGATCGCCTCGGTGAGCAGCGGCCAGAGCTCTTCCGGGCGGTCGTGGCCCATGTCCTCGACCAGCAGTAGGCGGGCGCCCGGGACCAGCTCCGCGGTCCGTTCGCCGCCGTCGTGGCCGATCAGCGTGTCGTCGAGCCCGTGGATGACGAGCGTCGGCACCTCCAGCTCCCGCAGCCCCGCGTCGCGCGGGCCGGTGGCGAGGATCGCGGCCAGCTGGCGCGGCGTCCCGGCCGGGTAGAAGCAGCGGTCGTAGCTCGCCGCGGCGAGGGCTTCGGAGCGCTCGCGGGAGCCGTAGCGGGGCGAGGCCCAGGTCATCGCCTTGTCGGCGGTCACCTGGATGTAGGCGTCGCGGTCGGCCGGCACGGGTTTCAGCAGCGCTTCGATCGCCTCCGGCGTCGAGGCGCCGTACTCGGGCTCCCCGGTGGTCGACGACAGCGAGATCAGGGTGAGCAGCCGCTCGGGGTGCTCGATCGCCAGCTGCTGGGCGATCATCGCGCCCATCGAGACGCCGAGCACGTGGGCGCGCCGGATGCCGAGGTCGTCGAGGATCGCGATCGCGTCGTCGGCGAGGTCGCTCAGCGTGTAGGCGGCGATCTCCAGCACGCGCTCGGCTTCGCCCGCCTCGGCGGCGGCGACCAGGGCGCCCATGTCGACCTCGCGGTCGTCGATCTTGGTCGAGAGCCCCGAGTCGCGGTTGTCGAAGACGATCACGAAGCGGCCGCCGGCGGCGAGCGCCTCGACGAAGGCGGGCGGCCAGGCGATCAGCTGGCTGCCGTACCCCATGATCAGCAGCAGCGGCGGGTCGGTCGGCTCCCCCACCGTCTCGTAGTAGATCTCGATCCCGCTGGGCGTGGTGGTCGTCGGCATCGCGGAAAGATCTCACACGGCGGAGGCCGGCCGCTACGCTCGGACGGGATCCGACGAGAGGAGCTGAAGTGCCGACGATCGAACCGGGTGACATCGACGAGGCGGTCGCGCCGAGCGGCGCGGGCTGCGCGGAGTGCACGGCGGAGGGCGGCTGGTGGCTACACCTGCGCCGCTGCGCCGCCTGCGGCCACATCGGCTGCTGTGACAACTCGCCCGAACAGCACGCGACCAAGCACGCGGAGGCGACCGGCCACCAGGTGATCGCCAGCTTCGAGCCGGGCGAGGACTGGTTCTACGACTACCGCTCGAACGAGTTCTTCGACGGCCCGCCGCTGGCCCCGCCCGACGCCCACCCGCTCGACCAGGGCGTCCCCGGCCCGGCGGGCAGCGTCCCCGGCGACTGGCAGATGAAGCTCCACCCGTAGCCGCGGGCAGCGACCTCCTCAGAGGTCGCGGGCGACGGCGAAACCGCGTTTGACCAGCGCCGGGAAGCGGCCCCGCGGCGCCTCCGGTTCGCCGCGGACCTGGATCATCGCGTTGCGGAAGATGGCGACGGCGATGCGGGCGACGACGGCGTCGCGGAACGGGTCGGGCCGGCGTTCGTTGGCCTCGGCGCGCCGACCCAGGGCGGCGGCGATCGAAGCCTCGACCCGGAGCAGTGGCCGCGGCATCGTCGAGCGGATCCCGGCCATCGCGGGCGCCGGATCGCGAGCCAGCCAGCCAGAAAGGCTGGGCGCCTCGCGCGCCCGTCGCTGGGCCAGCTTCAACACCGCCGCCTCGACCGCCTCGAGGTCCGACTCCGTCGCCGGGCGGGCGACGATCTCCTCGCCCACCCGGTCGAGCCAGGCCAGCAGCTCCTCGGCGACCAGCGCCGGCTTGTCGCCGAAGTAGCGGTAGAAGGTGCGTTCGGTGACGCCCGCCGCGGCGGCGATGTCGCGAACCGTCGTCTCCTCGTACCCACGCTCGGCGAAGAGCCGCTCGGCCGCGTCCCGCAGCGCCTGCCGGGTCGCCTGCTTGTGCGCCTCCCGGCGCCCCGGGGGTGCATCCATCCCTGGGACTTTATCGACGTTTTATGTCAGATCCGACACTTTTTTGGTAAATCTGTCAGATATGACACTTCGTCTCGGCGCCCTCGCCGGCCGCCACCCCAGGTTCGTCGTCGCCGCGTGGGTCGCGCTGCTCCTGGTCGCGACCGTCGCCAACCGCAGGCTCGGGGGTGAATACGAAGACCACCTCGAACTTCCCGGCTCGTCGGCCGCGACCGGTGCCGAAGTGCTCGAAGCCCACGGCGCCGCGGGCGGCAGCCACGCCGGCCAGGTCGTCTTCAGCACCGACGCGGCGCTGACCGGCCCGCAGCGGGCGGCGATCGAGGAAGCGCGCGCCGACCTCGCCAGGCTGGAAGGCGTCGAAGCGGTATCCGACCCGCTCGGCCCGCGGTCGGTCGCCGCGGACGGCAAGGTCGCCTACGCGACGGTCGAATTCGGCACCGCCCCGGGGGAACTCGGCAGCGGCTTCGTCGACGAAGCCGAAGCGGCGGTGGCGCCCGCCCGGGCCGCCGGGGTTAGCGTCGACTACGGCGGCTCGCTCGGCCAGGCGACGCGGCCGAAAGCCAACGACCCGGCCTCGGAGCTGATCGGACTGGTGGTCGCCGTGGTCGTCCTGCTCGCCGTCTTCGGCAGCGTCTTCGCCGCCGCCCTGCCGCTGGCCTCGGCGATCCTCGCCGTCCTCACCGCGCTCGGCCTGCTCGGCTGCCTCTCCGCCGCGATCCAGTTCGGCAGCGTCTCGCCGACCCTGGCGACGATGATGGGGCTCGGCGTCGGCATCGACTACGCGCTCTTCCTCACCACCCGCTTCCGCCAACGGCTGATCGACGGCGACGCGGTGCCGGACGCGCTGGCGGCGACGATGGGGTCGAGCGGGCGCGCCGTCGTCGTCGCCGCGGTCACCGTCGTCCTCGCGATGCTCGGCCTCTACGCCTCCGGCATCGCCTTCATCGGTGAGCTCGGCCTGGCGGCGGCGATCGGCGTCGCGGTCAGCGCCCTCGCCGCGCTCACCCTGGCGCCGGCGCTGCTGACCCTGGTCGGGGGCCGGATCGACGGCCGGCGGGTGCGACGGCCGGTCGCCGAGCCGGCCGACACCGGCGGCGGGTGGCATCGCTACACGCTGGCGCTGGAGCGCCGCCCGCTCACCTTCGCCGTGGTCGGGATCCTCTCGCTCGCCGTCCTCGCGATCCCCCTGCTGTCGATGGAACTCGGCCACATCGGCCCCGGGCAGGAGCCGACCAGCTACTCCGAACGGCGCGCCTACGACGAGCTGACCGCCGCCTTCGGCGCGGGCGCCAGCGTGAAGATGACCTTGGCCGTCGACCTCGCGCCGGGGACCTCCCGCGGCGAAGCGAAGGTGGTCGCCGAGCGGCTCGAACGGGCGCTCGGCGAAACGCCCGACATCGCCACCGTGAGCCCGGTCGAACCGACCCCCGACAGCGGCGCGCTGCGCGGCCAGGTCGTGCCGAAGAGCGGTCCCGACGAAGCGGCGACCGCGGCGCTCCACGAGGAACTGCTCGACGAGGTCCTGCCGACGGCGCTCCGCGGCACCGGCGCCGTCGGCTACGTCACGGGCACCACCGCCGCCCAGCTCGATTTCGTCGACGAGGTCGAATCGCGCCTGCCGCTGATCATCGCGGTGGTCGTCGCCGGGGCCTTCCTGCTCCTGTTCGCCGCCTTCCGCAGCCCGGTCCTGGCGCTGAAGGCGGCGCTGCTGAACCTGCTCTCGATCGCCGCCTCCTATGGCGTCGTCGTCGCCGTCTTCCAATGGGGCTGGGGCTCCGGCGCCCTCGGCCTGTCGGGCACGGTGCCGATCGAGTCCTACGTGCCGATGATGATGTTCGCGATCGTCTTCGGCCTCTCGATGGACTACGAGGTCTTCCTCCTCTCGCGTATCCGCGAGCACTGGCTGGCGAGCGGCGACAACCGCGCCAGCGTCGCCGCCGGGCTCGGCCAGACGGCGCGGGTGATCGGCGCCGCCGCGGTGATCATGGCGAGCGTCTTCTTCGCCTTCCTCCTGTCCTCGAACGTGGTGGTCAAGATGCTCGCGCTCGGGCTCGGGGTGAGCGTGCTGCTCGACGCGACCGTGATCCGCCTGCTGATCGTCCCCGCCCTGATGTTCGTCTTCGGGCGCGCCAACTGGTGGTCGCCGCGGTGGCTCGGTGGTGGGAGCGCGGCGGCGGCCTTCGGCGACCAGGCGTAGGGACGCGCGTCGTTCGCGGGCGCGCCCCGGCCGTCCGAGACAGGTCCCAAGGGCGCGTTCGCACTTTGCCGTAAATAGTCCGGAGAACTGCGAACTCACCGCAGGGCGCGCCCTCCGCTGTTCCTTTTCCCTCATATGCCGGAGAAAAGAACAGCGGAAGGATCTGACCGGTCGGGGGAGGGATCTCGTCACGAAGCCTCAACACTCCTCCCGCACACCCGGCCTTCTCGATGGCAGCCACAGCCTGCCCGGGCCGCCATCGAGGAGGCCGGGCGCATCTCGGACGGGCGCACGGGCGCCGGCTTCAGGCCGCCGGGCTCCAGCATCTCCCCAAAAGAAAGCCCAGACTTATTAGTCTAGACTGAGGATATGGCGACGATGACGAAGTCCCAGGCGAAGAGCACCGAGGCGCTGGCGGGGGAACTGAGGGTCGGGGTCGGGCTGCTGTTGCGGCGGCTGCGGCAGGCGCCGACCGGGGACGATCTGACGCTGCCGGAAAGCTCGGCCCTGGCGCGGCTCGACCGTTACGGGCCCGCGACGGCGAGTGAGCTCGCCAAGCGGGAGCAGATCTCGCCGCAGTCGATGGGCGCGACGACCGCGGCGCTCGAGGCGCGCGGGCTGGTCCGCCGCACCGCCGATCCCGACGACGGCCGGCGCCAGATCCTGTCCCTGACCAAGGCCGGCCAGGAGGCGCTGCGGGGGCGCCGGGACGCGAAGACGAAGGTGATGGCCGCCGCCCTCGACGCCGAGTTCAGCGCCGAGGAGCTGAAGCGGCTGCGCGCCGCGGCGCCGCTGATCGAGCGGCTCGCCCAGGGCATTTGACTCCCGCCCGCGCAGCGGACGTCGCCCCGCCCGGGGACGGCTACAAGTGGACGGCGCTCGCCAACACGACCGCCGCCGTCTTCATGTCGACGCTCGACGGCTCGATCGTCCTGATCGCGATGCCGGCGATCTTCCGCGGCATCCACCTCGACCCGCTGGCGCCGGAAAACATCGTCTACCTGCTGTGGATGATCATGGGATACCGGCTGGTGCAGGCGGTGCTGGTGGTCAGCGTCGGCCGGATGGGCGACATGTACGGGCGGGTGCGGATCTACAACTCCGGCTTCGTCGTCTTCACCGCCGCCTCGATCCTGCTCAGCTTCGACCCGCTGACCGGCAAGAGCGGCGCGCTCTGGCTGATCGGCTGGCGCCTCCTGCAGGCGCTCGGCGGCTCGATGCTGACCGCCAACTCGGCCGCGATCCTCACCGACGCCTTCCCCGCCGAGCAGCGCGGCTTCGCCCTCGGCACCAACCAGGTGGCGGGGATCTCGGGCCAGTTCATCGGCCTCGTCGCCGGTGGCCTGCTGGCGGCGATCGACTGGCGCGCGGTCTTCTGGGTCAACGTCCCGGTCGGCATCTTCGGCACCCTCTGGGCGTACTGGAAACTGCGCGAGACCAGCGCTCGCGGCGGCGGCAAGGTGGACTGGTGGGGGAACCTCACCTTCGCGGTCGGGCTCGGCGCGATCCTGGTCGGCGTCACCTACGGGATCCAGCCCTACGCCGGCCACACGATGGGTTGGTCGAACCCGCTGGTGCTGGTGACGCTGATCGGCGGCGCGGCGCTGCTCGCCGCTTTCGCGGTGATCGAGACGCGGGTCGACGAACCGATGTTCCAGCTCTCCCTGTTCAAGATCCGCGCCTTCTCCGCGGGCAGCATCGCCGGATTCCTGGCGGCGGTCGCGCGCGGCGGCCTGCAGCTGATCCTGGTGATCTGGCTACAGGGGATCTGGCTGCCGCTGCACGGCTACAGCTACACCGACACGCCGCTCTGGGCGGGCATCTACCTGCTGCCGTTGAGCGCGGCCTTCCTCTTCGCCGGCCCGGTCTCGGGGAACCTCTCGGACCGCTGGGGCTCGCGCGGGCTGGCGACCGGCGGCATGGTCGTCTTCGGCGCCAGCTTCATCGGCCTGATGCTCTTGCCGGTCGACTTCCCCTACTGGGCGTTCGGCGCGCTGATCTTCCTCAACGGGATCGGCGTCGGCATGTTCAGCTCGCCCAACTCCTCCTCGATCATGGGGAGCGTCCCGGCGAACCAGCGCGGCGCCGCCTCGGGGATGCGCTCGACCTTCCAGAACACCGGCACGGCGCTCTCGATCGGGATCTTCTTCTCGCTGATGATCGGCGGCCTGTCGAGCTCCCTCGGCAGCACGCTCTCGGCGGGCCTGACCGCGCACGGGGTCGCCCCTCACGTCGCGCAGAACATCGGCACGCTGCCGCCGGTGTCGACGCTCTTCGCCGCCTTCCTCGGCTTCAACCCCGTGCACCATCTGCTGGCGGTCGAAGGCGCGCTCGGCTCGCTGACCGACTCGAGCCGTGCCCTCCTCACCGGCAAGCACTTCTTCCCCGAACTGATCGCGGCGCCGTTCCACGACGGCCTCGTCATCGTCTTCGGCGTCGCCGCGGCGCTGGCGGCAATCGCGGCGCTGGCCTCCTGGCAACGCGGCGAGCGCCATCCCTCCCCCACCCCACTTCCCAAACCCGACTCCGAAGGAGCCCACCGATGAGCGACACCACGCCGAAGCTCGACCCGTCCCGCACCGCCCTCCTGGTCATGGACTACCAGGTAGGGATCCTCGATCGCGTCGACGATCCCGACGCCCTGGCGGCGCGGGCGCGCGAGGCGATCGACACCCTGCGCGAGGCCGGCGGGACGATCGGCTACGTCCGCGTCGCCTTCACCGACGAGGACTTCGAGGCGATGCCCGACGGCGCCCCGATGGCGCGGGTCAAGCAGATGCCCCGTGAGGCGATGCACGCCGACGCGCCCGCCACGCAGATCGACGAGCGCGTTGCGCCGGAGGAGGGCGACATCATCGTCCGCAAGACCCGCGTCGGCGCCTTCGGCACCACCGACCTCGACCGGCAACTGCGCGCCCGCGGCGTCGACACCCTCGTCCTCGCCGGCATCAGCACCAGCGGCGTCACCATCTCCACCCTCACCGACGCCCACGACCGCGACTACCGCCTCTTCGTCCTCAGCGACGCCACCGCCGACCCCGACGCCGACCTCCACGAGTCCCTGATGCACGGCTACTTTCCGAAGCGCGCCGAGGTGATCGAGGTCAAGGATCTCGCGGGGTTGGTGGGCTAGCGCGGAAGCCGGCACGCGGGGCTCCGAGGGGTGGGAAAGGGGTGCGAGGGACGGGCAAGGGACGCGGCCGTCTCGTCCACGGCCCTGGCAGGCTGTGGCCGTGGCCGAGACGGCCGAGGGTGCGGGGAGAGGTCACAGGGACGTGAGGTTCGTGACGGTTCCGTGCGGGACGTCACGCTTCCGTGCGCCTTCCGGCGCAGGGACCCGGACGACCGGTCACTTGGGCACACCCTGGTGTGCCTGGGTGACCAGTGGTCCCGACGACTGTCGAGTTGTGCCGGTCATGGGCGGCTCAAGTCGACAGTCGCGGCGCCGCTCGCACGGAGGTGTGACGAAGGTGCCGGACCTGTGACGGAATTCCGGAGTTCGTGACGCACCCTCGGCGACTTCCCGCCATCCCTCGCACGTCCCGGGCGTCTCGTGGCGGTCACAGCCTGCCCGGGCCGCCACGAGACGCCCGGGACGCACCTCGGACGGCCGCCCCCGCCACGAAGCACAGCCGTCCCGGGCTACGCCGCCCGCGTCTGGCCGCCCGGCGCCACCGCCGCGGACTCCGCGGCGAGGTCGACGATGACGTGGGTCATCGGTAGGTCGACCTCGCGGCGGGTGCGCTCGACCACGTCGTGCTCGAGCCAGCGGGACTCGCCGGGTGGCAGGGTGGAGATGACGATCTCGTCGGCGGGGAAGACGCGGAGGGCGTCCTCGATCGCCATGTTCGGGTCGGGGTCGCCGACGTCGGCGCGCACCTCCACCCCGACCCGGCGCAGGGCGGCGACCGAGCGGGCCATCCGTTCGCGGGCGAGGTCCATCCCCTTGTCGGTGTCGGAGGCCCAGCGCTCGGCGCGGGAGCCGACCAGCCCCGGGCAGACGAGCATCACCTCGCACTCGTTGCCGCGGCGGCGGTTGGCGATCTCCTCCAGGAGCACCCGTCCCTCGGCCGTCTGGTTGGCGACGACGAGGATGCGGCGGGTCTCGTCCGGGAGGCGCGTCGGGCGCACTTCCCGGGGCTCGCTCCCGCTCGCCGCGCGGAGGCTGAAGATGACGCCGACGCCGATCAGCAGCACCGCGAGGAGGATCCCCCAGACCGGGCTCGTGATCAGGCTGAGGGCGACCACCAGGGCCGCCGCGGCGCCGATGACGATGACGAGGCGAAAGACATCCGCCTCACTACGAAGCGGGTTGTGCATGGCGCGATTGTAGCGCCTGTTACTAGTGCTGGCTACTGCGATGATCACCCGGTGAAGATCGGCACGCCCTTCGGCGAGTTCCCCTTCGTCTACCGACGGATCGAACGGCGTGAGGACGGCATCGCGATCGTCGGCACCGTCGCCGGGGTCGACTCGCGGGTCGTCTTCGACAGGGACGACGGGCGCCGCGCGGCGATCGCGGTCGGGGTTCCCGTCGCCGCCCTGGCCCTGATCCTCCTGGCTAGGCGGTAACCGACTTCAGTTCCGCCAGCGCGTCGCGGAGGAGCTGGCGCAGGTCCTGGCCGTGGGCGTCGGCCGTCCAGCGTTCGAAGGCGACGCGGAGGATCGACATGCCGGCGTCGGCGGCGAGGCCCGCGGCCGGTTCGGCGACGCCGCGTTCGCGCAGCGCCCCGGCGACGGCGGCGGCGAGGTGGGCGAGCTTGGCCCGCTCGCGTTCCTGTAGCTCCGGGTTGGCGTCGAGGAGGGCCTGGCGTTCGCCGGCCCGGTCAGGGATCCGCTCGAAGACCGCGGCGCTCGCGTCGAGGCCGGCGGCGACGGCGTCGAGCGGCGTCGCCTCGGCCGGCGCGTCGAGGACGCCCTTCAGCATCGTCTCCTCGAGGATCTGGGACCCGGAGAAGAGGACCTCGCGCTTGTCGGCGAAGTAGCGGAAGAAGGTGCGCTTGGTGAGCCCGGCGCGCTCGGCGATGTCGGCGACGGTGGTGCCTTCGTAGCCGCGCTCGCCGAACAGCTCCATCGCCGCCTCCTCGAGACGGCCTTTCGATCCTGGTGCCCACCTGGCCATGTGACGATTGTAGTGATGGCACCGCGTGACATCGAGGTGCTACGCTGATGGCACCAAGTGACATCGACGGTCCGAGCGGCCGCGATGCCCATCCGGCCTTCTTCCCACACCACGATCCACGGAGGTTCTCCCATGCGCGTATTCGTCACCGGCGCGTCCGGCCACATCGGCTCTCCCGTCGTCGCCGAGTTGCTCGGCGCCGGGCACGAGGTCGTCGGCCTCGCCCGCTCCGACGAGTCGGCCGCCAAGATCGAGGCGGCCGGCGCGGTCGCCCGGCGCGGCGATCTCGACGACCTCGACGGCCTGGGGCAGGCGGCGAGCGAGGCCGACGGCGTCATCCACCTCGCCTTCAAACACGACCTGATGGCGACCGACATGGAGGCCGCGATCGCCACCGACCTGGCCGCGGCCGAAGCCTTCGGCGACGCCCTCGCCGGCACCGACAAGCCGTTCGTCAACACCAGTGGCACGCTGATGCTGGCCCTGGCCGGGGTCAGCGGCCGGACCGGGACCGAGGACGACCGCTCGCCGGGCGGCCACCGCGGCGACGTCGAGAACGCCACCCTGGCGCTCGCCGACCGCGGCGTCCGCTCGGCCGTCGTCCGCCTCTCCCCCTTCGTCCACAGCTCCGAGCTCGACCGGCACGGCTTCGGCCCGATCCTGATCGGCTTCGCCCGCGCGGCCGGTTACGCCGGCTATCCCGGCGAGGGCGCCAACCGCCTCCCCGCCGTCCACACCCTCGACGCGGCGAAGCTCTACCGCCTCGCGGTCGAGTCGGCCCCGGCCGGCTCGGTCCTCCACGGCGTCGGCGACGAAGGCATCCCGACCAAGGAGATCGCCGAAGCGATCGCCCGCGGCACCGGCCTCCCGACCCAGTCCGTCCCCGCCGAGGAGACCGAGGCCTACTTCCAGTTCCTCACCTTCGCCCTCGTCGCCGACAACCCGACGTCAAGCACCAAGACCCGCGAGATCCTCGGCTGGAAGCCGACCCACCCCGGCCTGATCGACGACTACGCCGCTGGCGGCTACTTCGTTTAAAAGCATGGTTGATGGGCCGAAAACCGGACTATATGACGGGTTTTCGGCCCATCGACATCGTCAGCCGATGACGGCGACGTTGACGATCGCCGCGAAGTCGGCCAGATCGCGGTAGCGAAGCGGGCCTTGCCGCCGGCCGCCTCGATCTCGGCGACCGTCTCCGCCCCGCGCGCCGCGTCGCGGCCGCTGAAGACCACCTCGGCGCCGAGCGCCGCCAGCCCCTTCGCCACCTCGCGGCCGATCCCGGAGGTCCGTCCCGTCACCAACGCCTTCTTGCCCTCGGGTTCCATCACCAAGTCCTTTCGCTCAAAAGTGGATTGTGCGATCCAGACTTGCAGTAGATTATGGATTGCCAAATCCGTAATCGGATCATCCGGGGCTGCCGGGTCGGGAGCGCGGGAGCTTCGGAAGCCGGCGCGGGGCGAGGGACGGGCAAGGGACGCGGCCATCTCGACCACGACCCTGGCAGGCTGTGGTCGTGGTCGAGATGGCCGGGAGGTGCGGGGGGAGGCCACAGGGTCCGGGCGTCACAGGTCGGGCACGAAGACCCGGAGAACTTCACAGGTCCTCCTGACTTCTTCAGACGTTGCAATCACGTGACCATGGTTTTAGGGGCCTATAGGACCCTGAATCCACGCAGCGCGTTCCGGGCCCTCCGGTCGGGGCCCGTAACGCATGAGGAGCGGTGACGTTCCCGGCGTCTCTCCCCGTGCTTCGTCACGTTCCCGGCGTCTTCGTCACGGAAAGGGCCTTCCCGAGGCCTCTCGTGGGGAGACCTCGGGCGGAAGTGTGGAGTTCGTGGCGGACCTGTGACTTCGTGCCGGGTCCGCGGCGCCTTTCCGGCGCGGACGTGTCGGACCCCCGGCGCAAGCGTCACGGACCCTCGGCGTCTTCCCTTCATCTCCCTCGCGTCCCGGGCGTCTCGTGGCGGCCACAGCCTGCCCGGGCCGCCACGAGACGCCCGGGACGCAACTCGGACGGCCGCCCCCTCCGCGGAGCACGGCGCCCGCGCCCCCGCCCCGGGCCAATTGGGACGACGATGCGGCCTGGCGCTACTCTGGATTCAGAGATCCATTCCCTAGGAGGCCCAGATGTCCGCGACGACCGAACGCCCGATCAAGCAGCCAGACGCCGGCCACCCGATCACGATCGAGCCGAACCCGGCGCGCGTCACCGTGACCGTCGCCGGCCAGGTCGTCGCCGCGAGCAGCCGCACCCTCACCCTGCGCGAGGCCGACTACGCGCCGGTCGCCTACTTCCCGCCCGAGGACGTCGACTTCGAGCAGCTCGCCGCCACCGAGCACGCGAGCTACTGCCCCTATAAGGGCGAGGCCAACTACTACAGCGTGCCCGCCGGGGGCGAGCGCTCCCGCGACGCCGTCTGGCAGTACCGCGACGCCTACCCCGCCGTCGCCGAGATCAGCGGCTACCTCGCCTTCTATCCCGATCGGGTCGACAGCATCGACTGATGGCGGCGAGGGCGATCCCGACCGAGGCGAGCGCGCCGAAGCTGACCCGCAAGGGCGCCCAGACGCGTGAGCGGATCGTCGCCGCGGCGGCCCAGCTGATCTTCGAGCGCGGCGTCGCCGGGACCAGCATCGAGGACGTGAAGGAGGCGGCGGGCGTCTCCAGCTCGCAGCTCTACCACTACTTCGCCGACAAGCAGACGCTGGTCCACGCGGTGATCGCGCACCAGTCCGACGCGGTGATCGCCGCCCAGGAACCGCTGCTCGGCAAGCTCGACAGCGTCGAGGCGCTGCGGGCGTGGCGCGCCCAGGCGGTGGCGATCGAGAAGCGGCTCCAGTGCAAGGGCGGCTGCCCGATCGGCACCCTGGCGGGGGAGCTGGCCGAGGCCGATCCCGACGCGCGCGCCGACATCGCCGCCGGCTTCGCCCGCTGGGAGGCGCAGATCGCCCTCGGCCTGGCGGCGATGCACGAGCGCGGCGAGCTACCCGCCGAGGTCGACCCCGAGCGCCTCGCCCTCGCCCTCCTCGCCGCCCACCAGGGCGGCCTGATCCTCACCCAGGTCCGCCGCGACCCGGCCCCGATCGAAGCTGCCCTCGACGCGATGATCGACCACGTCGCCGAGCTCGCGGCCGCGGCCTGAGCGCGCCGGCCGAGCGCGCCCTACTCGACGCGATCAGGTCGACCGGGAGGATCGCCGCTCGCTCGGCGATCTCACGGGACGTCCCAGATCTGGCCGCTGCCGCGGGCGCGCAGGTGGGCGAGCAGGGCGGCCGCCGATTGCTCTGGGGTGATCAGCTCGCCGGCGTCGTAGCGCTCGACGAAGCGCTCATGGAGGGCGGAGCCGATCTCGGCCGGGTCCTGGGAGCGGATCCATCCCTGCATCGCGGTGTCGACGGCGCCGGGGCGGAAGGCGTTGACGGTGACGCCGGTGCCCTCCAGCTCGGCGGCGAGGTTGACGCTGTGCGCCTCGAGCGCGGCCTTGCTCGCCGCGTAGGCGTTGCCGCCGACCATCGCGCCGGGGTGGGCGACGATCCCGCTGGAGACGTTGACGACCCTTCCCCAGTCGCGCTCGACCATCCCGGGCAGGACCGCCTGGGTCAGCCGCAGAAGGCCGAAGACGTTGATCTGGAAGGCCGCTTCCCAGTCGAGCGGATCGACCTCGGCGGTCGGGCCGAGCGGCCAGACCACGGCGGCGTTGTTGACGAGCACGTCGACCTGGCCGAGCGCGTCGCGGACTTTCGCGGCGACCTCGCGGATCTGCGCCGGGTCGCGCACGTCACCGACGACGACCGGCGGGCGCTCGGCACCCGCGGCGGCGGCGAGGTCCGCCGTCTCCTCCAGCTCCGCCGCGGTGCGGGAGACGAGCGCGGGCCGCGCCCCCGCCGCCGCCAAGGCGAGCGCGATCGCCCGCCCGATCCCGCGGCCGGCACCGGTGACGAGGGCGCTCCGCCCCTCCAGCTCGCCGCTCACGCCGGCTCCTCCAGCCGGTCGAGCGCCGCCAGGATCTCCTCCGGCTCGGTCCGCGCGGTGTAGTCGGGGCGGACGTCGAGCCAGCGGACCGCGCGGTCGGGGCCGACGATCGCGACCGTTGGCAGGGGCAGGCCCGTGGTCCCGTCGGCGTTGACCTCGGTCAGGTCGAGGCCCAGCCCGAGCTGCGCCTCGACGCTCTCCGGGGTGGGCGCGGTGACGATGCCGAGCGCGCTCGCCAGGGCCTGGCCCGGGTCGGAGAGGACGGCGAGGTCAAGGTCGTTTTTTTCCTGCATGCTCAGCGAGCCGTCGGGCTTCTGCGGGCTGACCGCGACGAGGCCGACGCCGCGCTCGCGCAGCGCCGCCGACAGCTCGCCCTGGTAGGTCCGCAGGGCGATGTTGCAGTAGGGGCACCAGGCGCCGCGGTAGAAGACGAGCACCGCCGGGGCGGCGCCGAGCACCGCCGAAAGGGCGCGCGGCGCGCCCTCGGCGTCGAGCAGCTCGGCGTCGGGGAGCACCGTGCCGAGCGCCGCCACGGTCGCCGGCGCGACGGCCTGGGCGAGCGCCGCCTGTTCGCGCGCGAACGGCGCCATCCGCGGGTCAGGCTCCGCCGGGCCGTTCCGCCTCATCTCCTCGACCTGCGCCGCGATCGTCATCCCTGCCATCGGTCCATCCTTCGCTCGGGGGGGCGCGGACTCACCGTCCGCCTCATCCCTATGCGTCGGGATCGGCTCGCTTCTTACCTCGCTCAGCCGCCGCGGGCGGCGGCGAGGAGCCCCTCGAAATCCCGCCGGCAGGGGCCGCAGGCGCGCAGGTGCGCGGCGACGCCGGGGAAGCGCAGCTCCGGCCGGCCACCGGAGAGCAGGACGTCGACGTAGACGTCGAGATGGCGCAGCGTCTCGCCGCAGCCGGGGTCGATCGGGTCCGGGCTGAGGAAGCTGTCGAGGTTGCCTGGCGGGGTCATCGGTCGGTGGTCGTCAAGGGTCCAGATACCCGTTGGCGACGAGCGCGACGCGGAGCTTACGTCGGGCGTCGAACAAAGTCTTGTAGATCGCGTTGCGGTTGCTGTCGAGCTCCGCGGTGAGGACGTCGAGCGGTACCTCGTTGAGGACGATCGCCTCGAAGACGCGGCGCTGGCGCTCGCTCAGCTCGGTCGCGACGGCGTCGCGCAGGCCGGCGAGCAGCTCGCGCGTCTCCGCCTCCCGCCCCGGCCCGAGGCCGAAGCGGTCCGGCATCCGCTCCCAGGCGTCGGCGTCGAGGTGGACGCCGCCCGTCCGCCAGAGGTGACGGCCGACCTTGTTCGAGACCTCGAGGATCGCGAATTTCGCCGCCCAGGTGGTGAAGCGGCTTTCGCCGCGGAAGTCGCCCAGCTTGGCGAGGACGGCGACGGTCGCGTCGTCGGCGGCGCTGGTGACGACGTCGTCGAGCTCGGGGCCGGCGAAGGGGATGGCGGCGCCGCGGCGGGCGACCTCGGCGCCCGCGATCCGCCGCAGTCGCTCGTGCAGCTCGGCGACGGCGGCCTCGCGGCGCGGGCCGCGCAGGTCGGCGAGCCAGCGCTCCGACTCGCGGTCGACGGCCGCGGCGGCGACGGTGGCCGATGGCGAGGAGGGATCGGAGGCCATTCGCCGATCCTACGGATCGGCGCGCTCCGGCGAGCGCCGTAATGGACTCGTAATAACCCTAACGATTGGCTTAAACAAGCCATTTGCGCGTAAGACGGCCGGCGAGGGCGACGCAAAGGGTCAAAGCAACACGACCCCTCGAACGGAGGACCACATGAGATTCACCCGTCCCATCCTCGGCGCCGCCGGCGCCCTCGCCGCCCTGGCGCTGGCCGCCCCTGCCGCCTTCGCCACGCCCGCGAGCCACGCCGCCCCGGCCAAGCCGTCGGCCTCGGGCGCCGTCTTCGTCCAGACCGACAACCTCGCCGCCAACGCGATCGTCGCCTACAAGCGCTCGCCGCAGGGGCGGCTGAGCAAGGCCGGCACCTACAAGACGGGCGGCAAGGGCGGCGCCCTCGCCGGCGCCAAAGTCGACTTCCTCGCCTCCCAGGGCTCGCTCGCCCTCGACCCCGAAGCGGGCCTTCTCTTCGCCGTCAACGCGGGCAGCAACACGATCACCGAGTTCGCCGTCGACGGCACCAAGCTGACCCGCGAAGCGGTCGTCCCCTCCGGCGGCCAGTTCCCGGCGAGCATCGCCGTCCACGGCGAAACGCTCTACGTGCTGAACGCGCGCGGCGGTGGCTCGATCCAGGGCTACTCGCTGGCCGGCGGCAAGCCGAAGCTGATGAAGGGCTGGAACCGCCCGCTCGGCCTCGACCCGAACGCGACCCCCGAGTTCACCCACACCCCCGGCCAGGTCGCCTTCACCCCCGACGGCTCAAAGCTGCTGGTGACGACGAAGGGCAACACCAGCGCGATCGACTCCTTCGCGATCGCCGCCGACGGCAGCCCGGCGAAGACCCCGGTGGTCACCTCGCTGCCCGAAGCCGTCCCCTTCGCGGTCGACTTCGACGCGGCCGGGCACGTGCTGGTCGCCGAGGCGGGCCCGAACGCGGTCGCCTCGTTCACGCTCGGCTCCAACGGCTCGCTGACGCCGAACGGCGCCGCGGTCCCGACCGGCCAGGAAGCGACCTGCTGGATCAGCCACGTCGGTAACGCGTTCTTCCTCTCGAACGCCGGCTCCGGCACCGTCTCCGCCTTCGGCGCGGGCGGCTCCGCGCTGACCCCGCTCGGCAACACCGCGACGAACCCCGGCACGGTCGACTCCGCCGTCGTCGGCAAGTTCCTCTACGTGCAGACCGGCGGCGAAGGCGTGGTCGACGCCTTCTCGGTCGCCCCGGGCGGCAAGCTGACCCCGCTCGGCAAGGTCACCGTCCCGAACTCGGTCGGCGGCCAAGGCATCGTCGCCGACTGACCCCGGCGTTGATGGGCCGAAAAGCGCTCTATCTGAGCGCTTTTCGGCCCGTCGACATCGTCTTCACGGCGAGGAGACGTCGAGAGGTGCACCGGGGGCGCAGCTTCGTGCTGGTGAGGGTGCCTTCGCCCTTCACGATCACGGTGATGCCGCAGGTGGTGCTCGTGGTCTGGGTGCGGCCGCGCCCGTAGAACGAGCACCTGATCTTGTAGCGGGACGCGCGCCGACAGCCCTCGAAGCTGACCCGGGAGATCAACCGGTTGCGGCGGTTGTAGCGACGCGACTTCGCCATCGCCGCCTCACGCGCGGCAGCCTTGCTCAGCTTCGGCGGCCTGGGCGGTGGCGCGGGCTTTTCCTGCACGACGGTAGGTGGCGTTTCCGCTCCCCCGCCCGGCGTCGACGAGCAGGGGCACGGCAGGTCCTCGCAGGCGATCCCGTCGCCGTCGGCGTCGAGGTTGTACGGGTCGCCGGGGAGCAGGTATTCCTCCGCTTCGGCCTGGTCGGCGAAATCGGCGCAGTCGTAGTCCCGCCGATGGGCCGACGCACTCGGCGCCGCGATCCCGATCAGCGCCGCCGCGACACAGGTCACGAGTACGAGCGCGCTCCCCAGCCACTTCCTCATGCGACGAACCTAGGCGCGCAATCGGAGCCAAAGTCGTTTCAGTTCCTCCCCACCGCGCATGTTGACGGGCCGAAAAGTCCTCACATAGAGGACTTTTCGGCCCGTCAACAGCGTCAGCCGGTGTTGCGGAGGCCGGCGGCGATGCCGTTGACCGTCAGGAGCAACGCCCTGGCCAGGTCGGGGGCCCGGTCGGTCGCGCTCTCGCCGCCGGCCTTCGCCGACTCCTCGCGCCAGCGCTCGAGCAGGCTCACCTGGAGGTAGTGGAGCGGGGCGAGGTAGTCGTCGCGGACCCGGAGGGTGCCGGCGAGGTCGGGGTTCGAGGCCAGCAGCTCGGAGCCGCCGGTGAGGCGGAGGACTTCGCGGACGGTCAGCTCGTGCTCCTCCCGGATCAGGGACCAGGGGCCGGTGAGGTCGGCGGGGACGAGGCGGGACACGTAGTGGGCGGCGATCTCGAGGTCGGTCTTGAAGAGGGTCATCTCGATGTTGGCGAGGAAGGTGGTGAAGAAGCGCCAGCCCTCGCGCGCGCCGCCGGCCATCGCCGCCAGCTCGTCGTCGAGACCCGCCGCCCGCGCCGCCGCGAGGCCGCTGCCGACGCCGAACCAACCGGGGACGATCTGGCGGCTCTGGGTCCAACCGAAGACCCAGGGGATCGCGCGCAGACCGGCGATGCCGCCGCCGGAGTCGGGCCGGCGCGCCGGGCGCGAGCCGAGGTGGAGCTCGGCCAGCAGCTCGACCGGGGTCGAGGCGATGAAGTAGTCCGGCAGCCGCGGGTCCTCGACCAGCTCGCGGTATCGAGCGAAGGCGGCGGCCTCGACCGTGTCCATCGTCTCGCTCCAGCGACCCAGGGTCGGCGCGTCGATCCGCGGGCGCCGGTGCAGCACCGTCGCTTCCAGCGCCGCGCCGAGCGAGAGCTCGAGGTTTTCCCGCGCCAGCTCCGGCAGCAGGTACTTGTCAGAGATCACCTCGCCCTGCTCGGTCACCTTGATCTCGCCGTCGAGCGTCCCCGGCGGCTGGGCGAGGATCGCGTCGTGGGTCGGGCCGCCGCCGCGCGCCACGGTGCCGCCGCGGCCGTGGAAGAGGCGCAGGCGCACGCCGTGCTCGGCGGCGACGTCGCGCAGGCGCTGCTGCGCCCGGTGGACCTGCCAGCTGCTGGCGGTGATCCCGCCCTCCTTGTTGGAGTCCGAGTAGCCGAGCATCACCTCCTGCACGTCGCCGCGCAGGGCGAGGATGCGACGGTAGCCCGAGTCGGCGAGCAGTTCAGCGAGGAACTCGTCGGCGCGGCGCAGCTCCTCGAGCGTCTCCAGCAGCGGCACGAAGCCGAGCGCGGCCCGCCCGTCGGCGAGGTCGACGAGCCCCGCTTCGCGGGCGAGCAGCGCCGGCGCCAGCACGTCGTCGACCCCGCGGCACATCGAGATCACGTAGGACTCGACGCAGGCCGGGCCGTAGAGCTCCTGCGCACGGCGGATCTCGGCGAAGGCGCCGTAGGTGCGGGCGCCGCCGGCGTCGAGCGGCGGCGGGTCCGGGGCCAGCGGGCGCCGGGACGCGAGCTCGGCGGAGAGCACTTCGCGTCGCTCCTCCCGCGCCAGCTCCGTATATGGGCGCTCGATCTCACCGAGGCGGTCGAACAGCTGGGCGAGCGCCGCGTGGTGGACCGAGGCCTCCTCGCGGACGTCGAGGGTCGCCATCCGCAGGCCGGTCGAGGCGATCGCCCGCATCGCCCGCTCGACCCGCCCGGCGGCGATCAGCCCGCCCTTGTGGCGCTCCAGCGAGGCCTGGATCAGCGCCAGCTCGGCGAGCAGCTCGCGCTCGTCGAGGTAGTCGCGGCCGGGCCGGTGGGCGCGACCCGCGTCGATCCGCCGGCGGGTGTTGGCGAGCTTCTCGCGCACGCAGGTCAGCTTCAGCCGGTAGGGCTCCTCGGCGTTCAGGCGCAGGTAGCGGGGGTCGAGCTCCGGCAGCTGCTCGAGGTCGACGGCGAGGCTCGCCTCCAGCTCCGGCGATACCGGCGCGATCCGGGTCGAGACCGAGAGGTCGCCGCGCAGCTCGTCGATCAGCGCCGCCGCCCGGCGGGCGCCGTGATCGTGCTGGAGCGCCAGGATCGCGCGGGTGTCGGCCGGGCCGACGGTCGGGTTGCCGTCGCGGTCGCCGCCGATCCAGCTGCCGAGCGCGAACGGCGCCGGGTCGAGCGGCGGCGCGACCCCGAGCGTCGCCAGCCGCGCGGCCAGCTCTTCGAGCACGTCGGGGATCGGCCCGGCGGCGAGCTCGTCGAAGTAGTAGACGGCGTTGCGGGCCTCGTCGAGGACCTCGGGGCGGGCGACGCGGATCTCGTCGGTCTGCCAGAGGAGGTCGATCAGCTCTTCGAGGCGGCGCATCGTCCGCGCGGTCGCCGCCTCGTCGCCGTCGGCAGCCTCGAGGTCGTCGAGCAACCGTGCCAGCTCGCGCAGCTTGGCGAGGACCGTGCGGCGCGCCGCCTCGGTCGGATGGGCGGTGAAGACAGGACGGACCTGGAGGCGGTCGACCAGCTGTTGGAGCTCGGCGCCGGACCCGTCTTCGGCCCCGATCCGCGTCACCGCCTCGGCCAGCCACCCTCCCCCGGCCTCGCGCCGGCGCGCCGCCAGGTCGCGGCCGCGGTGGACCTGCTCGGCGACGTTGGCGAGGTGGAAGTAGGTGGTGAAGGCGCGGGCGAGGCGGCGCGCCGTGGCCGGGTCGGCGCTCGCCAGGGCCGCCGCCGCGGCGGCGCGGTCGTCGCGCACGGCCCGCCGCACCGTCTCCACCCGCTCCAGCATCGCCTCGCCCTCCTGGCGGACCAGCGTCCGCCCCAGCAGCTCGCCGAGGTCACGGATGTCACGGCGGAGGAGGCGTCGGTCGGGCATCGGTTGACCCGGAGAGTAGCTTTGAGTCGATGCAGGAGGTCCGTGTCGTCCGCCTTGAACCGTTCCCCGATCTCGACGACGAGGTCGTCTATCCCCGCCTCTCCGAGAGCAAGCTGGCCTGGCTGGAGAAGGTGATGCACAAGAAAGGGGGCGAACGGCGAACCTTCCAGGAGGGCGACGTCCTCTACGAGCACGCGGTGCGCGACGCGCCGTTCTTCGTGCTGAAGAGCGGGCGGGTCGAGTTCGTCGACCGCAAGCCGGGCAAGGACGTCCACGTCGCCGCCGCCGCCGCGGGCACCTACATCGGCGACATCGCCGCCTTCACCGGGGAGCCGACGATCTCCGCCGCCGTCGCCACCGAGGAGACCGAGGCGCTGGTCTTCGAACGCAAGGCGCTGCGGGAGATGGTCGCCGGCTGGCCCGAGTTCGGCGAACAGATCTTCCGCACGCTGCTGGCGCGGCGCGCCTGGCACGAAGAAATGGGCTACGGCGTGCTGCGGCTGATCGCGCCGCAGAGCTCCCGCCGGGCCTTCGAAGTGCGCGACCTGCTCGAACGCAACCTCTTCCCGGTCCACTGGTACGACGTCGATACCGACCCCGAGTCCGACGAGATGCTCAGGTGGCTCGAGATCCCGCGCGAGGAAACGCCGATCCTCGTCCACGCGCGCAACGTGCTCCGCAACCCCTCACCGGCGCAGGTGGCCCGCGGGCTCGGCCTGCGCGCCGAGGTCGACGGGCAGCGCTTCGACCTGGTCGTGCTCGGCGCCGGGCCGGCCGGGCTGGCGGCGGCGGTCTACGGCGGCTCGGAGGGGCTGCGGACGCTGGTCGTCGAGTCCTGGGCGCCGGGCGGCCAGGCGGGGACGAGCACGCGGATCGAGAACTACCTCGGCTTCCCGACCGGGATCGGCGGGCGCGAGCTGACCACCAAGGCGACGCTGCAGGCGCGGCGCTTCGACGCGACCCTCTCCAGCTACCACCGCGCGGTGGAGCTCGCCGACGGGCCCGAGGGCCTGGTGCGGATCGACCTCGACGACGGCCAGCACGTGCTGGCCCGCTCGTTGGTGATGGCGACCGGCGCGCGCTGGCGGGAGCTGCAGGCGGTCGGTGTCGACCGCTTCCGCGGCGCGGGCGTGTACCACGCGGCGATGCCGACCGAGGTCGAGCGGGCGCGCGACAAAGACATCGTCGTCATCGGCGGCGGCAACTCGGCCGGGCAGGCGGCGGTGAGCCTCTCGCGGAAGGCGCGCAGCGTGCGGGTGATCGTCCGCGGCCGGGCGCTGAAGACGACGATGTCGCGCTACCTGGTCGAGCGGATCGAACGCTCGCCGCGGATCGAGGTCCTGACCGAGACCGAGGTGGTCGAGATCAAGGGCTCGGCGGTGGTCGAGTCGGTGACCCTGGAGGGGCCCGATGGCTCCCGCCACGACGTCGACACCAGTGCCGTCTACGTGATGATCGGCGCCGACCCCTGCACCGAAGTCTCGGACGGGATGCTGGCGGTCGACGACGCCGGCTTCCTCCTCTGCGGCGATGGCGCCCACCAGTGCGTCGGTCACATCGCCTGGCCGCTCACGTACCGCGAGCCGGCCCTGCTGGAGACGGTCCGCCCCGGCGTCTTCGCCGCCGGCGACGTGCGGGTGGGAGCTTCGAACCGGGTGGCGGGCGCCGTCGGCGACGGCGCCCTGGTCGTCCGCTTCGCCCACCAGATGCTGAGCGACGACACCCCCGCCAACGTCGCCGCCCCCAGCTGAGCGCGACCGTCTGCATTTACCCCCGCCCAGGAGGGGTAAATGCAGACGCTAGATCCGCTCCAGCACGACGATCGGGATCTGCCGGTCGGTCTTCTGCTGGTAGGCGTCGTAGTCCGGCCACGCTCCGGCCATCTTCTTCCACATCCGCGGCTTCTCCTCATCGGTCGCGATGCGGGCGTTCGCCTTGAAGCGGTCGTCTTTGACCTGCACTTCGACCGTCGGCTCGGCCTCGAGGTTGAGGAACCAGGCGGGCGGCTGCGGCGCCCCACCCTTTGAGGCGACGATCAGATAGTCGTCCCCGTCGGGCTCGAAGATCAGCGCGTTGGCGCGCTCCTCCCCCGACTTCCGCCCGGTGGTGAAGAGGACGAGGATTTTCGTCCCGTTCCGCCAAGAGTACCCCTCCTCACCCCCGGTCTCGATGTAGCGCTGGACGTGTGCGTCGCCGAAAAGCTCTGATTGGGCCATGGCCGAAGGGTAGCGACGGGCCGACGCCCGGCGGCCGCGCTCCGCCCGTCCGAGATGCGCCCGGCCTTCTCGATGGCGGCCCTGGCAGGCTGTGGCCGCCATCGAGAAGGCCGGGTCCATGGGGAGAGTGATGAGACTTCGTGACGAGCTCCGGGAGAGAACCCCTCGCCCAAGGTGAGTTCGCAGTTCTCCGGACTATTTACGGCAAAGTGCGAACTCACCCGGGGGACCCGTCACGGAAGAGCGGAGATCGTGTCGTCCCTGTG
>Ga0164242_10001818_pt1 | contig 25011 bp, 19 predicted proteins | sample OricomgcompostMG_FD_108783 | JGI IMG/M metagenome (GOLD analysis project Ga0164242, IMG submission 108783) | Miracle-Growth compost microbial communities from Emeryville, California, USA - Original compost - Miracle growth compost (MG) ...
CAAAAAAAAGTGCGCCGCCCTCGCGGGCGACGCACGGCAGGCTGTGCGATCAGTTCGGCGCCACCATCGACTGGAGCCGTTCGATCACGCCCGATTCGACGAACACGCACGCCTGCCTGGCCTCGACCGGCACGTTGAACAGCCGCGCGAACGCTTCGCGCCTCAAGTGCGCAATCCGGCCGGTCCGGTATGCCTGCTCCGGCTTCAGACGATCGCCGCCCGTCGGCAACCCGCTGCGCTGCAGATCGCACTCGACCAGAGCGACGTAGCCGTCGTCGAATAGCTTGCGGTGTTCCGCGCACAGGCCCCATCCGGTCACCGTGCGATGCTCCAAACGTGCTCGCAGGCGCCGATCCAGCAGCAGACTGCCGGTATCGAAAGCGACGCCGCAGACCAGGCAGACGTGCTGTTCGAGCGAAACGTAGGACTTCTCGTTCATGGCTTGCTCCGGTTGCTCGGGCGGAATTGCCCGGCCCCCGGCCTCACGGCGCAGCGCAAGCCGTCAGGGGTCGGCGACGGCCGCAGGCCGCAAGCGCGCGCAGCGGGCGCAGCCCTTGACGGCGAGAACGCCGTGATACCGTGGAGGAACCAGCAAGACCGCCCTCCTCCAACGAAGCTGGATCCAGCTCGCGACCACTCTCGCGACGACGCAAAAAAAAAGGGGGCCGAAGCCCCCTCTGTTTTCACAGCAGTCCACGTTCGGTGAAGGTCACCGTCGCGCGACCGCCGACGACGACGTGATCAAGCAGGCGCACGTCGACCAATGCCAATGCCTCCCCGAGCCGCTGGGTCAGCGCCTTGTCGGCACCGCTGGGCTCGGGACATCCGCTCGGATGGTTGTGCCCGACGATCACCGCCGCCGCATTGAGCCGCAGCACGGCCTTGAGCACCTCGCGCGGATGCACGGCAGCCCCGTCGATCGTGCCGCGGAACATCTCCATGTATTCGATCAGTCGAAACTTGACGTCGAGGAACAGCACCGCGAAGACTTCGTGCTCGAGGCCCGCGAGCTTGGTGACGAAGTAGGACTTCACGTCCGTCGGCGACACGAACGCCATGCCGCGCTGCATCTTCTGATCGACCACCTGGCGCGCCGCATCGAATATCTGCTCGGCGCTCGCCGGGTGATAACGGCCATGCGCATCGCGCACCAGCAGCGAGTTGTCGACGAAATGGGGACGAGACAACATGATCGTGCTCCGTGGCTGGGCGGAATTGCCCGGCCCCGGCCCTCACGGCGCAGCGCAAGCCGTCAGGGGTCGCGGACGGCCGCAGGCCGCAAGCGTGCCAGGCACGCGCAGCCCTTGACGGCGAGAACGCCGTGGTACGTTGGAAAGGCCAGCAAGACCGCTTCCACAACCTACACGCCACTACGGGCAAACGGAGCGCGCAGGCCCGAAGGGCCGGAGGCGTCAGGGATCAGCGCCGGATGGCCGCGACCCGGCACGGGGCGCGGGGCGCAGCCCGCGAGCCCGACGGCGGAACGCCGGGACGCGAGGCACCAAACGTGAACAGCGAAGTCATCGTTTGGCCCGGAGCGAGCGTTCGAAAATGCACCTTGAATCGAGTTTTTCTACTCGGGACTGCCATCGTCCGAACGTTGATGTACCGGCGGTTCAACAGCGAGGACATCTGCCATCTCAAGCAGCAACGCGCGCACTGTGGAATGATCTTGTTGCGCAAGAGTGCGATCAATTGAGCGAACAGAGTGAATATCCCGCAAATGGTTGGCGTCTCTCATAAGATTGGCTGCGGCGCGATTGCGTACTTCCGCCGAAGGTGCCCCTTCGCTGGAGAGCATCTGACGGAACTGTGCCTTGAGCGCAGTCACGGCCTGCGGGGTTCCCTCTCCAATCGCCAAGGCGGCCAGCCCTTCGACCGAGGCCTCGAGAATCCCCCAACCGGTTTCGTGCCTTCCACCCTTCTTCGCCCACGCTATTAGGAGCCCTTTGCAACTTTCGTAGAACTCCAGGCAGTTCCGCAGATGTCCATCGGAGGCTGCCTCAAAAAGCGTTTCGGTGAGGGAGTAGTTCTCGGCAAAAGTCACGGAATCCCTGTCATCCGGAATCCATGACAACGTCGAAACAAGCCAGACCGCATGCTTTCTCAGGCCATCCCTCAGAGATTGCGTACAGGCAGGTGCATTCGATAGTGCATTCAGTAACTCGGAGATACCAACAGCCCAAGCAATTACATCGAAGGTAAAGGAAGATCGCTTCTGCACGGCAAGGAGGAGAAGTTCCTTTTGCGGCACATAGATTTGATCCGCCCAAGTCTCGATATTTTCGATAACCTCGCGGGCACGCGCATTGTTCGCAGGCGTCTCCAAAAGCTGGTTGACCAGTTGCGTGAGCCTTCCACGAAGTGAAGAAACGCTGGTGCTCGAAAAGTACGGGCCGAGCGTATTTTGGTGCGTAGAGCTGAGCGGCGTGTCAGGCGTTTCCAAAAATCGTTTCGCCGCTTCGGTTACAGCCGAACGCAGTTGGCGGACCGGGAAGCGTATATCGTGCTTCCCCTTTGCCAGGATGTCGTAGGTGACGTCGGCAAGCTGCTCGAATGCAGTCAGCGCGACGGGTTGATGATTTGTCCTGAGCACGCCGACATAGGAAAGCGTGGCGATCTTCTGTACCACGCTAACAATATCTGTCGGGCTGGTATGGTCTAGGGCAAGTCTCGACGCGCGGCCCATCAGCCGGATACCCTCCATCATGAGATCGGGCATGTTGTGCGGAATGACAGATTCGACGGCTGATGCCATGTAACCAGATGCGAGCAGCGCATGATGCTTGCTTCGATCGCGCCCTGGATATTCGATCTTCAAATACACACCATAGAGCCCCCCAATGGCACGCAGCGTGCTCTCCGCCAACCGTTCGTCACCCTTCGCCAACGCGGCCTGCATCGTCTGCCGCAGTTGCTCTAGCGAGGTATTGATGAAGGCATCGCTGGTACCCGGCATCGCGAAAAAAGGGTTGTTTCCGACGAAAGTACCGTGCTTCGCCGCGCAATAGGTGGCATTGATCAGCATGATGCGCATGAAGGCATCATCCGTGACCTCGTAGTCGCCTTGCTCCGCAAAGCGCTTTGCGTAAGAAATGGCGTAATGGATCGCCTGCCCGGCAGATTTGGTCCAGTGGGCATTGACCTCATAGAAATGGGCCTTGGGGGCGTTGAAATGAAGCTCTGAGTCATCGTCAACGGTACCGGGCGGTGGCGCTTCAGTCAGAAGGAGGGCGGCTTTGTCTGCCAGACGGTTCCATCTCTGCAAGTCCCGTCGAACTACCCTCGACATGATGGCGAGCTGCTCGATCGGATTGATGAGCTGGAGTGCGCGTCGGTATGAATAGAGAAACAGCAGCACGATCACGGCGATTCCAAAAATCGCCGTAACGATCGCAGGGACGCCCCAGCTTCCGTCCGGAATCAGTGACGTTCCAGCGACGACTAGTGCCGTCAGGAATGATCCGAGAAACGCGCCAAGCAACCGTTTGTCCGAACTTAGCTGCCTGAACAAGCCATGCGGCATGCGCTCGACATTAATCTGCATGGCGAAAACGACGAGCGAGAACGCGATTGTTGCGGCTCCGATCAGTGCCGCTCCCGTGCCGCCAAGGAGAGTCTTGAGCGTGGCCAAACTTTCTTGGTCACTGAAATATCCTCCGACCATACGCTGCAGGAACGGCATCGTAAAAACGCTTGAAAGTATGACGGCTAGCAGGACAAGCGTTGCGAGCTTCAATCCATGACGCAGGCGCCAGTGGTCGAATCGGATATTGACCTGATGCAAACGCAACGCATTCTTTGCGTAAGCCTTCTTAAGTCTCGCGCGTAGCTTTGGCATAGCCATCCCGTAAGCCCCCTGTCAAGCAAAAAGTACCTCGGCGCATCGACGGGAAAATTCGGATCACCATTTCACCGCCGGGATCAATAGACTCATAGATGCGCTTCCTCATCCGTAGCGAGGATACCTGTCCGTCTTGCCGCATACTCGCCTGTCGCTGAAACCTAGGTTTCAGAATGCACTTCCAACAACCGCTTCGGATACCAGCCATAACCGTAACTAACCTGTCTGCAAGAATTGGCGTAGCTCAGCAGGCACTGCATCCCCGATTGGCACATCCAATCGTTCATAGGCATCGAGCACGTCCGCAAGCCTTTGCCGCCGCTCATTCTGCGGCAGCGCGCAGGCTTCATCGCGGGTCAGCCAAGTGATCCACTCGTAGAGCTTCTCCCGTTCGGCGCATAGCCGCGCCTGCCACCAGGGCAAGGCCGGTGCACGCACGACGCAGCCGGTGGCCCTGTCGTTCTCGATTTCCGCGCGGAGCGTGTCGTAGGCGCCGCGATACCACTCGGTCTTGCCGGCGGCGGCGCTGCGCACGGTGAGCGGCTGCATGGCATTCCATTCATCCAGGTGACGGTGCAATGCCGTCTCGCGCGATTGCGCCTCCCTGCGGCTGTCGAACTCGACCAGCATGGCGCGCGAGAGGTCGAAAAACTCGTAGTAGCGCCGTGAGAACGCCAGCGCCCGCGCAAAGGGATCCTTCGCGAGGCCGAGCTTGAGGATGTCCTCATAGGCCGTGGGCAACACGTAGAGGTAGCAGATACCCATCGTTTCCCGCCGTCATGCGTTCCGGTGCCGTGCGTGCCCTGCTCCGTACGGCCCCGAACTCACCCTCACGCGAAACACCACGCTGATACGGGCTGGCTGCTCCTGCCGCGTTTTCGGAATGCCGTGCTCGTGCGTGAGCTGCGAGGCATGGCTCATGCGCAGCAGGCTCCCCGGCGCGAGGTCGACCGCCAGCGTCTCGCGCCGGCCATGGATAGCGCGGATCAGCATGCGGCGGGACGATCCCAGCGACACCAGCGAGATCGGGCGTGCCTCGGCGAGCGTATGCAGCTTGTCATGATGCATGGCCACGCTGTCGCGGCCATCGCGATAGAGGTTCATGCCGACATGGGTATACGGCGCCGGCGCGACCGACTGCACGCGCGTCAACAGTTCCCCGACAGGAAGATCGTCAGGCAACGCGTCGAGCGCATAGGTCGCGAGCAGCCGCGGCACGTCGACGACGCGGTCGTACATCGGCCGCTGCAACGTGGACCAGGCGGCGTTCGCGTGCAGGCACTCGAACCAGGTTCGGGCGAGTTCCGCATCGAGGAAACTCGGCCAGTAGCGGATGCCGCCTTCGGCATCGTCCACCAGTTGCACCATCGAAGGCGCGAACAGGTCTTCCGTCAGGGCGGACAAGGCGTGCATGGTCAGTGGAAGTCGCGCGAGGGGGTATGCAGCTCGCCGAGCAGATGGCTCAGGTCGCGCAGGTCGTGCGCGATCAGGTGCTGCACGCCATCCACCCGCTCCCAGCGACCGCGCACTCCCAGCAGGCGCGCGCCGAGCAGCGCCTTGCGCCGGCGCAGCGCCACGTCCGGCCAGACCACGATGTTGACCATGCCGTGCTCGTCCTCCAGCGTGACGAAGATCGTGCCCTTGGCGGTGGCCGGGCGCTGGCGCTGAGTGACGATGCCGGCCGCCTGCACGTTGCGGCCGTGCGGCACGCCGCGCAACTGGCTGGAATCGCGGATGCGCTGCTGTTGCAGCCGAGGGCGCAGCAGCGAGAGCGGATGCGCCTGCAGGGTCAGGCCCAGCGCGCGGTAGTCCGACAGCACGTCCTCGCTCAGCGTCGGCGCCGGCAGGACCACCTCGTCCTCGTCGGGGCTGCCCGGCAGCAGCGGACGCTGGCGCTCGATGCCGGCCACCGCCCAGCGCGCCGCGTGCCGATGGCCGGCCAGCGCCTGCAGCGCACCGGCTTCGGCCAGCACCCGGCGCGCCTTCTCGTCCAGGCCCGCGCGCAGGCACAGGTCGCGCACGTCGCGGAACGTGCCCTGCGCACGCGCTGCGACGATCGCCTGCGCCATCGCCTCGGACAGTCCCGCGACCTGACGCATGCCCAGCCGCAGCGCGGGCTGCCCGCCCTTGTCCGCGTCACGCCGCGCATGGCCATCCTCGAGCGTGTTATCCCACGTGCTGCAGGTCACGTCGACCGGGCGGATCTCGACCGGCACGCGCCCTTCCCGGCCGCGACGCGCGTCCTGCACGATCTGACTGGGCGAGTAGAAACCCATCGGCTGCGCGTTGAGCAGCGCGCACGCGAACGCCGCCGGCTCGTGCCGCTTCAGCCAGCAGCTGATGTAGACCAGCTTGGCGAACGAGGCGGCGTGCGACTGCGGGAAGCCGTAGGAGCCGAAGCCCTTGATCTGCTCGAAGATCTGGTCGATGAAGGCGGAGGAATACCCCTTGCCTTCCATCAGCTGCCGGATGCGCAGGCGATGCGGCTCCATGTCGCCGCCGCGGCGCCAGGCCGCCATCGAGCGCCGCAGGCCGTCGGCCTGCTCCGGCGAGTAGCCGGCATGGATCACCAGCTCCATCACCTGTTCCTGGAACAGGGGCACGCCCAGCGTGGGCTTGAGGATCGTCTCGATCTCCGGCGAGGGATAGGTCACCGGCTCCTTGCCCTGCCGGCGGCGCAGGTACGGATGCACCATGCCGCCCTGGATGGGACCGGGACGCACGATGGCCACCTCCACCACGAGGTCGAAGAAGTCCTTGGGTTTCAGGCGCGGCAGCATGCTCATCTGCGCACGCGACTCGATCTGGAACACGCCGACCGTGTCGGCGGCCTGGATCATCGCGTAGGTCGCAGGGTCGCCCGCCGGCAGCCGCGCCAGGTCCAGGCGATAGCCGCGATGCCGCTCGACCAGGTCGACGGCCTTGCGGATGCAGGTCAGCATGCCCAGCGCCAGGCAATCGACCTTGAGCAGGCGCATCGTTTCCAGGTCGTCCTTGTCCCACTGGATGATCGTGCGCTCGGCCATCGCCGCGTTCTCCACCGGCACCACGGTGGACAGCGGCGCGTCGCTGATGACGAAGCCCCCCACGTGCTGCGACAGGTGGCGCGGGTGGTCGCGCAACTGCGCGGTGATCGCCAGCACGCGCGCGATCAGCGGATTGTCGGGATCGAAGCCGGCCTCGCGCAGGCGCTGCGCCATCGGCGTCTCGCCGTTGCCCCAGCCGAAGCATTCGGCCAGCAGCGCGACCTGGTCCGGCGGCAGCCCGAACGCCTTGGCCACGTCGCGCACCGCGCTCTTGCCGCGGTAGCGGATCACGGTCGCGGCCAGCGCCGCGCGCTCGCGGCCGTATTTCGCGTAGACGTACTGCAGCACTTCCTCGCGCCGCTCGTGCTCGAAGTCCACGTCGATGTCGGGCGGCTCGTTGCGCTCGCGCGACAGGAAGCGCGCCATCAGCAGCCGGCTCTCGGCCGGGTTGACGACGGTGATGCCGAGCGCGAAGCACACCGCCGAATTGGCCGACGACCCGCGCCCCTGGCACAGGATGCCGCGCGACCGGGCGAAGCGCACGATGTCCTCGACGGTGAGGAAGAACGCTTCGTAGCCGAGTTCGGCGATCAGCACGAGCTCGTCGTCGATCTGCCGCGCAACCGCCGGCGGAACGCCCTCCGGCCAGCGCTCGCGCAGGCCCGTCTCGGTCAGCGCGCGCAGCCAGCTCGCCGGCGTGTGCCCGGCGGGCACCAGCTCGGCCGGGTACGCGTAGCGCACCTCGTCCATGCGGAAGCTGCAGCGCCGTGCCAGCTGCACGGCTGCCTCGAGCAAGGCGTGCGGATAGATGTTGCCCAGTGCCCGCCGTGTGCGCAGGTGGCGCTCGCCGTTACGGAACAGGTGCGCACCGCATTCGGCCAGCGGCAGGGTGTGGCGGATCGCGGTCATCGCATCCTGCAGCACGCGTCGGCGCCGCACGTCCATGTGCACGTCGCCGGCGGCGACCGCGGTCATGTCCAGCCGGGACGCCAGCGCAAGCAACTGCGCGAGGCGCGAGGCATCGTCCTGCTCGCGATGCAGCTCCACCGCGAGGTGGGCACGTTCGCCCAGCAGCCCGCGCAGCCACTGCCCCTGCGCCTCGTCGGGCTCGCTCGCCGGCAGCCACAGCGCGAACAGGCCACAGGTGGCGCCGTCGCCCACGACGCGGGTCACGTCCTCGCGCGCCAGCCGGTACTCGCCCTTGCGCGCGGCGCGGCGCGCGACGGTGATCAGCTCACACAGCCGAGCGTAGCCGGCCTGCGTCTCGACCAGCAGCACGAGCCGCAGCCCGCAGACGAGCGTGAACTCGCTGCCGACGACCAGCGGCAGGCCGGTCGCGCGCGAGGCCTCCAGGCCGCGCACGATGCCGGCCAGCGAACACTCGTCGGTGATCGCCAACGCCGCGTAGCCGCACTGCGCCGCGCGCAGGAACAGTTCCTCCGCGCTGGCCGCGCCGCGCAGGAACGAGAAGTCCGACAGGCAATGCAGTTCCACGTAGGCCGGCAGGTCGTCGGCCAGCACATCATCGTTGGCCGCGCGTGCCCCGAGCCGATGCGCGACCTCCCAGGCCCGCGGTGGCCGTGCGCCCGGCGTGTCCGGTGCGACGCCGTAGACCAGGTCGTCCCCGCTCATGCGAACCACCCGTGCAACATCCAGCCGCCCTGCTCGCCCGGCGGCGCGAACGCCCAGGCGCGCTGGCCCTGCGAGGTCTCCAGCACGTAGTAGTCGCGGCGCGCTTCGTCGCCGTCCCACCAGCCGCTTTCCAGGCGTTCCGGACCCGAGACGATGCGCGGATTGAAATCGCGCAGCGGAATGGGTTTGGGCAGCAGCCACAGCGGCCGCGGCGGGCGAACCGGCGCCTGGGGCATGCGTAGCGTGTCGGCATCCGCGCGTCGCCAGGCGCGCTCTGGCCGGGGATCGCTGGTCGGTGCCAGCCGATGCACCGCCGTGTCGCCGAGCCTGGCGCGCAGGCGCTCGCGCAATTGCGGCCACGGCAGCGTCTGCTGCAGGCGTACGTCGAAGAGATCCCGCGACGCCGGCACGAAGGGCGGCAGCTCCCGCGCCAGCAGCCGTATCGCCACCACGGGCCGAGCGAGCTGCACGCGTTCGAGCCGGCCGCGGGTCAGCTCGAACAGCATCGCCGGTTCGCGCTCGGCGGCCAGCAGGCCGACCTCGACGTCGGTGTGCGCCTCGGCGTGTTCCAGCCGCAGCACGAAGCGCTGCACGCCGCCGTCGCGGATCGACAGGCAGGTGCACAGGTCGCCGAGCATCCGGCGCAGCGGGAACAGCAGCGCGGTGTGGCTCTCCACCTCGCATTCCAGTTCGATGCGGGAATCAAAATGATCGGGCGGCGCGTAGTACGTCAGCGCGTCGTCCACATCGCCGTAGAGCCGGTCGAGGTGTTCGAGCAGGGACTTGCCGAAGCGGCGGCGCACGCTGTCGAGGGGCAGCGCGCGCACGGCGCGCAGATCGCGCAGGCCCATGCGGTGCAGCCGCTCGCCCGCGTCTTCGGGCAATAGCGCGCGGCGCACCGGCACGCGGTCGAGCAGGTCCCGCATCGCCATGGGATGCTCGACCGCCAGCCCGTCACGCAGGCCGGCGAGCACGCGCGCGGCGCGCGGCGTCGGCGCCATCGCGATGCGGTGCGCGAAACCCAGCGCGGCGAGTTCCTCGCGCAGGCGCGCCTCGATGCGCGGCCATGGTCCGAGCAGGCCGAAACTCGCGCGCACCTCAAGCACGAGGCACCCCGGCCACTGCGCACTGACCAACGAACTGTGGCGGTAGGCCCAGGCCGCGAGGAACCGCTGCCAGCGCGCCTCGGCCGACGGGTCGTAATCCACCATCGCGACGTCGGGCAGCAGCGCGTGCGCGGCGGTCAGGCGCATGCCCGCGCGCAGGCCAGCCGCGGCCGCGGCCGGATTGACCGCATGCAGCGTGCGCCACTGCGCCGGTCCGCCGACCAGGGCCAGCGGCGCGTCGGGATCAGGCAAACGGCGGAGGACGGCGTCCAGCGCCAGTTGCGGCAGCAACAGGCAGGCCCACAACATGCGCGCGACTCACCGTGAGCCCGCGGCGAAGACTTGCGCGGGCACCGGTCCGCCGCGGCACTTGCGCACGTGCCAGGCGGGCCGGCCCTCCCCGTCGCCCCCGCGCTCCAGGCGCAGCGCCGCCGGCGACGGGTTGTCGACGTGCCGGCGGTCGCGCAGCGCGAAGCCGAGGCAGGCGCCGGTGTCGGCGGCCACCTGCAGGCGGCGCAGCGCCGCGGCGTCGGCCTGCGACGGCCAACCGACCACCGCCGCGCATGCTCCGCTGCGCAGGCATTGCTCGAACGCCCACAGTGCATCGCGCGGCGCCGCATCGATCACTTCCAGGTGCAGCAGGTCCACGCCGGCGGCCTGCCAGGCCGGGGCATACGGCAGGTACGGCGGCGCGACCAGGACGACCGTCGCGCCGGCCCGGGTGAAACGCGTCAGCGTGGGCAGGAGCAGCGACAGCTCGCCGACGCCGTCGGCCGGCAGCAGCAGTTCGCTGAGCGCGCGCCGCGGCCAGCCGCGCTGCGGCAGCAGCGCATCGAGGTCGGCGTAGCCGGTCGGCTCGCCGTCCGCCGCGATCGCCGCGGCGCGGCCGGCGTGCCACAGGGTCTGCGTGGCCAGCAGGGATTCGAGGGCAGCGATCGCGGCCATGGTCAGTCCCGACGCACGAGGCCGCAGTAGAGCCCTTCGATCGCGAAGTCCTGGCCGGGCGCGACCACGATCGGCGCATACGCCGGGTTGCGCGGCAGCAGGCGGATGCGGTCGCGCCCGCGCTGCAGCCGCTTGATCGTCATCTCGCCGTCGACGCGCGCCACGACGGTCTGGCCGTCGCGGGCGTCCGGCGTGCGATGCACGCCGACGAGGTCACCGTCGAAAATCCCGTCATTGATCATCGAATCGCCTTGGACCCGCAGCAGGTAGTCCGGGCGCCGGGCAAACAGGTGCGCGTCCAGCCAGAGCTCCTGGCCCTGGCCGAGATCGGGTTCGATCGGGGCGCCGGCGGCGACGCGGCCGAGGATCGGCAACGCCACCAGCTCCGGTCGCCCGGCGCCGGGCAGGCGGATGCCGCGCTTCTGGTTCGGCACCAGCTCGATCGCCCCCGCCTCGGCCAGGGCTAGCACGTGCTTCTGCGCGGCGTTGCGCGAGGCGAAGCCGAAGGCCTCGGCGATCTCCGCCAAACTGGGCGGTTGCCCGGCCGCGATCCGGCGCTGGATGAAGGCGAGGATCTCGGTGCGCTTGAAGGAAGGTTCGGAGGACATGGTGGACATTTGTACACCGACTGGCCTTAACATGCGAGTGCCTGGCTGCGCGGAAACACGGTGCGGCCATTGGCTACCGAAGCCCTCTCAAGGAATGAGACGGCTTCACGATCCACTGCCCTTTCCACTTGCCCTGGCCATTGCATGAACGCCCTTCCCGACCACTACGCCTCCGATGACCTGATCCTGCACGGACCCGGCGACGGCCGTACGCTGGCCCAGCGCCTGTCCAGGCGCTACGCCGCCCGGATCACCGGCGCCTTCGTGGTGCCCGGACGCGAAGGATCGTTCGCGCCGTTGCCGGAGGACCTGCCGCCGGCACTCGCGCAGGCCCTGCGCGCACGCGGCATCGACCGGCTCTACAGCCACCAGGCCGAAGCCTGGGCAGCCACGCAATCGGGCGCGCACGTCGCCATCGTCACGCCCACCGCCTCGGGCAAGTCGTTGTGCTACACGCTGCCGGTCATCAGTGCCGCGATGACGCGGCACGCCAAGGCGCTCTACCTGTTCCCGACCAAGGCGCTGGCGCAGGACCAGGTGGCCGAGCTGCTCGAGCTCAACCAGGCCGGCGAGCTGGGCGTCAAGGCCTTCACCTTTGACGGGGACACGCCGGGCGATGCGCGCCAGGCGATCCGGCTGCACGGCGACGTCGTGGTCAGCAACCCGGACATGCTGCACCAGGCGATCCTGCCCCACCACACCAAGTGGGCGCAATTCTTCGAGAACCTGGCGTTCGTGGTGATCGACGAGGTGCACACCTACCGCGGCGTGTTCGGCTCGCACGTAGCCAACGTGATCCGGCGGCTCAAGCGAGTCTGCGCGTTCTATGGCGTGAGCCCGCAGTTCATCCTCTGCTCGGCCACGATCGGCAACCCGAAGCAGCATGCCGAGGCGCTGATCGAGGACGCGGTCACCGCGATCACCGAGAGCGGCGCGCCCACCGGCGACAAGCACGTGCTGCTGTGGAATCCGCCGGTGGTCAACCCGGACCTGGGCCTGCGCGCCTCGGCGCGCTCGCAGACCAACCGCATCGCGCGGCTGGCGATCAAGTCGGGCCTGAAGACGCTGGTGTTCGCGCAGTCGCGCACGATGGTCGAGGTGCTCACCAAGTACCTCAAGGACGTGTTCGACCACGACCCGCGCAAGCCGGCGCGCATCCGTGCCTACCGCGGCGGCTACCTGCCCAAGGAACGGCGCGCGGCCGAGCGCGAGATGCGCGCCGGTAGCATTGACGGCATCGTGAGCACGTCCGCGCTGGAACTGGGCGTGGACATCGGCAGCCTCGACGTCGTGGTGCTCAACGGCTATCCCGGTTCGGTCGCCGCCACCTGGCAGCGGATCGGCCGCGCCGGCCGCCGCCAGCAGCCGGCGCTGGGCGTGCTGGTGGCCAGTTCCGATCCACTCGACCAGTACCTGGTACGCCACCCTGAGTTCTTCGAGGGCGCCTCGCCCGAACACGCGCGCATCCAGCCCGACCAGCCGCTGATCCTGCTCGACCACATCCGCTGCGCCGCCTTCGAGCTGCCCTTCCTCGGCGACGAGCTGTTCGGCACCGGCGCGGCAACCCCGTGGCTCGAGGTGCTGGGCGAGGAAGGCGTCCTGCATCGCGAAGGCGACCGCTGGGAATGGATCGCCGACAGCTATCCGGCCGTCGCCGTGTCGCTGCGCTCGGTGGCGGACGGCAACTTCGTGGTGGTCGACCGCACCGACGGCCGGCAGACCATCATCGCGGAGGTCGACTTCACGGCCGCGCCGGTGACTCTCTACGAGGGCGCCATCCACATGATCCAGTCCATGCCCTACCAGGTCGAGCGTCTCGACTGGGACGGCCGCAAGGCTTACGTCACCCGTACCCACGTGGACTACTACACCGACGCGATCGACTACACCAAGCTCAAGGTACTCGACGGCTTCGACCATGCCGACGCCGGACGCGGACAGGCCCATCACGGCGAAGTGCACGTGGTGCGCCGCGTGCCCGGCTACAAGAAGATCCGCTTCTACTCGCACGAGAACATCGGCTACGGACCGGTCAACCTGCCCGACCAGGAGCTGCACACCACCGCCGTGTGGTGGCAGCTCCCGCAGGCGGCGCTGGAGGCGGTCTTCGAGCAGCGCCAGCAGGCGCTCGACGGCTTCCTCGGCGCGGCTTACGCGCTTCACATCGTGGCGACCGTGGCGGTGATGGCCGAGGCGCGCGACCTGCAGAAGGCCGTCGGCAGCGGCGACGGCGCTTGGTTCGTCAGCGCCGACGGCACGGGTCGCGGGCAGGTTCGCGGCAGCGACGGCCAGCCGGCCACGCTGGCGGCCGACGCGCCGTTCACGCCCACGGTCTATCTCTACGATGCGTTTCCCGGCGGCATCGGCCACAGCGAGCCGCTGTTCGAGCGGCGCGAGAACCTCGTCGCGCAGGCGCTGACGCTGATCGAGCGCTGTGAGTGCCGCGGCGGCTGCCCGGGCTGCGTGGGGCCGGTGCTGGCCGCCGACGAGACCGCGGCGACAACGCCGAAGGTCCTGGCCCTGCGCGTGCTGGCCTTGCTGGTGGCCCTGTGAGCACGCTTGCGGCGCGACTGCGCCAGCTGCGCGCGCAATCGGGCCAGCAGGCCACGGCGCCTGCGCCGAAGCCCGCGCTCCCGCCCGGCGTGCACCGGCTGATCCAGCAACGCTCGCGCATGCAGGCGATGGCGCCGCGCGCGGCCTCCCACGACCGCGTGATCCCCGGCGTCGAGATCGCCACCGGGCTGTTCCTCGCCGAGTCCATCATGGACTGGGGCCGCCCCGATCCGCTGATCGATACCACCTTTGCGCGGTGGGAGGCGCCCGTCGCCCACGGCCGGTTGCTGCACGTCGACACCGAGACGACGGGCCTGGCCGGCGGCACCGGCACGCGCGCGTGGATGATCGGTGCCGCGGACTGGCTCGACGACGGGCGCTTCCGGCTGCGCCAGCTGACCCTCGCCACGATGGGTGCCGAAACCGCGATGCTGCGGACCTTCGCGCAGTGGCTGCAGCCCGATACCGTGCTCGTCAGCTACAACGGCAAGTGCTACGACGCGCCACTGCTGAAGACCCGCTATCGGCTCGCCCGCCTGCCCGATCCGATTTCGGGGTTGGATCACCTGGACCTGCTCCACCCCGTGCGCCGGCACTGGAAGGGCGTGTGGGAGAACTGCCGCCTGGCCACCGCCGAACGCGAACTGCTTGGCGTGGTGCGCGAGGACGACCTGCCCGGCTCGGAAGCGCCGGCCGCATGGCTGAGCTACCTGCGCGGCGGCTCGGCGGCGAACCTGCGGCGGGTACTCGCACACAACGCGCAGGATTTGAAGAGCCTTGCCGGTGTATTGCTGTACTTGGCGCAACTCCCGCGGCCGCTCCAATCTCAAGGTGACTCCATCGGAAACACTTCCGAACGGAACACTACCTTGTCTGGAAGCGACGCCATCACGCCATAGTGCGCCTACCCAATACTCATGCTGCCATGAACCCAACCCTGCACGCGGATCGCTTCGCTATTCTGATGGCTCCCGCTGTCTGCTACTCCTGCAGTCAGCCATTGACTGTGTCGGCACTGCTCGTGCCTGCTTACATTGAGCGCGATGAAAGCGATGACGAATGGAACACGGTCGATGAGAGCGCACTTCTAATCTACGTGGAAGCGGTCGACGAGGCGACGCGTTCGGCTTGGATAGCCCGTGCGCCGCAGATCATGCCGGCAGCCTCCAGAACCGCTAGCCTGACCTACCTGGCAAATGTTTGCGCTTGTGGCGCGCTGCAGGGGGACTGGTATCTAACGAAGCCAGACGGCCCCTTCTTCCCCTTGGACGACACCGACATCGCCGCTATTAATGTGCATTGGGTTGAGGCACCAATCGAGGCGCGAGCGGGAACTTCGAGCAGCAATTGGATGGACGCCTTAATTGCCCGATTCCCTTTCTCCGGCTGGGTGCCACGCTCACCACCGAATGCGCTCCGGCGGCCACGCGGTACGTGACACTTTGCTGCCACCTTGGGCGAATGGCCATTAGATCAGCCGCATGCGATTCGGGTATGGCATTGGATAGGCCAGATCACTACGAGCACAGGGAGGCCAGAGAAGTAAACTGACACCCGAGAGCGTCTCAATTATATGGGATGCTGACCAGACCTTGTAGCAGTCCCATGCCCGGAAAAGGCATCTCCAGTATATGAACACATCGGATCCGTCGAAACTCACCGAAGTCGTCCCCGCGAACGAACCTCGTCCTGAGATTCCAGAACCAATCGTCCCGAAGGCTCGTACCGGGAGATGGTGGGATCCCTTATGGTGGCGAGCGCACTGGATGCTACCGAACTTCATCCCACCCCAATATAGGTCGGATCGTAACTACGAACGAGAGCGCGACCAGAAGGACAATCAACGAAGCCGCGTGCCCGAGGAGCTGAAACTACGCGTGCATATGGTCTGGGGAATCGAACTTTATGGCCCTACTGAGATCGAGAATTTGTACGCAGGATTACGAAAGCTTGGTTGGGGATCTATAGCGTGGAGCGATCAAAATGTTATGGACTGGATCCAGCAACAGCGCTCCTACGGATCCGGTGGATGGTTCAACGTGGGTCCAGTTCTTCGACGGGGAAAACGCGGCAAATCCGTCTTCATCCAAAACTTTGCAACACTTCCCGAACAAGTTGAATCCTTGATTGTTCGCGCCGTCCAGATTTCAGCTTCCTTGACGGCCATGCACGTCGGATTCAGGCTGACGGAATCGGCGGCGCGCCGCTATGAGGAAGCACTCAACCTCAACTGCATTACATACCGGAAGCGCAATCGCCGACCCAATTCCATCTCTATTGTCGGCGTTGAGCTCCAGAAGCGCCAAGCTGTGGAAACCGTGCGAGCGGATTTGCGACGCATGGTGGGAAATTGGTTCGAACAGTATCTGCCCGGATTTTTCGCCAGCCTCAAGCACCCTGCAGCCTTTCCGACCACCGAACTCCTGATGGTTGAAAACGGCCCTGTCCTCCAGGCGCCAGCCGACGAACCACAAAGTGGGTACCTTAATTGGCGACGACTGTTAGGCAATACTGCACCACATAGAGTGTGGACTTGTACGGACACCCCGGGACTCCAACTCTCGATGGACCGGTATAGCGATGAGAAGGAAGGCCGTCACATTGTGGTTGCGCTAGATGCAGCAACGTTCCCACTGGAAAGGCATGGTAATTCACCGGAGAAGACGCCGCATTACTACACTTTCGCATGCGACGAATTGCTAGACGGCATGCTCGTCCATGCTGCGACTATCGAATACCTAAAAGAACAGAAGCGGGATCTCAGCAACACGCGAGAAAACCTAAAACGCGCCAGATCGAGTAGACGGGGCGTCGCTCGAACGCTAAGGGGAATCGGGCTGTTCTTCGATCGCACGTTGGGATCGCCCGCGACTACGAGGGAATTGGCAAGAAAGGCCGAGCAAGCTGGATGGTACCGACACGATTGCCCGACATTCACGGCACCTAGTTGGATGAGAGGCGACAAGCCGTGTGAACTCTCTGAGGAGATTCGCGGTGCCGTCCACGCGCTGGCCACTCGATTGATAGAGGAAGAAGCATCGATCCGCGAACATTTCCAGCAACTATCGGCGATTCTGAGCGTCCAAGAGAGCATCAAAGCCCAGCGCCGGATGGAATGGCTAACTATTGCGGCGCTGGTAGTCGCATTTGCGTCGTTGATCGCTGCTGTGATCCCAGGCAAAAGACTTCTCAACGGACTGAACGCCGCATGGCGATCGAGTGTCTCAACCGACCGTCAACCCTAGATAGGTCGTCAACGCTCCACATAGCAGACATCTGACTGTCGCGCTAGGCGTGAAAAGAATGATGGCGCTTGGAGCCCGCTCTTCTATGCCTCAGCAAGTTTTCGGAGTAGATGCCTACCCCTGGCCATATATTCATGCAGTAAATCCTTCGACACGAACGTAGCAATCGAGGCGGCGCCTACGCTGTCGGCGGGGTTCTCCGTCTTTTCCCTTGGGCGTTAGCATAGGCGTAGACCTGCTTCACGATGTCCCGGATCTGCACCGCGGTAGCTGGCGCTCCGCGTTCCTTGACCTTGTTGCACAGCGCCCGCAGGTCGTCGGGCTGAATTTCGGTCGCCGTCACGGAAAAACTTGTGGTCGCCGAAGTTGCCTTGCTCGATGCAGGCCACAACGACGAGCAACGGAGGCGTCGCGAACGCTCCCTTCGACGGGAATACGCGGTATCAATCCGCCATCGGCAAAACCGCGACGTCGACCAAGACACTTACCTTGCTGCACCATTGCCAGGAAAGCTCGCCGTTTCAGCGATCCGGCGAAATTCCGCGAGATATTCCGGCCGGTTCTTTCCCAGCCAGTTCGCGATCTTCAGCTTCCCGACGAGCGCCGCCAGGTATCCCTTGGTGACGGTCAGGACGAGATTATCGATACCAAACGTCTCCTCGGCAAACAGGCTCTTCGTTTGCAGCGAGGCGAGCTCGCGCTCGAGCTTCAATATCTGACTGCGGGCAACACTTTTTTCCCGGACGCCCGCCTTCGGAACCACTAGTTGGTCGGGAGTGCTCGCATGAAGCAAGGCACGTGCGAACTGGGACGAATAGTTCTGCTGACCCGTCATCAGCTCCGCCACTTCCATCTGCCGAAACGGCTTCATCTTCTTGATGACCTCGAAGGTCAGCATGGGACAGGGCTTGTCCGAGAGCAGGTCCTCGGCCTCCTTGCAAATGCCGTCCAGCAACCGAAACCGACGCTTGATGGAGGTGGCCTGCAAATTCAGCGTGACGGCCAGCTCCTCCGCCGGCACGCCCCACTCCATGGCACGCACCACCATCTTGTGCTCCTGCACTGCGGCCAGGCGGTTGAGACGCTTGTTGTAGGTATACGATTCATCGTCTGTCGAGACCAGACACTCGACCTCCCGTTCGCCCATGTCCTTCAGTACCTCCAGGCGGAGCAAACCGTCGAGCAGGTAGTAGCTCGATTTCCTGTTTTTCACGGCACTGACAACCGGGGGCTCGACGAGCCCGACCGCGCGTATGGATGCAGCGATCTGCTGGTATTTCTGGGTCTTCTTCGTCGATGGGCTAAATACCTTCAGCGGTACGATGTTTTCAATCGGCACCCGGATGGTTTCGAGCTTGAATCCGATGAGAGGGGCGGTATCCGGAGTCTCGTGGTCATTCATTGCAGCCCCCTGCTCGCCATCCGTGTTTCCAACGGCTTGGGCAGCGTGTCGACGCCTTCCGCCTTCATGATGGCAACGAACTCCGGGGTAGACACCAATTCCTTCATGGCGGTGACCACGAAGGACAGTACGCCATGCGTGAATTCCGCCTTCTTGGCCAGCAAGGCGTTCTTCGCCACCTCCCTCTCCAGCGTCTTCACCAGTTGGGCGGCCGTCAGCTTCTTTGCCTGCTTCTTTCCGACGTAGGTCTTTCGCGTCAACTTTCCATGAGCAGCGCGCTGCTCCAGCAGCCGCTTGAGCAACGCAAACTTCTTTCCCCTGAGATTGCCGTGCGTGTAGGCCTCTGCCAGCGCCTCCTGTATTCCCGCATCGTCGCTGCGAGAAATGACCACGGCCAAGCTGATGGGTATCAAGCCGGATTCGACCGCGGACACCAGCCGTTCCTCGCCATTCACGAGCAAACCCACCACCATGCCCACCCACGACGGGGTCACACCCAGCTTGCCGGCAATCTCGGGATCGCTGTAGCCGCGCTCGTGCAGTGAGCCGATCTCACGCATCAATTCGATGCCCGAGTGTTGTCGTCTGGCGATGTTCTCGACGAGGCTCATCAAGAGGCAGCTTTCCTCCTTGGCGGTGACCACGAACGCGGGAATGGCGGCATGGCCCAACTGCTGGAATGCCTCCAGTCGCCCCTGTCCACAGACCAGGTCGTACTTCGGGTCACCTTTGCTTCCATTGCGCCGGCTGACCGTAATGGGGCGCTTGAGCCCGATCTTTCGTATGTTCTCGATGATCTCCTGATGGGTGCGTCGATTGCGCACTCGCGGATTCAGGACCTGGATCTTGTCGACCGGAATCATTTCGATCGTGCGCATGGTGAAGCCTCCTTACCTAGGCTGCCGAGGGCAGCTTCGCGCGCTCGGCGAGGGCATACAGTGGCGACAAGGACTCGAACCGGTAGGTATCCAGGTTGACGTCGTTGTATTCGTCGCAAAGGCGGATGGACCGCAACGGCAGGTCGATGCGGGGAAACAGGTAGTAGTCGAGGATGTCCTGATTGTTGGCGGCCATGCGGACGACGACCGTTACGTCGGGAACCAGGGTGGCATCGAAACGCAGCCGCCATCGGTATCCCCCACCCGGCAACTGCAGACACCGGGACAACGTGACGGACAACGTGAATTCGCCGTTGATGGTCAGCAAATCCGATGCGACATCGGTTTCGACGCGCGCCCCTTCTTTTTCCAGGCCCCGTACGATCTCCGCCATCACATCGGGCCGGCTTCGCCTCAACGCCTTGTTGATCTCGATGTAGCGATAGTCCCGGTACGGCTGGAATCCGACCAAGGCATACGCCCGCAGAAGACCACCGAACCTTGCGCTGTACACGCTGCTCGACGGCATCCCCTCCTGCTCGTCGATCAGGATGCCCGAGAGGGCGCCGGTCTTGTCATAGAGTTCGCGCAACAGCGCCAGCATGGTCGCTTCGTCCATGCGCTGGGAGCGGGCGACGATCAACTGCCGGGCGGCCTGGAACAGATCCAGCGGAACAATTCCCTCGAAAGCTCCCTCACACCGGATCCATGTCTCCGGCGCATTCCGCACGTGCTTTTGCTTCAGCTTGAACGAGGTACGGTTGTAGACGTTGTTCCCGATGTACTTCTCGTTGGTCAGTATTTGGTGGACGGTGCCCCGCGTCCACGGGGCACCGCGATCCGTCAGGATGCCAAGGGTGTTGAGAGAGTCGGCAATGTCTTGCTCCGACACGCGTCCAACTACGAACTTCTCGTAGATCTCGCGGACCACGGACAGCTCCTGCTCGGGCCCGGGAACCAGGATGACCCGGTCCGTCTGGAGACTCTTGTGCTCACCGGCATGCAACGAGGCCTTGGGCTGGCGCTGCCCGTCCAGCAGCATGCGCCGGAGGCCAAAACCCGGGGGTCCACCCTGGCGGAATCCCATCTCGACCAGCCGGCATTGCCCGATAAACACTTTCTGCGAGAGTTCGCGGCTGTACTCTCCGGCCATCGTTCGCTTGAACGTCTTGACGAGGGCCGAGAACGGCGTGCCGTCGTTGGTGAAGGGCTCGGCGCAATACTCCACTCGGATACCTGCGCGCCGGCACCGGTATTCGTAGTAGGCACTCTCGTCGGCATCCTGGAATCGGCCCCAGCGGCTGACGTCGTAGACGAGGATGACCTTGAACCCCGGGCCGGCTGGGGACTCGACGTCCCGGAGCAGCTCTTGCAGGCCGCTGCGCCCCTCCAGGTTGAGACCACTCCGGCCTTCATCCGCATAGGTCCGCACGATGACCAAGCCGTGCTCTTTCGCATATCTCTGCAACTCGGCGCGCTGGTTCTCGGTCGAGTAGCGCTGATGATCGGTCGACATGCGCACGTACTGCGCCGCGGGAACCAGCGGGTCCCCACCATGTGATCCAGGCGGTTGACGTGAACCGCGCATCGTCGGCAGCTTGGCGCAGCCGTTCAGCTAAGGGACGACCATCCTCCGCCTTAATGTTGGATAAAGTCAATGTTTTCCAACATTCCGCAAGCCTAGCCCCCGCCCTGAAGGCTCTCCTCAGGCGCAATCGCCCTGATCAACTCAAGCAACGCCCTGCGCTGTGCAGCGGAAACCCTCTGGAAACCTTCCAGTAGGCGAATTTCCTGATGGTTGAGACCTGACGGAAGATCCTCGGAAACGAGTGCCCAAGGGTGGCACCCCAACGCACTTCCAAGCCGCCCGAGCCATTCGGAAGTCAGCTTTCGCTTGCCCGTCTCCAGGAGACTGATCTGCTGGTTGGTCGTGCCCACCAGCTTCGCCAGACCTTCCAGCGACAATCCACGCGCTTCTCGAAAGACTTTGATTCGGTTGCTCACGCGTCAGGGCACCCCAGGAAGGAGGGTGCAGTATGGAACAAGACTGCAGATTTCAGATTGCCGACCTCGGCCTCGACGATAGCGAATGCCAGCCATCCGACACGCCGCGCCCGGACGTCGCTATGCGTCATGACATCCCTATCGACTCGGGTATCTAACTCGGCCAGCCTGGCCTTGAACTTCGCCCGTGTTTGCCCGCAGGGTGATGTCAGACATCAGATGGCCGCACTTCTTGAGCGGCCGCCGTATGACTACGATGTAAATCCGAAACCACCGCGATCAACCTGTTGACCGGCTCGGCCAATCGTCTCGGCAGTACACGATGCTCGGTGTGTTTGCTCAACTCGGCAACCCAGCGACGCGCGATCCAGGCATCGTCTTCCGGATGGTTTCCGCGAGCCGACGACGACGGCCTCATCCATGCCTGATGTTCACCAACCTTGCGTCACGATGCAGCGTTCAAGCGAAACTTGGCCCAAGTGCGGTGTACCGCGCAACGCGCGACATGATCAAGCGGCAACGGAGATACCGGGCGCATGGGTGCGCCTCGCCGGCTGCACGATGATTTCGACACGCTGATCGAGCGACACCAGCGCCTGCATCAACCGTTCCAGCGAAATATTCTGGAGCTTGTAGCGGCGTACCTGCGACACCTTAGGCTGGGTCATACCGGTGACCGCCGCCGTCTCGTTCTGACTCAGACCACGCCGATCAATCAGCTCATTGAGCTTGAGTGCAAGCGCCGCCTTCGCCGACAGCTCTTCCGCGTCGTTGAAACCGAGATCCAGCAGCACGTTGTCGGTGCCTTGTGGATTGCCTTTGCGAGCCATCACGTTCTCCCGCCTGCCCCATAGCGGGCAAGCACTACTTTCAGCCGCTTCTCGATCAGCTCCACGTCCGGCTGCGGCGTGGCGATGCCGGACTTGGATTTCTTCTGGAACGCATGCAGCACATGCACTGCGTCGCCAAACCGCACGGTATAGACTGCGCGAAAGGTGTCGCCGCGGTGGTCTTCCACCAGTTCGTACACGCCGGAACCCAGCCCCTTCCACAGCTTCGCTGAATCTGGCGTGCCGCCCAACTGGACGACAAACAGCGCCACGCCCAAGTCCTTCTGCACGTCGATCGGGAACTCCTTGAAGTCTTTTTTCGAGGAGCCTTCCCAATACAAGAGCTTGCGTTTCTGCGCCACGAATTATATCCGTTCAGGTATAGATGGCAAGTACATCAAATTGCCGCGACAGGTGTCGCAGGTGCTACGGCTCAGCGAGTGGCCGCGTCCAACCTCTCCGGCGCTGGTGTAGTCATGGCCCGCTTCGTACCCGGCGGCACGGCGCGCGCTTGATTCTTGCGATGGCGGTAGGGCCGGTAGTTACCTTGGCTGGTGCGAGTCTTCTTGCCACCCGCAGTGGGAGCGATGGGTGGTGGCTCGACCGTCGGCGTAACCGGCACCTGGCTGCTGATGGTGTCCCGCCGCATGCTGGCGACCTTTTCTGCGGCGGCGCGCACCGGATCATCCTCCGCATGCACGTAGCGCATGAACATCGCAGCCGTCTTGTGCGCCGTCAGCGCCATGCCGATCTTCACCGACACGCCGGAATTGGCGATGTCCGTGGCAGCACGATGGCGAATGCCATGCGTGCCTACGTGCGGCACCTTGGCTCGCTGCAGAATGCGACGCCAGCCGTTGGTATAGGTGCCCTCTGGCATGGCAATCTTGCCGTCGTAGATGCTGGGGCACACAAAGGGCGAGCCCTCGGCGCGGTATGCGCTGGATAGCAGGCGGTGCGCTTCCTGGCTCATCGGTTTGGAAATGTCGCCGGTCTTGCTGTCCGGCCAGACCACGCGACGATTATCGAAATCGACCCACGCCCATTGAAGCAGTCGAATTTCCGACATGCGTGCGGCGAACTCGAATTGCAGCCGAACAGCCAGCGTCAGGATCGGATGTTCAAGCCCCTCGGTGTCAGCTCTGTCGAGGTAGGCATAGATGCGTGCCAGTTCCTCGTCGTTGATGAAGCGCGTCTTGCCCCGCTCGGGATACTTGGGCACGTGACGACATGGATTGGAGCCGTCGAGCCGGTAGCCCCACACCTCGGCCAGGTTGAACATCTTTCGCACGCAACTGAGCGTGCGATTGGCAGTCACCGGTGTACCGCTCATGCGCCGCATGAATTCGGTGATCTGCACGCGCGTCACATCGGGCACCTTCAACCGGCCAAGCTCCGGGACGATGCGATGGTCGATATACCACTGATATGTTTGGACGGTGCTCGGTTTGTTGCGGGTCGTGGAATACTCTTCAATGAACTGCTTGCACAACTCCTTGATCGTCGGCGCCTGTCGCATGGCCAGCTTGGCCGCACTCGGATCATTCCCCCGGCGCACGTCGGCCAGCCAGTCCTGTGCGATCGAACGGGCCTGCTCGACGGTCAATTCGCCAAAACGGCCAATCGACGGCTTGCGACGCTCGCCCCAGTTCGTGCGGTACTGGAGCATGAACACCTTGCGGCCACCCGCTGTGACCTTGCAGAGGAAGCCGGGCGTGACCGTATCGCGCAGTTCGTAGTCCTTGTCGTTAAAGGGCGCTGCATCGACAACGGATTTGGTAAGCTTAAGGACAGCCATAAAGTCTCCTTCCGGATCGGATTGAAAAGGGAGCCCGATGGGAGCCACGCGAACAAAAGGTTCGACGTGATGAGTCCAGTTATGGCGTAAGGCTATGACGGACCACTCTCCCGGAAAACCCAGCCAGTCAAGGCTTGGCGAGCTCCGGCGTAGTCCATGCTATTCCTACTGTTTAACCTCAAAATCCGCTGGCAGCGATGTCGTGTAGGTTCGAGTCCTATCACCGGTACCAGGAATCGGGAAACCCCGCCTTGCGCGGGGTTTTTCATGCCCCGGGGAAGCGGCGCTGCAGCGCCGCTGCCCGTGCATGCATTCCCGTGACGCATGGCGTACTAAGATCCTTCCAGGTGCAATCCAGGGGGGGATGCCGGGGCCATGGTGCTGATCGCGATAGGGTTTCTCCTGTTGCATGCGGTACTCGTGCATTCGTTTCCCGCGCATGCCATGGCCGCTTCCTACGTGTTCCTGGTTGCCGCTCCCCTGATCGCTTTCGCGGCCGTCCTGTACCGTGGTCGGATCTCCGGGTTCGGCCTCGCCGGCGGCTGGAGCCCGGTTGCGCTGAGCCTGTTGCTGTGGGCGCTGGGCATGATCAGCAGCCTGCGCCTCGACCTGCTGGGCAACGACAACGCCGCTCCCGGCGAGAGCATGCTGCTCTACATCCTGTACGGGGTTCCCGTTTTCTATACCGTCGCCACGGTCGGGGTGGAAAACAGCAGTCGCATGCAGCGCGGCATCGATGCCGTGCTCGCGCTGTCGCTCGGCGGGCTCTACTTCGCGCTGATGTTTTCGTGGACGACCATGCAAGGCGTGTCGAGCCGGCAATCCGCGGAAATGATCAGCACCATGTTCGACGTGGAAAACGTGTTCCTGGCTGCCACCACCACGGTCCGCTTCCTGGCCGCCGACACGCCCGGGCGCCGCCACCTGTTCGCCGCGCTGGCGGCATTCACCTGCCTGTACGCGGTCGTCGCCGCGTATTACAACCATCACGTGGCACTGGATGTGATGCCCGACATCGGCAGCCTGTACGACCTCGTGATCGACGTCCCGTTCCTGCTGCTCGCGGCCATGGCATTCCACACGCCCGTGCAAGCCGCAGCGGAGCCCCGGCCGCCCATCGGCTTCGTCCGCTTCGTCCGC
>Ga0164242_10001819_pt1 | contig 25010 bp, 29 predicted proteins | sample OricomgcompostMG_FD_108783 | JGI IMG/M metagenome (GOLD analysis project Ga0164242, IMG submission 108783) | Miracle-Growth compost microbial communities from Emeryville, California, USA - Original compost - Miracle growth compost (MG) ...
ATGATGCCGTCGCAACACGCGCCTTCGGCCAGTTCCCCGCACTCGGGCGGGATATTCGCCATCAGCCAGTGCACGAATTCCACCCGCGGCAGGTCGGCGGGAACGGTGCGGCCTTCCTGGTTCACGTCGTCGCCACGGCTGGGGACGTCGGGGTCGATGCAGGTAAGCACGAAGGAGCGGACGGCGGGCGGTGCGCCGGTCCACGCCAGATGGGGGCTGCGGTTGTCGGACAGCGCGACCGGGTCGCCGGGCTGGCCGAAGGCGTTCGTGGCGGGAATGGGCTGGCCGTCGGAGAAGTTGTCGCTGCGCAGTTGCATGGGAGGGTTCCGGTGTTTTGTCCGTTGGGGGTTATCGCATGGTTTGCACGAGGCCGGAGGCCAGGCTGCCCGCCTGCGACAGGCTTCGACCCTACAAGCCTTGGAGCCTGTTTACGATCTTTTCCTCGCGGGCGCACCACCTTGATGCAGGAGCGGCTTCAGCCGCGATGCTCTTCAGGCTTTCGGATACCCGGCCCGAAGCACCGCGGCTGAAACCGCTCCTGCCCTGGAGAGTGGAAACGGTTCGGCCAGCGAGTTGCGGCGAAGCCAGCCCCATCGGCAGCGGGCACGACACCTTGCCCATGATGGCGGCCCCGTCGCGAGGAGCTTCAAATCCATACCGATCGCCCTGCCATGGCAGCACCCGCTCTGCTAACGTGACGCCCTTCACAGGGAGGCCGCATGGGCGAGCTTGAGGATCTGACCACGCTGGTGCGGGCGGCCACGCCGCTGCTGGTGATCGAGACGGTGGACGAGCAGCGCGTGGTGGAGTGCTTCCGCCACGTCATCGCGCAGTCGCTGCGCCCGCTGTGGCGCTGGAGCCTGACCGATGGCCTGCGCCGGCTCGACTTCGCCGCCGAAACCGAGGCGGTGGCGCCCGACGCCACTACCACGCTGGACGCGATCCGCGCCGCCGAAGCGGCCGGCATCTACCTGATGTTCGACTTCCATCCGTTCCTGCGCTACGCGATGCGCCAGCGCCTGCTGCGCGAGATCGTGCAGCGGCAGCGCTCGGCCGCGCACACCATCGTGCTGGTCGGCGCGAAGATCGAACTGCCCGACGAACTGGAAGCGCTCGCCCTGCGCGTGCCGCTGTCGCTGCCCGACCTGAAGGAACTGGCCGGCATCATGCGCGGCGAAGCCGTGGCGTGGCAGCGCGAGTGCGGCCGCAAGCTGGAAGTGGACAACGAGGCCGCACGCACCATCGTGCGCAACCTGCTCGGCCTAACCGCGCCGGATGCGCGGCGCATCGTGCGCAAGCTGATCTACAACGACGGCGCACTCGGCCAGGCCGACCTGCCGATCCTGATGCAGTCGAAGTTCGACCTGCTCAACCGCTCGGGCCTGCTGCATTACGAATACGCCACCGCCAACTTCGCCGACATCGCCGGCGTCAGCCGCATGCGTGCGTGGGTGCAGCAACGCCGCGCGGTGTTCCTGGCCGCCACGCCCGACCCCGTGCTCGACCCGCCCAAGGGCCTGCTGCTGCTCGGCGTACAGGGTTGCGGCAAGAGTCTCGCCGCCAAGGCGATCGCCGGCGGCTTCGGCGTGCCGCTGGTGCGCCTGGACTTCGGCACGCTGTACGACAAGTACCAGGGCGAAACCGAGAAGAACCTGCGCGAAGCCCTGGCCAGCACCGAACTGCTGGCGCCGTGCGTGCTGTGGATTGACGAGATCGAGAAAGGCCTCGCCAGCGGCGGCGGCGAAGACGGCGGCGTATCGCGCCGCGTGCTCGGCTACCTGCTCACCTGGATGGCCGAACGCAAGAGCAAGGTATTCGTCGTGGCCACCGCCAACGCCGTGCACGAACTGCCCGCCGAACTGCTGCGCAAGGGCCGCTTCGACGAGATCTTCTTCGTCGACCTGCCGCGCCCCGACGTGCGCCAGCAAATCTTCGCCCTGCACCTGACCCAACGCAAACTCGATCCCACCCGCTTCGACCTGCCCGCCCTGGCCGCTGCCAGCGACGGCTTCTCCGGCGCCGAGATCGAACAGGCCATCGTCAGCGCGCTGTACGACGCGGCCGGCAACGGCACCGCGCTGGACCAGGCCGTGCTGGTCAACGCATTGAAACAGACGCGACCGCTGTCGGTGCTGATGAGCGAGCAGGTCGATGCGCTACGGGCGTGGGCGCAGGGGCGGTGCGTGGCGGCCGATTGATGGCAGTGGGATCCATGGTCTGCGAGGCGAATCACTCGCGACAAAGCCTGATGTGGCACCAGCGAGCTATCCTCAAAACCTCCAGGATCGCTATCGCGCGCAGGCCACGCGCCGTGCTGCCGCCTCAAAAGGTTGCATGATTAGGCGGCAGGGTCAGGCTGCAACACCAACCCAACACACTGATTCGTGTAGTCATCCACCGACAGACGAGAGCCGCCGAGCGGGTTTATGCTGCAGGAATAGGCTGCACTTCGTCATCCAATTTAAGTTAGCCTATGAAAAACCCTGCCATTGCAGTCCCACTAATCTTGCTCAAGGTCAAGCATGCCGCTCTTTGGCTTTGGCTCGGCTTCGTGGTGTGCATGATCTTGGCCGGTGGGTTTAAGCAGTTGGGCTGGGGGCTAACGGCCAGTATTTTTTCGGGCGGCATCTGGGTTTTCGCCATCGCCTTTGCGGCTTGTGTTGCTGTCACGTTTGTCGTCATCTGCGCAAAGCTTTTCCGATCAGCCACCCGTGTCCGCCGCGACGTCTAACAGGCCGTTCAAGGCGGACGGCTTTGCCGCCGCTTAACTCAAGCGTTAGTCGTCAAAATCTTTACTTCGGAGAGGAAATGAATAGGAGAAAGAGGCTAACCTTCTGGGGCGCCGACGAAAACGATGATAGCCTTCCTCGCAGCGTCATGGACGGTCGTAAAACCGTCACAGCCGACACTGTTGCTGACTACTACAAGCCATATGGAGAATATGGCGACGGCAGTTATGAGCCAGGCGACATCATTGAAGTCTATGACTTAAAGCAGAGACTTCGCTGCATCATCAAGGCAACCAAAGTCTATACGATAGAATTTGGCAACATTCCTGAGGAAGTTTGGCGCGGTGAAACGTTTTCTAGTGCGGATGAGTTCCGAGAGTGTCATATCCGGTGCCTACCGCATTTGCGCCTGCATGATCGCTTCGAGTTCGTGACACTGCATTTTGAATTGGTTGAAGTAATTGCGCGGGAAGTTTCGTCATCAAACGGGCCCTGTGCCTAAAGCTTGCTGAAATCACAACGGAACGTGATGCACTTAAGAGTAAAGCCTAACCAATCATTCAAGGCGGACGACTTCGCCGCCGCTTAACTCCAGCGTTGGCATCAGAGGCCATCCGCATGACTACTCTTGTCCCAATGCGTGCCGAAGCATATCCGGCCTTCTTCGAGGAAGCCGTCGCGTTCTATGCCGAAGAGAACATTGCGGTCGGTCGCTGGCGGCCCGAAGAAGCGCTTGGTCTTTCAAGGTGTGAAACAGAGAGCATGCTTTCACAGGGGCTTGAAACCCCGGATCAACACATATTTGAGATCTTCTCCGCAGTCGAGCAAGAACCGGTGGGTTACGTCTGGGTCGCCGCCATGCCAAGCGGCACCGCCAAGGTCGCATTCGTCGTTCAACTGAAGATCCACCCCGAGTCGCAACGCCAAGGCCACGGCCGCGCGGCACTGAACCTTGTCGAGCAGCACGCCCGGCACATGGGGCTCGTCGGCATGGCTCTCCAGGTCTTCGCCCACAACCCCGGCGCGCGGGCCCTGTACGAGTCAGTCGGGTACAAAGTCTCAAGTTTCAACATGATCAAGCCGTTCGCCGAGAATGACGTCTAAGACAGTTTCTACGCTTCGAGTGGACACCCTGAGCTGGCCCTGTTTCGAATCCCATGCCTAGCCACTTCGCGCTTTACGTCATCGCCATCTTGGTGTCCCTGCCCAGCACTCTGGCGGCTGCGTTCTGGACCTTGCTCGGGAGTGGTTTCACAAGCGACGCGCTGCGCCGCCACGACCATGCGCCAGCTGCCTTTGCCCTGCTGGCGGCGATGCTTGCCGGCTGGTTCGGGCTGGTCACGCTGTGGCGCCTGCATTACCTGCTGTTGCAAGGACGCACGGACTTCAACCGGCACACGGCCTGGGCCGGGCTGGCCTGCGGCTGCCTGGTGTCGCTTGCGCTGATCGCCGTCACCGGCGGCACGCTGGTCTTTCGCATCACCTTCTTTGGCTGGCCTTTGCTGGGGGCGGGCTACTTCATGTTCGCGTTGTGGCGCTTGCCCGGGCCACCAGGCCACGTACCGCCAGTGCCACGCTGAAGCTCCACGTGTACTACGGCCGTGGCGGAAACACCCACTCGTGCGATGGCCATTTGCCCAGTGCGTGCGATACCACGAAAATCTTGACTCCACTACCGGGGCACTCGCCATCCGATTCGGTGGTGCTGTCGGTGATGATGCTGATCGACTTACCGTCGCTCTGGTGCAAGGTCATGTAGAACACCTGCTCGTAGCGGCCGCCGCCAAACGACTTCTTCAGCAGCAGACGCACTTCCGTCTTGTGGTAATCGACCTTGGTCTGGTCGATCAGACCCGCGTCGGTCAAGCTGACCTGGGCGAAATCGGACGTGTTCATGGCGCAAAGCCAGTCAATCGTGCGCGCGGTCACCGTATGCGAGTCAGGCAACGGCTTTGCCGCCACCGCGGACACGGCCAAGGCGGTTGCCAACAGACCCGCACCCGCTGTTGTCGGCACTCTCACGGCTTCGGGGATGCCTTGGCCGGGAAAATCCAGCCGTGCGACGGCCACTTGCCCAGTTCACGGGACACCACGAATATCTTCACGCCGTCGGTCCCGGGACATTCGCCGTCCGATTCGGTGGTGCTGTCGGTGATGATGCTGATCGACTTGCCGTCGCTCTGGTGCAAGGTCACGTAGAACACCTGCTCGTAGCGACCGCCGCCAAACGACTTCTTCAGCAGCAGGCGCACTTCCGTCTTGTGGTAATCGACCTTGGTCTGATCGATCAGACCCGCGTCGGTCAGATAGACCTGCGCCAGATCGGACGTGTTCATGGCACACAACCAGTCGGTCGTGCGCGGTGCGACCGCATGCGAATCGTGCACCGTCTTTGCGGCCAAAGTGGAGGCTGCAAACGAGCTTGCCAAAAGAGCACCAGCCAGCAGGATCGTCGTCTTCACTCCACCACCTCGAATACGTGGTCGCTACTGGCGCCGATCATGTGGCGAAAAGCCGACAGCAGGATGACGCAGCCATTCGACTCCTGACCATAATGCGCAGGGTTGGTGCTGGCACCATGAATCAAAAAGCCCGATCGCCCGAACATGTGGTTGCCCGAAGCCGGCGTCAGCCGCATCGAATACGGACCGGTGCCATGCGGGCTGGTCGGCGTACGCCGATAATCGAACGGATGGCCGATGGTGTAACGTCCGCGCGATAGTGGTCCCATGCTACGCAGACTTTGCAGGTTCGGAGCGTTCTTGCCGGAACCATGCCCTGACCAACCTCGTCCAATGTACTTGTCGTCGTGATACAGCTTCCCGCTCTTCTGGTGGTAAATCCACGGCATGCCTTGCTCTCCTTGATCCTTGGCGTGACAAACGGTCCGATTCTATGGACTGGTGAAATCGGCCCGCAAGGCACGTCGTCACAATCCAGAGAACCTGTGCAAATCCACTGGATCGTTCGATCATGGATGGCGCTTTCGCGGGCAATGCTCCGAACTTCGGCGATGCGGTCGAGAGTTCGCCATCCCAGCGAAAGCTGGGGTCCAGTGACTTCAGACACTGAAGTGTACGAGGCACCAGATTCCAGCTTTGCAGCCTGCCATCGACGCCACAGCCTGCCCGAGGTCATGCCGTGAAGACCGCCATGCTCGCGTTGCCGCTTCTGCTCGCCATCGCCTTCGTTGTCTACGCCGAGGGCACGCCTACGCCATTCGCTATCTGGAACGCGCTGCCGATGGTGGCGAGTTTCGCCTTGCTGCGGGCCAATCGGCGGGCCCGTTTGGCGAACAGGATCGGCGCCGTGATCTTTGCTGCCACGGCGACGCTCTTCGAGACGCTTTTCCATCTCGCGTGGCGGCTGGACTGGCATCGCACCGCGACCGAATCTTCCACGTCGGCCCTGGCCTTCATCTTCGTCCCGATCTGGGCGTGCCTTCTGGCTGCCGCAGGCGGGGTGTTGGCATGGGGCATCCCCTGGCTCGTTGACCGTAACCGCACCGCCCGATGAGCCGCCCGGCAGACCGATCGACGCGAAGCGCGGACGATACGCTGCCGCAAAGGCCGGCACATGCGGCATCATCGACCACCTCGTCCACACACCCACCCGCCATGCCGAACCTGCCGCCGTTCCATCTCGCCTTCCCGGTCGCCTCGCTGGCACAGGCCCGCGCGTTCTACGGCGAGCTGCTGGGTTGCCCCGAGGGCCGCTCCAGCGAGAGCTGGGTCGATTTCAATTTCCACGGCCACCAGATCGTGGCGCACCTGGCGCCGGAGGAAGTGCGCGCTGCTGCCGCGCATGACGTCGATGGCGACGACGTGCCGGTACGCCACTTCGGCCTGGTCCTCGACATGGACGACTGGCACGCGCTGGCCGAACGCTTGCGGGCGGCGGGTACGCGCTTCGTGATCGAACCACATGTCCGTTTCCGCGGCCAGCCGGGCGAACAGGCCACGATGTTCCTGCTCGATCCGAGCGGCAACGCGCTGGAGTTCAAGGCGTTTGCCGACCGCGCGCAGCTATTCGCGAAGTAGGGGGCGGGCATGGCAGCGGAAGACCTGCGCAAACTGGTGAACGTGCGTATGCCCTATGGCAAATACCAGGGCCGCCTGATCGCCGATCTGCCCGGCGCCTACCTGGCCTGGTTCGCGCGCCAGGGTTTACCAGCCGGCGAACTGGGCCGGCTGCTGGCGCTGATGCTGGAGATCGACCACAACGGGCTCAAGCACCTGCTCGATCCGCTGCGACCGCATTGAACCGCGCCGCGATGTAGTCGTCGGTGAAGCTGGTCATCTCGCGGCCGCGGATGAAGCCGCAGTGGCCGCCGTGCTCGGCGATGTCGAGTTCCACGTTGGCAGGCAGTTCCAGCCGCTCGAACGCGCCGACGGGGATCACCGGATCGTCGCGCGCGGTGAGGATGGTGGCGGGAATCTGCATCGCCTGCATGATGTCGCCGGCTACCGAATAGCCGTCCAGGTACGATTGCAGCGAGCCGAAATCGGTATGCCGCAGCACCAGCGCTTCGGTCAGGCCGCGTAGGTCCTGCTTCAGCACGGACATTTCGAAATAGAGGTGTTGCGGGAACGCCGCCTGCTTGGTGCGCAGCGACTGCCGCCACTTGTGCATGAAATAGGCCTGGTAGAACCAGGGCGCCGCCTTTTCCAGCGAGAACAGGCCTTCGGCCGGATCGATGATGGGGCAGACCGCCAGCACGTAGCTCAGCGGAATGCCCACGCGCGAGGTCTGCATCGCGGCGCGCAGTGCGAAGTTGCCGCCCAGCGAGAAACCGGCCAGCGCCATCGGCCGGGCCGGCCAGCGCTGCGCGATATCACCCAGCGCGTGCACCACTTCGTCGAGGCGGCAGGAGTGGAACAGCGCCTCGTTCATCGCGTGGCTGTCGCCATGGTCGCGGAAGTTGAGGCGGAAGATGTCCCACCCCTCGCGCAGCAACCGGCTGCCGGTCTGCAGCACGTAGGTGCTGTCGACGCTGCCCTCCCAGCCGTGGAACAGCACGGCCAGGCCGCGCGGCTGCGGTCGCGTTTTCTGCGCGGTGAAGGCGCCGCTCAGGCGCACGCCATCGCCGGCGTCCACCACCACCGTTTCGGCACCCGCGAGCACCTCGCGCGCCGCCTTCGGCAGCAGCAGGCGACGCACGCCGCTGGAGGAGAGCATGGTCTGGATGTGGCCGCTGGTGAGCGGCCAGGATGGACGGAAATCCTTTCCGCTCGGTAGGCTCATGCGGCGCGGTCCTCCAGCGCCGCGCCGATGCGTTCGCGCGCCAGCTCGGCCATCTTGCGGCGCCCGTCGGAACTGGCCGGCACCGGTTCGAGGAAATCCACTTCCGCATCCATCGGCGCGCTGCCGAGCAGGCGCAGGAAGTTCTGCACGAAGTTCTCGTCCTCGCGAAACCCGGCATCGACGATGCGCCGGCCATCCCGCGCGAAACGCAGCGCCACCGGTTGCACCGGCACCTGGGCGTCCAGCGCGGCCTGGAAGATGCGCGCGTGGAACACCTTCAGCACGCCGTGGTGGCCGGTGCCGCCTTCGGGAAATACCGCCACCGAACGCCCCGCCTGCAGCCGCTCGACCATGGTCTGCATCACCGCCGAAAGCGAATGATTGCTGCCGCGGCGATGGAAGATGGTGCCGCCGCTGGCGGCCAGCCAGCCGACCAGCGGCCAGTGCGCGATCTCGGCCTTGGCCACGAAGCAGGCGGCGCGCTGGCTGTGCAGCAGCTCGATGTCGATCCACGAGGTGTGGTTGGCGACGAACATCACCGGATCGGCCTTCGGCTGGCCGAAGCGCACCGAACGCAGGCCGAAGATGCGCATCAGCCCGATCGACCACCAGCGGATCAGCCGGTGCGCGAACGGCTCGTGCCCGTCATGCATCACGCTGTCGCGATTCCAGCTCATCACGAAGGCCGCCAGCATGATCGCCAGCAACGCATGCAGCAGCAGCGGCACGCGCCACAGGTAGCGCAGCGGGCGCAGGAAATCGCGGGCAGGGCCGATGGCGGAGTCGGTGCTCATGAACGGGTTAGTTTAGCGTTAGAACTTGTTCACGATCTATCCATCAGCCCCGAATCCTTCATCCATGCCCTCCCGTCATTCCTGCGAAAGCAGGAATCCAGCGACTTCCCCCCAACAGCGAACGACGCCGGATGACCAGACATGCGTCTGTTGTAAAGCGCTTCCGGCTTGACCGGCCCTTCGGCCGTTGAGAGCCGCTGGGATGACGTTTCATGAGACCCGCCAGGAGATCGTGAACGGGCTTGGATTTGGGGCGACGTCTGCGCCCCGTGCCAGATTCGGCCGGACGGGCCGGCGCGTCATCGCGAACCGGCGCCCGGGTCGCGGTTTTCCATCTGCGCCAGCGGCAGCGACGGCGAACGCTTCACCGTGCGCAGCACGAAACTGGAATTGAGGTCGGCCACGCCGGCGGCGTTCAGCAGGTGATCGAGCAGGAAGCGCGAGAAGTCCTGCAGGTCGGCCACAGACGTGCAGCAGATAGTCCATGTCGCCGGTCAGCGCGTGGCAGGCCACCACCTCGTCCCAGCCGTTGATCTGCTCGACGAAGCGCTCCACCGCCGCACCCTCGTGACGCGCCAGCTGCACGCGCACGAAGGCCTGTAGGCCCAGGCCCACCGATTGCGGATCGACCTGCGCGGCATAGCCGGTGATGACCTTGTCCGCTTCCAGCCGCTGCAGCCGGCGCAGGCAGGCCGAGGGCGACAGGCTGACCCGCTCGGCCAGTTCGGCATTGGTGATGCGACCTTCCGATTGCAGCACGGCAAGCAGGCGCAGGTCGGTGCGATCCAGCGTAGTCATGCACGATACCTTGGTGGAAAGAGTCTCTTGAGCACGAATATTGCGCACACTGGCCTATCCGGCACAACATCGCAACCTTTGTGCATGCTGTTCACCGTATGCTGTTGCTTGCCCTCCCGGCCTGCGCCGGGACGACGAACCCGCCAGCCCGGAACCCGCCATGGACCACAACACGCCCCGCAAGATCGAACACCAGCAGACCGATCGCGGTTACGTGCCGGTCTACGCCACCGGCGTGGTGGAGCAGCCCTGGGCCAGCTACAGCAAGACCGACCACGAGGTCTGGGACACGCTGTTCAAGCGCCAGCGCGAACTGCTGCCCGGCCGCGCCTGCCGTGAATTCCTCGACGGCGTGGAGCGCTTCGGCCTGGGCGACGGCGGCATCCCGAAGTTCGCCGACCTGAACCAGGTGCTCGCCGCCGCTACCGGCTGGGAGCTGGTCGCGGTGGAAGGCCTGCTGCCGGACGAGGTGTTCTTCGACCACCTGGCCAACCGCCGCTTCCCGGTCAGCTGGTGGATCCGCAAGCCCGACCAGCTCGACTACCTCAGCGAGCCGGACCTGTTCCACGACATGTTCGGCCACGTGCCGCTGCTGCTGAACCCGGTGTTCGCCGACTACATGCAGGCCTACGGCCGCGGCGGCATGAAGGCGTTCGCGATCGGCCCCGAGGCGCTGATGAACCTCACCCGCCTGTACTGGTACACGGTGGAGTTCGGCCTGATCGACACCGCCGAAGGCATGCGCATCTACGGCGCCGGCATCGTCAGCTCCAAGGGCGAATCGATCTATTCGCTCGACTCCGCCGCGCCGAACCGCATCGGCTTCGACCTGGAACGCGTGATGAGCACGCGCTACCGCATCGACACCTTCCAGCAGACCTACTTCGTGATCGACAGCTTCGAGCAGTTGTTCGACGCGACCAAGCCGGACTTCACGCCGATCTACGCGAAGCTGCACCAGCAGCCGACCCACGCCGCCGCCGACGTGCTCGCCAACGACCGGGTATTCACCCGCGGCACCCGCGAAGGCTTCGCCACCGGCGCGGACACCTGAGAACCGTTCAAAATCTCCAAACCTTTTTACGCAGCGTCATTCCTGCGAAAGCAGGAATCCAGTGCCTTTTCGGTTCGGAGACGTCAAGTCGCTGGATTCCTGCTTTCGCAGGAATGACGAGCAGGGACGCGTGAGGGGATACCCGTTCGACAGGGAGACTTTAGAACAAGCTCTGAGGCTACCCCCAAAACCCTCCACCCCTGACGCGCGATGACGGGGCTTGGCCACCGGCTTCGCATCGGCTCGCCACGCACCTCTTGTATCCACTCAGCCACGCCTCCATGCCTGATGCCTGACCATTCAAGCACGCAGGGAAGCCATGCTCGTCGAATCGCTCGCCAGCCTCGATCTCGCCACCATCGATACCCTGATCTTCGCCGGCGGGGGCAACCGCTGCTGGTGGCAGGCCGGGGCCATCTCGTACCTGCTCGCGCAACACTGGCGGCTGCCCACGCAACTGGTGGGCACCAGTGCGGGCGCCGCTGTCGCAACGGCCTTCCTCAGCGCCGGACCGCAGGCCGCGCTCGCGTCCTGCCAACGCCTCTACAACCGTCGCACGCGCATGTTCGAGTGGCGCGGCCTGCTACGCGGGCGCCTGCACTTCGCGCACCGGCACGTCTATCCGGAATGGCTGGCCAGTTTCCTCGATGCCCGTCATTTCGACCTGCTCCGGCAATCGCCGCACCAACTGCAGGTGGCGGTCACCCGGCCGGTGCGCTGGCTGGGCCTGCACGGCTCCGTCGCCCTCGCCACGCTGGCCTACCTGGCGGACAAGTTCCTGCCCGGGCCGCTGCATCCCCGACTGCCCCGCCGGCTGGGCCTGCGGCAAGAATTTCGCGCTCTGCATGCGTGCACCAACCTGGACGACGCGCATGCCCTGCTCGCCGCCGCCGGCGCCGCGCTCCCATTCATTCCCTCGCGCCGCATCGACGGCCGGCACGCCTTCGACGGCGGCTACACCGACAACGCCCCGTTGCCCGTGCAGGACGCGGGCGAAAAAGCCCGCACCCTCGTGCTGCTGACCCGGCGCTATCCGAAGCTGCCGCCGCTGTTCCGCCTGGACGGGCGCAACTACTGGCAACCCGGCACGCGCGTTCCGGTCGGCATGCTCGACTGCACCGTGCGCGCGACCGTACTCGACGCCTGGGCGCTGGGCGAACGCGATGCCCGCGCGGCCTTGTCCGACGGCCGGCTTGGCATCGGCCGGGATGTGCGCTCCTCGACGTGCCATCCCCGGCGGGATTGCTAGACTCGCCGGAACGGATGCGCCGGGAAACGGTGACATGGGCGAGATAACCGGACTGCTGGCGAGCGCCCGCGACGGCGATGGCGAGGCCTGGGAACGCGTGGTCGTGCTGCTTTACGACGACCTGCTGCGGCTGGCGCGGCGCAACGTTTCGGGGCGGGGCTCGGCCACGCTGAACGCCACCGCGCTGGTGCACGAATGCTATCTGCTCCTGGCCGGCAACCGCGCCCACGCCATCGCCGGCAGCCGCCATTTCCTCGCCCTGGCCAGCCGTGCGATGCGCCAGATCCTGGTGAATTACTCGCGCGACCGCCTGGCCGCCAAGCGCGGTGGCGGCGCGCTCCACGTCACCCTGGAACGCCAGCAGATCAGCGCCGAACGCGAGGCCGCCGAGGTGCTGATGCTGGACGAGGCGCTGGCGCAACTCGCGCTGGAAGACCGGCAACTGAGCCAGCTCGTCGACTGCCGCGTCTTCGGCGGCCTGACCGAGGCCGAGACGGCCACGGCGCTGGGAATCCCGTTGCGCACCGTGCAGCGGCGCTGGCAACAGGCCCGGGATCGTCTGCGCCGCTGCCTGCAACCGGGCTGATGTCCTCGTCGGACACGCTCGACCTGCTGCTGGAACCGGGCCGCCTGCTCCGCGGCACGCTGGCCGGGGACATGCTGCGCGAACGCCTGGGTGTCACCGAGCTGGCCATCGGCCAGACGCTGGGGGCGTTCCGCATCGAGCGCGAGCTGGGGCGCGGCGGCATGGGCATCGTCTACCTGGCCGCGCGCGCCGACGGCGCCTACGAGCAGCAGGTGGCCATAAAGTGGCTGCCGCTCGGTCGGCCGGAGGCCGGCCACGCGGTCCAGTTCCGGCGCGAACGGCAGATCCACGCCCAATTGCGCCACCCGAACATCACGCGCCTGCTCGACGGCGGCCGCAGCGCCGATGGCCACCTGTGGTTCGCGCTGGAGCACGTGGAAGGTTTGCCGGTGGACGCGCATGCCGCCCGCGCCGGACTGGACTGGCGCGCCCGCGTACGCCTGTTGCTGCCGGTGATCGAAGCGGTGCAGTTCGCGCATGGCCGCCTGCTCCTGCACCGCGACATCAAGCCGGACAACGTGCTGGTGGACAGCGACGGCCGGCCCAAGCTGATCGATTTCGGCGTGGCGGCACTGCTGGCCGACGCCGCGGCGCCCAGCGCCTGCACCCCCGGCTTCGCCAGCCCGGCACAGTTGGCCGGCGCGCCCACGGACGCCGCCTCGGACATCTGGCAACTCGGCCATCTGCTGCGGCACGTGTTGGCGGCGGCGACGCACGGACACGCGGCACCGGCATACCCGCGCGACCTGGCCGCGATCATCGCCAAAGCCACCGATCCGCTGCCGGCACGGCGCTATGCCACCGCCTCGGCGCTGCACGACGACCTGAAGCGGGTGCTCCGCCATCGACCGGTCGCGGCACGGCCGCCGCGGTTGCCGCACCGGCTGTCGCTGCTGTTGCGGGCGCATCCCTGGGGCAGCGCCAGCAGTCTGCTGGCCGTGCTCGCCTTCACCCTTCTGGTGGCGGGCTTCATGCTCAAGCTGACCCGCGAGCGCGATGCCGCGCGGCATGCGCAAGTGGTGGCCGAGGCGGTGAACACGTTCCTCAACCAGGATTTCCTGCCCGGCGCCGACCCCCTGCAGGGCGGCTCCAGCGACGTCAGCGTGGCCGAACTCAGCGAGCACGCATTGGCGCGGGTGGAACCGCGCCTGCACGCGCTGCCCGGGGTCGCCGGCCGGGTCGAGATGAGCCTGGGCCGCACGCTGGCCAACCTGGGCCGTTTCAAGGCGGCCCGGCGCGCATTCACCCACGCCATCGGCCATTTCACGGTGGCTTACGGCCCGCATGACGAACGCGTGTTGCGCGGCCGGCTCGCTCGTGACCGGATCGCCATCGATCCGCTCAGCCTGCAAACCGCCGACCGGCATCTGCTCGCCCTGCGCCAGGACGTGCTGGCCAGCCTCGGCCCACATGCCGAACTGCTCGCCGAGGTCGATGCCCAACGCGCGCGCGCGGCCTTCCTGCGCGACGACTTCGCCCTGTGCGCCTCGCGTTACACCGCCTTGCTGCCGCGCCTGGCCGATGCCGACCCGGTGGCCCGGGCCGACGCCGACGTGGGGCTGGCCCTGTGCGAATCCCGCCTCGGCCACTGGGCGCAGGCGCTGGCGCAGGCACGCCAGGCACGCACCCTCGACGAGCATGCGCTGGGCGCCGACCACCCGCTGACACTGGAAACCCATATCGCGGTCGCCGATGCACTGATCGGACTGGGCCACTACGACCGGGCCGTGGTCCTGCTGCACGATCTGGTCACCCGGCTCGATCATCGCTACGGCCCGCTGCACCCGACCACCCTGACGGTCACCCACGACCTTGGCCTGGCGAGCGCCTGTTCGGGCCATCCGGACGAAGGGGCGCAGTGGCTGCGCCGGGCCGCCGACGGTCGCGCCCGCACGCTGGGCACGAAACACCCCTGGTACGCGATGACGGAAAGCGTGCTCGGCATGGCCCTGATCCTCGGCCATCATCCGGACCAGGCCGCCCGCGCGCTGGAACGCGCCCGGCAGGCGCTGGGCACGCACGCCGCGGCCACGCCCTACATCCAGGTGACGCTGCTGGAGAACGAGGCCGACCTCGCCCTCGCGCAGAAGCACCCGGCGGAAGCCGCCCGACGCTACGGCACGGCGATCGAGGCCGCCACGAAAGCCTACCCCACGGGCCATCGGCGGCTGTCGATGCTGCGCCTCGGTCTTGGCCTCGCCCTGGTCGACGAGGGCCGCGCCACGGATGGCAAGACGCTTCTGCGCCAATCCTTGCAGGCCGTCGGCCACCGCCACGACTGCCGCGGCGACCAGATCGCCACGGCTCGCCAGTGGCTGCGCTGAGAGCCTGTTCAAAATCTCGTCTATTCCTTCATGCTCGCCGGTAGGAGCGGCTTCAGCCGCGATGCTCTTCAGGATTTTCGGGTACAGGGTCAAAAGCATCGCGGCTGAAGCCGCTCCTACCCGTGAAACGATGTTGCCGGGGAGATTTTGAACAGGCTTTGACAGTCGCAACAACACGCGGCATTGCCTGCGGCCCCGTGCCGGCGCAACCGATGTCCGTTTCGCGCCATCGCCCCGGCCTGCGCCCGGGCGATGGCGCGTCGAAGGCCGGGACAACCCGGCCATGCCTCAGTTCGAGGTGCGCAGCGTGTGGGTCCAGGTGTGGTCGTACGCCGCCGATACCGTCCAGGCGTAGGTCGACCAGGTGAAGCCTTCGCCCGGCCACGGGTTCATGTAGCCGACGTATTGCGTGCCCGGCTCGTCGTCGTAGCCGTAGCCCACCAGGATGTGGCCGCCGCCGCTGTACCAGCCGAAGCGCATCACGAACGGGTGGCCCGCGTTGACGTCATTGACGATGGTGTTCCAGCTCAGCGCCGAGGTGTAGACCGTGCTGCCGATGCCGCCCTGCTGCAGGATCGCCTGCACGCTGCCGGCCTGGCCGTACAGGGCATTGGGCGAATTCGCGCCGGAATTCCAGTCGAACGTGTTGTTGCCGCAGGCGTCGGCACGGCCGAACGCCCAGTTCACCACGCTGCACTGGCTCGGGTCGGTTCCGTACCAGTCCAGCACGTCCACGGACGAGGCGGCCCAGCACCAGTTGCTGTGTTCCTGGGTGACCTGGGCCACGTCGAGGTAGTTGTAGCCGCTGCCGGCGACCGCGACGGAAGAGAGCGCGACGAGGCCGATCGCCGTGGCAAGACGATGCATGGTTTTCATGTTGGGATGCTCCTGTCAGGGCGGGGATCAGTTCGAGGGGTTGCTTGCGAGTACCGCGCGCAGTCGCGACTGCAGTTCGTTGCCGTCGAGCAGGCCCGATCCGCCGGCGGCCTGCGCCTGCATCCGCAACGTGCCGCGCGCCGCCTGCAACGGGGCGTACTGCGCTGCCGCCGCTCCCTGTTTGACCTGGATGAAATCCGCCGTCGCCTGCGGCACGCGCACGTAGCGAAACCGGGTGGCGGCATGGCCGCCGTAGGCACCCACCACGTCCTGGATGTCGCCGACCAGGCTGGCACCGCCCAGCGACACCATCGACCAGCCGCCGGCCGTACGCGCCATGGTCAGCAGGCCGATCGGCCGGCCATGCAACACCACTTCGTAGCGCCAGATGCCGGTGGGCTGTGCGTCAGCTTCCATGTCCGCACCCGACATCAGCGCCGCGCGGCTCACGTCGTACACCTGGAAGCCCCAGCCGATCTGCGCGTGGCGCAACTGGCCCACGTCCCGCACATCCAGCGGGAAGCCCTTCGGCAATTGCCCGGCGTCGCCGGCAAAGCGCGCCGCGAACCGGTGCAGCCCGCGCATGGCGGCCACCCGGGCCGGCGCGGACGACTGCGCCGACGCCATCACGAAATCCGCCCCGCCGGCAGCGGCCGGCGCCTGCGCAAACGCCGTGCCGCACGCAAGCGCGGCTGCCAGCACCATGTAATGCATGTTCTTCATGAAGGTCTCCCCAAGAGTCGATGTCCGATTCCGTCGGGCCGGTCCCCCCGACCGGCAGCCGACACGCGAGCCCGCGCCGTTTGCGCGGGCCCATCCGGACAAGACACGGAACGGCGGCGAATCCCGCCAGCCAACCTCGCGGAATGTGCGATGGATCACGCAACGCCATGTCGCGGAACGACGAAAGCGACACCGTTCGGCGTTCCCGGCGGGACGCCGAAACCTCAGCGCGCGCGCCGGATCTCACTGACTTCCAGCACCTGCGACACCTGCCGGCCATCCCAGCGATAGATCAGATGCTGCGCCTGCACGCAGGGCGCCACCGCGTCGGGCTGGAACGCGGCCAGGCATTCGCCGCCGCGATGACGGGCGCTGTCATAGACGAGTCCGGCGGAACCCGATTCGCGCAGCACCCGCGCCAGCTTGACGCTGGACGCATAGGCGTCCGGATCGTGCTCGGCCTTCCACCCGCCGCGGATGTCATGCAAGCGGCAGTCGACGTGCGTGCGATAGCAGCGCATCGGAATGTCGCAGGCCGGCTCGGCGGTGGCGGCAAGAAAGCGCTCGCGGTGATAGACGGTCTCCTCCGCCGCGGTGGCCACGCTGTGCGCCGCGTAGAACACGCCCCAGCTGCCATCGGAGAAACGGCTGCCTTCGGGATTGAGATGGGTGAACGCCGCCATCACCGGCGTACTGCCGGGTCCGCTGATGCGATGTTCCCTGGGAATCAGCGCCAGCGTGCCGGCCTCCTCGCGCAGGCGCGGATTGGTCAGCGCCTCGATCGCGAACACCGCATCGAGATCGGCCGGATCGGCGATGCGGTCGAACAGTCCTACCGGCGGAAACCGGCTGGGCACGATGCGGTACGCCTGATTCCAGCGGATGCGTTTGACGGGCGGTAAATCGGCAGGCATTGGAACTCCGGCATCCATCATCAAACGAGGCCTTGGACTCCCTCCCCTGCCTCGCAGGGTCGGGTCGGGGAGGGATCACCCCACTTCACGGCAAGACCGCCTACCCCCTACCTACCTTCCCCCTTCACGCAGGGGGAGGAGCACCGTTTCTCCCTCCCCTGCTCGCAGGGGAGGGTTGGGGTGGGGTCGTCCAACTTCGCGGCAGGCTTCCTACCCCTCAAAGCATGCCCGGCAACGGTCTCGCGGAACGCGACCGGCGTCGCTCAGCCGCGCTGCGCATCCAGGTACTGGCGCACCACGTACAGGTCGGCCACGTTGCCGGACAACATGCGTTCCAGCGCCGAGCGCCCGCCGAACAGCGGCGCCGCGTTCGGCTTGTGCAGCCACGCATCGGCCTGCGCCTCGTCCGGGAACAGGATCTGCAGATCCTTCCAGATGCCGAGCAGGTAACTGATGCGCTCCAGCGTGTCGCGGCCCAGGCTGCCGTCCTGCTGGCGCTTCCACTTGTAGAACGTGGATTCGGGCGGATCGCCGAGCAGCCGGCGCTGGTCGGCGATGCGCAGCTTCCAGTGCCCGGCGAGTCGAAAGAACGTCCGCAAAGCCGCTCCTCCGCCAGCTTCGACCGGAGCTGCCAGTGGCAGGTTGTGTGCGCTCATCGAAACTCCATGTGTAGAGTTTCGTCCATTTTACATCCATTGATGAAGTTTCAGCCAACGCCGATCGTGACGCTTTTGTCGCATGGCATGCCGTTTGTCGAGCGCGGCGCGGGTCAGTCCACTGTGCTACCGTTCGCAGCGATGCCGGCGCGGGTATTGCAAGATGCAGCTGACGCCCAGTCGATGGCGACATCCATTCACGGAGGATTCCATGCACAAGTTCACACTGACCGCCACCGCATTCGCGTTGCCCTTGCTGGCACTCACGCCAAGCGGCACCTGCCACGCACAAAGCATCGGTTCGTTCCTGCATTCGGTCACCGACTCGGTAGCTCGCAAGGTGCAGCAGAAAATCCAGGACAAGGCCGACGACCGGGTCGATGCGACCATGAACGGTCCATCCACGGCGAGCACCCATGGCATGCCGCGTGTCACCGGCGGATTCGATTTCAGCCCGGCGCCCGTCAAGCTGTATCAGGACGATTTCGCCGCCACCCCGGTCGGCGCCATGCCGCACGAGTGGAAAACCAATGGCTCGGGCCAAGTGGTCAGCGTGGAGGGCTTTCCTGGCAAATGGCTGCAACTGTCGGGCAGTTCCACCTTCAAGCTGTCACGTGAGCATCGCCTGCCGGAGCGGTTCACCATCGAGTTCGACTTGCTGCCGCTGGCCGAAACGCCACGCGATCTGAACAATCCGCTGTTCGGCTTCGCGGGCGACGACCGCGGCAGCAGCTATCTTTCCGGCGGCGATAGCGACGGCGCGCTGAATGCGGTTGAGCTGCTGTTCTTCAACAGCGGCAGCGACGTCACCGTGTACAGCGGCGCCACCGGCTTCAACGCGAACCCGGATTTCAGCGTGCAGGCCTATGCCAACCGCACCCTGCACGTTTCGATCGCAGTGGACGGCAACAGCGAGCGCGTATGGCTGGACCATACCAAGGTCCTCGACAGCCACATGTTCCAGGACAATCCCTCGCGCTATTTCTTCATCAGCGCACCGATGAACTACGACCATGGCGCAAAGCTGCTGCTGGGCAACGTCCGCATCGACGGCTACAAATAGGCACTTGCCCTGGTTTCCGTGGCCCGGCCAGCCGCTGGCCCACGGCATGAAAGCTACGGCGCCTTGTTGTTCTTCCTGCAATCGCAGCCGTAGTCCGGTTCCGGGCCACCCTCGGCAATAAAGCGGTCGATGCGTGCTTCCAGCACCGGCAGCGGCACCGAGCCGGTGGACAGTACGGTGTCGTGGAAGGCGCGGATGTCGAATTTCTCGCCCAGCGCCTTTTCCGCCTTTGCCCGCAGCTCGCGGATCTTCAGGAAGCCCAGCTCGTAGCTGTCGGCCTGGCCCGGCCAGCTGATGTAGCGATCCACCTCGTTGACGATCTCCAGCTTCGACAGCGCGGTGTTGTCGGTGAGGTAGTCGATCGCCTGCTGGCGGGTCCAGCCGAGATGGTGGATGCCGGTGTCCACCACCAGCCGGCAGGCGCGCCACATCTGGTAGGTGAGATAGCCGAACTTCTGGTAGGGCGTCTTGTAGATGCCCATCTCGTTGCCGAGGAATGCGGAATAAAGGCCCCAGCCCTCGCCGTAGGCGGAGATGTAGCCGTTGCGGCGGAACGCGGGCTGGCTGTGGTCTTCGCTGGCCAGCTCCAGTTGCAGCGAGTGGCCGGGATAGGATTCGTGCAGGGTCAGCGCCGGCATGTTGAACAGTGCGCGCGACTTCAGGTCGTAGGTGTTGACCAGGTATTCACCGGCGCCGCCGCGGCCGGAGGTGTAGTACGGCGCGATGCCGGCCGGCACCGGCACGATGGTGAAGCGCTCGCGCGGCAGGTGGCCGAAGAACTTCGACATCTGGCCGTCCACTTCCTTGGCGACCCACGCGGTCTTGTCGAGCAGCTCCTGCGGCGTCTTCGCATAGAACTTCGGATCGGTGCGCAGGTAGTGCAGGAAGTCGGCGAAGCTGCCCTTGAAGCCGCTCTGCTTCATCACGTCGAGCATCTGCGCGTGGATCTTCGCCACCTGCTGCAGGCCGATCTGGTGGATCCGGTCGGGCGAGAGATCCAGCGTGGTGTATTCGCGGATCTGCTGGCGGTAATAGGCCTTGCCGTCGGGCAACGCCTCGGCGGCCAGGGTGGTGCGCGCGTGCGGCACGTAGTCGTCTTCGAAGAACGCCAGCAGCTTCGCGTAGGCGGGGATCACGCCGTCGGCGATGACGTGCTTCGCCTGCGCCTGCAACTTCGCGGCCGCGGCAGCCGGCATGCTTTCCGGCATGTGCAGGAACGGCTGGTAGAAACGGCTTTGCGTGGGGTCCTTCAGATCGGCGACCGCGGCCATGGCGCGATCACGGCCATCCAGCACCGCGCGCGGCACGCTGAAGCCGCGCGCAAGGCCCAGCCGCATGTTGGCGATCTGCTGCTCGAAGTAGTGCGGCACCTCGCCAAGGCGGCGCAGGTACTGCCGGTAGTCCGCCGCGCTGCGCAGGTGGCCGCCGCCCAGTTCGTAGTCCAGGTCGCCCCAGAACGAGGAGTCGCTGTTGAACGGCATCTGCCACTGCTTGAACTGCTGGTCGGCGATGAAGTTGCGGATCTGCTCGCGGTACACCGCGTAGTTCACCTGGTCTTCCGGGGTGAGCTGCTTCACGTTGATCGCGTCGAGCTGCTGCATCACCTTGCGCCAGTAGTCGAGTCGCTGCTGCTGGCTGGCGGCATCGACGCTGTCGAGGCGGCTGTTGTCCGGCTTCGCGGCGGCGCCGGCCTGGCCGGTGCGCCAGGCCCACTCGTGCTGGTAGATCGTGCGGAAACGATCGTCCGCGCTCCCGGCCTGCGCACAGGCGCCATACACAAGGCCTGCCAGCAGCAGGCCACCCAGCCATCGGTTCATCGGCACATCTCCACGTGGAATCCGCCGATGATCGCACCGAATGCGTGGCGGACACCGTGCCGATAGGCAGGCCCGTGCTGCGCGCGCGCGTGTCCGGGGAAGTGCGCGGCCTTCCCCGCATGAGCGACGCCGGCCAAGGAAGGTAGGCCCATCAGCTTTTCGCTCGTCATCCCAGCGAGGCGCTTTTCAACAGCCGAAGGGCTGGCCAAGCCGGGATTCAGTGCCTTCACGCCGTGGAACGCAAAGGCACTGGATGACCAGACATGCGTCTGTTGCAAAGCGCTTCCGGCTCTCGCAGGAATGACGAGCAAAATCAGGTCTTCCCTAATCCATGCCGCCGTAGTAGCCGCGCATCGCCAACAGGTAGGCATCCAGGTCGCGGCCGGCCGCGCTGGCGAACACTTCGTCGGTTTCGGCCAGGGCATGGATGCGGTCGGGGCGGAAATTGCGGAAGCCTTCGCGCAGGCGGCACCACGCGCCCAGCGTCCATTTGCCGCCCCAGAAGGCCAGGCACAGCGGCTCCACCTCGCGCGCGCTGGCCTTGCCGGCCTCGTCGCGATAATCCAGCCGCAATACGCGGTTGCCGCCGATGGCGGCGTGCAGGCGGTCGATGCGCGCGGCGAACTCGATGCTTTTTTCATCGCGCCACATCGGCGCGTAGATGCGCGTGCGCGCGGCGCGCTCGCGCAGTTCCGGCGGCAGGGCCGCTTCGATCTTCAGCAGCGCTGCCTGTGCGCCGGCCGCCAGCTTGTCGCCGGCGAAGGCGCGCACGAAGCGCGTGCCGACCACCAGCGATTCGAGTTCGTCGGCGGTGAACATCAGCGGCGGGATGTCCGAACCCTTGCGCAGCACGTAGCCGACCCCGGCCTCGCCTTCGATCGGCACGCCGGAAAGCTGCAGGTCGGCCACGTCGCGGTAGACCGTGCGCAACGAGACGCCCAGCGTGCCGGCGAGCTGGCGCGCCTGCAGCGCGGTACGGCGCCCGCGCAGGGCGTGGATGATGAGGAACAGGCGGTCGGCTCGGCGCATCGGCGCATGATGCCGCGAACGGGGTCGCAGCGCCTGCGACAACGGTCATGCATCGCGGCATGACGCATGTCCGGGATGCGCCGGCCGTCCATGTTCTCAGGCCGGCTTCGCTGCCAGCAGCGCGGCGTCCTTCGCCGCGGCACGCTGCACGGCGGGCCGCGCGGCCACGCGGTCGATAAAGGCGCGGATCACCGGCGTGTCCGGCACCAGTCCGAACTGGGTGGTCCAGTCCAGCGCGATGCCCCACAACACGTCGGCGGCGGTGAAACGCTCGCCGAGCAGCCACGGCCCGGCGGCGAGCTGGGCAGACAGTGCGTTGAACACGTCGTCCCAGCTGCCGTAGGGGGAACGGCTGGGCGGCGGCGGAGCGCGCTGCATCGAGCGGTCGATCAGCGCCGGCTCGAAGCACGAGCCGTAGAACACCAGCCAGCGCAGGTAGGGCCCGCGCAGCGGATCGCCGAGCGGCGGCGCCAGCCCCGCGTCGGGATACAGGTCGGCCAGGTAGATGAACACCGCCGGCTGCTCGGCCACCAGCGCGCCCTCGTGCAGGACCGCCGGCACCTTGCCCATCGGGTTGATCGCCAGGTAGTCGGGCTGGCGCTGGGTGCCGGCCTTGAGGTCGAGCAGGTGCAGGTCGTAGTCGGCACCCAGCTCCTCGAGCAGGGCACGGGCACCGGTCGAGCGGCTTTGCAGGGCGTGGAAGAAGGTGAGGCGCGAGGCGGTCATGCGGTTTCCCCAGGTCAGGTTCGAAGCTCGTGAAAAATGGTCGAGCGGCTTACGGCAGGTGCCCGCGAACGGGCTCCTGCCCGATCGCTTGGAACCTGTTCAAAATCTCTCCGGGCAACATCGTTTCACGTGTAGGAGCGGCTTCAGCCGCGATGCTTTTGACCACGTATCCGACAAGCTTGAAGAGCATCGCGGCTGAAGCCGCTCCTACCAGGGAAACGATCTCCAGATACGCCTAGAAGCGTCATCCCAGCGAAAGCTGGGATCCAGCGTCGTTGCTCTCTGGGGGAAGTCACTGGATTCCTGCTTGACCAGCCCTTCGGCTGTTGAAAAGCGCCTCGCAGGAATGACGAGCGGGGGCGCGTGAGGGGATACCCGTCCGACAGGGAGATTTTGAACAGGCGCTTGGGCTTTTCACCAGCGGTCAGAGATGGCGCGTCTCGGCGGGCGGGTTCATCCAGTTGTCGTGGCGGCCGTCGGCGTAGTGCAGCGGTGCGTCGATCAGCTCCTGCGGCGCCACGTCGTCGAGGCAGGCGAGGTTGACCGATACGTAGTCGCCGCCGGCCGCCTCGATATGGCCGCGCCCGAACGGCCGCACGCCGCAATGCCGGCAGAATAGGTGGTGCGCGCTGTACGTGCCGAACTGATAGTCGGACAACGCATCTTCGCCCGCCAGCAGGCGGAACGCGGCGGGTTTCACGATCACGCCCCAATGGCGCGTCTTTGCGCAGATCGAGCAGTTGCAACGGCCGGTGCCGGCGGCCAGGTCGATGTCGGCCTCGTAGCGCACGGCGCCGCAGTGACAACTGCCGTGATAGGTCTTCGTGGTCATCGCTTGCTCCGGTGGTGAAAGGTGGGGTGCAGCAGGCTGGCGAGCGCGACCAGCAGGCCGCGTCGCGGCGGCCGCGCGGGCGTGCCGGCGGACCCGGTGTCGGCGGATCGGGGCAGCCGGTACTGGCCGTCGCGCAGCAGGCCATTCAGGTACAGCGGACGATACGCCATCAGGACGCGGCGCAGGGCAGGGCGCATGGTCATCTCCTCAGGCGGCGGCTTCGATGGCGGCCCACGGCGGCAGCGCGTGCTTGAACAGGCGGTACCAGTCCTCGCGTTCGGCGGGGCTGTACAGGTCGAGCGTGCGGATCACCTCGCGCGCGAACTCCACGCTGCCGAGGTGGCTGGCGGTGATGGTGCCGCCGTCGCTGACCGCCAGCACGCTGGCGTCGTACTGCTCGGCACCGGCGTAGCCGGGCACCCGGCTGGCGATATGGCCGGGCCAGCTACCGGTGTGGCGGCAGCGATCGAGCAGGCCGGCGCGGGCCAGCGCCAGCACGCCGCTGTCGATGCCGGCCACCGGCGCGCCGGATGCGTGCAGGTGACGCAATGCCGCCACCGCCGATTCGCCGTCGCCGCGCTGCCACAGGTGGCCTCCCGGCACGATCAGCATCGCCGCACTCTGGAAGTCCAGTTCGGCCAGCGCCAGCTCGGGGCGCACCGCAAGGCCGCCCATCGAGACCACCGGCGCCAACGTGAAACCCACCGTGCGTACCCGCCAGTCGCCGGGGCGGCGGACCTCGCACAGCGCCAGCGCGGCCTGCCAGTCGGCGAAGCCGTCGAAAACCAGGAAATAGACCGTGTCGCGCATGTCGTTCCCTCCGTGATGGAGGTGCAGCATGCGCACCCCCTGCTGCCAACGTGCTGTCAGCAGGGGGGCCGGTGGTCAGGCAACGGCTGGCGCCGGAAGGCCGGAGCCGGGACAATGCGTGCTCTTTATCGCCAAGGATTCGACGGACTCGTCATGAAGCCCATCTCGCTGATCCAGTTCCTGATCGAGGAACGCCGCGCCGGCCACATCAACGCCGAACTTTCGCTGCTCATCGAGGTGGTGGCGCGCGCCTGCAAGCGCATCGCCGTGGCCACCGGCAAGGGCGCGCTGGGCGACGTGCTGGGCAACGCCGGCACCGACAACGTGCAGGGCGAGGCGCAGAAGAAGCTGGACGTGATCTCCAACGAGATCCTGCTGGAAGCGAATGCCTGGGGCGGCCACCTGGCGGCCTGCGCCTCGGAGGAGATGGAAGACCCGCAGCCGATTCCCGACGGCTACCCGAAGGGCCACCACCTGCTGCTGTTCGACCCACTGGACGGCAGTTCCAACATCGACGTGAACATCTCGGTGGGCACCATCTTCTCGGTGCTGCGCTGTCCCGACGACGCGGTCGATCCGCGCGCCGAGCACTTCCTGCAGCCGGGTACCACCCAGCTCGCCGCCGGCTACGTGGTGTACGGCCCGGCCACCGTGCTGGTGCTAACCATCGGCCACGGCACCCACGAATTCACGCTGGACCGCGAGGTGGGCAGCTTCGTGCTGAGCCGCCGCAACCTGCGCATTCCCGAGCAGACCGCCGAGTTCGCCATCAACATGTCCAACCAG
>Ga0164242_10001820_pt1 | contig 25005 bp, 17 predicted proteins | sample OricomgcompostMG_FD_108783 | JGI IMG/M metagenome (GOLD analysis project Ga0164242, IMG submission 108783) | Miracle-Growth compost microbial communities from Emeryville, California, USA - Original compost - Miracle growth compost (MG) ...
AATTAAAGACCTGGGTCTTCAGGCTGCCTATTTTATAGATGGGCGATACCATGATAAGGAGGTCTACAAAAGTACCCCCGTATTTGTGACTCCTTTGATGCTTCGAGACTCGGTTAATGGCACCACCCTTAATATTAGCGTGAACCCTGATCAAAGCTACACCGTAACAGATGCAGAAAACAGCCGAGCTAAAGTGGTTTCCGGCAATACCGTTTCCCTAGAAAGCGGCATATTCCTCCTGCAGGTCAATCCAGCAGGCAACGATTCCATTCGGGCATTGAAGGTACACATCGTTTCTTTGCATAACGCCATTGCGGCATTCCGGAACAACCTGACCCTTGCCCAGACAGATAAGCAATCTGGTGTCATCGAAATGACATTCAAGACCACCGTTCCTCAAAAAGGAGAAGATTTCCTAAATACCCTGATCCGGGAATATTCGCTGGCGGGCTTGGCTGACAAAAACAAAACGGCCGCCAATACCATCCAATTCGTGGATTCCCGGCTGGATTCCATTTCCGGGGAATTGTCTAGGGTCGAAAATGATATCCAACAGTTCCTGAGTACTCATTCCATAGCCGATATCGACGAACAAAGCAAGGTGTTCATCGATCAGGCCGGCCAACTAGACCAGCAAATGATGCAACAAAGCCTTCAGGCCAGTACATTGCGCCAAATTCAGGCTTATGTGAATAAACCGGTCAAGGAAGATGCGTATGTACCTTCTACACTCGGTGTCCAGGATCCCACCTTGCTTGGGCTCGTGAAGGCTTACAATCAACTGCAGCTTCAGCGTACTCAGCAATTGCAGGCTGGCGCTGGGCCGGAAAACCCCATGATCAAAGTCATGGATACCCAATTGGACAAGCTGAGAAGGGACATCAAAGAGAATACGGGTAATTTACTAAAAGCATCCGGCTCGGTAGCCCAAAAATTGGAACAGCAAAATGCCGAATTCCAGGGTAAGATTACCAGCGTACCCAAGGTGCAGCGGGACCTAATTTCTCTGAAGCGCCAGCAGGAGATAAAATCCACACTGTACGTGTATATGTTGCAGAAACGGGAGGAGGCCTCCATTACTGAGGCGGCTTCCGTGTCCAACAATCGGATCATCGATCCCGCGATGACGAATCTGGTTCCCATAGAGCCCAAAAGGGAAATGATTTATCTAGTGGCTTTTTTGCTTGGTTTGGCGCTCCCCGGTGGACTGGTTTATCTGAAAGGGCTCCTGAATAAGAAGGTCGGCTCTCGCCAGGATGTGGAAACACATACGAGCACCCCGGTGTATGCAGAGATCAGCCACAGCAAGAAAGAAGGGCCTGTGGTGGTCGTTTCCGGATCGAGGAGCGTGGTGGCCGAACAGTTCCGCAATCTTCGTACTAACCTAAGTTTTGTCCTCCGGGCTGGAGAGCATAAGGTCATTCTAATAACCTCCAGCATGGGCGGGGAAGGTAAGTCCTTCATCTCCCTGAATCTCGCTATGACATATGCCCTGATGGGTAAACGAACTGTATTGCTGGGCCTAGATCTTCGGAAACCCAAGATTGGCTCCTATGTGGGCCTGGAACATGCCCCCGGTATATCCAATTATCTGTCCGGGCAGCTTTCCTTAGAGGAATTGCCTATAGAACTGAATTACGGAAAACATAATCTGTATTTCATCAACAGCGGCCCGATTCCGCCCAACCCTGCAGAATTGCTGTTGCAGCCGGCCATGACCAACTTGATGGATCATCTGAGGGAGAATTTCGACTATATTATTATGGATACGCCCCCTGTCGGCTTAGTTACCGACGCGCAGATTCTCGGCGAATATGCCGATACCTGCCTATACATTGTGCGCCATCAGTATACGATGAAAACACAGGTGCAGTTGTTGGACAGCTATCATCGGGGAAAGAAATTGCCGAATATGGGTGTTATTCTGAACGACATTAAAGCCGGGGACGCCTACCGTTATAATTACGGTGGCTATGGCTATGGAAACGGATACTATTCAGAGAACGGTTTCCACCAGAATGGCAACGTGAGAAGTGAAATGTATAATGAGTTGAAGAGCGATATTAAAGAATAATAAGGCGAAAGGAATAGCCTGGAAAGGTAGATCCCGCGCTGTTAAATCCCAGCCCGGCACGGTGTCCGTTTGCAAGTGCTTCCCGAATATATACTCACTCGGGCGGCGGTGGTATGGGTAATAGGTAGCAAGCTTCCGACCGCCTGGTCAGTCGGACATGCTTTCAGCTTTTAATGGCGCTTGTCGGCATGGGACTGACCCGGCGAAGCCGTGCCTAACAACTGCGATATCTCTCAGCGTGTCGCCTTTGGCTGACTCCGAAAATGGAGTGATTTCTTTTTTCCGCAAAGACCGTCAGGGATGCGCAAGGGGCGCAAAGCAAAGATCGCTTTAGAAATCTCCATAATCATAGATCATAAATTGTAACTGATCGGGTGGCCTCGACAGACCTGCCCCTTTGGTTTGATGCTCCCAGACGTTGGAGTATTCGCCGACATTGTTATGCCTGTTTTTCAGTCCGAACGTTTCATTAATATATTGGGCCAATGTCGTCCTTGTCCAGTTGCTTGCCTTGATGTCAGTATTTTCGAGCTTCGATTTAATATTTTTTTCAATTATGATTAATTCCTCCTTTGTAAGTCTTGCTTTTCTTCCTCTATCAAGTCTTTCTCGGAGGGATTCTAATTCACGGATATCATGTGCTCTTTTTGATCCATTTTAAAACGGTCTTTGGCTATATCCTGAAGAGCCTACCTGTATTAATACGGATTAATCTTTATTCTCAGCCAGATATTGGGTGACTTATACCCGTTGCATAAATCTGGCCTCTGAATCCCTGTTTAGATACTCTGTAACCTTCGTCATACTTACGTCACTATTATTTATTTCTCACTTTTTCATAGTGCTTTTGCCATTACAAATTTACCAAATAAAATGTCTAAAACTTTATAGTTATCTGATTAAGACGTACCAAATTTGTGCATCGCTACCAATACCTAAAAAAATCCTAGTGCGCTGGCGGGAGCCAGTCTAGATTAACGGGTAGGTGTGCTCCAGCGGAGACGAAGCTTCAAGACCTCGTTTCCCTTTTTAAAAGTCCGGGTTGAGGGTCAACAACGTATCATTTGGGAAAAGAGCAGAACGTTCGCTGACCTGAATTGGGAGGAAATACGGTTGAAGCAGGCAAACACCCGGCTTCAGAAACAAATAGAGCAATATGAAAAGGAAATTATCTGATTACAGGAGCACTTAAGGATAGCCAGACTCCATAAGGATAGTTCCAACAGATTCAAGTCGCCATCCAGAGATGTCTTTAAGGCCAAGCACAATAGAAGTTTAAGTCTTCAGGAGAAGTCCGAAAAAAAAATAGGTGCCTGGAATAATGTCACGAGACATGACGTATAGCCAGAACGTAACTATACAATTTCCCCCGGGTAAAAACGAACATTAAGTTTGAATAAGCTCTTAGGTACGGAGGTTTATGCGTTAATTAATACATATAAAATAACCGGCATATCTGACACAACAGACAACGGACAACCAATTACGTTCAATTCACAACAATATCATGATCAAGAATGACCACAAAATCGCCGTCATCGGCTTGGGCTATGTAGGCCTGCCTTTGGCGGTGGAATTCGGAAAGAAGTACGATGTTTTAGGCTTCGACATCAATAGCCGCCGTATAGAAGAATTAAAAAGAGGAGAAGACCATACCAACGAAGCCGATCTCGCGGGACTGCAAGAAGCCACCGGAAAGCGGGATGGCAATACCGGATTGTGGTTTTCTTCGGATAAGGAGGATTTGCGTAAGTACAATACCTTTATTGTGACCGTGCCGACGCCCATCGACCAGTTCAAGGCGCCGGATCTGACGCCCCTGCTTAAGGCTTCGGAGATGATCGGCGCCGTATTGAAAAAAGGGGATATCGTCATTTATGAATCGACGGTGTATCCCGGCTGCACGGAAGAGGATTGCGTACCCGTCTTGGAAAAAGTTTCCAGGTTAAAGTTCAATAAAGACTTTTTCTGCGGTTATTCGCCCGAACGCATCAACCCGGGTGATAAAGTCAATACGCTGACCAAAATTAAAAAAGTCACTTCCGGATCCACGCCGGAGATAGCCGAGGTGGTAGATCAGCTTTACCGCAGCATCATTGCCGCTGGAACGCATAGAGCACCCAATTTAAAAGTGGCGGAAGCCTCCAAAGCCATTGAGAATGCCCAACGAGATGTGAATATCTCTTTTGTCAATGAACTGGCGCTTATTTTCGATCGCATAGGGATCGACACCACGGATGTGATCGAAGCGGCCGGTACCAAATGGAATTTCCTTAAGTATAAACCAGGCCTGGTGGGTGGACATTGCATCGGCGTCGACCCGTATTACCTGGCGCATAAAGCCGAATCGCTCGGCTACCATCCCGAGGTGATTTTATCCGGCCGTCGGCTAAATGACAATATGGGCATGTTCGTGGCCAACAAGGTGGTTAAGCTGATGATCGCCAAGGGACACCGGATCAAGGGTTCAAAAGTGCTCATCCTTGGTATTACTTTCAAGGAGAATTGCCCGGATATCCGTAATACCCGGGTAACCGACATCTACCATGAACTGGCGCAGTATGGCATGGAGGTGGATGTGTACGACCCGCATGCAAGTAAAGAAGAAGTAAACCATGAATACGGAATTGACCTGTCGGATGAGGTCCGTGCGCATTATGATGCCATCATTCTGGCTGTTTCGCATGAAGAGTTTAAAGACATGGATTTCAAAGCATTGAAGAGCGGGGATAATACGGTGGTATTTGATACCAAAGCGTTTCTGGATAGGGGATTGGTGGATGGAAGGCTGTAATTGGCTGTAATTAAGGAATACATAGTCAGCACTAGCGTTGCGTTATAAATCGAATAGTGTCAATTGTTTACACTGAAGTTCTTTGAAATTCTGTAATCTGGCCTCCTGAAACAGTTGATTTATGGGTGTTTTCTCGAAAATGGAGATGCGCAAAATTTGTAGAATTTCGTAGAGGCTCTGTTTCAGCAAAAATCGCTTCTTCGCGATCGCCACCAGCACATATACAGACATGGCTATCCAAATCTGCGTTTTGACGGCATTTTCACTGTGACCCCAGAACGATTTTATTTTAGATGTTGTTTTATCCATTTAAGAAAAGTTCGACCCCCCATCTATACTTATAGAGGAGTGCGATGTCTGTTGCCTTCATCGTAAAGTTATTTGTGAGGAATATGAATGTTTTTCCGGATTCATTATCTTTAAATTTTATTCTACGGATTTGCTTCGGATAATCTTTTGCTGATTGGTAATTATTAAACATGATCGACTGATCTACCAGGACTCCATTTTTAATATCTTTTGCATGACTGTACACACGACGGAAGTTCATCCCTTCCTTTGCTCTTGTAACAAAAAACGCATCAAACTGGTCAATCTTGTAAAGTCGCTTATAGTCCACTTATCCACGATCCATAATGTAAAAGCTACTGGCTTCAGAGGAGATGAAGTCTAGCGCATTCACATCGTGAACAGACGCATTGGTGACGAGGATAAACTCAGGAATAGCAGTCTTCAGATCTAATTGCGTATGCAATTTAATTCCTCCTTTTGTAGAACGAAAAGTCGGCCAATAAAACGTAGATAAGCACACGTCTATTGTTGTCGCGTTTATTGCAAACATTCCCCTTCAAATTGATGTCAAGTTTATCATCATTGATATATAAATGCGTTGCCTCTTTGATAAGTTGCATAGCAAGCTCTTCATAAATAAGGTATGATCGATTTTCATTGGCCCTGGTTAAAGTACTAATAGAAAAAATTTTCCCGATGCCAAGGTGATATAATTTATCACTGTTTGCGGTTAAGCACATTACCGTGTCGCTAATGCTTTCCCGATGTGTTAATTGACCACACGCCATGCATAAAAATTGTTTCCAACAGGTGAAGTCTTTGGTCTGATAGGCGGCAGCGTGGCGCTTGACTAGTGCTTGGAAGCGCTTATGCGAAAGCAATTCAATAATTTGAGAAAATACGTACTTGCCGATATTCATAATAATATGATTTACAGCAAGATATAAAATATTTAAGGTCTTGAAAATTCAAATCGTTTCCATGGTAAAATAGGCTGAAACTCAATACAGTAAAGGTTTTCAAAGATCTGATAGTCAAGTTAACGCAACGCTAGTGCATAGTCAGATATTGAACACTTACTGATTTTCAACAGATCACGCACTTGATAGCTGGAAGAGAGCAACGTTAAACTAACGTTCAAGTGATGAAAGGTCAGTAAATGAGTTCGAATAAATGATCGTCAATGGATAAGATACAAATGGTAGATTTGCAGGGGCAGTATGAAGAGATTCAGCGGGAGATAGACGAAGCTGTTTTAGGCTGTATTCGTTCCGCGGCTTTCATTAACGGGCCTGCGGTAAAAACCTTTGCTGGTCACCTCGCAGATTATTTATGTGTGAAACGAGTAATACCATGTGCCAATGGTACGGATGCACTTCAGATTGCCATGATGGCGCTAGGCCTGAAGCCTGGCGATGAAGTTATTATTCCGGCCTTCACATACGTAGCTACAACTGAAGTAATAGGCTTATTGGGTCTGATTCCGGTCATGGTGGATGTAGATCCACAAACATTCAATATCACGCCAGACTCTATCGAGACAGCAATTTCATCAAAGACCAAAGCCATTGTACCGGTACATCTGTATGGACAATGTGCAGATATGCAGCCAATACTGAGTATAGCCGAAAATCATGACCTTTATATAATTGAAGATACGGCGCAGGCTTTAGGAGCTGTTTATACATTCTCTGATGGTAGACATGCTAAAGCGGGTGCTATGGGGAATATTGGCTGTACCTCGTTTTTCCCGTCCAAGAATCTCGGGTGCTACGGAGATGGCGGCGCATTGTATTCGAATGATGAAACGCATGCGGTAAAGGCAAGAATGATAGCAAATCATGGACAAGAAGAGAAATACGTTCATAAACTTATAGGGATGAATTCGAGGCTCGATACCATGCAGGCTGCAATTCTTGATATTAAACTGATTCATTTAGACGAGTACGCGGCTTCTAGACAAGAAGCCGCAAACTATTATGATAACGCATTTTCTGAAATGGAAGAAATTACTATCCCCTTTCGGGCTTCCTATTCTACACATGTTTTTCATCAATATACTTTGCAGATTGGCAACGGCATGCGTAATAATTTGAAAGAATACTTGTTTTCAAAAAATATTCCTTCCATGGTTTACTACCCTATTCCATTAAGTGATCAGGAGGCATACAAAAATATTCCGCACAGGGTTGTTGGGGATCTTAGGGTAACAAAGCAATTGTGCAATTCGGTACTTTCTTTGCCAATGCATACGGAATTGAAAAAGGACCAACTGGAATATATTGTAAATACGGTAAGAGATTTTTTCAAATGATCATGACCGTTATAGACTATTTTGCAAATCCAATAGCTTTTGTCTACAATAATTGTATGATAGGCAACATGCCAAGATATGGCATTTTTGTCATGTAGTGTCAGGTTATACTATTGGAAGTGATTGCAATATTGGTCAGAATGTAATCATCTCATCATGAGTTGTTGTAATGAGGCCAAATCCAATTTATTATGAAAACTTGCCGATTTCTATTTGATAAAAGTTTAAACTAAATATTAATGTTTGACAATAATATAATATTGATTACTGGGGGTACAGGCTCTTTTGGAAATACTGTTTTGAAGTTTTTTTTAAATACCAATATAAAAGAGATTCGTATTTTCTCGAGAGATGAGAAAAAGCAAGATGATATGCGAATCACTTTTCAAGATGATAGAATTAAATTTTATATTGGAGATGTAAGAGATTTTCAAAGCGTGGATAATGCAACTAGAAACGTTGATTTTGTTTTTCATTCTGCGGCTTTAAAGCAAGTGCCGTCTTGTGAGTTTTTCCCACTTGAGGCAACGAAGACTAATGTTTTTGGGACTGCCAATGTTATTAACGCAGCGATAAACAATGGAGTTAAGAAAGTTGTCTGCCTAAGTACGGATAAGGCTGCATATCCAATTAATGCTATGGGAATAAGCAAAGCTTTAATGGAAAAGGTTGCCATTGCTTCGTCAAGAGATGTTCCTTCTGGTGGACCTGTTATATGCGTGACTAGGTATGGGAATGTCATGGCTTCAAGAGGCTCTGTCATACCATTGTTTATTAAGCAGATTAAGGAAAATAATCCTCTGACAGTTACAAATCCAGAAATGACAAGATTTATGATGTCGTTGGATGAGGCAGTTGCGTTAGTTATTTATGCATTTGAGCATGGGAATCAAGGGGATTTATTTGTTCAGAAATCTCCAGCTTCGACTGTTGGTGATCTTGCTCAGGCAATGAAAGAATTGTTTAAGGTTGATAACGAGATTACAATTATAGGCTCCCGACATGGAGAAAAGCTATATGAAACGCTTTTAACTAAGGAGGAATTTGCCAAAGCTGAAGATTTAGGTGATTATTATAGGGTGCCGGCGGATAATAGGGGACTTAATTATGGCAAGTACTTGGAAGAAGGAGATAAAATGTTGTCTCAAAATGAAGAGTATCATTCGCATAACACTGTCCGTTTGAGTGTATCGATGATAAAAGAGAAATTATTATCTTTAAATTATGTACAGGAAATTACGGAATTAAAAGCAAAGCAATGAAATTTAATAAGGTCATGGTAATAGGATCTGGTGGAATGGCGGGGCATGTTATATACAATTATTTGAGTGATCACGGATATAATTGCGTAGGTATAGCCCGAAACCCCATACCGCGGCAAAGAAATTTTCTCTTGGACGTATCTAATTTTTGTGAATTGGACCGTTTAATTCAAAATGAGTCCCCTGATGTTGTCATTAACGCCGTCGGTATTTTGATTAAAGGATCTAAAGCATCTATATCTAACGCTATTTTGATGAATAGTTATTTCCCTCATCTATTAAGTGATATTTGCAAAAGATACAATTCTAAACTTTTCCATATTAGTACTGATTGCGTATTTTCGGGTAAGTTGGGAGGTTATAAAGAAGATTCTTTTAAGGATGCTGATGATATTTACGGAAGGTCAAAAGCATTGGGCGAAGTTATAAACGAACATGATTTGACCATTAGGACATCTATCATTGGGCCAGAGATTAAAGACGATGGAGATGGATTATTTCATTGGTTTATGAATACTTCAGGGGTGGCTAGAGGATTTAATAATGTATTTTGGAGCGGGGTTACCACTTTCGAGCTCGCCAAAGCAATAGAAGAATTGATTAATTCGGATATTACCGGTTTAATTCATCTAACAAATAACAAGAAAATTTCTAAATATGAATTATTAGTTCTTTTAAAGGAAATTTGGGGACGAGATGATATAGATATTATCGCTGACTTTGGTCCAAAGCATGATAAAAGTTTAGTAAGTAACCGGTTGCCGACTGATATAAGAATCCCTGAGTACAAAGAGATGCTTATTTCAATGAAAAATGAAATGGCAAATGATTTAATGTACACTCAATATAGGGCGGTTGACAATCTTTAGTGTCCGTCCTTTAACGTAAAATCATTGTTGCTAGTGGGTTTTGGATGGTTTTCGACATTTTCTCTTTTGAGCGGTAGTTGGATTGTCGGGAGTTGGAATATCATCAGGAAGACGCCAGGATATGTGATCGGTTTTTGAAGATAGATGATGGGTGTCGGTACGGCTTTCAAATGTACCAGAAGTATATTTCGAAAATACAGAATGATAGCCTGGATGAGTTGCTGATGGTACTGAACAAAATAGCGATTGAGGAATGTCTTGAGGATATCAACCAATTTAGACAGGACTATACGTTAGTGGAACCGGGCATTTGTTATCCGACCAACAATTTATTAGTATAGGACTGTGTTAGAGAGAGCCATCGGCTACTGGAGAAGTTGGATAAAGAAGTGAAATGCGTCCATTATCGCGATTATTTGAAGGGGCCAAGAGGAGCCATTTCAAGATCAATCAAATCAAGGGACCAAAGAGTAAGGATAAGCGGGAGGTTTTCTCTTAGAAACAATTGATCGTGTTCACCAAATGTATCAAAGGTATCCAATGTGATTAAAAATAACAGTACTGTAGAAGTGTTGCCTTGATGGCTTTAACAATAGCCCTGTAAGATCTATTGCCTGTAATGGAGCTGGTATACGGTATGACAGAGCGGAAGGAGATTAAAAAGGGGTAGGTGCCTAATGGGATAAGATATTTTCTATCTATGAGAGGCACACGGACATCATAGTGAAAAGCGGCAGGAATGTCCAGTTTGGGCCTTATGTCAACTTAATAGCCTGGAAAAATAACCTCATTCTTAGCTGCGGGGTTCTTAAATGCTATCTGTCAGATAGCACTTGTATAAAAACACCCTGGATAAGGTTGTGGCGGATTATAATGTAATTCCCCGCGACTGTATATCAGATGGGGGCTATGCATCTGAGGACAATCAAACGTAGGCTGTGGAAAAGGGAGTCAGCAAGGTGGTGTTCCATAAGCTCGTCGGGAGCCTGTGCGTCCAGACAAGGTGGATGTGTTCAATGGGAGTTAGTCCCATCAGGTAAAAGTCAACAACCCTGTAGCTAAACTGCAGGTGTGGAGGTAATGAAAAACCTGAAGCCTGTAGATGAAGCCATGGTCTGCATGGTGAGCGTGTTTCCAGGCCGTAACGAAAATAAACGCCCTAGGTAAGTCTCGTTATCTAAAAAACCAATGGCCGAGCCTTTATTCTTCAAGAAGGCGACATTCGGGTATTGAAATTGACTAACACTGGAAGCGACACATTGGCGGGGCATTGGCGACAGCATGTACCTATTGAGCTAAGATCTTGACTAGACAAGCATTCCGACAGGGGCTGAGCGAATCCACTGCAGGAATTTACGAAGTGCTGATTCCAACCATACTAAAGAGACGGACACTATTTAATCCAGTACCTGATATAAATAACTAACATATTAGGGATCACGAAAGTATAATAAGGCGTTAGTTAAAAATCCCTTAGTTGGCTAGATTTAGCTATCGAATTAATTCCTACAATTTCTATAATAAGACAATATCAATGGCGCGTGAGATTAAAATTAATACGTTTAGCAATGTTATAGCCAATTATGGAGGTAAAGCATGGACCTTTCTTTCTATTTATATATTTATCCCTTTATTTATAAAATTTCTGGGCATTGAAGCTTATGCAGTTATTGGCTTTTATACACTTATTCTAGGGATCGTCAGTTTCGTGGATATTGGATTATCTGCTACTATCACGCGGGAATTTGCCAGAAACATCAACTTTTCAGAGAAATACAGCATTTTGTTGATCGTTGAGAGGCTGTATGCTTTTATATGTCTGGGAGTTGGTATAGTGATATTCTTTTTGTCTCCTTTGATTGCCGAAAAGTGGCTGACCGCCAATTCAATCCCTACTTTGGAATTAATCTATTATTTAAAATGGATTGGAGCAGGGGTTGCAGTGCAGGTCTTTTCCTCTGTTTTCTTCGGCGGATTGATGGGATTGCACAAACAGGTCACTGCCAATGTAATTCAAACCTCTTGGGGCATTTTAAGATATGGAGGAGCTATTCTGCTTTTTGTAGTGGTCAAGCCCACTTTAGAAGTTTTTTTTATCTGGCAGTTTATCTGCAATGTGCTCTATGTTTTGGTACTACGGACATCATTAATCCGCAATCTGAAAAAAGGGGGGACCCAATTGGTGAAAGTGCTGCACAGCTTGCCCAAAGAGACATGGAAATATGTAGGTGGTATGGCGTTAATCGCACTTATTTCTGCGATCAATATACAGGCGGATAAGATCGTTACTAGTAGTGTATTCAACCTGGATCAGTTTGGTTATTATACGCTCGCTTCCACGCTTTCAAAACTGGTACTCGTCGTGGGAACGCCTATAGGAATAGCTATTTTCCCAGTGTTTGCAAAATTAGTGTCTGAAATGAAATATGAAGACTTGATCTCAAGTTTTGAAAGGTTCGGCTTCTTATTGAACATTGTGGTACTTTCGGTAGGAATAGGCGTGTGTTTGTACGCACCACAGATAGTTATTATATGGACGGGGAAACACACATTTTCTCCCGCAATAATACATGAGATTTCACTTATTACGCGATTGTTATCTATCGGAGGTATCTGTCTGGCGCTGCAATTGATGCCGTTTTATTTGTTGCTGGCTAAAGGGGAAACGAAATATACTATCTGGCAGGGAATGGCGCAAATCACCTTTATGATACCTGCATTTTATTTTTTTGTCAAACGGTGGGGAATGGTGGGGGCAGGGATCCCATGGGCGATCATTAATTTTGGAGGAATGGTATATTTATATGGCATCCTCGCCAAGAAGGAATTTGGAATAAATTACAGACAATTTTTTAAATATGCATTAATCGTTCCTCTTTTAATTTGTATAGGCACCTTCTTCTTATTTTATTTAATGATTCCCCTACATAATAATTATTTGATGCTGATGGAAGGACTAGTAGCAGGGGCACTTTCTTTTATCCTTAATATTATTTTTTATAATCGTTGTAAAGGCAATAAGATATCTGATATGAAGCTTCTTTTAAAGAACTAAAGGCTTGTTCAAAAATAACATCTGTTTAAGGAATGTAGTCCCGTTTGAGTCCTTAAGTTAATGACATAGGTTTAATCTCTTAAAATAGTTGAGTAATCACTCTTCATTATTTTATAATCAGTCCATTAAAACGCCTTCCAATAACACTTATTCTTTATCCTTTCAAAAGGAGTTTAAATTTGTTTCATTTAGTCACGAAATTTCATATTTGCAAGTATTATAAGGAAAAATGATGAGTAAATTATTAAGTATTATAATTCCAACTAAAGAAAGGTATGCCACTTTAATACCTGTTATAAATTCATTATTACAAATTGATTCTGATGAATTGGAAGTATTAGTTCAGGATAACAGTAACAATAATTCTCAGATATTAGCCTATCTATTAGCTAACAAGGATAAGAGAGTAAAATATCTGTATGAACCCGCGCCGCTATCTCAAACGGGTAATTCAGATCTGGCAGTTAAAAATTCTTCTGGAGAATATATTTGTTTCATTGGCGACGATGATGGTGTAATGCCTTATATAGTTGAGGTGGTTAAATGGATGAAATTAAATGAAATTACTGTGCTAAAATCTTATCTCCCATCTTATTATTGGCCAGAAATGAAATCAACATATACATCTAATAACACTTCAGGGATTCTAAAGTATAAGAGGAAGTTCTCTTATGCAATTAAAAAGGTTGATACCTCACTGGCCCTGAAAGCTGCCTTAAGTAAAGGAGGGACAGATTTATCAGATTTACCATGTCTATATCAGGGTGTTGTTAAACGTAGTGAGTTGGATAAGATCTATTCTTTATGTAATTCTTATTTTCCGGGTCCAAGTCCAGATATGGCTAACGCAATAGCATTGAGTTTAGTAACGGATATTTACTATTATGCAGATTTCCCATTGGTCATCAGCGGAAAGAGTATTCATAGTATAGGTGGGAAAGGAGTATTGCACAATCATTCGGAAGAAATAGAGAAGGTTAGGCATTTACCCCCAGAAACTTCAAAACAATGGAGTCCTGAAATTCCCAAATATTGGACGGGTCCGACGATCTGGGCGGAATCAATATTGAAGGCTCTTGATAAATGTGGATACGAGAATAAAAAACAGGCGCTAAACCTTCCTTATTTATATGCATCTCTAATGCTATTTAATTATAGAGAGCGCCAGCAGATATTTGGTAAATTTAAGAATAAAGTCTTTTCTTTTGCGTTCTTTAAATCATATGTTTGCCTCTTTTTTAAACGAGGTAAAATGTTTCTTATAAATAGAATTGGAGGATTGGGAATAATGACAAAAGAGAATATACCAAACGTTTTAAGAGCTTCGAATATATTGACCAAAGAATTAGTCGATCAAAAGCTTCCATTTTATAAACAGAATACTGCGGAGATGTAATCACAAAAGTTCGGCAATAAATTAAGCGGCCATGGAACCGATATCCAGGCATCGCACGTATAGTCTTTGAGAAAACATTGAAATGAAGACAATAGACAAATTAAAATATGTTTTATTCTACTCCCTATCTTTTTTAGGCTTTATTGGATATTACTTTATCCTCACAATTCTTCTCAACGGATCGGAATACTCAACATCCAAATTCACATCCTTATCCCTAGCACTAAGCCTTAATATATGTCTAATAAGCCTTTTTTTTATTTGTAAAAAGAGAATTAAGATTGATTTGAATGCTCAATTATTTATCTTTTATTCAATAATTTATTTGATAAGGATACTCTTGGATACATTAAATAACAGGCATTACTATATTTCTACTGGACAGGTTTTTGTGATGTTTCTTCTTTTTATGGTAACTCCTTTTATTGTTACTAAAAGTATAAGGATTAGCCTTGAGTACTTTGATATAGTTAGAAAAGCTATCATCTTTGGCAGCTTATTATTTGTCGTAATAGCGCTGGTTTATTATAAAAACCAAATCGGGTCGGTTGGACGTATCGGAAATTTAGGAAATAATGACAGCGTTTCATCTCTATCCTTTTCGTATAGTGGTGCTCTGGCGATAGGGGTGGGGATTACTTTTATGATTAATAACAAGATCCTACTTAAGAATAGAATTTACATCATAAGCGTTATTGGTTTATCTACTATTCTTTTTTTCCTTGGTTCTTCAAGAGGAGCATTAGTGGCTCTACTCGTTACTTTTTTATTTATTCCTCTTTCGAAAAAAGGATTAACTAATAGATTGGGATTATTGTTAATAGGAGGTCTTTTAATATTGGGTATTATCTTTATATCAAATTATTATCACAGCAATTTAATGGCTCGTGTGCTTGGAACGAATTCTGCCATTGAACATAACGGTTCTTCCGCAGCCCGTTTACCAATGTGGAAAGATGCATTTAGCCAATTTGTAGATAATCCAATTATTGGAGACCAATTAGGGGTGAAAAGATTCGGTTATTTTTACCCCCATAATATTTTTTTTGAATCATTACTAACTACAGGTATTTTAGGGTTTGTCCCTCTATTTTGGCTCATGATTAATGGCATTAAAAAAGCGATTAAGATAGTTCGGTCTGCCCCTCAATATTCCTGGTTATCAATTGTATTTATTCAAAGTTTTATTCAGGCCATGTTCAGTAGTGTAACCTATCAAGCCTTTTGGCTGTGGTTAAGCTTTGGATTGCTATTGGCATTTCCAATACCACAAAAACGAATTGAAGTTAGAGAGTTAAAATCCAAATAAGTGATCTCCTGTATTTCGCAAGCGTATGGTAAAAAGGCCTCATACCCCCACGGATCGTGGATAAGAGGCGCTTGGCAAAGTCACCAAATGGGTGCTATTGTACAAGCAAATTTAGCACTATGCAAGTCTGGGTAAAATCAGCAGAATACCAATCATTCGGCGGAATAGATTTTATGGACTCCGACTTTCGAAAGTTCGGGATTAAGCCATTGATTACCGAGCACCTCGGAGTGCGTAGACCCACAGTCGTCTAAAGTTATTCAGATATTATAAAGAATTTGTTCTATTTGCGCTCCATTGGGGGTGTTGTGCTGGATGACCTTAATACATTAAAAGAGCAGATCAAGGATCATCCCGAGCCGACGGTATGCTCACCTGATAGGGTTGAATATGTGTGCAAGGAGCTGTAACAAGATAGCGAGCTCATTGTCACAGACAAATGCGTTATTCATATTGTAAATCGACATGAAGGATTTAACAAGTTGTTACCATCGCTTAGTAGGTTAGGCGGCTTGCTGAATACGAAACGGTTCTATGCCCTCGACTACGATGGACATATTGTAAAAAATACAAAGCCGAACAGTGCTACGACGTATAAGAAGAGTGGGCTACTATCCAGTGGTATGCAGCATCGATAAATTGCCGATGTATATGGAGAACCGAAAAAGTAATACTCCTTCAAGCTACCGGCAGCTTGAAGTCATCCCTCAAACTATAAAAAAGTGTAGTGATCAGCATAGTCATATTGGGCGGTTTAGGGCGGATACCTGCTATCATGAAAAGGATACGATGGTCTATCTTGAATCACTCCCAACACCCCTACAATACTACATTGACGCGGACATGAACACGAGCATGCGTATTGCATTAGAAGACGAAACGGAATGGCAGGAAGCCTTGCTCAACCATAAAAGATTGAGGTCTGTGCGATGGAGCATCAAATATTTGGCCAAGATAAACATCGTCGGATCGTGGGTTATCGCACCAAGGCCATCGGTCAATTACCCATAGACCATTTGAATGGTTTTGAATATTATGCGACCATCACCAACGACCATGGGGTCCTTTAGAAATCATCAACTTTTTCCAATCATCGGGGTTGAGAAGGAGAGCATCGTTATAAGGAACTCGACGATGACTTTGGTTGGAGAAAACTGCCATTCGGTAACATTGAGTTGAATACGGCGTATATATTCGGCACCATCGACACCTATTTGATATTCAATATATTCAAGCATACCTATGCCTCTAAGCTTAGTTTTATCAATCCGAAAATGAGGTTTGAGAACTTTATATTACACTTTGTAACATTGGTATCTAAATGGATCAGAAAGGGGAGTCAGCAAATATTGAATTATCTACATCAAAAAAAATTATGTTCCACAGTAGGCAACATAAACCAATCGCTCACGGGGTAACCAAACTGATCATATGCAAATATCGATAAGGCTAAGTATTTTAACTTCCGTCGATAAATTAATGATTGCCAATTAACGGGAGCACCTGCATTATGAATAATGTCCTCAGCACCAAAAATTGATGTCCGGGCCGGGCACTTGTGTAATTTGGGTGAGCTGGTCTGAATTCAATAATTTAATATCCTAAAGTTTTTGTAGATGAAATTTAGACTATATAAGATTGTCATCGTAGCTCTTACTATAAGTTTGGTATCGCATTCGGTGCTTGGGCAACAACTTACTCCGCAAATCTTTGACCTCTATGTGTTTAAATCACCTGCTATGTTTCAACCCGAAACCCTACAATATTTTGATAGCGAAAATATAAAGACTGCCAAACTTATGACAAGCAGTGGATTTAATCCTTATGGTAAAGGGGTAGATTCTGCCAATATTATTCGATATATGAATCTTTTCTACCCGAATCCTGCATCGACGGGTACTTGTGTTATTGATTGGGAAGATAGCACCTATTATGACCTAAGAAAGGACAGATACTCCGCACAGTTTAACCAAGCTGTGGATAGCTTCATAAAAGTTATCAAATTTATGAAACAAGCAAGGCCAAAAGTTAAAATTGGCATCTTTGGTTTACCATTTCTGGTATTTTATCCGGCTGCCGATGTCTATAATAAAGACAATAAATTTGATAAGCTGTTTCAACATTGTGATTTTATTGCACCAGAAATTTATATAGTTTTTCCCGATAAACAAATCGGCGGTCGGCGAAACATAACATTTATTCAACATAACCTTGATATTGCTTTGGACTATGCCTACCGCCTTAACAAACCAGTTATACCGTTTATTTGGGAAATCATCCCACAAAGTAACCAGCAATACGGTGGGACGTTAATTCCCAAAGATGAATATAGGAATTATGCCAGGCTTATGATGCATTATAAGTATAACAACATAAGTATTAAAGGATTTTTTCTGTGGACGCCGTCCATACCATCTCCTGTTTATAATAAAACTCGGTCGCATAGCAATGCAATTCTATCTAAATCCTTATCAATCCATGCGAGAGATTCGGTTCTAAAAAGTTATTATAATGAAATTCTAGAAATGATAGGAAAGCAGTGACTAAGGATTTGGGACAAAATAACATTGACAAATAATTTATATTAAGATTTGAATTTTGCCTACCTTTATAAAATGGAAGAAAAACAAAAGGAGGCACATCGTCTTAAATACGAAAAGCTATACCCCTTATTATCAGAGAAAGACTGGCGACTCATTCTTGGTGGAGATGCGGAAGTACTGGGCCATGGGGGCGTCACAATTGTTTCAGAGCTATCTGGAGCATCGAGGCCAACTATAATCCTTGGGAAGAAAGAGCTGAACGGCGAAGTAGAAGTAGCTGCCACTTCCATGGTTCGTAGGGCTGGGGGTGGTCGAAAAAAGGAAAGCGAAAAACAGGTCGGACTTATAGAAGAATTAGAATCACTAATGGAACCAGTAACAAAAGGGCATCCAGAGTCCATTTTGAAATGGACATGTGTTAGCACCAGGAATCTGGCAAAGGAGCTAGCGAAACGAGGATTTCCTGTTGGGTATAAAATCGTTGGCCGGTTACTCACCGACCTGGGTTACAGCCTGCAGTCCAATGCAAAGAGTTTTGAAGCCTCTTCACACCATCCAGATCGAAACGATCAGTTTAAGTATATCAATAGTCAGGCAAAAAAATACATTAAAGATTATCAGCCGGTTATTTCAGTTGACACCAAGAAAAAAGAGCTTTTGGGGAACTTCAAGAATAATGGTAAAGAGTATAGGGAAAATAAAGATCCAAGGCAAGTAAATGCACATGACTTCGGTACTAAGCGCGCATCTCCATATGGCATATATGACGAGGTGCACAATGAAGGATTCGTAAATGTTGGAACGAGTTGCGATACAAGTCAATTTGCGGTAGACAGCATAAAACATTGGTGGACCTTGATCGGAAAGAAAAAATATCCAGAGGCAAAGAAAATATTAATTACAGCTGATGGTGGTGGCAGTAATGGATATCGGGTAAGGCTTTGGAAGACCAGTCTTCAGAAATTGGCGGACAAAACAGGATTGGAAATAACTGTTTGTCATTTCCCTCCGGGTACATCTAAATGGAATAAAATTGAACATAGGCTATTTTCATATATTAGCCTTAACTGGAAGGGAATTCCGCTAGTTGACGTGGAGACAGTTGTTCAGTTAATCGGAGCAACCACTACTAAATCCGGCTTAAAAGTCAAGGCCAGGAAGGAAACGAAGGAATACGAGTCGGGCATAAAGGTAAGCGCAAAAGAAATAGAAGAACTCAATTTAAACAGGCATAAATTCCATGGCGAATGGAACTATACCATTAGTCCTAATTTGTAATTGTTATTTTGTCCCAAAGCCTAAAAGCTTATTGCATCTGTACCTTTGTAAAAAAATCAGATATAAATGTGTGGTATAGCAGGAATTATTAAAAAGGATGGCACCGAGGTTTTAAAATCGGAAATAAAAGCACTTACCGATATTGTTTGTCATAGAGGGCCAGACGATGAAGGTTTTTATATTTCCGGTAATCTTGCTTTAGGCCATCGAAGGTTGTCTATCTTGGATTTATCTTCCGCAGGGCATCAGCCAATGGCCTATCAGAATTTAGTGATAACCTTTAATGGAGAAATCTATAACTATCTTGAATTAAGGGCTGAACTGGAACATGTAGGATTCCAGTTTCAAACCCACACTGATACTGAGATCATTGAGGCAGCTTACTTATTTTGGGGAGAGGATTGTGTGAATCATTTTAATGGCATGTGGTCTTTTGTAATATATCATCCTCAAAAAAATATTCTTTTTTGCAGCAGGGACCGATTTGGAATAAAACCTTTTTACTATGTAAACACCGATTCTATTTTTGTATTCGGTTCAGAAATAAAGCAATTGCATTCTTTGGGGTTCAGAAAGGTTAATACTCAAGTATTAATGGACTATTTGTATATAGGATATGAAAATCATACCTCAGAAACGTTCTTTATGGGCGTTTTTCAGTTAGAACCTGCACATAATCTTATTTATGATATAGCCAAAGGAGCTATTAGAATTGAGAGATATTATCAATTAGAGTTAAATAAAAATATACAACGACTCAAATTAGACGAGTCAGCATCCTTATATGAGCAAAGAATTCGTAATTCGATTTTTTTAAGACTAAGATCGGATGTGAAAGTTGGCACCTGCCTCAGCGGTGGGTTGGACAGTTCTTACATCGCTGCCGTTGCAGCAAAAGAATACCATGATAAATCTGAAAATCGCTTCACTTCTATCACTGCTCAATCGGGCGATCCAAAGAATGACGAAACAGCGTTTGCTAAAATGGTTGCGGATTCGGCAAATCTGGACAATAAATATACCAAGCCGGACGCAAACAATATATTAGACGATATTAGCAGGATTGTATATTACCAGGAGGAACCGTTCGGTGGACCTTCTATATTAATGCAATATTATGTAATGAAATCAGCCCGGGAAAATGGCTGTAAGGTATTGCTGGATGGTCAAGGTGGGGATGAAACCTTACTAGGTTATGAACGTTACTATATAAGCTTTCTAAGGAATCTCCCTTTTCGGGAATTTCTAAGATGGTTCAAAAAAATAAAGGAAAAATCAAGACTCACTTTCAAAGAAGTTTTTCTCTACTACTTCTATTTTAATTTTCCTATTGTTAGAGCTATTCATCTGAAAATGAAAATGAAGGGAGTTCGTCATAAATATAAAAAATACTTAAATTATTCATTGGTGTTCGAATATGCAAAAGCTGCGAAAAATGTTTTTGATCTTCAATATCTGGAGATTACAAAAACCCAGTTACGTCATTTACTTAATTATGAAGACAAAAACTCAATGGCATGGTCGGTAGAAACACGATTGCCCTTCCTTGATTATCAGGCGTTAGAAGCAGCTGTTTCGTTAGAGTCAACTTATAAAATTTACGATGGATGGTCTAAATATGTATTAAGAAAAATCGGAAACAAAGTTGTTCCCTCTGAAATTGCATGGAGAAAAAATAAAGTCGGCTTTGAAGCTCCTGAAAAGTTTTGGAACATTGAAAAGGATAAGGAGTCATTAATTTTGAACTCAAAAATACTGGCTCATATCTTTAAAGACGTATCCCAAATAAAAAATCAAAAATTGCGATGGAGATTGTTAATGATTGCCATGTGGGAAAAAGAGTTTAACATGGAAATGGATGAATAACTTAGTTGGTTCTATAATGTTTTATATGCGTAAAGAAAGCCCGTGTCGATGAGCCAGATGGTCTTATCAAAAGCATGCACGCGAAACAGATTTTACCAGACTGGTATTCTAGTTATTATAGTCTGGCACGGGTAGCTAAATGATTTCGAGTCAATATAGCATAGTCCAATACCCGTAGAACCAGATATTTTAGTAGTAAAAATACTCAAAGATAAAAGCATGAAGATACTCCATATATGCAGTGGTTTTAGCGACCAAAGAATTTATAATCAGTTAATATCTAGTCTTTCGTTACTCGGAATTGAACAAATTGTTTATATACCTGCTAGAGCTAAAAATCAGGTTGGGAAAAATAGAAACGAATCGTTAACCAACGTGAAGTATGTCTATTCGCTCATTTTAAAGCCAGTTCATAGAATTTTCTTCCGTATAAAGATTAGAACAGTTTATAAGGATTTAACCAAGAATATCGATGGTGCTACCATAAGCAAAGTACATGCCCATTTCCTTTTTAGCGACGGGGCGGTAGCTTTGAAATTAAAAAGATCAAGGGGCATACCATATATCGTCGCGGTTCGTAATACGGATATAAATATCTTCTATAAGTATATGGTTCATTTGCGAAAGGTAGGTACGGAGATTTTAAATGAAGCGGAGAGAATAATCTTCATAACACCCAGTTATCGATCGCTTTTATTAGAGAAATATATTCCTAAAAGAATGCATGAACGATTAATCAAGAAGATGGTTATAATCCCTAACGGAGTAGAACCATTTTGGCTAAATAACCCTCCACAAAAGATAAACCGAAGAGATGATTCTCTCAGAATCTTGTATGTTGGTGATTTCTCAAGAAATAAAAACCTACTATTGCTTATGAATTGTATTGAAAGGTTAAATAAGGAAGGCTTCGATTGTAACTTGACGCTTGTTGGCGGTGGAAGGAATAGCGAAGAAAAAGTAATAAAAAAAGTGACCCGTCAGTCTCCCAAGTATTTTAAAATAGTAAACCATATTAATAATCGGGAAGGGCTTAGGAAGATTTATGACAAACACGATATTTTTGTTATGATTTCTTTAAAAGAGACCTTCGGCGTTGTTTATGTGGAAGCAATGTCCCAAGGGCTTCCAATTATTTACACCAGAGGCCAGGGAATAGATGGTTATTTTGTTGAGGGTTCTGTTGGATATTCAACTGATCCTAAAAATATCGAGGAAATAAATTCAAAAATAAGAAAGGTAAAAGAGAACCTAAATAGAATGAGTAACGAAGTAATTAGTGATTCAAGGAAATTTAACTGGACAAGGATCTCAAATCAATATTTAGAAGTTTATTCCACTGAAAATTAAAATATCTAAAACAATACAACAGGACCTAAGAGGCAGCAAAGGAGCGCAGCCAGTTGAGCGATTCTTGGTGATAGGGTACTTGAAGAAGGAAAAGGCAGGCAACAGTGGGCTGCGGAGATGTTTGGATTGTCCAATAGTGGAGTGGGTAGAATTTGGATACGGTATAAAGAGAAAGGCTAAATAATTTTGTCCAGTAAAAGAGGGGCAAGATGGGAAGAAGATAAATGGCCACCAGGCGGCAAAAGTTCACAGGTTGGTAAAAGATAAAATTTCAGAGCATAAAATTGGTCTATGGTTTATGGACAGGAAAAGCGGTACAGCAGCTAATATCAGACGGTGCGATGGTTCAGTTAGGCCCTCGGCAGGTGAAGCGTTATTTAAAGAATTGGGATTATATACTTCAGCAGCCGATTAAAAAGGCCGTTGATCAAAGCTAAATGAGGTAAGGAGGTGGCTGAACGAGGAATTTTGTGCTATTAATAGAAGAGCAACGCAATTATCTATTTTGGAGATGAGAGGGGTATGCGAAGCAATCCTTGCAGGAAGGAGCTACATGTCTAAAGGACAAATATTTTATTATAAGGCAGACGGAAAGACGTTTTTTATTATGTGATTTCAGCAATCATTGACAGAGGGCATTTACAATTTATGATCATTGATCGATTTAATGAAGAAATGTTCATTACATTCATAAAGCGGATGGTAAAGTATGGCCCGCAAAAAGTGTTCTTTGTAACAGATGGCATCCGGCACACAAAACCAAAATAATAGAAGCATGGTTAGAAGAGAACAAGGAAAGGATCGAAGTTTTTCTTTATACCTCCTACAATCCAGCACTGAATGCACGGAAATGTCTGAGTCAGGACGTGAAGGCAAATACACTTGGTAAAAAACGACCTTTTAAGTAGAGCACAAATGAAAAACAATGAGGTTGGCTTTTTTGAATGTCGTAAAAAACGTATAAAGCAAGTGCAGAAATACTTCCGTCATAAGCACGTTCAGTACGCAGCATTGAGGATTTTGTATTATTAAATGATTAATAGAAAAACCATCAATTGAAAACGGAATCAAAAAAGTATGGGCGTGAAAAATCAGCACGCCAAGCGTTGTATTACTTGATTTGTGAGACTACAGTATGGATGCTTTGACTTTTTTTTGGTCTTTTGGTTATCTTTGAGCCACAGTGAAGAGTAGGAGTAATTAGTTTTCATTTGGAATTAAGTCTTTCATGATTATCTGGTATGTTTCAAAATATGCAGTTTCATCTGTTTATGGAAATCCCACTCGGCAGTTCTTCTTTTCAAAATACATGGCAAGGAAAGGGCATGATGTCTATCTGATCAGTTCCCGATCGTCAGGAGCAATCAGTATGCCTAGCTTAGGTCTTAGAAATCATATATTTTATGAAGTAGATGGAGTAAATGGCGTTTTATTAAATGGCCCATTTGTTAATCTTGGTTTCAATATTAAAAGAGTATACAGTTGGCTCATTTTTGAATTACGGTTATTATTTTGGGCTTTTTTCAAAAAAAAGGAAAGACCAGATGTGGTTATTGTATCCTCCTTATCATTACTCACATTTCTTTCGGGAATTATTATAAAACGCATTTTCAAATGTAAATTAATTTGTGAAGTGCGGGATATTTGGCCGCTGACTATTATTGAATCTAAGTCTTGGAGCGAAAAGAATCTTTTCATTCGTTTTTTGTCTTACGTTGAATCTGCAGGTTATAAAAAGGCAGATGCAATAGTAGGTACTATGGCAAACCTCAAAGAACATGTAAAAAACAGGGGTATTGAAGATTACAATAAAGTATTTTATATTCCAATGGGTTTTGATCCCGAATGGTGGGATAGGACGAATCCTGCTAAAGGCAAATTTGACGATCTGTTTAATAACAAAATTCCAAGTGGTCATTTTATAGTGGGATATGCAGGATCTATTGGCTTTATTAACGGCGTTGATCAGATTATTGAAGCTGCCGCCATTTTAAGGCAGAAACCCATCAGTTTTTTGATTCTTGGTGATGGGCCATTAAAGGAGGGACTTAACAAAAAAGTTGAATTAATGGCATTGGTTAATGTTCATTTTCTGAACTCGGTACCCAAAGAAAAGGTGCAGCCATTTTTGTCGGGATGTGATCTATTGTTGAATCCTTGGATTGCAGGTAATGATATTTATCGGTTTGGGGTCTCTCCCAACAAATGGATTGATTATATGTACAGCGGGCGGCCGATAATAGTTCCTTTAGATGGGTATCACAATATTATCAATGAAGCCGGATGTGGAGAATTTATAAAAGCCAATGATCCCCAGGCATTAGCGGATACGATTCTGCATTACAGCACAGTGGACAAAGCTGAATTGAATGAAATGGGTGAGAAGGGGAGGGAATATTTACGGGAAAAGCTGAACTATAATGTATTGACAGATAAGTATCTTCAAATAATTCGACACTCGGTAGCCTTTGGGGATAAGTCAGGCTAATTCTTATTTTGAGGTGCCAGGGGTTGGCGACAAATGTTTAATTTTGATAATATAAATTCAAAATTAATCAGATGGAAGCTAAATCTAATGGATCTCAAAAGGACTTGTTCTTTGAG
>Ga0164242_10001821_pt1 | contig 25001 bp, 27 predicted proteins | sample OricomgcompostMG_FD_108783 | JGI IMG/M metagenome (GOLD analysis project Ga0164242, IMG submission 108783) | Miracle-Growth compost microbial communities from Emeryville, California, USA - Original compost - Miracle growth compost (MG) ...
GGCAGCCGTGCTACCCCCTATCCGTCGGGGGGACGGTCCCCCGGTCACGGGTTGTACAGTGAACCCGTGTTCGTCGACTTGGGCGTTGGCGATTAAGGAGCTCATATCGTCCCAGGAACTTGGGCTGACCTCCATCTGCCTGTTGCTGTCTTGGCCCATTGTCTATTCGATAGCTTGTGTTGTAGTACTAGAAAGTGTTATTGAAAGAGTTATGATGGCTGTGTAAGAAACTGTTTGTTGTCGGAAAGATGGATATGAAGAAGAGATGTAGATGAAGGTTTGAGCAACCGGACGTTCCTATATATGCCTAGGTACAGTTCAACCTCTCTAAACTCTCGTATTCTTTCCTCGTGGAAGCCGTATCTGCCTCTGACATAGTGGCTAGCGCTTAATACCGAAACATAGTTTTTATCTGCAAAAGGGGCACACTGCGTCAGAGCAACAGAACAATTTCTCCTCCTTTCGAGTTGGTGTACTGGCTGGCCCTTCCTTGGGCAAGCTGTCTTTAGACTAACCAGGGCCATGCTGTGACTAGTATGGCCATTGCCATTGCCTTACTTTTCCACGAAAGTCTTCTAGATGACACGAGGCTCGTCAGTGGACGCAGAGGAGATAAATGCGTCTCAAGACTCTCGGATGGCACAAGGTTGGTCAACAACGAAGAAACTCTCATCACATGTCCCACAAACCTTATTCGATTATTTGATTCATCGTATTCGTAGCTACGTGCAAGCGTCTAATGCATGAGTTGAACCAGGCCATTACCAGGCCAAAATCCTAGGCACAGTATATACGGGACGAAACCAAGCCCCGTGCATGCAGTTAAGCTCAAGTTTCCAAACGCTATGCAGGCCATAATCGAGAGCGGCGGCTTTTGCCGACATATAGGAGGAGCGCATGTGCTTAATCCTCCTTCATCCGATCTGCCTCGGCGGTATCCTCCCTTTCGATGTTCGAAGTTGCCGCACCTCCATCAACCACCCTCGCCTCGTCCGCATCCGCATCCGTCGTCTCGTCATCGGTCTCCGTGGCACTGACCCCAGCGCCATGACCCCTCAGCAAGTTCCTCAGGTCCTCCTCGCTGATGATGGTCTCGATGCTGCCCCTCCTCACATACGGTCTCGTCTCCCTACGGCCCTGCTCGATCAGCCTCTCCACCCTCAGCCTGTTCGCCACAAACTTGAGCTTCGGGAACGTGCTCTGCTGGCCCTCGTGCAGCATCCGCGCCAGCCTCGCCGGGTCCGGGTCGCTGAGTATGTGCAGAAAGTCGCTGGGCGCCGTCTTCGGCCAGATCGTAATGGTGCCGCCGAACTCCTGCAGCCAGAGCTGCGACCAGTCCTGCCCGAGCGGCCGCGGTAGTAGCTCGAGGTGGCGGAGCACCCGCAGCCACTTGTTCAGGTCGAGCTTTAGGTACTGTTCCGTCGCCGAGCCCAGGTAGCCCCCGCGCCAGCCGCGGCCCTTGCGGTGCGTTACAGGAGAGCCGACGGAGCCGCGGGAGGAGAAGAAGAAGAGGTTGATGTGCGGGTTGACCTGGCTGACGATGGTGAAGTTGACATTGAAGTGAAGGTTGAGAGCCTTGATGGGGATGTCTGTCCTAAGACTACCATCCTTCCACTTGTGTCCGAAGGAATAAGGGACGAGCTGTCCGCTGTTTCGCGTCTTCATCATGAGGACGACCGGGTTGAGGATTCCCGGCACCGCCGCCGAGGCGAGAACGGCAGACCAAATGACGCAGTCGGGACTCGTCAAATAGTTGCAAAGGATCGTTGGCGAGTGCTGGTCCGAGGGAACGCATGTCACGTTGAGGATACGCCCCGTCCGTTCGTACGCCTCCCTGAAAGTCATGGAGCCGCGGCACCACCAGCTGCATTTCTTGGCCCAGTCTATCGAGTCGAACCTCGCACCTGTCTTCCACCATCGTCTGAACCAGACCGTAATTGGCTCCTCGCAGGCTGTAAGCCGGTGCGCCAGTGCGGGAACTAGAAGTTGCCTGAGTTCTTCGTTAGTCCTCGTCGCGACCAATGCCGCTACGAGAGCCCCGCCGCTGGTGCCCGTGATGACATCAGGCAAGAGGTCCTGTTCCAGAAGAGCCTTCACGACTCCAAAATGGTAATACGCAAATGACGCCCCTCCAGAGAGGCATAGAGCGGTACGGCCGTAGTTGGCCTGTATACCTTTGAACAGGGTTCGTTTTTGCTCCATGGATAGTTGGTCCGTCCGGAGCAGGAACTCGATGCTTCTTTCCACTACAAGCGAACTGTCAGTTAGGCCACCGGGGCGGGGGGGGGGTTCTTCCTTGTGAACTTGAAAGTATCAAGGTAAGAGAGGGCAGCGTACCTTCGTCGACAAAGTTCTGCACTAGATTCTTTGTTCCAAAGTACATTTGGCTGTACAGCCTCGGGTTCTCCACGCCGGCAAAGTTATTCTTGACGCACGCCTCAATGAGAGCTTGGAGATCCTCCACTGCGGCTCTGTCCTTATCAGAGGCGATGCCCTTGGCCTTCGCCGTCGCATTCGCATCTCCGTTAAACCCACCAACCTCGGCTGCCTCAGCCTTGATCCTACTCTTCCTGATATCGCTCCATACCCTCCTGACTGTCTTACTGTCGTAGTAGGCATACTCGTTCTCTTCCTTCCACTGCTCATTCCCGAGGAATTCGTCCAGCTGCTTCGCCGCGCGGACCCATTCCCGGTAGCTGGGGGTCGCGCGCATCGCCCTCCGCAACCTCTCCCTTGTACCGCGCCAAGCGACGAAGTACTCGTATCCCCATATATACGTCCGCGTTGCCAGGTACGCGATGGCCAACCCCGTGATCCACACGCCCACGGTCAGCAGGAACGGCCACTTCAGCACGCCATATAGGTAGCCCTCTCTGGTCTCGTCTTTGGTTCGCCGGCCCAGTGCAGCCGCGAGGTTTCGCGCCCTGCGCTGCCGCCGCCCGTGCTGATCCCTACTGCTACTTCCGGCGCCGTCCTTGTCTCGGTTCCTCCGGCCCGGCTTGAAGACCTTCTCGTGCACGGGCGCCCAGTCGTTCGCCGCCGTGATGAACAAGCTCCCGCCGCTGTTCGAGCGGCGGTGATAGGGGCGCGGGCTGGTCGGCTGGTCCCCGACCCCGCCGATCTCGCCCCTCGCATCCTCCTGGGGGCCGGACTGCGATGCCCGCTTCGTGATGTCGAAGCTGCTGGCGCTCCGCAGGCCGGCGGGGCTGTCTAGGCCGTACAATGAGGCATCGTCGGGACTCTGAGTCGAGTCTGGGGCGCTAAGGGCGCGGATGAAGGCCTCCAGGTGCTCGGGCTCTAGGAAGTTGGTGTTGATGTCGGGAAGGCGGGTGTGGTCGAAGCCCTCGGGTGGGAAGCCACCCTGATGGGAGGGCATGTTGGTTCGTTCAGCCATGTCTGCGGTAGACGGGCTGGCAGGACAGTGGCTGCATGGCCGGGGCTATCTAACTGCTGTTCGCGGGCTGGAGTGAGTGAAAGGGAAGCTTGATTGAAGCTGAGGCCGAGGCTGAGAGCGAAGCCGAGAGTGAAGCTGGGAGCGTGGCAGCTGTCATGAATACTATTTGTTGGGGTGTGGGGTTGAGACGTCCGCTGGCAACAGCCGAATACGGAAGGTATGTCGTCATGCAACAAAGCGGTAATTCTACTATGGAGTACGGGATTACTTGGCCGCATCATGATGGAAACGAGTTGCTAGACTACGTGCTTGTCCAAATTCCTGATTTCTCCTGTCTAGGATGGGGTTGGGGGGTTAGGCATTGTGCCGAGGTTACGCAGCTATGTGCGCCCGATCTGTCTCTAAGCTAACCATCAAATGTCCAAGCGGTATTGCCTCACCGTGTTCATCCCCTTGGCTTTGTAGATGAGCCGTAACCCCAGCCAGGCAAGGAGCAGTAAATGGGGAGAGGACTTCTTGTTAGAGGTGTAATTGCACGTTGTATCGTATCGTACCTAATGGCGCTTGATCTTTCCCAAAACACCCATTCCCATCCCCGGAAAAAAAAAAGAACCAAGGCGAAACACTCCATGCAGGACTCGTCCTCCATGGAAAGAGAGAACTCCTAAAATCACTCTCCTTCTACATCTCCCACGAACCACCCCCTACCCCTCGGTATATCTCTACACATACTGGGACAGCCACCTGATACCCTCACCGTAGCCAGACCTCATGACAACCGAGCACATGAATACCTCGATCGGCCGGATGCCCTCAAGAGGGACCTTGCCCTTGCCCGTGGTCTGGAACATGCCGAGTTGGTGGCGGAGCTCGTCCTCGGATACGGCGTCCGGGTGGTCGATCTTGTTGCCGAGGATGACGAACGGGACCTTGCCTAGCTCCTCCATAGACAGGAGGGCATCGAGCTCGGCCTTGGCCTCGGGGAAGCGCTCGTGGTCCTTGGCGTCGACGAGGAAGACGATGCCGTTGACCTCGGGGAAGTAATCCTTCCAGAGACGACGGGCTAGGTGGAGAAAACCATGTTAGCAACGGGGGTGGTACTCGGGAAAGATAGGGAGACAGCGTGGAATCCTGGGGTGTGTCATTGTGCTAGTTGCCCATGAGCGAAGGGGATGCTAACCTTGTTGATGGCCACCCAGATCAAACGTCGTAAACCGTACATTGCCGATTGCCAACTCCTCCGATGCTGAGCAGGTAGTATGATTAGTCGCGTGTGCATGACCAGCCTTCCCTCGGGTGGGTGGTACGAACTTGGGTGGAGGGTAGGTTGGAGAATGGCGATCCGGTCATTCTTCAGCATGTGTAGTAGGGTAGTCTTTCCAGCGTTGTCGAGTCCGAGGAATAGAAGCTTGGCATGCTTGTTGACCAAGCCTAGGGAGGAGAGGACATCGTAGACTATCCCACAACATAATCAGCGTTCTGCCGGTCAAAGGACGCAAACTTTAGCAATCAGGAACATACACCAGTTAACCAACCACATGGCGGCTATATGCGTCTGGTTCCCTTGATAGTGGTTTGGCTGTGTGGTGATCCTTTGTAGGTCGACGGTTTGTTCGCGTTGCTTGGAGAAGTAGCAAAAAGTCGAGCACGGCGAGCCTGGATGGACGGGTGCCACGATATCACTTATCCAGCCTGGCAACAAAGTCTGGACCCACCTACAGAATTTAGTTTGTTGCCTTAATTCTTAGGTGTCAATCACATGACCCCCACAAGCAATTATCGGTTTAGTGTGTGTGCTTCACCAATTTGCGACCCGTGATTTGTAGTCGGTGCCTTTAGCTTCTGTCGGCCACGGCATAACAACCTGCTTCAAGCTGCCTTAGGCTTCTGTTACGGGGGCCGCAGAGTTTCTGCAGTGGCCTTGACGCAAGCTGCGGCCGAGGCAAATGAGCCACCCTCGTCTGAGCTGTCCCAGCGTGCGAGGAGTTAGTAAAGGGATGGACGAAAATATCGAGATACCTACGTCTGGGAGATGGAAGTTCGAATCTCGACAAGCGATACAGATACTACGAATCCAAAGCTGGACCTCCCGTCACCTCTCGGCATAACTTGAGCAGTAGTCGGCAAGTGACGATGGGCGGATGGGTGGTTTACGTTGAAATAAACTTAACAGCACGAATATAGGTAGTGGACTGGTTGGCTTAATGGCTTTAAACAGCATGATAATATGTACCAAGGAGCTGCCAGTTAAAAAAAGAGTCGCTGGTCTCCTTCCATGCGTAAATACAAGATCTAGACGATAGTAAAAAAGGGAAGAAAGAAGTGGAAGAATGAGAATAGAAAACAGCAAAAGCTGCAAGTTAAGAAGAGAAAAGTGAGAAGGAAAGGAGAAAGAAAAAGGGGGTATGTCTCGGTTAAGAACGAACGCGAGGTCGTAAAAACGGTTCCATGAATGCAATTGATGCCCATGCCCCCCAAAAATGCCCCGATGTTTTAACAAAAATGCCCTTGAAAATGCCGGCCCCTCCCCCGGGGCCTCCTAGACGGAAAGAACATATTTGCCAGGTCCAATCTTCCCGGCCATAGTCAGGCCGAGCTCCCTCATGCGCTGCGCTCCCTGGCCCGGCACGGGTCTCCTCCCCTGAGCCTGGGCCTGAGCCTGGTTCTTGCGCGCGCGGTTGCAGTATTTCTGGTAGAACTTCTCCTTCCGCCGCTGCCTCTTCTGCTCGAGGCCCTTGACAATGTCGATGGCGCCGCGGACGTGGTCGCCCTTGGTCAGGGTGCCCGCGCGCGCGCGTTTCTTCATGTGCGAGAAGACGGCGGGGGTCCTGGGAAGCGACTTGGTGTAGACCAATCCCGGTCGGAAGGCCAGTGACTTGTAGGCAATCTTCTGACCGGCTTGGATAGGTGACGCTGGAGGAGACCTCGCAAATTGGGGTGGTGGCGGTGACCTCCACCGTCTTGGGGATTGACCCTCGAAAAGCCGGCGAGGCGACCGACCGCGGCCCTTGGGCGCAGGCGAATGATGACGCTTCGGCGCCGGTGAGTGGTGGCGCTTAGGAGGTGAGTGGTCCTTCTTCTTCCGCCTATCTCCCCGATCGCCCTCGTGGTGCAGATCCTCGAGTTCGCCATGGGGCCACATGTGGTCGTCGTTCCCTTGGTAGCCATGCTTGTACAAGTCCTCGACCTCGTCTTCCGGCTCCGACGTGGGGAAGCTAGGGTCTATGTCCTGCGGGATCGGATGGAGCTTCTCAAGCCTACGGGCAGCCAAGCATGAGATGTATGCCTCTTCCAATGGCCGGTCTTCATCAAGGGTGCCGCAGACAAAGTCTGTGCTATCCGGTAGCTCGGGAGTCCCAGGACGGATGGCAACGTCTTTTGTGCGGCTGCCCCGATGCCGAGGATTTATGCGCGTCGATGAATCAGAGCAGGTCTCCCCGATCGAGGCACGGCGGCGGATGGGACCCGGGCCAACGATGGTCAACTTGCTGGCCTGGCCAGTGGTCCATAAGACTAGAGCGTCGTCCTCGTCATCCGAATCGGCAAAACCAACTTCGTTGTCGGTGTTATAGCCGTCGGAAGCATCGTCATCAGACCCGTATCCGGAATAGTCATCGTCGAAGTCCAGGTTTTCGTCTTCCTCGCCAGGCTCGAGATCATTGTCCAAGTCGCCATCATCATTGGCACCGGCTGTTTTGTCATCATCATCGTCGTCGTCGTCGTCGTCATCATCATCATCTCCGTTTCCGTTGCCTTCGATCTCCTCTTCCAATTCGGCTTCCTCTTCAGCCTCCTTGGCCAGCTTCCGAATGGCATTCTCCTTTTCCAACGTGTCGTCGATAGTGATTCTGCCTCTCGACAACGTGCCGTCGATGCGGATCCAGTCATCTTCTTGCGGTTCATCGCTGGCAAATTCATGGAATTTCGAACACTCGCTTTGCAGGTCTTTGGAGTTAGGCATCAGGTATTTGTTGGAAGTATTGGGCGTTGAGCTCTGAGGCGTTCGTTTAGGAGTCAAGGACCGGACGGACCGCACGGTGGAAGGAGAGCGGTTCTTGTGTGCAGCGGAAGGTGGGCCGTCCTTTTGCGACATCGACTTCGGAACAGGTGTACGCGCTGTCGGCTCTGGCCGTCGTGACAGGGTATCGTTCGTCGACGGCCGAGCAGGACAAGCGAACTTGATGGTCGTTCGCTTTGGGGGACCCTCGGATGTCGGTTTGGGCGGACTGCGAGTGGGCAGCTGGTAGAGTGGCGGTGAGAGGACAACATCACGAGGGGTCGGCTTCGCTGCGCAGGCGAAGGAGATGCACCGCTTCTTCTCCAAGGCTTGTACAGTAGCATCCTTAGCTCCTGCGGGAGGTTGGGGCAGTTTTGTTCCTTCGTCTGACGGCTTCGCGAACGACGGGTTGCCGTTGGATTGATGAGCGAAGCCGATACCGGGCAGTCGCGGGCTGGGAGAGCTCGCCCGAGCCGGTGTGGTCATGGCGGTATCACAGGTCAGATCGGCGGTCGAGGCGACGCTGACATTGCTGGTTATCGACCGCCTTCTGTGCCTGGTCAACGCTTGTCTCTCATATGCCTCCTCATCTGAGTGGGACAAGAGAGCCTTGGTCAACAGCGACTCGTGGTGCTCGCTGCCTCTCCTGATAGGAGTGCGCTTGAAGTGATTCGCAATGGGCGACGAAGACGGTGAGAGGTCCGGGGGTTCGTCAGCGTCAGCCGCATCCTCCTCGGCGGACAGGTCCACGTTGGTGGGGTTGGAAGTCAACGGCAACACTCCGAGAGTGGCACTGTCGTGAGGTATGTGGTCGCACATTTTGGCGGTGGTGTACCGAGTTTGACCGGTTCCGAGATGATTTGTGGCTCCGTACACAAGTTGTACGCGTTGCAGTATCGCGGATATTAGGGAATATCCTAACAAGGCGAGGAAATTTGATCTTTGAAGGTCGAGAAGGACGATCAAGATCAGTTAAGATGTCCACGGTGTGCCTGAAGCCTGCTGCGAGAGCAGACTCCACCAGTCTTGGGGGTATGGGTTGTGTCCCTAAGGACCGTATTGCTATAATCGGCGAGGCATCGCAAGTGGTGTTGGAAGTTGGAGGGAGGATTGCGTTTGGAGAAGTAGTTTCAAGCCGCGGCCGTCGACCCGCGACCGGCGACCTTGGAAGGCGCGAGATATTTTTGGGCGGCCTGTTTTGGGGAGAGCGTAATCCTCACAGACGGTGAGTTGCAACGGGCAGGCTGTTCTCCTATTTCGCAGGCGGGAAGCAATGACGTCGAGTTGGTGAATTTGGGGCGGGAAGGTTTGAATGGAAGAAGGTGAAGTTATTACTGTTGTAGCTGCCGAATGGGATTATAGAGGAATGGAAGAGGGGATGCGGGCGGTTCCCAATGTGTCCAAGCTTTGCAGTCAAGGAAATTTGAGGGCTTGCACTTTTGCGCGACCTGCGGAAGGCGAAAAAAATACTGCATGAGCACTGGGGCCATTACAAAAACGGCCAACGAGGTGTGGGGGTCGTGCTGACAGTGTGGTTGCCGTTTACAAACACCGTATGCTCCCCGACACGTAAATTGGTCTCGGCCTGTGCTATTCTTTACAAATCTCTCCTTCATAGAGTCTTGGAGTCTTGGACTCGTCAATTTTGACGTGAACTGTTGGCCATCGCCTGTGGACCTCATCTTGGGTGCTGTCTAGTTTTTTCCGTTTCCCTTCCCTCGCTCCCTTGGCTGTTGGGCGAGGCGAGAGCTTGGCGGTGAATTGACACATCGTCTCCCTTCAACTTCGCCTTGGCCCCAACCCGGGCACAGTGAGAAAAATGAGCGTTTTACACTCATCCGACAGGCCCCGTTTCCGTGGTGTGTCCTGTGCGACGTGGACACCAACCCATTGTTTAGCTTTTTCTGATTCGGCACCCAGATTAATCACTCGGTGCAGAGGCTAAGGTACCTAGTGTCTGACGACATCCTAGATCGGACATTTATTTATTTTTACTGCGTGTTGTGAGCGGTGACAGGAGGGCGGTGATGGCAAATTGCTTTTCAGGTTCCGAACTGCCCCGAAATGAACCCTCGCAAAGCCCTCAACTGCCGCTGACGTTTTCACATCCGGATTGGTTTTATTACCCACACGTCACTCACATCGACGAATGTTCACCCTTCATTTCAAATATTTCGGCCGTTCGCGTTCCCTGACCGCCAAAAGCATCCAGCTAGTGCAAGCTTGAACGTTGTCCGCCTTTTGCCAAGCCCGTTTTGTCGATCCAAATTCGGCATCTCGGGAAACGGAGGCTTTGATGTGATTCTGTGCTGGGCTGCTCATAATAGTAGAACTGCGCGTCTCATAACCAGTCTCATAACCAGTCGTACATACATTGTGCACGGATATTTAGCACCCGTTATAGGACATAACACAGCAGAACATCCTCCCTGCCCGGGACTTTACTCGGGAGACTCGGCCATCTTCCGGTTGGGAGAGCTCTTTGTTACCCGACGATATCCACAACACATCGGCGGCTGCTTCTCGCTTGCTCGCTGGATGGTGACCCCGCGCCGAGCAGTTGCAACCCCGCATTCATTCTACAGCAGAGATTGGAGGGCTGGAGGGTTGCGTTCGATGTTTGTCCCGGTTTGTTGGCCAGCAGAAATGCGGAATGCCTGGTGCGACACTGGCGCGTCGACCAAAGAGGAAACCCGGTGACCTGTTGTCCTGCGGAGTTGGGAGTTTGGTGTGGCATGACCCCTAGATTCGATTCATGTGCTTCTCGTGCGGATCCCGTTTTCCATTGCCCGCTCCTGGTCTGTTGAAGATTCAAGGATTCGTTATTTCGCGAAGCCTAGCAACGACTTGTTCCCACCCAAAAAAAAGGACAAAGTGCTAGGCTAGGCTGTGGCAAGTGGTCTCACCGCCTATGAATAGCACGGAGCAATACGGAGCAATAGGAAGCGATTTGTAGCAGGCGGTAATTAATTAGCCACAGATCGAACAGGTAGCAACAAAGCCGTTACTGCACCGCCATCCACCCCGTTTGGATGCGCCGACGTTTCTCAAAACGCACGACGAGTTGGCCGTAAAAATAGCACCCAAGCACCGCAGCAGTCGTGGTGGTGGGTGGCTGGCGCTTGGCAACGGCACCTGACTCTGCAGATCTGATCCCCTCCTGTCTTCACAACTCCTTGATGTTGGTCAGGCACAGGGGTCGGATCAGCGTTGGACGCGTCCTCCTCCTAGCGAGCCATGAAATACCAGCCGAGATGGCAAAAGGGGATGAGGCCGGGCGGATGGCGGTGGTGGCGCTGATTATTGCGATACCTTCGTGTTTGTAGCCGAACCTATCGTCTTGGTAATTATTGCTACGACCCTGACGAGAGAGTTCCTGATTTTCTTCACCTGCAGGAGGCCTGCATCCAGGGATTACTGTGTAACCATTGAAGAACGGTTCGCGCCACAAGCCAAGCCGGGGGGTGGAGTTTGCCAATCTTCAAGGGCACAAGGCTCTGAATTGTGCATGTCGAAGGAATTTCCAACTACACGTCAACGGAATTGAAATCCATGTCCATACTCTCGTAAGCCGAGTAAACGTTCCATTCCTTTCACCAAGAACGTGGCAACGTAAGCTCCATTCCCCAGCAGTTCATCCAGAGTAAAAGAGGTGGTTTGGTGGAGGGTACACAATTCGAGCGCTGACGTCATGGTCAGGGCTTGGGTGGTGCTTTCCGGTTTCGCACTCTCACGTGATCGGGTTGGATAAGCTCATAATATGTTATGCATCTAACAATATAATTAAAATATCGGTGGAATCTGGTTAAGCCGGCGACAACTGGCCGGATCGGCACAATAATTTCCCGACATCTTTCCCAGCACGTGACTTGGCCCGGGCCACGCCGGCTAGCCGAAGTTTGAGCGTCGGCAGCAATTCCTGTCGACGACGACCTCTTGAGCTGTCTGTCCCAAAGCATTTGCACTCAATTGAGCCAGCAAACCCTAACCATGAACTCCCTCCGCATCGCCCGTGCAGCCCTTCGGGCGCGCCCGGCTGCCTTCCGAGTCCCTCTGCAGAGAAGAGGCTATGCCGAGGCCGTTCCTGACAAGGCATGTTTATTTGTCTCAATCCCCCCCGTCGAAGGGGGGAGGTGGATGAGCTATTCCCGCGCACTCGTTTCAATGCTAACCGTGAAGCAGATCAAGCTGAGCTTGTCCCTCCCTCACCAGGTACGCATTGCAAAACTATACCCTCCCACAGCTGGACCCAATGGACGAGCCAGGCGCCGGGGAAACATCGAGCAGGAGGCGCGGGATTTCGCGGAGCACGGGAAGCTAACCTTGGCCGTCGAATAGCCCATCTACAAGTCCCAGGATGTCGTCCAGGTCAACATCCCCGCCGAGTCCGGCGAGATGGGCGTTCTCGCGAACCACGTCCCTTCGATCGAGCAACTGAAGCCCGGCCTCGTCGAGGTCGTCGAGGAGGGTGGCAGCAAGCAGTTTTTCCGTACGTACCAACTACTCGTTCCTCGGCAGGAAATGGAAGGGTTTGGGGATGAGGGACACAAGAGGGGCCCGTAAAAGCTGACATGGAACCTTGATGAATAGTTTCCGGAGGCTTCGCCGTCGTGCAGCCCAACTCGCACATGAGCATCAACGCCGTCGAGGGCTACGCGCTCGAGAACTTCAGCCCGGAGGCTGTCCGCGCGCAGATCTCCGAGGCGCAGAAGGTCGCCAATGGCGGTGGCAGTGAGCAGGATATCGCCGAGGCGAAGATCGAGCTAGAGGTGCGTTCATCAGAACCCCCATTTGACAAAACCATTGGTCGTACTAACGGTCACACCTAGGTCCTGGAGAGCCTACAGGCCGTCCTGAAATAGTTGTATAGAACCTAAATAACACGCTGTAGTATACTCCCAGACTTGCCTGTTTAGGCAGAAGCTAGAGAACCCGCTCCCGAGATTTTAAATACAGAGCCCCCGCCAACATTCTCGTTTCATTGTCCTTCGTTGCAGAGATCTATCGGGAACTGTCTTGACCCGCTTTCCGTCGATATCGGGAATTGCGTCGATGCGCCGCCCGTTGGTACCTGGTATTGCATCAGTGCACTGCCTACCTCGCCTTTTGGTACCGCGTATTGTATCGGTCTGCTGCCTATTAATACTAGGGATGGCATCGATGCGCCGCCCATTGATACAGAGTGTTGCATCGATCCGCCGTCCATTGATACCTGGTATTGCATCGATGCACCGCCTATCTCGCCCATTGATTGCATTGATACGCTGCCCATTGATACTGGGTGTTGAATCGATCCGCCGCCCATCTCCATTCCTTGGCTCTGGTAGAGGGCCTTCCCCAGCTTTGCGTACGCCGCCTTGTTCTTGGCGATCAGCCGCGATTTCTCGAGGTAGACCCTCTTATAGAGGAACTGAGTGAAGTTGAAAATGATCGCGGTAGAGTCGTCCGGCCAGCAGCGCTCCCTCGGTTTCTCGCCTGCACGGTTATGGCATCCAAAATATCTAGGTCCCCAGCCTTTGGCCTTGAGGAGGTGAAAGGCCGATTTGAGGAGTGCCACCTTCCCATCGGGGGTTCCAGCATTGGGTATGGCATCGCGAAGGTAGGCATTTTCCGGCATTGCAAGATAAGCCTTGACCTCTTTGGTCAAGTCTTTGGCCTGATCACCAGAGAGCTCAAGACGCCCGAGATACTCCGAATCTCGTCCACCCCGAGAAAACGTGATGTAGGGCACTATCTTCTGCACTGTTTCCTTTTCGTCGTGAATTTGTCGGTCCAACTTTACGTCCCTGCGAGTGGCAGCATGGGGTGACGCACATCCTTTAAGATCGGCCAAGGTGATCATGCCTTGGCCTGTGATGCTAGGGCCAAACCCCGAAGAACAATTGTTGGCCATCTCTCCGAGGTGCTTGTTCATCGTCGGGGTGGCAATATCCTGGGCAGAGCTGTGTTCTGGGGGGAGAGGGCCAATACCGGCCAAATTAGGGTCATTATGAAGGCGGCTGACTTGACCGGTATATGCATTGACCGGCTGGCCTGCATGGCGACCGTGATCCAATAGGAGGTTATGAAGCTCAAATGGAGTTTTACATGCGGAGATTGGTGTAGTGTCAGACGGTGTGGTGTTAGATGGTGAGGTGCCAGATGTAGTGCCAGATGATGTAGTGCCAGATGATGTAGTGCCAGATGATGTAGTGCCAGATGGAGTAGTGCCAGATGGTGTAGTGCCAGATGGTGTGGTGCCAGATGGTGTGGTGCCAGATGGTGTAGTGTCAGTCGTGACGCCGACCTGCTCAGAGTGCCGGTCGTGATCGCTGGTAGGATTAATCCACCCTCGAGGCAACCGCTCTTGAAGCAACTGATCCTGAAGTAACTGACCTTGACGCAACTGATCTTGAAGCAGCTGCTGTTCCATCATTGCTTCGAGTTCCCTATCCTCCTTCTCTTTCTCCGCTGCTTCACGTGCAGCCTCCGATTCTGCCAACGGGTGAGGAGGTCTATCAGTTGGGGGAAGGGTACAAACCACGTGTTGTCCTGAAGTGAGTCCATCTTTCTGAGCTAAAGAAACATCAAGAGGATCAGGAGTGGTAGGTAGGTGGAGCAAAGGTTGGCTGATAGAGGCGGTGGTGTTGTTGTTGGAGGCATTTGAGAGCCCGCTTTGGCCTTGGGAAGTAGGTAACGCCATTTCCACGCTATTGTTATTCAAGTCTTCCATAGAGGGGGAAGGGCCGTCATTGCCGGTCATCTCACCGAAGCGCGAGTCTCTTCCGGGGCCAAAAACTTGGTCATAGGTGAGATCGTCCCCGAAAAGGCTCGCGTAGCTGTTATCGCCAGCTCTGCCGGCGACGTCGCCATCGTTATATCCGATTCCTTTGCCGAGGTTTGGGTTTCCGTAGTTGCGCAGGTGATCCATTGTGGTTTTCTCTGTTCGTTTCCGGTATTTGATTCACAAACCGCTGCGGTCCAGCTGAGGGTACAATATTGGGTGAATGACAAGGGGTGGAGAGAGCAGATGCGGGCTCAACTTGCTTGATGCGGTTTGAATGAGGCTTGAGTGAATGATGCGCGCCGAATGATTTGCTATGATATTGCAACTGGGAGACGAAGCACCCAGCTCTAGACGGTTTTTTCTTTTTTTGGTGGTTTTTCGGAGAGAATGGTTTGACGAGAAAAGAGACCCGGAGGGTGAGGAGGAAATCGAGTGCATATACCAGACAGAGAGAAAATAAATTTTGGGTTGGGTATACTCGGAGATAGGTATCTTTATCTGTGGTGGAGGGGTCGTGCAGTAGACTCGAAAGTGGTCCTTTACCTGACGTGTTGATGAGGAGGCTCTTCGAGCCCCCCTCCGACGAGCATTCAATCCTGGTCTAGTGAGGTCGGAAAAGAGAAGGTACGTCCAGTTACCGGACTGGAGAATACTTAACCGTAGTGGCCGAAAATTAACAAGGAGCATGTGGAAAGCTGGCACCATCGACGCTCCTTGTCCGTGGCTGTTTGAGCAGTAGTGGTGTTGTCGTCAAGGAAATCTGCCAGAGGTCGTCGGGGTTGGCAGCCTGGAAACTTGGGGAGGTCGGATTTACAATGTACTGTGTTAATCCACTGTAAAGCCACATCACCCGCACGGTTCTGAGCCCGGCTGCCTGGGTGTCTGGCTACAGCAAACCTTATATCCAAGTCTATCATTGGCTCCGTTGCTTCAAGTCTTGCGTGCCTGCATCCCTTCAACACATATTAAGGTTCGTTAATACGAGGCTACGAGGCAACAAGGCAACAAGGCAATCCAGAATTAAGCAAGAACGGTCTAGAATGTCGATGTTGTCCACGAGTCCTTCATCCCAGCCATGAAGGCTCGAGCAGGTATTTAGTCTGGCAGAGACCCCGGCTCCTTTCTGACTAGACTCACCGATAAGGATAGATGCCACTCTGCCTGCATTTCTATGGAAGGGTTGACGGCGACAATGCCATATGATCGGAGGTAGGTCTGGCATACTACATACGCGAGACGGCGAGAAAAGAAGATACGCAAGCCTCACCTGGAGGTGGTGAGTACTACTTGGAACTGCGGGTGGAATTGGCTCTAAATATGACTGGCTCGACGAACAACCAAAGCATGTCCACACACGAGGTATACCCCCCTCAGTCGTTCTTCTCCTACTAATCTACATCCCCCATCAGGCGCCGAGCTTGAAGTTATGGGGTGCAACCCCAGTTGTGCCAACGTCCACTCGGAACAAGCCACCCCCGTATTGCTTGCTGTCGCCCTCGCCGTCATTGTCAGACGCGGTCGTGATGAAGAGCTCGGTCCCGACAAACTCGGTGCAGGTGATATTCCTAGTTGGCAGGTTCACCTGCCCAACGACCTTGCCTTCGGTGGAAATCTTGATGACGCGGCTCTCGCCGTAGATGGCGTGCCAGATGTTGCCTTCCACATCGACCCTGAACCCGTCGGGGCCACCGGATCCCTCGTGCTTGTAGAATACGCGCTTGTTGGAGAGGTTTCCACTCTCCAGGTCGTAGTCATAGGCAAGCACTTCCCCGGCCGTGGAATGCGTGAAGTACATGGTCTTGTAGTCCGGAGCCCAGCCGATGGTGTTTGGGATTGTCAGACCCGTCTCGACAGACTCTTTCGTCTTGCCCAGATCAAAACGTACCAGCGAGCCTACAGAGGTGGGTCAGATTAATGCACTTTTCCATTTTGACGCCTTCACATGTCAAGAAGCAGTTTGTTCAACGGGCTTGTTCAAGGGGATCAGAGCATTAGACCCGATGTCGAAAGCCTCCAATGGTGTGGCAGCGATTAAGTGCCCAGGAAGCCAACGCGCCTCGCGTCGGAACCGGAATGGGTCCGCTCGATCGACTTACCTTCGGGTAGACAGTCTCCGAGACCGAAATCCGTCATAGTGCCCAGCCAGAAGCGACCGTGGGGGTCGACGGCGCCATCGTTGCTCCTCAGCCTCGGATTCCCATCGCCGTCGACGGTCTTGGTCAAATACTCGTACTTGCCCGTCTTGCGGTCCAGAATGGCAATACCATACTTCACTGCGATCAGGAGCTTCTCCTGCGGGTCAACTCCCTCGATATCGGCGGTCACGCCTATTGGGCTGTCTAGCTGGATGGTCTTGAGCGAGTCCGGCCCCTCTGCTAGTGAGACGGTATGGATCCTCTTCTCGATGATATCGATGAACCGGAGCGTGTTGGTCGCCTTCTCGTGGTACGGACCCTCGCCGAGCGAGCAGTGGAGGTCGACGTACGGCTTGGTGACGTGCCACTGCTGGAACTCTTGGTTGGCCATGTTGAGGGGTTTCTGAGCTGGAAAGTGTTGGACTGGGAGGGGATGGCGAGGGGCGCAAGGGACCTACAAGGGCAGACGAGATCACTTTTGAACGCTCACGGACTTGGGGAACTTCCCCATCCGGCTGAATTGGAAATTCACGGCACACAGGAGCCCCGCGATTGAAACGCCCGCGTGTCCCTGATAACTACCGTAGTATGTAAACGATCGAAATAGTGGGTCTTTCTGGAACTATTGCGCGCCATGTCCTTCCACTAGGAAGAAACTTTAAGGACACAATGTCACACCCAGCCGCGCGGTATTATCGGTCTGCCAAGTCTGGACCGCGGTGTTTTACGTTTTCGTGCTGGCGGAAGGAAAACCCAGAGATAGGACAAACCCCCCCGGACGAGGCTTTTCGGCTGAGGAGAGCCAAAACGCGCTGATAGCGGGGATAAATCGGAGCCCCTCAGAGCCACAGGCCAAAAGTGCCCCCGAAGACGGACCTCAGATCCGCAACAATCGGCGCATGCGGTGCAGTGTTTCAAGGTTTGCTGCTGCCGACCCGCTGCAGCGGTAAAGGTAAAATGTGCGGCCGATTGCGTGGGCCCCGCCGCGATGTACCTCCGTACGGATATGTACGTTAGAACTTTCCCGGCTGCGGTGGTGAGCCGCCCCACGTTCCAAGGTTTGAGGTGCGGTCGGAGTCGGGGGGCGGACTCGAGAGCTGCGAAAAGGTGGTCGTGAGTCAATTGGGGGGAGAGGGATCGTTATGGGATGGTGACCGCATGGTATTGTGAGGCGGGTGAAACATTGGTGAAGGATGCAAGGCAGAGCGACGGAGCCAGCAGTCAGCAAAAAGGCCACTATCGTGGCCTGAGGATGTAAATGAAAATGGCTCAGCTATTCCTGTTCCTTGAACATCCATTCCCCTCTCAGTCTCCTAACCAACCCAAACTGAAGCGAATAACCTCCGAAGGAATCGGTGGCTTGATCCCACCGATGCTTCCAAATTCTCTCTCGAAGCCTGGTGTACTTACGTAACTCCGCAGGTTTGCTCCGGCGTACTACATAAAAGGCCTCCTAATATAGGAGCTACTACTCTAGAATCAGTCCCAAAACTGCAATGGCGGTGTGTTTTGGTTCATGGGTCTCGTTGTCATGGTCTCGTTGCGAAACCCAAAAAGAAAAGTTTACCTGCAGCACCAGCTCTTCCCAAGCTAGCCAACTTGGCCTTGACCTGCAGAACGAGCCGAGAAATCCCGCGGGTGTTGAAACAACGGTGAGGGCCGATGATGTACATATTCGTACAACGTAGGGGTACAAAGGAAGAAAATTTGTTTGCTCTGTTGGTGGCTCGCAGCGTCCCCCGCAGAAGGATCACCCTAGTGATGAGTGGCATTTGCAGGCGTGGGGGGCTGATTGACACTTACTTGCGCATACAGATATTAGGTAGGCTGTTAATAACCTGCGGCACATTGGTAATATCACGAGGCCGTGCTGGGATAGCCCGACAAACCCAACGGAAATCGCTAGTGTTAGTCTCACCGTAACAAGCACCGACAGGAGAAACGAGGCGACGGGGCCATCATTGGGCACGCCCGGCGCTCGGATGGATTGGCATCGTGCCGTTCCGCGTGCCTACGCTAGGTTGGTAGCTCCCCTCGGTCCTTGTCGAACGAGCTTTACGCATACACTAGCCACATGATCGACGGGAGCTGCATGCAGTTCCTCTTCTCGCTGCCCTGTCCTTGACCTGGTTTGCAAATCACACACTCGATGGGCAGCACAAAACTGCGAAATAATCAGGCTCGCAAGTCTTTCGATACCGGGATTCCGTGTCCGCGATCGCAGCCCTGCATCACCTGACGTTTTTGTTGGTGACATCTTTCCAGGGTTTGCCAGTCGGAAGTCTGGAAACAATGCGACAAGGGGCAAGGGCCATGGGGAAGCTGTGGAAGTGATCCCGAAATGACATCAGGCGACAAGGCGGAGAGCGAGAGAGACACCCCGACACCGGGATACGGAACCTGGGCGTTGAGGTCGTTCAAATCTTAACCGAAATTTCGAGTCGATCACGCCCCCAAATCAGCCTAGGTTGCTGATAGACGACGAGGTGGTCGAATGGTTGACCATTTCCGTCATCTGCCGCCGTCTTTCGTGTTCTTCCTCATCGATGAGGCAGTACGCATACATAGTAATTACGCATCGTCGCAGTCGTCATAAAAACGATCTAATATTGGATCCTGTTAATCCTGCAAAGCCCAGGTCCTCCCCGTCGCGTCTCGTCGCTGGACTGGGGTCATCGCTGTCGACGTCCAACCATCCCGGCTCTGCATGCCCGCTAACGTTGTTTTAGGGTTAACTGTGTTACCGCACTCCCGTTTAGGCAGTGCTAGTGCAAGTCTTGCAGATGATGCTGACGCTCTGGGGATGGGACTCCCCAAGTCACACTGGCAAACAGGTCACAGCCGTGGAGCAACAGGCGATGGCGCTGGCCCATAATGCATCATTGCCCGCTCGCCTGCAGCATGCATGCAATCGATGCACCCTCTTCCCGCCCTTGATTTCCCGCTTGGAGCCTTCACCGCGGTACACGTGTACTGTCATTGGGCCGCAACGCCAACCCAAGCATCGAAGCGATTTACCATGGCACCTTGGGGAGGAGTGATAAATTACATTTACCTTTGTCATAGGAAGTGTAAGATGTGGCTTGGTCTGCACACGTGTTATTAGTTGTGCCTCATCTCTGCTATTCGTACTGGTGTACGTACATACTGTACCTTGCAACAGAGAAGTCGTCGTGCAAGCTCCCAATCCCGTCGACCATCCCCTTGTCTGAACCATGTCTAGATCAGTGGAGGGTGGAGGGCATGACCATGACGAACCTGCGAGTGCTACTGGGCTGCAGGTAAATTAAATTTCCGCCCGGGACTACTTCGTCATTGCCACTAACCGTATTCGTGGCCAACACCTGGGAGTCGAGGGACAGGAGGAGCCGGGGTTGAGATGAGACAGTTCACGGCTTTCCTCCCGGTTCCCTCGGCAGGGAGGTAAGTACTGTAGTGTACCGACACCCACGAATACATGCTAGGACAAGTTGGTATTCGCATGTACTGTACCATAAGTTGTGTCTTTGGGAGGTCAGTTGGTGAGCCACCTTTGTGTGGGAAGGAATGAGAGTGTTGACGGGGCATCTCGGCCGGCAGTTTGATTCTGCTGAGTTGTCAAGCCCTGTCTAAGTAAATCAATATAAGCCCTCGAACAGTGGAGACTTTTTGTGAGGCTTTCGACACCCACACGTGTACACATATTTACGCATTCGCATGTAAAAATATAGTCAAGTGGGAGAGTATGCGCATTAACAATCGTCTGCTATGCAGAGGGCCAGAGGCCCACTCGTCTTCTTGCCGCCGGCGCCCGGCTGGGATTTCGATCACGAAATTGGCAATCTTGGGACGCCGCTACCTCAAGTCCCTTGGCATACCCCCGGTGTAACTATGCGTACATGCCCACAATACTTCATGGACAATGTACACAGTAAATGCAGTACACGTGTAATAGTGGCCGCTCAGAAGTCACCCGCCGCTAATAGCAATTTGTCGCTGTGCTGTGCCGGGACGAAACTTGGTGGTAATTGCTCCGTGCGGCCCTTAGGCTAGGAAGATATGAAGGCATTCGCGAAACGAACCGTTCGGCCGCATATTTGGCCACAGCAGGATGCACGGCGCATACGCTAGGCTTATATGCACGGGGGGCACACGAGGGGTGATGTGCCTAGTGCCCAGACCTGCAGGTGCGGCGTGTCGCCTCACACCCCAACTTTGCAAAGTTGGCTCCATTTTGATATGCAAAATGACGATAGCTTGCTCCCAAAATCGGCATGCACGACAGCCCAAGCCCAAGTCCACCTTGTGGGAATCAAGCATTAGGCATTAACGCCCCGGGGAATTCATGGTGTGTTGTATGTAATATACTCTGTTAATACGCGATAACGGTGTAGACGTGGCAGGTACACGACGAGGAAGAGGAAAAGGAACAAGGAACAAGCATGGCCATTCTGAGTCTGCTGTGTAGGGTCAAAGAAACAGCTCAACACCAGAACCGAAAACAAGGGTCTTCGAAGGAGTGCCGTCCCCCCTTTTTAGGATGACGACTTCGTATGTCCACTGCTGAGAATGTATCTGGGAGGTACTGTGGTACGGACCGGTACCGGGAGGGGGGAGGGGGGGGGAGGCTTGGAAGACGCGATACGATGCATGGAAAAACGATTGGCTTCGAAACTGTGGGGCGGATCTTGGACATTTGCTCCTGGCGTCCAGCTGACCCTGACGAGGAGCTGGTTGGGGACCCAAGCTGTTGGATCTGCTTCCTGGCCGCCCCTCTCGCTCCCAGCATCGAGCTGATTTGGAAGGATGCCATCTCCGGAGGTATGACTGTCTAGCAGCAGCAGTCGTCAAACGTGGCGAGTTTGGAGAGGAATCGATGGATGATGACCGCTCGTCTATCATTTGCCATGGGCGACTTGGGGCGCCAATCTCGAGACGCGTCGAGCGCAGTGCGGACAAGGGAAATGAAGGGGAAAGGGAGAGAGGTGAGGTTAACAAGTGTGGAGTGGGCCCAAGCTTTTCGGCGCTAAGGGCAGCTAGCATGCCGGTTGACTGCATTCTTACCGTACCTAGTATGCATAGAGATGCAGACTGCCCTGTCCTCGTTGGGCGAGGCGAACTGCAGGTGAACAGCGGTGACGGGGTGATGAGGAGGACCAACGAGTGACGACGAGTCAACCCCGGGCAAGTATCCCCGGGAACCAAGGTATGTTCGACGTGGTGGACCCCTCCGGGGGAGGAGGGCAGGGGAGGAGGGCCGGGGAGGAAAGGCGCGACAAATGGCGGTGGTACTGTAGTGGTGGTGACGTGAATCAAGCAAGGGTGCTTTCCGCCTTCCGCGAAAAGTAAAAGAAGGGGGTCTGACCGTCGTTCGATGGGGAGAGACCCGGACCCAAACACATTCTGGCGGGAAGGCACTACCCAGGTAGGGTATCACCACTAGTCTAACCGATGAGGCACTCGTAAATAATACAATGTACAGACTTTGAGACTGTAGGGGTACCTGCTAGGCGGTAGTTACTGTACGCCCTTCCAAAGATGCTTCCAGTGGGAGAAGAGGAGGCTGTATCTTACCTGGATGGAAGGCTACAAACCAAGGTGCACAGTAAGGAGGTTACCGTGCCTCCCAACACCTCGACTGAAGCTCGCGCCTGCCCGTGTTCCAGTCCAGGAACGTTCCGCCAAACTGCCGGGTTTGCGCATAGGCCCGTTGCGGCAGGAACGGTTGGTTGCACGAAGCAGGTAGGGCGACCGGGGGGGAGCAGGTAGGTAGCAGTACGTACCTCTCATCCTCATCCTCATCCTCATCGTCGTCCCTTCCGCCATGACCTTGTCTGCCTCCCTTTGCTCCCGTCCTCCCTCCGCAAAGGCATACGCAGTATTGATCGCGCGCTCGCAACAGCTGCAAGCCAGCCCAACCATTTTGTTAAATTATCACTTTCTCCATACCTACGCATAAGGTAGTAGTAGTACACACTACTGACGGCCTACTCATGTACCCAGCAAACTGCATGGCATCCGTGGTCCTTCGCGAGAGGGCTACTGGGGTGTGCCTGATCCACCAGACCCGCTGCCTGTGCGGGTACGTCTTTAACCCCGTTGTCCACGAGGACGTGCCAGCATTGGATCCTTCCACCGCTTCCATGGAATGAGCCGGTCTGAGTCCACGGCGCGGAAGCGGTAAAGAAGGGAGCATGGACACGCGCACGCACGCACACACACACACACACACACACACACACACACACTGCACTCCCAAGAGACTGGGAAGTGTGCACTACCACCTAGCTACCTACACTGCTGTACCTACCTAGACACTTTACACTTTATCCGTACATCTGCAGTACTTACCTCAAGGACACCACCATGTTATACACCCGCAACCCTCGTCGGTAGGGGAGGGGTGCGAGAGAGAGCGAGCTACGGCAACAAGCCAATCCGACGGGTGGAGAGTCGATCCCACAAACTCGAGGGGGCCAATACAGCTCTGGGCTAATTTCGCCTCTTCCCCCAACTAATAATAAGTGCCCGGCTTGGTTGCAGTCATCATCGCCCTGGTGGGTGGGAATGAAGGCGTACAACTAGTGCAGCGCAAATGAGCAAGGTACAGTACAGCCCAGCTACTGCGTACACATAATCTGTACAACACGCGAACGTTGACATCAAGTATTACAGCATGTCCACAACCATCGCCGGGACTTTGCCGGCCGGCCGGATCCACCCAACTGGATGAATGCCTGCAATGCGATCAACCTCCAAACGTCAAGATCAAGCTCTTTGCACACTTTTCTCAAACAAGACAACGTTGGCACGGAGGCGCGGGATCCAAAAGTGTGGCCCGAATTGCACAGTCTACCCATGTCCTGGCCATGTCCTACCCATGTTCTGACCATGTTTTCCGCTTATTTGCTCGCTGTTTTGGCTCCATCTCACGGCACCACAAGGCCCAGCTGCTCGGGACCGACTCGACTTGTTCGTCGCTGACTGCTTGCTCGTCGGCCCCAACGCTCCGTATCAGCTCCTGCTACCACATAACTGCTAATAGGACTAAGGCGCAAAGTGTACGTAAGACGTAGCGCGCGTTAGTGGACGAGGTACAGCCAGCAGTCACCTCTCGTCAGGGTGGTCTTGTCTGCTCTTTTGCACCGGCCAGTGGCGGAGCTGTGCGTCAACGCACGACCGAAGGAGAACGCTTGCCCAGATTTTGGATTAGCATCCTTTGCAGGCACCGACTGGACGGCTATCACTCACACGGGCCCACCGCTTGCCAATTCCAGCACCCGGGCGCCACTCCCATGCCGCTTCTGGACAACGATCTTCTCAGCCCAGGCTTCAAATACCGATCGCTTGCTGATGCAAGCCCAGGAGTCCACACTGGCGGGCCTTTCGTCTTGGTGGAGCAGGACGAGAGAAACAGGACTGGTCCCATGGGGAAGAGTGACCTCACCTACCTTGAGGGAATACATGATCTCGACACCAATTACCAAGTACGGAGTACACTCAAGCCAACCAATTCCACAGGTGGAAGCATTCGTTCTTACGAGGGCCTGTCAGGGTCTTAGCACCACGACGTTAGGCAAGGGTCCCCCCCTGGTCCAAAGCTGCACCCCGGCCAACACCATAACCAGCAAGTTCGTGCATTACCCACCGCCTAGGTTTCCGTCCCCGGCCAGTACCTCAGAGTACATGGGCCAGATAAGAAAACGGGGTGTGTGACATCTCAAGGAGCAAATAATGACAGCTCGAAGAGGGGCCCCAAAAAAAAGCCCAAAAGCGTGGCTTTTCCCTTCTTTCCCGAGCTCCTGGGAACCTTCGAAACTTTGGAACGGCATTTACTAGTCTGTTGGCAGGTCCCCGCCTCCGAACTACACTGCATACTGTGGAAGCTTCACCGTCATATCGCCGAACGCTGTCTCCCCACGACACTTCCTCGTCCCTCTTCACTCTTTGCAGCTACACGAAACTTGGCACCACTGCCGTGAATGCTGATTCCAAAAGGAAGATACACGACCTTTGGCTCGCCATCCGGTACTCCCAAGCATAGCCATTCTAGATGACCGGTCCTCCGAACCACTCCCACCGTTCACATAGCTCTCCCCCCGCCCCGAAGAACCGCCAGATCCTTTCCGGCAGGTTACGAGGCAAAAAACACGAGAGAGTGCCTTGGCTGGCGGAGCTGACCATTGGTACTGCGAGACCGATCTAGCGCTCTCAGGCCTTCGTAGCCATTCACTGCCCGCCGTTCCTTCCCTCGTAAGGACCATGACTGGCCCGCTTGCTGCACCTCATCCTACTGGCCGCCGCAACTATACCTGCCTCCATTACCCACCTCCCTCCCGCGCACTCGTTGCCATTACTCCTCGGTCCTCGATCATTCTCTAGATTGTCAGCTTTCTGGCTTTCTTTCACCTACGCCGTCAACCCGGTTGTCAGCTCAGCCCACTTCCAGCCTCAGCTGCCACCCTGACGGGACGCGGGTACGAAGACACCGTAACTGCAGCGACGTGTACCTCGCCTTGCCTCTGCAAGCACACCTACCTGCCTTGCTCACCTCTCCCTGCTTTTCGTCATCCGACCACTTTAACCATTACCCTTCATCAGGCATCGACTAGCAGCGGTTCGCCCACCCCCCCCCCCCCCCCCCCCCGCCCGGCCCTCAGCTCGCTGCCACTACCACAACGCCCGCCTCCGGATTGCTAGACAACGGCAACCGTATCCGCACTACGGCTA
>Ga0164242_10001822_pt1 | contig 25000 bp, 25 predicted proteins | sample OricomgcompostMG_FD_108783 | JGI IMG/M metagenome (GOLD analysis project Ga0164242, IMG submission 108783) | Miracle-Growth compost microbial communities from Emeryville, California, USA - Original compost - Miracle growth compost (MG) ...
AGCCACTGAGTTAGGCTGCCCTAACTTTGGGTCACCTAACTTGCGCTCCGGAGGCACGCCATGACATCGCTGATCACGCCGACCCGCCCCGACGTCGACGCCGAGTTCGCCCGCATCGTCGACGAACTGACCCGGCGCGGCTTCCTCGCCGGTGGTCTCGGCGGAGCTGCCCTCCTCGGCCTGGCGGCATGCGGGTCATCCGGCTCCAGTGCGGATCACTCGTCGGCGGCGCCGACCACGCGGACAGTGCAAGGGGCCTACGGGCGAGTTGAGGTGCCCACCAATCCGAAGCGGGTGGTCGCGCTCTCCAAGGCCGCCATCGGCACCTTGCTCGACGTCGGACTCACCCCGGTCGGCGTCGACGAGGGCGAAGCGGACGTCGCGCTCCCGCAGTACGTCGCGACGATCAAGCCCATTCCGACCGTCGGCACCTACGGTGAGTTCAGCGTCGAGAAGATCGCCGCCCTCAAGCCCGATCTGCTCATCAGCTACGACACCTACATCGATGCGAAGCTCTACGACCAGGTCAAGACCCTCGTCCCCACCTTCGCGCTGAAGACGAACCAGGGCAACATCCCCTGGCAGGACGCCACCGCCGGTTTTGCCAACGCGGTCAATCGCAACAGCCAGCTCGCGACCGTGAAGGAGAAGTTCGACAACCGTCTCGCGCAGATCAAGGCGACCTACCACGACCAGCTCGCCGGCAACCGCTGGGAGGTCGTCCAGCGCGCCGACACCGGAACCTTCTACCGCTACCTGCCCAGCGCAGACCCGCTGCAGATCCTCGCGCGGCTCGGCGCCACGCTGGGCAACGCCGACGCGAAGGGACCGAACTACTACGGCACTCCGATCTCGTTCGAGAACATCCCGTCCCAGCTCGGCACGGCGAGCGTCATTCTCGGCGTCCAGCTCGGTATCGAGTCGCTGACCGCCAACTCGCTGTGGAAGAAGCTGCCCGCTGTCGTTGCCGGCCACACCTACCTCAGCAACGACCTGTTCCTGTCCAGCTACAGCGGGGGCATCGCCCTGCTCGACTTCATCGCCGACACCTGCAAGAAGCTCGCGGCGACGTAACCTGCCAGACGCGACACGTCGAGCGGAGCTGCTCGCTCGGCGTTTGCAGCGACATGTCCACGGGCGCCGGCCTTGCTGGACATCGGCGTAGTGCTCGCCAGCCGTTGACCGTCGACATCCACCAGCCTTGCGGTCAGACCGTGCAGGTGAGCCCAGCCAAGAGATCGTCCGCCTGGCGTGCCGCAGTACCGACTGGCCGCCACACTCGCTCCTTGTAGGTCTGGACGCGTAAAGTCCGCCTTTACAGATTCGCGCCGTAAAGGTAGAGTTTACATGTGGAGGTCAGAGGCAGCGCCCGCAAGCACGGACTCTCTGACGCCGATGTCGAGCACGCCTGGACCAACGCGCTGCGGCTGGTCGAGTACGAGTACGACGGCGCGGACCGGCTGCTGGATCGGGCCCGCGCTCGATGGCAGGTTGCTGGAGCTGGTCGCCGTCCCCGCGGACCGACCGTCACGCATCATCCACGCCGACCTTCTCCGCCCGAGCCGCTACGAGTACCTGAGGTGACAGCCATGAGTACCAAGACCACACGTCGCGATCCGACGTACGAGGCCGAGATGGCAGCCCTGGAAGCCATCACGGCCGAGACCCACCCCGCGCGAGACGCCACACACTTCCGACGCATCCTGGCCGCGCGAACCCGGGTTGCGGAGGCTGAGGCCGAACTCCAGGCCGCAGTCAACGCCGCTCGGGCAGCGGGCGACTCCTGGACCATCATCGGGGCCGCGCTGGACACCACCCGACAGGCCGCCTACCAGCGCTTCGGGAAGTCGGGGCGGTGAACGCTCACGGCCGGTGAACCTCGGGCGGCCGAAGGATCACAAGTAGGTATCGACCGCGCTCAGCTGCGACGTACCCGGTGCCGCTACGCGTCCTAGAAGTATGAGCAGCTGGAACGATCTCAAGAACCCCTACCACGACCAGCGCGACCCGAGCACGCTGCGCGCCGTGCTCGGCGTCCTGCTGTTCATCGTGATCGTCGGAGCCATCGGCGTGCTCCTGCTGCGCGGCACCATTCCGTAACCGGATGCCGGCCCGCCCTCAGAGCTTGGCCAGCGCGTCCTCGAAGGCGTCCAGCAGCCCGAGCGCGTCGCTGTAGCAGGTCAGCAGGAAGTACACCGAGCCGTACAGCTGCTTGGAGCGTGCCGCCGCTAGCCGGGTGAACAGCGGGTTCGCGAACAGCTTCGGGCCGAGGTTGGCCGGAGCGCCGGCGTTGGTGGCGTAGTAGAACACCGCGTCCGCGTCGGACAGCAGGGAGATCTGCTCATAAGAGACGGTGCGCTGCTCCTTCGTCGCCTTCGAGGCCGAGGCCAGCCGCAGCCCCGCCGAGGTGAGGACGTCGACGACGGGCGAGCCCGGGCCGTAGAGCCAGTAGGAGCCCTGGTCGAAGCCGCCCTGCAGCACGTCCCACGTGACCCGCGCGAGCGTGGTGGCGTGCGTGCTCTTGATCCGCGCGGCCCGCGCAGCGAGCTTGCGCTCCAGATCGGTGAACGCCGCTCCCCTGCCGACCGCGCGTGCCGTCGCCTGGGCGACCGTCCGCCACGGAGCCGCCGTCGCGAACGGCAGGACGACCGTCGGCGCCAGCGAACGCAACTGCGCGTAGGGGGGCTTCTGCGCGTCGATGCCGAGGATGAGATCCGGCTCGAGCGCCGCGACCTTCTCGACCTCGATCGCGCCGCCGACGGTGCCGGCGGAGATCTTCGCCGCCTTGCGCCACCGGGCGAGGAACTGCGGCTCGACGTACTCCTCCCCCGCCGAGTAGACGCCGACCGGGTCCAGGCCCAGGTCGTACAGCGCGCCCATCGTGAACGAGTCGAGGCTGACGACCCGCCTCGGCGCGGCCGGGACCGACACGGTGCCGTGCACGCTGGACACCGTCCGGGTGGCGGCCGGCGCGGGGGACGAACCCGACGAGCTGCAGGCGGCAAGCCCGAGCAGCGCGGCCGAGCCGAGCCCGCCGGCGAGGAAGCCGCGCCGGGTCAGCTCGGAGACGATGCGGGCGAACTCCGCGTCCATGGCGTCGTCGAGCAGGGTCGTGGTCATCAGGAGCCTCCGGTGCGGGTCAGGGGTTTGGTCAGTGCGGGGCCGCTCGCGGGCCGGCGGTGTCGCCGGTGCAGCGGGACGACCATCGGCGTGCCGGTCTGCGGGTCCACGACGATGTCGCAGCGCAGGCCGAAGACGTCGTGGACGAGGTCGGCGGTGACGATCTCGGCCGGCGGGCCCTGCGCGACGATCCGGCCCTCGCGCATCGCGATCAGATGCGAGGCGTAGCGGCAGGCGAGGTTGAGGTCGTGCAGGACGGCCGCGAGCGTGTAGCCCTGCTCCTCGTGCAGGTCGGCGCACAGGTCGAGCACGTCCACCTGGTAGGCGATGTCGAGGAAGGTGATCGGCTCGTCGAGCAGCAGGATCTTCGTCTGCTGCGCGAGCGCCATCGCGATCCACACCCGCTGCCGCTGGCCGCCGGACAGCTCGTCGACGAACCGGTCGGCGAGCTCGGCGACCCCGGTGGCAGCCATCGCCTCGGCCACGATCCGTTCGTCGTCGCGCGACCACTGCCGCAGCAACCGCTGGTGCGGGTAGCGGCCGCGGGCGACGAGGTCGGCGACGGTGATGCCGTCCGGCGCGATCGGCGTCTGCGGCAGCAGGCCCAGCCGGCGGGCGACCTCCTTCGACGGCAGCGAGGTGATGGCCTTCCCGTCGAGGTAGGTGGTGCCGTGCGCCGGCTTGAGCATCCGCGACAGCGCACGCAGCAGTGTCGACTTGCCGCAGGCGTTGGCGCCGACGATCACCGTGAACGACCTGTCCGGGATCGCCACGTCGAGGTCCTTGCTGATGACCCGCTCCTCGTAGGCGAGGGTGAGATCACGGGCGTACAGGCGCGGGTTCATGAGCGTCCTGTCCTCCAAACGTGTGAAAGCAGCCAGCACAGGTAGGCGCCGCCGATCACGCCCGTGGCGATGCCGACCGGCAGCTCGGTGGACGGGATCACCCGCTGGGCGGCGAAGTCGCTGCTGCACAGCAGCAACGCCCCCATGAACGCCGACGGCACGACGAGCGCGCCGGACGACCGGGTCAGCCGGCGGCACAGCTGCGGTGCCGCCAACGCGACGAACGCGATGGGCCCGGCGGCCGCGGTGGCCGCCGCGGCGAGCGCCGTGCCGACGACGACCAGCAGCAGCCGGGTGCGCTCGACCGGCACGCCGAGGCTCTTGGCGGCGTCGTCGCCCATCTCAATCCAGCCGAGCGTGCGGCCGGCGGCGACCACGACGGGCGTCAGCACCAGCAAGGCGATCGCCAGCGGCGTGACGACGTTCCACCCGAGGCCGTTGAGGCTGCCGACCAGCCACACCGCGGCGCTCTGCGCGTCGTACAGGCTCGCGCGGGTGAGCAGGTAGGACGTGACGGAGGTCAGCACGGCGCTGACGCCGATGCCGACGAGCACCAGCCGGTAGCCCGCGACCCGGCCGCCCTTGAGCGAGAGGAGGTAGACGACGAGCGCGGTGATCAGCCCGCCTGCGAGAGCAGCCGCGGCGACCTGGTTCTGGCCGCCGTGATGCACCGTGATCTCGACGACGGCGCCGGCGGCCGCTCCGCTGGTGAACCCGATGATGTCCGGGCTGCCGAGCGGGTTGCGCGACAGCGACTGGAACACCGAGCCGCTCATCCCGAGTGCTGCGCCGATCAGCAGGCCGGCGGTCAGCCGCGGCAGCCGCAGCGAGACGACGATGAACGACTCCGCGCTGGTGCCCCGGCCGAGCAGCGAGTCGACCACACCAGACAGCGGCACCGGGTAGTCGCCGGTCGACAGGCTGAGCACGCCGACGACGACAGTGAGCGCGAGCAGCACACCGCACACGACGAGCGTCCGCGGCTGCCACCGCACCGACAGCCGATCGCCGCCCAGCCGCACTACGCGGCCGCGGAACCCTGATTCGAGAGCACTGCTCACAGGATCGTCCTCGCTGCGCTCACAGCTCAGGAATCCTGCGTCGGCGAACGAGAGCGATGAACACCGGCGCCCCCACGACGGCGGTGATGATGCCGACCTGGATCTCCCCCGGCCGGGCGACGACTCGGCCGAGGATGTCGCTGCCCAGCAGCAGGATCGGGCCGAGCACCATCGAGTACGGAATCAGCCAGCGGTGGTCCGGGCCGGTGATCGCCCGCGCGATGTGCGGCACGGTCAGGCCGATGAACCCGATCGGGCCCGCCGCGCTCGTCCCCGCGCCGCACAGCAACGCGATGGCCACCGCGCCGAGCACACGCGTCCGCCCGATGCTGCTGCCGAGGGCGGCCGCGGTCTCGTCGCCGAGGGCGAGGGCGTTGAGCGGGCCGGCCAGCGCGAACGCGAGCAGCATGCCGGCGAGGATGAACCCGAGCACCTGCCAGAAGATCGACATCTCCGGTCCCGCCAGTGACCCGACGCTCCAGAACCGGTACTGGTCGAACACCCGCGGATTGAGCAGCGTGATCATCGAGATGACCGAGCTGAGCACCACTCCTACCGCCGTGCCGGCGAGCGCCAGTCGGACGGGAGTCGCCCCCGAACGCCCGCGCGAGCCGAGCAGGTACACCAGCACCGAGGCGACGCCGGCACCCAGGAAGGCGAACCAGACGTAACTGGTGAGGTCGGTGAGGTGCCAGATCCAGATCGCGAGCACCACGGCCATCGCGGCGCCGGTGTTGACACCGAGGATGCCCGGGTCGGCCAGCGGGTTGCGGGTCAGCGCCTGCATGAGCACTCCGGCCACCGCGAGCGCCGCCCCGACCGCGACGCCGAGCAGGGTCCGCGGCAGCCGCAGGTCCAGCACGACCACGCCGTTGACCGTGTTCTGGCCGCTGAACAACGCGTGCAGCACACCGGACAGCGGGATCGGCTTGGCGCCGACGGCGATGCTCGCCAGCATGACGAACAGCAGCACCGCGATCGCGATCAGCAGCCCGACGGCACGGCCGGTGGTGGTGCTGCGGCTCGGCCGGCCCGTCTCCGGGGCGGCGGCATCGATCGCCGCCGCGCTCACTGATCAACCCCCGCCGCCTGCACGAACATTAGGCTAGCCTAACCTTGGTCGGGTGACGGTCGCCCCCAGCCCCCGTGCGTTGCTGTGGCAGGCCCTCGGCACCCGGCGGCGCGATCTGGCCGCCGCGTCCGTCCTCTACAGCACCCATCAACTCGGCGAGTCGATGGTGCCGGTGATCATCGGCGCGACGATCACGCACGCGGTCCGGCACGGCAGTTGGACGTCGATCGTGACCTGGCTGCTGATCCTGGCCGCCGACTTCGCCTTCCTGTCCATTTCCTTCCGATTCGGTGCGCGGGCCAGCATGCGTGCCAAGCAGCACGTCGCACACCGCGTGCGGATGTGGCTCACCGACCGCGTGGTCGAACCGGCCGGCGGCGTCCGCAACACGCCCGGCGACCTGCTCAGCCGGGCCGGCAGCGACGCGACGCGGGTCGGTGCGTTCGCCGGGGTGTTCGCGTCGGCCGTGGCGGCGGTTGTCGTGCTCGTGGTGGCCACCGTCGTGCTGCTGCGCTTCTCGCTGCTGCTGGGCGCGGTGATCCTCGTCGGCACAGTCGTCCTGCTCGTCGTGCAGAATCAGGTGTCCGGTGCGCTGCAGCGGCGCAGCGCGGTCGAGCAGCACGAGCAGGCCCGGGCCACCGCGCTCGCCGAGGACGTCGTGCGCGGGCTGCGGGTGCTCAAGGGCATCGGCGCCGAACAGGCGGCGGCCGCGGAGTACGCGCAGGTGAGCCGGGGCGCCGCCCGTGCGGCACTGCACGCGACCTCCTCCGGGGCGGTTGTGGCCTCGGTCGGCGCCGTACTCAGCGGCGCCTACCTGACCGTGATCGCCGGCGTCGGCGGCTGGCTCGCGCTGTCCGGCCACCTCGGCCTGGGCGAGTTCGTGTCCGCGCTGGGGTTGGCCAGCTTCGTCGTGGGGCCGATGACGGTGGTGTCGGCGACGAGCGCCGCCTACGCCCGTGCGCTGGCGTCGGCCGCCCGGGTGCAGGAGGTCCTGGCCGCCGAGCCCGGCGTCCGCGACCCGGCCGCGGGGGCCGCGACGGCCGTCGCTGACGTACCGGACGTGCGGCTGGTCGGCGTCCGGGCCGCGACGTCCACCGTCACCGCCGCGCTCCCGGCGGGCGAGCTGACCGGCCTCGTCTGCCCCGACCCGGCCACGGCCGCCGCGGTGCCTGCGCTGCTGGCCCGCGAGTACGACGCCGCGGCCGGCCAGATCCTGCTCGACGGGAGCGACATCACCGAGCTGCCCCTGGACGTGCTGCGCGGCCGCGTTCTCGTCTCGCCGCACGACGCCGTGCTGCTGCCCGGCAGCATCGCCGAGAACATCGCCGCGGTCGCCGACGAGCCGGTCGGGCCGGCGGCGCACGCGGCGTTCGCCGACCAGGTGATCGACGCGGTGCCCGGCGGTGCCGAGGCCCACGTGGGCGACCGCGGCGAGACGCTGTCCGGGGGGCAGCGGCAGCGGATCGCGCTGGCCCGGGCCCTCGCCGCGCACGCCCCGGTGCTGGTGCTGCACGATCCGACGACGGCGGTCGACGCCGCCACCGAGGACCGCATCGCCGCGCGCACCGCCGAGCTGCGCGCCGGGCGCACCACGCTCGTCGTCACCACCAGCCCGGCCTGGCTGTCGCGCTGCGACCAGGTGGTGCACCTGACGGGCACGAGCTGCTCCGTCGGCACGCACGCCGAGCTGCTGGCCGACGCCGCGTACCGGGGCGTGGTTTCCCGATGAGCAGTGTCCTGATGCCCGGCCGTCAGCTGCTGCCGGTCGCGACCGGGCGGCAGGTGCGGCACGACCTCCGGGTGGTGCTGCGCGGCCGATGGTGGGCGCTCGGTGCGGCGCTCGCGGTGCTGCTCGCCGACAGCGCGCTGGCGCTCGCCGGGCCGGTGGCGATCGGGCGCGTCGCGCAGGCGATCGCCGACCATCGCGGCACCGGGGCAGTCGTGATCCCTGTCGTCGTGCTCGGGGCGGCCAGCCTCGCGGCCGGCGTCACCGGCTGGGCCTCGACTGTGCTGCTGGCGCGGGTGGTCCTGCCGGCTGCCGCGACGTTGCGGGAGCGTGCGTTGGCCAGCGCCGTCCGGCTGCCGATCGACACCGTCGAGGCCGGCGGTGGCGGCGACCTCGTGTCTCGCGTGTCCGGCGACGTCGAGCGGGTGAGCGAGGCGGCCGAGTCGGCGCTCGGCGTGTTCCTGGCCGCGGCGCTGACAATCCTCGCCACGCTGGTCGGCCTCGCCGGGCTCGACTGGCGGTTCGCGCTCGCCGGGCTGCTCGCCGTGCCGATCCAGGCGTGGACGCTGCGCTGGTACCTACGCACCTCGCGGCCGATCTACGCCGGTGGGCGGATCGCCGAGGGCCGCCGCACGTCGGCGCTGCTGGTCGGCTTCACGGCGCTGCCCACGCTGCGGGCACTGCGTCTGGGCCGCGCCCAGCGCGAGCGGATCGCCGCCGCCTCCGCCGACGCGCTCGACTACGAGCTGCGCTCGGTGCGCACCGCCACGAGGTTCTACGGTCGGCTCAACGTCGCCGAGTTGATCGGGTTGGGCGCGATCCTGCTGGTGGCGTTCGTGCTGGTGCGTCACGACCTGGCCGACGTCGGCGCGGCCACCACGGCGGCGCTGTTCTTCGCCGGCCTGTTCAACCCGATCAACACCGTGCTCGGTGTCTTCGACACCATCCAGCAGGCCACGGCCGGGCTGGCCCGCCTGATCGGCATCGGAGCCGCCGAGCCGCCGGCCTCGGCGCCTCGGCCACTGCCGGCCGGGCCGCTGACACTGGACGTCGAGCAGGTGCGGTTCGGCTACCCCGACGGGCCGGACGTGCTGCACGACGTCTCGCTGACGGCCGGGCCGGGGCGCCGGGTGGCGGTGGTGGGCGCCACCGGTTCGGGCAAGTCGACGCTGGCCTCGCTGCTCGCCGGGCTGCGCGCGCCGCGGCACGGCGCGGTGCGTCTCGGCGGCGTGCCGACAGCCGAGCTCGAGCGGGCAACGATCGCGCTGGTCACCCAGGAGACCCACGTCTTCGCCGGCACCGTCGCCGACAACCTGCGCATCGCCGCGCCCGGTGCATCAGCCGCCGAGCTACAGGCGGCCTTGGAAACGGTCGGCGCCGGGTGGGTCGACGTGCTGCCCGACGGGCTCGACACCTCCATCGGCAGCGGTGGCGCCGCGCTCACCGTCAGCCAGACCCAGCAGCTGGCGCTGGCCCGGCTGCTGCTGCTCGACCCGGTCGTGGTGGTGCTGGACGAGGCGACGGCCGAGGGCGGCAGCGACGCCGCGCGCACGCTCGACCGCGCGGCCACGGCCGTCACCACGGGCCGGACCGCCGTCACGATCGCACACCGGCTGTCCCAGACCGCCGACGCGGACGAGATCGTGGTCGTCGACGCGGGGCGGGTTGTCGAGCACGGCACACACGAGCAGCTCGTCGCCTCCGGCGGGGCCTACGCCGAACTGTGGGCAGCATGGTCGCGATAGGCCCATGAGCGAGTGGGGGCGGCTGGCGGTCGGGCTGATAGTTCTAGCCGGCATCGCGCTGGGCGTGCTCACCTGGGCCGGGGTGGCGCAGCGGCGGGCCGTGTTGGTCGCCTCCGCGCGGGCGGTCGTGCAGCTGGCCGTCGTGGCCGCCGCGCTGCGTGGGGTCTTCGAAGCGCCCGCCGCCGTCGTCGCCGTGCTTGCAGTCATGTTCTCGGTCGCCACCTGGACGGCCACCCGCCGCCTGCGGGTGCACCAGGGCGCCGGGCGGGCGGTGATGCTCGCCGTGCTCGCCGGCGCCGGCGTCACCATCGGGCTGATCGTCGGCCTGCCGGTGCTCAACCGCTCGGTGCGCACGCTGGTCGCGACGTCGGGGATCGTCTTCGGCGGGTGCATGACGGCCGCCATCCTCACCGGCCGCCGGCTCACCGACGGGCTGCGGCACCGCCGCGACGAGGTGGAGGGTTGGCTGGCGCTCGGCGCCACGCCCCGGCAGGCGGTGCGCGACGTCGCGCGCACAGCGGCGTTCGACGCGCTGGTGCCGGCCGTCGACCAGACCCGGACGGTCGGGCTGGTAGCGCTGCCCGGCGCGTTCATCGGAGCGCTGCTCGGCGGCGCGGGCGCCACGTCGGCGGCGAGGTTCCAGATCGTCGTCCTCGTCGGCCTGCTGTGCGCCGAGACGATCACCGCGGCGCTGCTGGCTCACCTGCTCGGCGCACCGACCACGCTGCCCGCCGTCGAGGGCGCATAGGGCTCCCGCCTGGGCAGTGCGGGCATTGCAACCTCAGGCTGCGCGGCGTTCGCCACGGCCATCTTCGCGACCGGACCGAGTTCGACATCGGGCTTCGGCTTCTGGTCGCCGACCTACCGCAGCGAAGGTCCTGACGAAAGTAATAGGTGAACACGCATGCCCGGTACCTGCCGACGGACGGACCTCTCGGACACGATGGACCCATGACGACGCCCGAGGCCGCTGCCGCACCGGCGCGGCTGCGCGCGCCCGCCAACCTGGTCAGCCGCCGGGCCCGCGCCTACTGGGCGGTGCGCGCCCTGCCGCTGTGGGTGGTGGTGGCCGCGGCGGAGGTCGTCGTCCTGCTCGCCACCGACGCGTCGGCCACGGCAGTGACGACGGTCGTGGCCGTCTCCGCGGCGGTCGCACTGGCCCACCTGCTGGTCATGCCGCAGTGGCGTTACCGCGTGCATCGCTGGGAGCTCACCGAGACCGCCGTCTACACCCAGGCCGGATGGTTCCGGCAGGAGCGCCGCATCGCGCCGATCACCCGCATCCAGACCGTCGACACGGTGCGCGGGCCGATCGAGCAGCTGTTCGGCCTGGCCAACGTCACCGTCACGACCGCGAGCGCCCGCGGCCCGATCCTCGTGCACGCCCTCGACCTCGCGGTCGCCGAGCGGCTCGTGGCCACGCTCACCGACCGCGCGCAGCTCGACGGCGGCGACGGCACATGACCGCGCTCGACGTACCGCTGCAGCAGCCGGTCGCCGACGCGGCGTGGCATCGGCTCAGCCCCCGGATGCTGCTCATCCACCCGATCCTCGAACTGGGCCGCGCGCTGCCGGCGCTCGTCGGCATCTTCTTCGCCGGCAGCGGGCACGACTCCGGCCACTACTGGACGCTCGGCGCAGCCGGCCTGGTGATGCTCTACTCGCTGACCCGCTGGTTCACCACCCGGCTGCAGGTCACCGAGCAGAGCGTCACGCTGCGGCACGGGCTAGTGCGGCGCCGCACCGTCACCACGTCGCGCGACCGCATCCGCACCGTCGACCTCACCTCGCACCTGCTGCATCGTGCGCTGGGCCTCGCCCGCGTCGTCATCGGCACCGGCACCAACGACCGCAAGGGCCGCGGCGGGCTCGTCCTCGACGGCCTGACGGTCGGCGTCGCGCGCCGCCTGCGCGACGACCTGCTACATCCGGTCCGCGCCCAGGCACCTGCCGCCGCTCCCCCGGTCGAGCTCGCCCGGCTGGACCGGCACTGGATCGGCTACGCGCCGTTCACCCTGTCCGGCGTTATCACGGGGGTCGTCATCTGGGGCCTGTTCTGGCGGATCCAGGGCGAGTCGCGGATCGACCTGCTCCGCAAGGGCCCGCTGCGCGAGGTCACCGACTGGTTCACCGCGCGCTCCACCGGCACCGCCGTCGTCGTGCTGGTCGCCGCGGCGGTGGTGTTCGTCGCGGTCACGTCCACCGTCGGGTACGTGCTCGCGTTCTGGAACTTCCGGCTGGCCCGCCACCCCAGCGGCACCCTCGAGGTCACCCGCGGGCTGCTCACCACCCGCGCCACCAGCATCGAACGGCGCCGGCTGGCCGGAGTACACCTGTCGGCGCCGCTGCCGCTGCGCTGGGTGCACGCGACGCGGACGACGGCAGTGGCCACCGGGCTGCGGACCGGCAGGGGCTCCGAACGCGGCGGCGAGGTGCTGCTGCCGCCTGCCCCCGCGCACGTCGCCACGGCGGTGGCCACCGACGTGCTCGACGGCACGGCCGCGGTCAGCGTCGCCCTGCATCGGCATCCACGAGCAGCGCGACGTCGGCGGATGATCCGCAGCGCAGTGGGTGCAACCGTCCTCGCCGCTGCCGGCGTGCTCAGCGCAGTGCTCGCCGACACCACCTGGCCGCTGGTGCCCGCCGCGGTCGCGTTGGCCGCCGCGGTGCCGATCGGGTTGGACCGGTACGCCAACCTCGGCCACGCGCGGGCCGACGGCTACCTCGTCACCCAGTTCGGCTCGCTGGTGCGGCGGCGCAGCGTGCTCGCCGAGTCGGCCGTCGTCGGCTGGACGCTGCGCACCACGTTCCTGCAGCGGCGCCAGGGGCTGACCACGCTGGTGGCCACGACGGCGGCGGGTGCCCAGGGCTACCCCGTGCTCGACCTGGCCGGCGACGACGCGGTGGCCTTGGCCGACGCCGTCACGCCGGGGTTGTTCACTGGCCTGGTGCATGCACCCGCAGCGCACCGAGCCACAGCGCGCTGAGCAGGTCCACCACCTCCTCGCGCGGCAGGGTCATCCGCTCGGAGAGCACGGCCTCGATGACGTCCACGGTGCCGCCCATCAGGAACACCGCGGTGGCCCGCGCGCGCTCACGGCCCTGCGTGCCACCCGCGCTCACCGCCGAGACGCTGGCCAGCACGAGGTCGGCGAACCGCTCGACGATCTCGTGCCGCCGCTCGCGCATCGCGCCGTGCCCGCCGGCCGCGACGAGGAACGCCGAGGCCGCGCGCGGATCGTCGGCCACGACGCCGAACCCGGAGGACACCGCCGCCCGCACCTGCGCCGCCGGGTCCGGCCCGGCAGCGGCCACCGCGGCCAGCGCGGTGCGGCTGACCTGGTCGCCCGCGGCGTCGACGGCGGCCACGAGCAGCTCGTCGAGGTCGACGAAGTTCTCGTAGAAGTAGCGCGGCGTGAGCCTCGCCCGCGTGCACACCGCCCGCACGCCGATCCCGGCCAGGCCGCCCTCGTGCAGGCAGTCCAGCGCCGCGTCGATCAACGCCGCGCGACGGACGGCCCGGCGCTCCTCGGCGGAGACGCCCCGGTAGGAGCGGCTGGCGGTCACGACACCTCGCAGGCAATGTTGACAACGAGCGTTATCACACTAGCTTCGGCGGTACGTCGAGCAACCGTAGCGAGGCAGCGGCGATGCACCAGTTGCTGCGCCGCAACCGCATCTCGGTCGAGCCGGGGTACCGCATGCCGCTGGACTGGTCGTCGCTCCCCCGCCCGCGCGACGGCCTGCCGCTGGAGCTGCACCCGCTGCCCTGACCGACCCGCCGGCGCGCACCGTGGCAGGATCCGGACAGGGCACCGAGCGGTGCCCGGCACAGCCCCGATCCGGAAGGCGCCCGTCGTGACCTCGAGCAGTTCCCTGGCCGGAAAGACGATCATCATGTCCGGCGGAAGCCGCGGCATCGGCCTGGCCATCGCCGTCCGTGCCGCCCGCGACGGCGCCAATGTCGCCATCGTCGCCAAGACCGACGCCCCGGACCCCCGCCTGCCCGGCACCATCCACACTGCCGCAGCGGAGATCGAGGCGGCCGGCGGCCACGCGTTGCCGATCGTCGGCGACGTCCGCGACGAGGACTCCGTCGCCGCCGCAGTCCAGCAGACGGTCGACAAGTTCGGCGGCATCGACGTCGTGGTCAACAACGCGTCGGCCATCAACCTGTCGAACGTCGGCGACCTGCCGCCCAAGCGTTACGACCTGATGCTCGACATCAACGCGCGCGGCACGTTCGTGCTGACCAGCCTCGCTATCCCCCACCTGGCGAAGTCCGAGAACCCGCATGTCCTGACCCTGTCACCGCCCCTGAACATGGATCGCAAGTGGCTGGCCGCGCACGCGCCGTACACGATCAGCAAGTATGCGATGACGATGCTGACGCTCGGCGTGGCCGAGAGCCGCCGCGACGAGGCCATCGCCGCCAACTGCCTGTGGCCGCGCACGCTGATCGCCACCGCCGCCGTGCAGAACATCGTCGGCGGGGAGGACGGTATGTCCAAGGCCCGCAAGCCGCAGATCATGGCCGACGCCGCCTACGAGATCATCACCAGGCCCTCGCGCGAGTGCACCGGGAACACGTTCATCGACGACGAGGTGCTGGCCTCGGCGGGCGTCACGGACCTGTCGGTGTACCGCAACGGCGAGGGCACCGACGACGATCTCGAGCTCGACATCTTCCTGTAGGCCCGGCCATGGGTGGGTTCCTGGACGGGCCGCTCCCGCTGGCCTTCGCGCACCGGGGCTTCGCCCCGGACGGCACCGAGAACTCGATGGCGGCCTTCGAACGCGCCGTCGGCCTCGGCTTCCGCTACCTGGAGACGGACGTGCGCGTCACCGCCGACGGGGTCGCGCTCGCCTTCCACGACGCACGCCTCGACCGCGTCACCGACCGCGCCGGCCGCATCGACCGGCTGCCCTGGGGCGAGGTGCAGCGGGCCCGCATCGGCGGCCGGGAGCCGATCCCGCTGCTCGCCGACGTGCTGGGCGCCTGGCCGGACGTGCGGGTCAACCTCGACCTCAAGCACCTGTCGTCCATCGCCCCGGCCGTCGAGGCCGTCCGCCGCACCGGCACCGTGGAGCGGGTGTGCGTCGGCGCGTTCGCCCAGCGGCGCATCGGCATCGCGCGGCGCGTCCTGGGCCCGCGGCTGTGCACGTCGCTCGGGCCGGGCGAGGCGCTCGCGCTGCGCCTGGGGCGCCTCGGCCGCACGGAGGCCCGCTGCGCCCAGGTGCCCGCGTACGTCGGCCGGCGCGTGTTCACCGACGCCCGCCTCGTGGCCGCGGCGCACGCGCGCGGGCTGCAGGTGCACGTCTGGACGGTCAACGACGAGGCGGAGATGACCCGCCTGCTCGACCTCGGCGTGGACGGGGTGATGACCGACCGCGCCGACCTGCTCAAGGCGCTGCTCGAACGGCGCAACCTCTGGACGTAGGGTCATGCCTCGTGACGGACCCGAGCCCTGGTGCCCTCTTCTCCGTCCCCGCCGCCGGCAACCGGCGCGCGACCCCGATGCCCGCGCACCTCAAGTTCTTCTACGGCCCGATGGACTGCGGCAAGTCGACACTGGCGCTGCAGATCGACCACAACCACGCCCGCCAGGGTCGGCACGGTCTGCTGCTCGTGCGCTACGACCGCTCCGGCCGGCCCCAGGTGACCACCCGCGTCGGGCTCTCCCGCGACGCGGTCGAGGTCGAGGACGACACCGACATCCGGCTACTCGTCCGCTCCTACTGGGCGCAGGGCAAGGCGGTCGACTACGTGATCGTCGACGAGGCCGGCTTCCTCACCGCCGAGCACGTCGACCAGTTGGCCGAGCTCGTCGACGACCAGCACGTCGACGTGTACTGCTTCGGGCTGGCCAGCGACTTCCGCACCCAGCTGCTGCCCGGAGCCAAGCGGCTGTTCGAGATCGCCGACGAGGTCCACCCCGTGCACGTCGAGGTGCTGTGCTGGTGCGGGCAGCCGGGCCGGCTCAACGCCCGGGTGGTCGACGGGCGGGTGGCCCGCGAGGGCGACACCGTCGTCGTGGCCGACACCGACGATGGCGCCCCGGCCGACGTGCACTACCGGGTCCTGTGCCGCGTGCACCACCGGCGCGGCGACCTCGGTGGCGCGGCCGGCGACGGCCAGCTCACGCTGGACGTCTGATGGTCCTCACGTATGGGTGAACGACCCATACAGCGTCGAGGCCGGGTCCCAGATGTTCTGGTAATTCACGCCGTAGCCGTAGTCGATCGCGGCGAACGCCTGGCCGGGCTTGACGTAGATACCGACGTGGTAGACGTCGCCCTCGGAGTCGAAGGTGAAGACGAGGTCGCCGGGCACCGCGCGCGAGGCCGGGATGAGCCGCGCCGCCCGGGCCTGGTCCTCGGATGTGCGCGGCGGCGTCATACCGGCCAACTTGTAGCTGTAGACGACCAGCCCCGAGCAGTCGAAGCTCGACGGGCCGGTGGCGCCCCAGCTGTAGGGCCTGCCCTTCTGCGCGAGCGCGGCGGCCAGCACCTTCTTGTTCACCGCCGGTGACGGCAGCGCACCGGTGCCGGCCCTGCCGCGGGTGTCGAGCGCTCGGCAGCCGAGGAACGTGTTCGAGGCGCCGGCCCCGATGTTGACGATCCAGACGCAGCCGACGTGCGTGCCGCTGGTCACCGGCACGGCGATGTCGAAGGCGGACTGCGGCCCAGCGCCGGCGACGGCCGGGGACGGCGCCCCGGTGGTGTAGCGCGTGGCCCGCGGCGAGCCGTCGACGTAGAGCACGGCGCGCAGGTGGGCCGACGTCCAGTCGGGGTCGGTGGCGTACCCGCGGAACCGCACGGACGTGGCCGCCGCGGCGGCCGCGGTGAGCCTGCCGGCCGGCTGTCGCGCGGCGATCTGCGCGGCGGTCCAGGTGCGCCCGACGGGCAGCGGGACGCAGCCGACCGGTCCGCTGGTGCCGCTGCCCAGGTTCTGGGCCACCATGCACAGCGTGTGATTGCCGGACGGCACCGGCACGGTCAGCGTGTAGCCGGGTGTGGCCCCAGTGCCGTACTTCGTGCGCACCGCCGCATTCGCCCGCGAGGTCGTCACGGTTGCGACTGTCTTGCTGCCATCGATCTTCGCGGTCAGGTGGGCGTTGCTGGTCTTGGCGTCGGGGTCGTACGCCCAGCCAGTGACCTGCACGCCGCCGGCGACCGCCTTGACCGCGGTGATCACCCCGACCGGGTCGTGCGACTTGGGCGCGGCGTCCGCGCCGGCCGACGGCGCCACGGACACGAGGCCGGCGACAGCCAGGCCGGCCCCGAGCATGAGCACGGCAGAACGCCGCACGACGCCGGTGGGGAGCATGAAGACCTCCGGGGTAGGGACTTCGGTCCCGCACGGTACGCGAAGTAAAGAAAATGTGAAACCTGCCGCCGCCCCTACGATCGGGCGGTGAGCACTCGCGCAGGCATCGTCGTCACCGGCACCGAGGTGCTGACCGGCCGGGTCACCGACCGCAACGGCCCGTGGCTCGCCGAGCAGTTGCGCCGGTACGGCGTCGACGTCGCGCACGTCGTCGTGGTCGGCGACCGCCCCGCCGACCTGCAGTCGGCCCTCGGGTTCCTGCGCGGATCCGGCGTCGACCTCATCGTCACCTCCGGCGGCCTCGGCCCCACCGCCGACGACCTCACCGCGGAGGTGGTCGGGGTGTTCCAGGGCCGGCCGTCGGTGCTCGACCCCGAACTCGAGGCGACGATCGCCGGCATCGTCGAGCGGTTCGCCCGCGGCCGCGGCCGGCACGCCGAGCCCGGGGCCACCGCCGCGGCCGTCCGCAAGCAGGCGTTGGTGCCCGAGGGCGCCACCGCACTGGCCCCGGTCGGCACCGCCCCGGGCCTGGTGGTCCCGCCCAGCGGAGACGGCCCGCCCGTGGTCGTCCTGCCGGGGCCGCCCGGTGAGCTGCAGCCCATGTGGCCGGCGGCGCTCGAGCACCCGGCGGTCCACGCGGCCCTGGCCGGGCGGGCCGAGCTGCACCAGCGCACGTTGCGCCTGTGGGGCACCTCCGAGGCCGAGCTCGCGGCCACCCTGCGCGAGCACGCCGACCACCTCGACGGGCTGGAGATCACCACCTGTCTGCGCGACGGCGAGCTGGAGATCGTCACCCGCTTCGGGGCCGGGCAGGCCGCGGCCTACGACGCGTTCGCCGACGTCGTCACCGCCGCCTACCCGGCCACCGTCTTCTCCACCGACGGCCGCACCATCGACGAGGTCGTCGCCGACACCCTCCTCGCGGGCGGCCTCACCATCGGCACCGCCGAGTCGTGCACGGCCGGTCTGCTCGCCGGGCGCATCGCCGATCGCGCCGGGTCGTCGGCGTACCTGCTGGGCGGGCTGGTCACCTACTCCAACGAGGCCAAGCACGCCCTGCTCGGCGTGCCCACCGAACTGATCGAGCGTGTCGGGGCGGTCAGCGAGGAGGTCGCCGAGGCGATGGCCGAGGGGGCGCGCGCCCGGCTCGGCTGCGACGTCGGCGTCGGCGTCACCGGCGTCGCCGGCCCCGGCGGCGGTACGCCCGACAAGCCGGTCGGGCTCGTGCACCTGTGCGCCGCCGGGCCGCGCGGACGCGTCGCGCGGCGGGTGCGCCTGCCCGGCAACCGGGCGGACGTGCGCGGGCGGGCCGTGGTGGTTGCCCTGCACCTCGTCCGAGAGCTGCTCGGATGAGCGACGCTCGCGGAGCGAACGAGAGCATGAGCGACGCTCGCGGAGCGAACGATGGCATGAGGGCTCGCTATGAGCCTGCCAGATCACATCGGTATCCGGGCATTGTTCCGGCGGATGGTGCGTTGGCTGGTCATTGACGAGGTCGGACCGGCGTCGTCAACCCGGACTTCGAACGGTGAGAGGACGACCCACCATGACCGCCACGCTGTCCCGCAATGACCGACGCGACGCCCTCACCCTGCGGCTCACCCAGCTCGAGGACGAGCGCCGCGACACCCTCACCGAGCTGACGCCGGCCGGCATGGGCGACGACGCCGACCGCGCCACCAACGTCGACGCGCACGTACGCCTGGCCATGATCGAACGGCGCATCGCCGACGTCGAGGCCGAGCTCGCCGACGCCGAGCGCACCCACCGCCCGAACACCGACGGCACCGCATCGGTGGGCGACATTGTCACGGTCGACTTCGGCGACGGGCCCGAGGAGTACCTGCTGGGCTCGGTGGAGCAGGCCGGCCCCGGCGTGGACGTCATCACCCCTGGCAGCCCGCTCGGCCGGGCCCTGCTCGGTGCCGCCCGCGGCGCCCAAGTGACCTACGAGCCGCGCCCACACCGCGCGGCGACCGCTACGCTGCTCGCTATCGCCTGACACCGCACTGAGCCGGACACCGCCTTGTGGGGTACTGCACCCCATCATGTGGGAACCATTGATTGACCCAGCTCGTTGTGTGAGGTAAAGGGCGGCACCATCACGGGCCGCCCGAAGCGCACCGAACGACCACCACAGCATCCAGGAGGTGCCTCATGGCAGACCGCACTCTGCGGGGCAGCCGGCTCGGCGCCGTCAGCTACGAAACCGAATACGGCACGGAGCCCGCACCCCGCAACATCGCCGCCTACCGCTGCGCCCGCGGGCACGAGTTCTCCGTTCCGTTCGCCGAAGAGGCCGAGATCCCCACGGTGTGGGAGTGCCGCCTCGACGGCACGTCGGCCGAGCTGATCGACGGCCCCGCCCCCGAGGTGAAGAAGGGCAAGCCCCCGCGCACCCACTGGGACATGCTCATGGAGCGCCGGACGATCGCCGACCTCGAGGAGGTCCTGGCCGAGCGCCTCGACGTCCTGCGTGCCCGCCGGGGCGCCAAGTCGGCCTGAACCTCAGCTCTTCCGAAACGCCGCGAGCACCTGCTCGCGGCGTTTCGCTATCCCCCACCGCGTCACGCGCACCAGCGCCTCGCGGACGATCGCGTTGCTCATCTTCGACTCGCCGCGCTCCCGCTCGACGAAGGTGATCGGCACCTCGACCACACGGAACCCGGCCGCCAGTGCCCGGCGGGCGAGGTCGACCTGGAAGCAGTAACCGTGCGAGGCCACCGACGCGTAGTCGACCGCCTCGAGCACATGACGGCGGAACGCGCGGTAGCCGCCGGTCACGTCACGGATCCCGATGCCGAGCGCGAGCCGGGAGTACAGGCTGCCGCCCCGGCTGATCGCCTCGCGGTACCTCGGCCAGTTGACGACCTCGCCGCCGGGCACGTAGCGCGAGCCGAGCGCGAGGTCCGCGCCCTGCGCCACGGCGTCGAGCAGCCGCGGCAGCTGCTCCGGGGAGTGTGAGCCGTCGGCGTCCATCTCGACCAGCACGTCGTAGCCCGCGTCGAGGCCCCAGGCGAAGCCGGCGATGTAGGCGCGGCCTAGGCCGGCCTTCTCGGTGCGGTGCAGGACGTGCACGTGGTCGTCGGCCGCCGCCAGCTGGTCGGCGATCCGGCCGGTGCCGTCCGGGCTGTCGTCGTCGACCACCAGCACGTGCGTGTCCGGCACCGCCGCACGCACCCGCCCGATGATCAACTCGATGTTCTCCCGCTCCTGGTAGGTGGGGATGATGACGAGCACCCGCTGCGCGTCGGTCATGCATTCACCGTTTCGGTCTCCTCGGGGCTCGGGTGAGGTGTCCGGTCGGCGCCGGCCGGCGCCGCCGTAGGGTTGCGGCGGTCGCGCCACCAGACGACCGCGGTAGCCGCGACCCCGGCCGCCGCGAGCAGGGTCAGCACGTACTCCGGCCAGGGGCCGACGCGGGTGGCGAGCGTGGTGGCCGTGCGGACCTGGACGTCGTCGACGAGCACCTGGCTGTGGTACAGCTTGCCGGTGCTGTCCTGGATCGAGCCGTCGGCCCGCACGACCGCGGACTTGCCGGTGGTGGCCACCTGCACGACCGTCCGGCCGGTCTCGACCGCGCGCAGCCGGCTGATCGCCAGCTGCTGGTAGGTCTCGGCGGTGTAGCCGAAGGTCGCGTTGTTGGTCTGCACGACGACGAGCTGGGCGCCCGCGGCCACCGAGGAGTGCACCAGCGGGTCGTAGGCGACGTCGAAGCAGATCACGTCGCCGATCGGGACCGGCCCGCCGGGCACCAGCCCGTTGCCGTGCCCGGCCACCATGTCCTGGGTGACGGTCTTGGCGTCCGAGCTCACCCACTCGGCGATGCCGCGCAGCGGGATGTACTCGGCGAACGGCACTGGATGGCGCTTGACGTACATGTGCTTCTCGTCCGGCCCGGTGGTGGGCGACCACAGGATGCCGACGTTGCGGCGGTGGGTCGGCCCGGGCCCGTCGAGGATCGCGCCGATCAGCACCGGCACGCCGACGGCCTGCACCGCGTTGTCGATCTCGCGATAGGCGGCGGCGTCGTGGAACGGGTCGACGTCAGAGGAGTCTTCCGGCCACAGCACGACGTCCGGGCGGGCGACCGTGCCGGCCTTGATCTCCTGCGCGAGCTTCAGCGTCTGCTTGACGTGGTTGTCGAGCACCTGGCGCGCCCGCTGCTCGAACTCCAGGCCGAGGTTGGGCAGGCCGCCCTGCACGAGGGCGACGCGGATGGTGCGGCCGCCGCGAGCGGGGTCCAGCGGCCAGGACAGCACCAGGCCCAGCAGCGGGACGGCCGCCAGCACGGCCAGCCCGGTGGCCAGGGCGCGGCGGTCGCAGTGCCACCGGCGCTCCCGGAACGACACCGCGCGGGCCGCACTCGCCAGGCCGGCGCCGGCCACCGCGACGACGAAGGTGACCAGCGGCGCGCCGCCCAGCGCGGCGAACCACCGCACCGGCGACGTCGCCTGGCTGAACGCGAGCCGCCCCCACGGCAGGCCGCCGAACGGGATGCGGTCGCGGGCGAACTCCTCCAGCACCCAGGCGGCGCCGACCCACAGCGGAGCGGCGGGCAGCCGGTCGAGGCACGGCAGGATCGCGCCGAGCAGCGCCCAGAACGCGGCGAACGCGAGGCAGAGGATCAGCCACGGCACCGGGCCGACGTAGACGCCGGTCCAGTGCATGAGCGGCAGGAAGAACGCGGCGCCGTACAGGTAGCCGAGCCACGCGCCGGTGCGGGCGCGTCGACCGCGCACCGCGATCGACAGCAGCGCGACGCTGACCGCCGCCATCGGCCACCAGCCGATCGTCGGAAAGGCGAGGTACCCCGCGAACCCACCGGCGACGGCGACGAGCGCGGCCCAGCGGGCGCGGAACTCCGGGGCCGGGCGGGGGCGCATCACCCTAGTATCACCGGCCCTCGCTGAGGAGCCGGCCCGGCGTCACGCCGGCCTCAGCGAGCAGGCCGTCGTCAAAGATCGGGCGGCCGCGCAGCACGGTGGCGCGGCAGGTGGGCAGCTCGGCGCCGGGCGCGATGTCCGGCAGGCCCGGCACCGCGGCCCGCGGGTCGGTACTCCAGCGCGAGACCCGCTCGTCCGGCGCGTCGACGGCCAGCTCCCCGGCCCGCCAGACGGCGAAGGTGGCCGGCGCCCCTGGCGTGAGCACCCCCTCGCCGTGCCGGTTGGCCGCGCGCCAGCCGGCCCGGGTGTGCGCGGTGAACGCCGCCCGCGGGCTGATCGCGGCGCCCGGGTCACAGGGGTAGGCCGCCGCCCGCACGGCCTGCCACGGGCCGAGGTCGGTGACCGGCGAGTCCGAGCCGAACGCCAGCGGCACGCCGGCCGACGCGAGCTCACCGAAGCGGTTGAGGTCGAGGGCCCGCGTGGGGCCGAGCCGCCGGGCGTACATGCCCGACGTGCCGCCCCACAGCGCGTCGAAGCACGGCTGCATCGACGCGAGCAGCCCGGACGCGGCCAGCCGGGTGGGGTCGCGGACGTACTCGACGTGCTCGAGCCGCTGCCCGGCACCCGCGGGCCGGCCGAGCCGGACGGACACCGCGTCGAACGCGGCCAGCGCCTGGTCGACGGCCGCGTCGCCGATGGCGTGGAACCCGGCCTGCAGGCCGGCCGCCAGGCACGCCGCGATGTGCTCGGTGAGCTCCTCGGTCGAGAAGCGCAGCACTCCGCAGGTGTCCGGGTGCGAGTGGTACGGCTCGTGCAGGGCCGCGGTGGCCGACCCCAGCGACCCGTCGACGAACAGGTCCCCGGCCGCGCCGGCCGCGCCGAGCTCGCGGGCGCGCTCGACCGCCATCAGCTCACCCCAGTAGCCGATGACCTCCGGCAGTGCCTCGGCAGCGGCGAGCCGCAGCACGCCGGTCAGGTCGTCCTCGCCGGAGATGATCGGGCCGGCCATCTCGTGCACGCAGGCGATGCCGAGGGCGGCGGCCGCCTGCAACGCTGCCCGCTGGGCGTCGCGGCGCTGCCCGGCCGTCAGCGCCTGCAGCGCCGCCTCCCGCACCCTGTCGTGTGCGGGCTCGCGGACCCAGCCGTCGACGCCCGCCCCCGGGCTGCCGGCGAGATCGGGGACGGCGGCCAGCAGCGACGAGGACGCCACGGCGGAGTGGATGTCGACGCGGGCGAGGTAGACCAGCCCGCCGTAGGAGGCGCGGTCGAGCTCGGCGGAGGTCGGCGGCCGCCCCTCGGGCCAGGCCGTCTCGTCCCACCCGCCGCCGAGGATCGGCCGGCCGCCGGTGCGCCGGGCCACCGCCTCGACCGCCGCCAGCGCCTCCGCCAGCGAGCCGCAGCCACGCAGGTCGAGGCCGGTGATCGCCAGGCCGGTGGCCGTGGTGTGGACGTGGGCGTCGACGAAGGCGGGCGTGACGAAGGCACCGCCGAGGTCGACGGTGGTGGCGTCGGCGTAGCGGTCGGCGCCGTCCTCGTCGCCGATCCAGACCACGGTGCCGCTGTCGGTGCCACCCTCGATGCCGCCGTCGACGAGGAGCGCGGTGGCCTCCGGGTGGCCGGGGGCGTGGATACGGCCGCGGCGCAGCAGGATCGGCATCAGGACAGTTTGCCGGACCACGTCCGGCGGCCACGACCGCGCCGCGCCCGGACAGGGCGGTAGCGTTTACGGCAACGCTCAGCCTGGAGGCCGCCGTGACGAGTATCGAGGACGTCGCGCGCCACGCCGGCGTCTCGATCGCCACCGTGTCGCGCGCCCTGCGCGGGCTGCCCGACGTCGCCACCGCCACCCGAGACCGGGTGCTCGCCGCGGCGGCCGAGCTGGACTACGTGGCCTCGCCGTTCGCCGCCCGGCTGGCCTCCGGCCGCACGGCCACCGTCGGCCTGGTGGTGCCGTTCGTCAACCGGTGGTTCTTCGCCGAGGTCATCCACACTGTCGAAACGGCGCTGCGCGAGTCCGGGTTCGATCTGCTGCTCTACAACCTCGGCAACTCGGCCGGGCGGGCGCGGTTCTTCGACAACATGCCGCTGCGCAAGCGGGTCGACGCGGTGATCGTCGCCAGCCTCGTACTGGAGGAGCCGGAGTACGCCGCGCTCGACGAGCTCGACCTGCCGCTCGGCCTGCTGGGGCTCACCCGGCCGGGGGTGGTGTCGGTCGGCATCGACGACATCGGCGCCGCGCGCACGGTGGTCGACCACCTGACCGCGCTGGGCCATCGGCGTATCGGGCTGATCGGCGGCGACACCGACGATCCGATGGCGTTCACTCCCCCGCTGCGCCGCCGCGACGGCTACCACGACGCGCTGCGCGCCGTGGGCGTCGAGCCGGACCCGGCACTGGAGCACCTCGGGTACTTCACCGCCGAGGGCGGCCGCGCGGCGGCCCGGGCCCTGCTGGCGCTGGACGACCGCCCCACCGCGATCTTCGCCGAGAGCGACGACATGGCCTACGGCGTGCTGCGCGAGTGCAGCGACGCCGGGCTGCGGGTAGGCGAGGACATCGCGGTGGCGGGCTTCGACGACCATCCGCTGTCCGAGCTGTTCCGCCTCACCACCGTGCGCCAACCGGTCACCGCCCAGGCGCTGGACGTCACCACCAGGCTGCTCGCCCGACTCGGCCGGGACGCCGAGGTGCCCGCGCCCGACCCCGCGGTGATACTGCCGACCGAGCTCGTCGTCCGCGCCAGCACCGGCTGACCTCGGCGCGGTCGCCCTGTTTGCTCCGACCGGTGATCTTGTTGCGGGTCCGGCCGTACGGCGCCATCCGCGCAACAAGATCGGTGTGCGGCGGTGATCTTGTTGCGGCTGGCGCGTCGGAACGTCCGAAGCGCAACAAGATCACCGACCGTCACGCTTCGAGCTGGTCAGCGAGACCAACCCACATGACGCGCCTTAGGGTGTCCGGGTGTCTTTGATGCTGATCGACGCGGCCAACCTCTACTTCCGCGCCTTCTACGCGATCCCGGAGTCGGTCACCGCGCCGGACGGCCGGCCGGTCAACGCGATCCGCGGCTTCCTCGACATGCCGGCCGCGCTCATCGAGCGGCGCCGCCCCAGCCGGTGGGTGGCCTGCCTGGCCCTGTCCTGGCGGCCGGAGTTCCGCGTGGCGCTCGTGCCGACCTACAAGGCGCACCGGGTGGCGGCCGACGGCAGCGAGG
>Ga0164242_10001823_pt1 | contig 24989 bp, 22 predicted proteins | sample OricomgcompostMG_FD_108783 | JGI IMG/M metagenome (GOLD analysis project Ga0164242, IMG submission 108783) | Miracle-Growth compost microbial communities from Emeryville, California, USA - Original compost - Miracle growth compost (MG) ...
AGTGGCCCACTGCGCCGCCCGACTGGCACGCTTCAAAGTCCCGCGCTACATCACATACAGCGACGCATTGCCCAAAACCCCTTCCGGAAAAATCGCCAAGAAGCAACTGACACAAGACGTGGCGGATCTGAAGAAAGGCAGCTATGACCGCATACAGGAGAAATGGCTATGACGATCAACGCAATGGATGCACCCGCCTTCATCGACTATGGCAGCACGCCGCCCGGTTTGGGAAAAACAGGGCCGCACCTGTCGAACTATCGGCGTGTCTACAACGCCAGTGAACAGGCCGCCAATGGCATCAAGCAGGCGCAGGACCCCTTGGCCGCCTACCTGAAGACGTACGACGCCTGCCAGGCCCGCCACGTAGTCGTCAAGGCGCGCGATCTCGAATCCACTTTCGGCTTTCGCATCACCAACGAAGACGTCGCCGCATTCTGCGAGGCACACGGCCCGCGCTATATTGGTTTCGCGGGCGTCGACCCCAACAAGGGCATGACGGCGCTGCGCGAACTGGAAGACGCCGTTACCCGGCTCGGGCTGCGAGGCCTGAACCTGCAATGCTTCGAGCACAAATTGCGGGTCAACGACCCGAAAATGTACCCACTATACGCCAAGTGCATCGAATTGAACATTCCGGTAAACATCCACGTCGGCACCAATTTTTCCACCGCAACATCGATGGACTATGGCCGGCCGCAATACCTGGATGACGTCATGATGCACTTTCCAGAACTGAACGTGTGCGCGTCGCCCCCCGGCTGGCCCTGGGTGCCGGAACTGCTGGCGGTGGCATGGCGTCACGCCAATGTCCGGATAGGCCTGGTGGCGGTGCGCCCCAAGTATCTGGCCGTACCGAATTCGGGCTATGAAATGCTGCTTCAGTATGGCAATACCATGCTGCAAGACCAGATGATCTTCGGTTCCGCCTATCCGATGCAGCCAATAGACCGAAGCCTTGCGGAAATCAACGCCCTGCCCATCAAGGACGAGGTCAAAAAGAAATGGCTGCATGACAATGCCGCGCGGTTCCTTGGCCTGATGTAGCAAACGGGCAACGGGGCAGGCGCACCCCCGGCAGGCCCGCGCAACACGTCGACAAGCGCCAACCCAGCATGAGGAGACGACCATGCCACAGTTCCACCACTTCAATCTTCGGCTGGGGGCTATCGCCCTGGCCGCCGCCCTTGTACCGCTTTCCGGCAGCCTGGCGCAAACCACGCCCCCCAAACCCGACAAAATCGTCATGAACGATTCGGGCGGCGCCACGCAGGCCGCCAACAGGAAGACCTTCTACGACGCCTTCGAAAAGAAATACGGCATCAAAGTCCAGACCACCAGCCCAGTCAACCTGGGCAAGCTGCGCGCCATGGTCAAAAGCGGGAACATTGAATGGACCGTGACCGAAATTGCGGGGCCCGACGCCATCCTGGCGGAACGATCCGGCTTGCTCGAACCCCTGGACCTGTCGGTGATCGATCTGTCCAAATACCCGAAACACCTGAGGCACCGCAAATACGTCTTCCCAAAAAGCGCATACTCCACCATCATTGGCTACCGCACCGATGTCTTCAAGAACGGCAAAGGCCCGCAAAGCTGGAAAGACTTCTGGGATGTCAAAAAATTTCCAGGCCCGCGCACCATGCAGAACAGCCCGATCGAAAACCTGGAGTTCGCACTGCTGGCCGATGGTGTTCCACCAGACAAACTCTACCCTCTTGACGTCGACCGCGCTTTCAAGAAAATGGACGAGATCAAGCCGTATGTATCTGCCTGGTGGACAACGGGGGCACAATCGGCCCAGTTGCTCGTCGATCGGGAGGCCGTCATAGGCACCGCATGGAACGGCCGATACTACGCGCTGGTCAAAGAAGGCGCCCCCATAGCCATGGTATGGAATCAGGGTGCCATCAAAGAGTCGGCCTTCGGCATACCCAAGGGCGCCAAAGACGCCTATTGGGGACAGCGCCTGCTGGCCGTGGCAGCCAACGCCAAGCTGCAAGGGGAATACGCGAATATCATTGGCTACCCCGGGCTCAATCTGGATGCCACCCAGTACACTGACCCGAAGATCGTTCCCTACCTGCCCACCAGCCCGCAAAATCTGGACAAACAGTTCTGGGTGGATCTAGGCTGGTGGGCCGACCACCGCGCCGCCATCCAGGAACGCTGGGCGCGTTGGCTGCTGAAATGACAAACTGCACGGTGTAAGGGCGGACAGGTTTGCCTGTTCCGCCCAGGAGAACCGAACCCATGATCGACGGTATCGCACAAACCAACACTGCCGCCGAGCATGTCGCCGACGGCCTTCGTGTCCACGGCGCCGTCCGCCGCTTCGGCCAGGTCAATGCCCTGGCTGGCATCGACCTGGCAGTACGCAACGGCGAACTGCTCACCATTCTGGGGCCCAGCGGCTCAGGCAAGACGACACTGCTGAAGGTGATTGCAGGTTTCGAGCAACCCGACGAAGGCGGGGTATTCCTGAACGCAAGCGACATCACCGATGCGCCACCGGCCAAGCGGGACATCGGCATGGTGTTCCAGAACTACGCCCTGTTCCCGCACATGACCGTTGCCGAAAACATCGCATTCCCGCTGCAGATGCGCAAGGTACCCAAGGCCGAATGCACAAGAAAAGTCCAAGAGGCACTGCAACTGATCGATTTGCCCAACTTCGGTACACGCTTTCCGCGTCAGCTGTCGGGCGGCCAGCAGCAGCGCGTCGCCCTGGCGCGGGCGGTGGTCTTCGGACCTCGCTTGCTTCTGCTGGACGAACCCTTCGGTGCGCTCGACCGCAAATTGCGTGAACAAATGCAGCTCGAGGTACGACGCCTGCAACGCCGCCTTGGGCTGACGGCGCTGTTCGTCACGCACGACCAGGAAGAAGCGCTGGTGCTGTCCGACCGCATCGCCGTCATGGACGCCGGGCGCATCGCCCAACTCGGCACCCCGCAGGACATCTACCAACGCCCCGTCAACCGCTTCGTTGCCGGGTTCATCGGCGAATCCAACCTGCTTCATGCCCGCATGGACGACAATGGCCGAGCCACGACAGACAATGGAACACAAATAGCCTTGTCCAGGCATGCCGGCAAAGCCGACGACGACATCGGCGTCATGCTGCGTCCCGAACGCGCCCGTTACCTGAAAGAAGGGGAATATGCCGATACCACCATCCGCGCCACCGTTGCGGAAATCGTCTACCTGGGCGATACGACCAAGTACCGCCTGCATGCCGATACCGGATTCGACCTGATCGTGCGCTGGCCCCTGCACGCCGCCGGACATGCCCTGGCGATGGGCGAACAGGTCAGTGTCGGCTGGGACCGCGACGACATTCACGTGATCAGATGGACCTGATGCCTCCCCCCACACTGTCCCGGCCGCGTTCCGAACCCGACCCCCGAGCCGGGCGGCCACGCCTGGCCCGACAGCCCTATCGGAAAATCCCCGGATCGGTCTGGCTCGCCACGCCCGCAACCGTATTCATTGCCGTACTGTTCATGCTGCCACTGGCCATCCTGTTTGCCCAAAGCTTCCAGGCCGGGTCGCTTGCGCCCTACCACAAGGCGCTTTTCGATGGGCTTTACGTCACGGTACTGATCAACACTCTGGCGCTGGCCGGCTACGTCAGCCTGATCTGCCTGCTGCTGGCGTATCCCGTCGCGTACTTTCTCGCCACGGCACGCGGCTATTGGCCCACTCTCGGGCTCATCTTCCTGCTGCTTCCATTCTGGACCAGCATTCTGGTGCGCACCTACGGCTGGATGGTGATCCTGGGGCGCAACGGCATCGTCAACCGTCTGCTTCTGGATCTGGGCGTCATCACCACCCCTATTCCAATGGTCAACAACCTGACTGGCGTGCTAATAGGCATGGTGCATGTACTACTGCCATACATGGTCTTCCCGCTGTACGCCGTCATGCGCCGCATGGACCTTACACTCCTGTCGGCGGCGGAAGGCCTGGGTGCCTCGCGCTGGGCCATTTTCCGCCGGGTGTATTTCCCGCTGACCCTGCCAGGCGTGTTGGCAGGAACCACCCTGGTATACGTGCTTTCAGTGGGCTTCTACATTACGCCTGCCCTGCTGGGCGGGGGCAAAGTGCCCATGACTGCACTGCTCATCGAGAAGCAAGTGAGCCAATTCCTGGACTGGGGATTCGCCTCGGCGCTTTCGGTGGTGCTGCTTGTCGCCACACTGCTGGTGTACCTGGTGTTGCGCATCGTCCTGCGAGGGAACATGCAATGGAACTGACCCCCACACCGAGACCACGCAACAGAGCCCGTTCTCCCCTGAGACTGCTGTTGTACGCATGGTGCGGCCTGGTATTTTTCTTCCTGATGGCGCCGCTGCTCGTCGTTTTCCCCATTTCCTTCAGTTCGTCCGCCTACTTGCAGTTTCCACCGCCCGGCTGGTCCATGCGGTGGTACGAAACCTATATCAACGACTCCACCTGGATGGCAGCCACCTTTCGCAGCATCAAGATCGCCACGTGCACCACCGTGCTGTCCGTCATTCTCGGCACGCTGCTGTCGTTCAGCCTGGTACGGGGCCGATACCCCGGGAAATCCATCATCAACCAAACATCCATCCTGCCACTGATCGTTCCCACCATCATCTACTCCGTCGCCGTGTATGGGCTGTTTTCGCAATGGAAGCTGATCGGGCACTGGCAGGCAATTGTCCTGGCGCATACCGTGCTCGCCATTCCCTTCGTCGTCATCATCATCAGCGCCGCGCTGCGAACCTACGACATCAGTTACGAACACGCGGCCATGAGCCTGGGGGCCAGTCGCGCCACCGCCATCTGGCGGATAACCCTGCCGCAAATACGGCCATCGCTGATTTCAGCCATATTTCTGGCATTCATCTCGTCATTCGACGAACTCGTCATAGCCATGTTTCTGGGTGGCTCCAACATGACTTTGCCAAAGAAAATGTTCGACAACATCATGAATGAGATTGACCCGACCATCGCCGCAGTGTCCGTCATGCAGATCGCCCTGGTGACGATCAGTCTGATCGTGGTGTCGAAGTTCGGAGCGGGGGCGACGCCTGCGAAATGAGTCGGCGTGATGGACTGATCGAAAGCCGGCATGCCGGCCTCTTACAACAGCCTTTACAAAGCCCTCTGGCGACACTAGAATCCCTTATAGTGAATTGGTAATTCATTAAGCAAATTTCCCACACCACATGGCCGATCGGCGCGCCCGGATACTTGACCTATCCGTTGGCGCAGTCCGGTCTCGTCAAGGCCGCAGCCCAATAACAGTCGCGGTTTGAACGCGGTGTGTCACTCATTGCGCAAAATACGGATCCCGACAATGCCGAAAATCGATCGAGTCACACTTGAATTGCCCTCACACCGCACAGTGAATGCCGACCAGGCAAAGCCAACTCACACGCCGGCGGGCAGCGTCATCCTGATCCACGAGTGGTGGGGGCTGAATGACGAAATGCGCGCGCTTGCAGCGCATTTTTCGAAGCAGGGTTTCGTTGCACTGGCAATCGACCTGTTCCAAGGGGAATCCACCGACGACCCGGCCCGTGCGCGTGAACTGATGACCGGAATCGATCCCGGTCTGGCCAACGAAACCGTGGTTGCCTGGGCCCAATGGCTGCGCTCCCAGTCATACTGCAACGGCCATGTGGGAGCGGTCGGCTACTGTCTCGGCGGTGGTTGGGCGCTCAATACGTCAATAGCCACACCGATCGAGGCGGCGGTCATCTACTACGGCAATGTACGAAAATCAGCGGACGAACTCGCCTCATTGAATGGGCCTGTGCTGGGACATTTCGGCAGGCAGGACCAGAGCATTCCGCTGGATGTCGTTGAAAAGTTCAGTGCGACGCTTAAGCAAGCAGGGAAATCCGGAGAAATCCATCTATACGATGCGGGCCACGCCTTCAGCCGGGCCGGGGGGCCGAACTTTGACGCGCCCAGCGCATCGTTGGCCGAGCAGCGCACACTCGACTTCCTGCACGCTCACCTCGATTGACCTTTCTCATCTGCAGACACCATGAAAATATTGATCCTGGGCGCGGGCGCCATGGGCGGCTACATCGGTCTGCGCCTGCTCAAGGCGGGGGAGGATGTGCATTTCATGGTCAGGGAGTCGCATCTCCCAGTGTTGCGCGAACGCGGGCTTGCCTTGCGCAGTGCTCTGGGCGATGTAAACATTGCGCACCTGCCTATGGTGACCAATACGTCCGGGGCCAAGGCCGATGTGGTGATCATCGCCTGTAAAGCGTGGGACCTTGAGAATGCCATGGCGGCGGTGGAACCGGCCCTCACAACTGACTCACTCATCGTGCCGCTGTTGAATGGGGTAAGCCACATCGACCGGCTAGCCGGCGTCTTCGGGTCCGAACGCACCGGGGGCGGCGCCGTTTATACCTCGGCAACACTGGGGCCGGACAGGACCATCCTGCACCTGAATCATTACGATCGAACAGTGTTGGGAGGTATCGATGCCGTCTCGCAACAACATGCCGGTGAACTGGTTGAAAGGCTTCGCAGTGCGGGAATACAGGCCGAGCTCGCCTCATCGATACAAGCCAGTCTATGGGAAAAATTCACCCGGGTCACCGCTCTGGCAGCGCTGACATGTTTATTCCGGGCATCGGTGGGGCAGATTGTCGAAACCGACCATGGCGCGGAAATCGCCGCCGGACTTTTGGACGAATGCGTGCAAATCGCTGGCGCAGCGGGTTATCCACCGCGTGCGTCACACGTCAGGGATTCACAAATGCGGCTGACCGAGCGCAGCTCGACGCTGACGGCGTCCATGATGCGCGACATGCTTGCAAACTCGCAAACAGAGGCGGACACCCTTGTCGGAGACATGGCGCGTCGGGGACGCTCTCTCGGGATCGCGACGCCACTTCTCGATGTAGCCTGGACAAACCTTCAGGTCTACGAAACAAGGCGCCTGGCCTCTTAACGCGTCACCGGAACGAGCAGCGACAAAATCAAGGTGACCAGCACCAGGCAAACCATCGTGAAGCGCCAGTTGGCGCCCACGCTGATCCGCATCAGAGCAATACCCGATTGCCGGCTGGCGGTGAGATTGAGCACCGAAAAAGGAGTCAAGCTGGCTGCAAGCCCCCAGCCCATCAGCACTGCGCCGAAATGAGGCAAGGCCGGCAACGCCAGCATCTGCGGGGGCAGTGTCGACGCCAGCAGCACTGCCGACAAGACGGGGTGCACGCCCAGGACCGACAACATCATGATCGCGACCATCAAGGTCGATATGCCCAGCCACGGCGCTGGCGCCAGATGGCTCGAAAGCGCGCTCACCCACGCGGCCGGGATGGCGTCGGCAATAATGGTTCCAGCGCAGCCCGCCACCATGAAGATCAGTATCTCGGGCGCGATCTTCGGCAAATGAGATAGGTCTCCCCACAGGGCGCGCAAGCCATTCGTGACCCGGCCGGGCCGCGCGGCCGTGGCGGTGTTGATGAGAATGGCGGCCAGCGGCGTGAGCAGGACAATGCAACTGGTGATGCTCAGTCCCGATGCGGCGCTCACCAGGACCAGCGCCACAAGATATGCCAGCATTATCGCAAGCAGGGTCGCGGCGGCACGCAGTGCGCCGGGCGGCCACGGTATCCTGTCCCGTTCCTCCTTTGCCTGGCGGCAGCCTGATCGGTCCAGGCATGCACCGACCACTACGGTCAACTGGGCAAGCACAAAACCGAGCGGCAAGACGGTAAGCCAGTTCAGCGACGGGTATAGCGCCAGCAGAATGGCCATATTCCCGAACATGGGGCTCCAGAACGTGGCGGCGGAGAATCCGCGCGTGATCGCCGAAAACATGGCAATGCGAGGTCGCCGGGGCGATGCCTCGTCACGCGCGGCGATGGCGAACAGCACATTGGTGCCGGCCAGGCTCAACATCGCGGAGAAAACCTGGGATGTCAAAGTGAAAGGAACGTAGCGGCGAAACGCTGGAAAAGTCAGGAGACAATCGCCCACGACGGACACCACGGGGCTTCGCAAGGCACAGCCCCCCAGAATCGACACACTGGCCACCAACGACACCAGCAACGAGCCGATATAGACCCCCCGTTCGAAACCCAGCCCCGGATCCTGGCCCGCGGGGAGCAACAAAAGCGTCACGGCAACGAGGGAGGACGCCATGATGGCGAGATTACGCCCGATGCGCCGACGCTCGCGCACGAGAATCATCAGCGCAGCAGCGACAATGCCCCAATACAACGGGGGGCCAGGCGCCCCCAGCGCATGCCACAGCGTCAACACCACAATGACGCAGATCCCGCCGGCACTCAGCTTCCAGGAGTTGGACAGCCGGATCGACGAGACGCCAGTCATCACTGCAGTCCGGCCGCGTGCGACACGGCGTAAGCAGCGCATATCGTCTCGGCTAGTTCGATCAGGCGGGGCGCAACACTGCTCTCGAGATGCGCCACGGGCACGGCAACGGCCGGGCCTCCACAGTTGATCACCATGGTTTTCTTGCTGTCGGGGATCACCACTGGCACCGCAATGGCGTTGATGTCAGGATGAAAGTTGCCCGCATTCACGACATAGCCGCTGTTTTCATAGTCGGCAATGGCTTTGGCCAGCCTCTTTTGTAGATGCGCCCAATCCCCCTGGTACGTCGGCGCCAATTGCTTGAGCAGGGCGGCTCGCCTGGCCGGCGCAAGCGTGGCGAGATAAGCCCAGCCGAACGATGAATTGGCCACAGACAACCGCGATCCGACGTGCAGGTTCACTAACAAGACACCATCACCACGGGCGCGCTGGACGATCAGCATTTCCAGCCGGTCAGGCACCGCCAACGATACCGCCGCATGAAAATCGAGCGCCAGACGCTGCATTTCCTGGCGTATGACTTCATCGAACCCCATGGTCGACAACGCCGCCACGCCCAGGCTCAGCACCGGCATGCCGATACGCAGCTTGTCGTTGGTTTCGGACGGCGTCAGGAATCCGCACTTGACCAAGGTATGACAGAGGCGCCAGACCGTCGGCTGTGGCAGCCCCGTAAGAACGGCCAATTCCGCAGTCCCCAATTCGATGCGATTGGCCGTGAAGCATCTGAGGATATCCAAGCCGCGCGACAGCGCCGTGACGAACTGGCGATCTTCTTTGCCGGTGGCAGGCGCCAGGTCGGCGTTCTCGCTGGGTTTGATCGATTTGGGCACAGGAAGCCTTCGGGTAGTTTGGGGTGCCGCGATTATCGCACTCCATAACGCGAATAATCAATTCGCAGCTGCTTGACTACGATGGTGCAGAAGGTGTATTCTTACTTGCATAACAAATCATTAATTCGTATAGCAAATTAAAAAGAGAGGGGATAGGCCTTGGAGAAGCCAGCTGCCATGCCGCTATCCGGTATCCGTGTCATAGAAATAGGTGTGGCAATGGCCGGCCCGTTCTGTGGCATGACGCTCGGAGACTACGGCGCCGAAGTCGTCAAAATAGAAATTCCCGACAAGGGCGACGAAAGCCGCCACTGGCCGCCCTACTTCCCGGGCAACGTGTCGTACTACTTTGCTGCGGCCAACAGAAACAAGCGCAGCCTGGCCATCGACCTCAAAAACCCGCGCGGGGCCGCTGCCGTCAAAAAGCTGGTTGCGGAAGCCGACGTGGTCATTGACAACTTTCGTGTCGACGCGCTGGAAAAACTGGGGCTGGGCTACGAAACGCTATCAGCGATCAATCCGCGATTGATCTACTGCAGCATCAGCGGGTTCGGTCCAAACGGGCCCCGCAGGCACGACCGCGCCAACGACATATTCATGCAGGCGTTCTCGGGAAACATGAGCATTACCGGCGAAGAAGGCCGCGGTCCGGTGAAGTCCGGCATTTCCGTGGCGGACGTAGGTGCCGGCATGTTCGGCGTCATCGGCATCCTCCTGGCACTGGAGTCCCGTCATCGCACAGGCGTGGGGCAGCGGGTCGACACCTCGCTGCTCGAAGGCCAGATCGCCATGCTGTCCTATCATCTGACTTCATATTTCGCGACGGGCCGGGTCCCGGTCCGCCGGGGGGCCTCTTCGCAAGTGTCGGTGCCCTACCAGGCCTTCCAGGCGAAAGACGACTGGGTGGTGGTTGCCGCATTCACCGACCGCATGTGGCAGGGCGTGTGCCGCGCCACCGGGCACACCGAATGGATAGAGGACGAACGATTCGCCACGGCAGATCACCGAGCCACCAACCGGCTGGTCCTCATCCCATTGCTCAAGGAAGTATTTGCAAAGGACACGGTGGCGGCATGGGTCGAACGGCTGAGCGCGCAGGGCGTGCCATGCTCATCCGTCAATTCCATCGACAAGGTGGTCATCGAGCCGCAGGTTCTGGCCAGGGAAATGGTGACGCAAACCATGCATCCGGTAGCGGGGGCAATCCGCATGGCCGGCCTGCCCGTCAAACTCTCGAACAACCCAGGAGCCATCAGAACGGCACCCCCACTGCTGGGAGAACACTCCCGGGCAATTCTTCAAAAAGCAGGCTTCAGCAACGATGAGATTGCCAGCCTGCTCGCGGACGGCGTAATCAGCGAGCCGGCGACTGCCGCCGGCAACAAGGAGGAGAAAGCATAATGAGTGCCAGCAGGCTAGGTGTCGACGTCGGTGGAACGTTCACGGACGTCATATTGGTCAATCAGTCCCAACGGCGCGTATGGGCGCTGAAGGTGCCGACCACGCCCGACGATCCATCCATGGGCGTAGTGAACGGCATACGGGCAATCCTCGAGGACAGCGGGCAAACGGGCGCGGATATCGGTTTTATCGGGCACGGGACCACCATTGCGACGAATCTGCTGATCGAAGGCAAAGGTGCCCGGACCGGCTTGATCTCCACGCGAGGGTTCCGCGACCTTCTCGAAATACGGCGATCCTCCCGGCACGACCGGGCCGACCTGTACGACATGTTCTTCGAGAACCCTCCCGCGCTGGTGCCGCGGCGGTGGCGTCGGGAAATCAGCGCAAGAAGCCGCTACGACGGCACCGAGATCACGCCGCTGAATGCCGACGAACTCAAGCAAGAGCTGGCATCGCTGCGCCAGGACGGCATCGAATCGGTGGCGATCTGCCTCCTGCACTCGTACCGCAATCCTGAACACGAACAACGCGCGGCCGACATCGTGCGCGAGGCCTTCCCGGGCCTCTTCGTGACGACATCATTCGATGTAAACCCCGAGATCTTCGAATACGAACGCACCAGCACCACCACGGTCAACGCCTTGTTGGGGCCGCATTGCGAAGGCTACCTGCACGCCGTGGAAAAACGGATCGCCGACGCCGGCGTCCACGCCAAAGTCCACCTGATGCAATCGAACGGCGGGCTGACGACGCCAACCGAAGCAGCGCAGCGCCCGGTCGTTTTGCTCGAATCGGGCCCCGCCGGCGGCGTGACCGCCGCCGCCAAGCTGTGTCGCCGGCTGAACCTGCCCAACGCCATCACCGGCGACATCGGCGGCACGTCGTTCGACGTTTCGCTCATCCGGGACTTCGAACCGGAACTCCGACAATCCAGCGAAATCAGCAGTTACGCCATACGGGTCCCGACAATCGACATCGTGTCGATCGGCGCCGGCGGCGGCTCAATCGCGAGCGTGGACGCAGCGGGCGGCATTCAGGTGGGCCCGCGTAGCGCGGGTGCGAAGCCAGGCCCCGCCTGTTATGGCAACGGCGGTGAATTGCCCACGGTCACGGACTGCAATCTGGTGCTCGGCTACTTGTCACCGGATCACTCCCTGGGCGGCTATGTACTGAACATGGCCGCGGCCAGGCGCGCTATCGACAAACACCTGGCCGGCCCGCTGGGCACATCCATCGAAGATGCCGCCCGCACGGTCCGGTCCATTGCCAACGCTCACATGGCACAAGCCATGCGGCTGGTCACGATCGAACGCGGCTACGATCCGCGCGAATTCGTCTACATTCCCTTTGGCGGCGGCGGGCCGGTGCACGCGGTCGAGGTGGCGGAAATGCTCGAAGTGGGCACCATCATCGTCCCGCCCCATCCAGGGCTGTTCTCAGCATTCGGCATGCTGGTGGCCGACATGGTGCACGATTCTCAGTTGCCCGTCCTGCGCAACATCGACGAACTGGCTTTCGACGAGTTCAAAGCCACGTTCCACGACCTGGAAACCAAGGCGCTGGAACGCATGCGGCAATCCGGCATCGAACCGTCGAACGTCACCCTGATGCGCCGTGCCGATTGCCGCTACCTGGGACAAGCGGATTCCATCAGCGTCGACGTCCCGACCCTCGGCGGGAAGCTGGAAGCCGATGCCATCGAACAACTGCGAACCCACTTCACGGAACAGCACCAGCGGACATGGAATTTTACGCTGGACCGGCCGATCATCATCACGAATCTGAGGCTTCGCGCCGTCGGCACGATCGGCGAATACGAAACCGGGGCGCGCGCGCCCGACGGGGTGCTGAAGCCGACCGGCGAACGAAAGGTCATGTTCACCGACCATTACGAATCCATACCGTGCCACAACCGCTCGGATTTTTCGGTCGGCGCGGTATTGCGCGGGCCCGCCGTCATCGAAGAGCCCTCGACCAGTCTCATCTTGGGCAAGGGACACACCGCCCACATCGACCACGACGGGAACCTGATCGTCGAATTGAGGAGCCAGGCATGAACACGAGCAGGACCGAATTCGAGGTGATCCGCAGCGCGCTGTACGCAGTGGCGCGGGAAATGAAAATCGCCATGATGCGAACCGCCGCCAGTCCGATCATCCACTCGGGCGGCGACGCATCGGCCGCGGTGTTCGACGCGGACATGCAGCTGGTCGCGCAGGGCAATGACATTCCCACCATGATGGGGTCGGCTGTCATTTCCACACGGGCCAGCGTGGAGGCCATCGGCGTGGAAAACCTGCGGCCCGGGGACGTGATCATCAGCAACGACGCATACTTGGGCGGAGGGAACCACCAACCCGACGTGCAATTCACACGACCTGTATTTCTCGACGGGGAAATCATCGCCTACACCATGACGCGCGGCCACTGGCAGGACATCGGCGGCATGACGCCCAACAGCGGCACGCTGGCAACCTGGGACATCTTCGGGGAAGGTATCCGCATCCCGCCGGTCCGGCTGTTCCGCGACGACAAGATCGTGCAGGACCTGGTGACCATCATCACCCAGAATACGCGCGATGCCGGCAATCGCCTGCTCGACATCCAGGCGCAATACGCGGGTACATACGTGGGAGACCAGCGAATCGTCGAACTCGCCCGCAAGTGGGGAGTGGACAAAGTGCGCGACACCATGCGCCAGACGCTGGATTACTCCGAACGCCTGATGCGCAAGCAGATCGAGGCCATTCCGGACGGCGTGTACGAAGCGCAGGATTTCATCGAGCCCGTCGGAGACGGCCATTCCGACGGCAAGCCGATTCCCATATGTGTCAAGGTCACTGTCAAGGGCGACCACATCCTGTTCGACTACACAGGCTCGGGCCCGCAGGTCCGCGGCGGCGTCAACTGCCCGTTTTCCGTTACCTGCAATTCAACCTGGTACACCGTCAAGGCAATCACGGATCCGAGCATTCCGATAAATCAGGGCTGCTATCGGCCGATCGATATCATAGTCCCAGAAGGAACCATCCTGAATTGCAAGTTCCCAGCCTCTGTCGTCGGGGGAAACACAGCCACGTCCCAGCGCGTGATCGACATGCTGTTGACGGCACTGGCGCCGGCCACCCCGAATCGTGTCGTGGCGCAAAGCCACGGCACTGCGGGCAGTCTCTGGTTCGGCGGCATAGACCCGGACGAAGAGCGCTGCCGCACCCTGCAGCGCCAATTCGTATCTGCCGGCGACATCAACCCGGGAGGGCTTGGTGCCAGGCCCGACAAGGACGGGGTCAATGCCATCCGCACGCATATCGGGAACGCGGGGACAATATCCGTCGAACTGACCGAGTACACCAGCCCCGTCATCATCGAATCGTGGCACATCGTGCCGGATTCGGGAGGCGCGGGCCGATGGCGCGGAGGGGCGACAGCCGAACGCGTCTACACCGTTGGCTACAAAGAGGCCATTTGCAATGTGGGATCGGAACGCGGCGAATTCGCGCCCCAAGGTCTGTTCGGAGGAAAGCCGGGAATACTGTACCGCTGTCGAATCGAACGCAGCGACGGAACGGTCGAGATGGTTCCACCCAAGGGCCGGCCTCGCGTGGTCCACAAGGGCGACCGGGTACGCGTCCACTCCGCCGGAGCGGGTGGCTACGGCAACCCGCTGGAACGGAATCCGGAACGCGTGCTCGCAGACGTCCAGGACGGATACGTCAGCCTTGAGGCGGCCCGGCAAGACTACGGTGTGGTCATCAACCAGGATCTGCGCAGCATCGATGCCGAAGCCACAAAGGCCTTGCGCCGGCAAACCCGCTAGCGATCCGGCCAAAGAAAAGGAGAAACCATGTCCATTCTTCCCAATAAGGCGCTTGCCTATATCGGCCTGGAATCAACGCCCGAAACGGCATGCGACCCCGTCGAACGGGGAGCCGTGCGCCGCTTCGCGCAAGCCATCATGGACGAAGATCCGATCTTCTGGTCGGCCTGCGCCAATAATGAACGTTTCGGCGGTCCCGTGGCGCCGCCTCTGTATCCGACGCACCAGTTCCGGCGCGGATTCGGCACGCCTGATTCCGTCCAGCTCAATGCACGAAACCCAGACTTCGACGGCCTGGGCGCCACATCCACCCAAGGGCTGCCCGAGATCGACCCGCTCAAGGGATACTCGCTCTTGAATGGCGGATCGGAAATCGAATTCTTCAAATACATACGGCACGGGGAGCGTGTCACGCTCAAATCTCGCTACGCCGATATCTCGGAAAAAACCACCAGCAAGGGTCCTATGATCTTCGTCGTCATCGAGTCGGAGTACCGCAATGACAAGGGCGACCTGCTGATTCGAACACGACGCACACACATCCGGAGGCAATGATGATAGGGGATCATCCAACCATATGTTTCGAGGATATCGAAGTGGGGGCTAACCTGCCCGCGCTTGAAAAAGGCCCTCTGACCACAGCACACCTGATGCGATGGTCGTCCGCCATGGAAAACTGGCACAAGATCCACTACGACCTGCCTTTCGCCCGCGAACACGACCGGCTTCCGGGGCTTCTCATCAACGGCTCGCTCAAGCAGCAGTTCCTGATGCAGCTGCTCAAAGACTGGGTGGGCGCCAACGGATGGGTCTGGAAGGTGAAATTCCAATTCAGGGCAATGAACATCGCCGGAGAGACCCTGCAGCCCTGGGGTCAGGTCACGAAAAAGCAGCGCGGCCCGGACTTCGGACTCGTCCATCTGGAAGTAGGCATACGCAACGAAGACGGGAAGGAATCGACGCCGGGCAACGCCATCGTGGCGGTCGCTTATCGCGCCGGCCCGCCTGTGCCCTACCCGTTCGTACCACCAAAGTCTCATGACGGCGATTAAGCCCACGCCACTCAAGGAGCAGTCCGATGTCTGATTTTCCAAAACGCATCCGCATCAACGAAGAAGGGCCGCGCGAAGGCTTTCAGATTGAAAAGGGCCCGATCAGCACAGCGCGCAAGGTGGAACTGATAGATAGCCTGTCGAATACCGGCCTACAGCAGATCCAGGTAGTTTCCTTCGTCAATCCCAAGGCGGTTCCCGGCATGGCAGACGCCGAGGAAGTGGTAAAACGCTTCGCCCGGAAACCAGGCATTCGCTACACCGGCCTGTGGCTCAACGACAAAGGCCTGGAACGCGCCATCGCCACGGAGCGCCTGGACATCCGCGGTTCGCTGTCCCTGACGGCGTCCGAGAAGTTCCTGCTCCGCAACCAGAAACGCACTCTGGCCGAGAACCTGAAGGCGCAGGAATCCATCATCGCCATGTACAGGCACTATCAGGTGTCCGTGGACCGTGCCGGCATCATGGCGGCATTCGGGTGCAATTTCGAAGGCGACATCCCTGCCACCCGGATCCTGGACCTGGTCCAGCAAATCCTGGATCTCGCTGCAGCCCACCAGATAACGATCAAGACGCTTTCGCTCGCCGATACGATGGCTTGGGCGACACCCGAATCGATCCGGAAGGTCGTCGGCGCGGTGCGCGACCGCCATCCGGACCTGGAAATCTCCCTGCACTTGCACGACACTCGAGGCATGGGCATCGCCAACGCCTATGCCGGGCTCCAGATGGGCGTGGCGGTTTTCGACGCTGCCGTCGGCGGATTGGGTGGATGCCCCTTCGCGAAGCATTCCGGCGCAGCCGGAAACGTCTGTACCGAGGATTTGGTGTTCATGTGCGACGAGATGGGCATCGAAACCGGAGTCGATCTCGACGCCCTGCTGGAATCCGCCCAGTTGGCCGAAGAGATCGTCGGCCACCCTCTACCCGGATGCGTGATGAAGGGCGGCTCCCTGAGAGCCTTGCGCGCAAAAATCGCCGGCGCCTAGCCGCACGTCACAAGAGGCCAAAGCCATGTCGCATACATTGACGCGGGATCTCGGGCGTTTCGTCGCCGGACTTGCCCGGGGGGACCTTCCAGAGTCGGCCGTCCCGGTCATACAGACCGGGTTCACGGACTGCATCGGCGTGATGATCGCCGGACGCAATGAACCCGCGCCGCAGCATCTACTTAAGGTCGTCGATCCCGGAGAGGGTTCTTCCCACCTGCTCTTCGGTGCCCGCACCGCACCCGCGCCCGAGGCGGCATGGATAAACGCGACGGCCGCCCACGCGCTGGATTTCGACGATGTTGCACAGAGAGGCCATCCCAGCACAGTACTGGCGCCATCGATCCTGGCCGAAGCGCAGGCTCTTGGCGCCAGCGGGCCGCAAATGCTGACCGCCTACGCGGCGGGCTACGAAACCTGGGCGGAACTGGTCCGGCGCGACGCCGACCAGCACCATGGAAAAGGCTGGCATCCCACAGGCATTTTCGGTGCGATCGGCGCCGCTGCGGCATGCGCGTCATTGCACGGACTGGACGCGGAACGCACCGCCACGGCGCTGGCCCTGGCAGCCTCTCAAAGCGCGGGCGTGATGGCAAACTTCGGCACGATGACCAAACCGTTCCATGCCGGGTGCGCGGCGCACAGCGGCGTGATATCGGCCCGCCTGGCTGCCGCGGGCTTCTCGGCCGCGCTCGACGCCCTGGAGCATCCGCAAGGTTTTCTTTCCGCAGTCTCGCCAAAAGGACGAATCGACCTGGATACCGCGTGCGAAGCGGGGAATCCGTGGAAACTCGTCCAGAACAAGCTCAGCATCAAGAAATATCCGTTGTGCTTCTGCACGCACAGGGCCTTGGACGCCGTGCTCGACATGCTGACCGAGACGCCCGTCGCACTCGCCGATATCGCGAAAATCACAGTGTCGACGAGCCGGCGCAATGCCACGGTATTGCGCAACCACGAACCCAGGACCGGGCTGGAGGCCAAGTTCAGCATGGAGTTCGCCATGGCCTGCGCCGTCATTGCCGGCCGCGCGAGCCTGGTCGAATTGACCGACGGCTTCGTGCTGCGCGACGACGTGCAGAAACTGATACGCCGGGTTTCGGTGGCCCCGGACGACCGCGAGGACCCGGCCGCCCCCGGCTACGCCCCTTACGACTTGGTCACGATCGACCTCCAGGGCGGGCGACAACTGCACAGCCGCCGGATATCGACCGTGCGCGGCGGGCCGGACACCCCGCTGAGCCGCGACGACCTATGGAGAAAATTCAGCCAGTGCGTCGAAGCTGGAGGCTCGATGCCACATGCCGCTTCCCTGTTCGACACTCTGATGTCGCTCGACACCCTGCCTCATGTCGGCCAGTTGCCTGGCCTGAACACACCAAGGAGCCCTCTTTGAACATGCACGCACAATCTCCCGGCGCTTACCAACTCCCCCCCGAAGTCCAGGAGTTCTGCGACGTCGCGAAGCGCATTGTCGTCGATGAACTGTTGCCGCTGGAACAGGAATACCTGCCCCACCCCGGACACGCCTACGGCATCAAGGAAACCATCAACCTGAAGACAGTCTTCAGCACCGAAGTGGCCAACCGGCTGACCAAGATATCCCACGACACCGGGCTCTGGAACCTCATGGTGCCGGAACAATACGGTGGTTCGGGGCTATCCATGCTGGCACAGGTCGCGATTCTCGAACAATTCAACTACACGCCGGTGCCGTTCCCCTTCGCGAACGTGCCTAACATCTTGTACTCCTGCCAGGGCGATCAGGTAGAGCGCTTCCTGAAACCAGTCATATCGGGCGAGAAAACAACGTGCTTCGCCCAGACGGAGCCCAACGCCGGCTCCGACCCCGGCGGCATGATGCAGACACGCGCCGCCAAGGACGGCAAAGATTGGGTGATCAACGGCACCAAGATGTGGATTTCCGGGGCCGCCGAATGCGACATCATCATGGTGCAGGCAGTGACGGATCCGGAGAAACGCCAGCGTGGCGGCATAACTATGTTCCTGGTCAATCGCAACAACCCCGGGGTCCATATCGAGGAATCCGGCATAAAGACCTGGCTGGGGCCGAAGCCTTCGCAATATGTCGTCCATTTCGATAACTGCCGAGTCCCCGAAACCGATGTGCTGGGCGAGGTCGGAAAAGGATTCAAGATGGGCCAGAAGTGGCTGACGATCCACGACCGGCTGCTACGCGGTCCCTACGCACTGGGAAAAATGCAGCGCGCGCTGGATATGTCGGTGGAATGGGCCAAGCAACGCGTCACCTTCGGCAAGCCCATCGCCGAGCGCCAGGCCATCCAATGGAAGCTCGTCGACATGTACACCGACCTCCAGGCGCTGCGCTCATTGACCTACGAAATGGCCGCGCGCGCCGACACGGGTGAAGACATCCGCGCCGAAGCCGCCTTGATCAAGCTGGTATCCACCGAATGGGGCGCGCGCTGCCTGAACGAGGCCATCCAGATTCATGGCGCCATGGGCGAATCGCTCGAGCTCCCGCTGACATTGTTCTATCGATACCTGCGCCATGCGCAAATCGGCGGAGGAACCAGCGAAATCCAGCGCATCCTGATAGCGCGCAAGCTGCTGAAGTAACAGCAAGCGCCCCTCGGCCGGCAAGAGGCCGGCCGAGGGGCGTACGGCGGGGCCCCGTTCCTTATTTCCGATCGCGGACGGTCTGCAGCAGTTTCTCGCAGGCCTTGATCATGGTGGACAGATCCGCGCCGATCGAGGCAAAGCGGAAACCTGCGTCGAAGCGCGCACGCGCATCGTCGGGACCCGACGCATAAATGCCCACCGGTGTCCCCAGCGCGCCGCACTGCGCCAGCACGCCGTCGATCACCGACTGAACCTCCGGATGCGAGGGATTGCCGATGTGGCCCATGCTGGCAGAAAGGTCCGAAGGCCCCACGAAGACGGCATCCACGCCGGGCACTGAAGCGATGTCGCTGACGTTCTCTGCTGCGGTACGGGTTTCGATCTGGACGATAACGCAGACTTCTTCGTTGGCCCGCTTCAGATAGTCCGGCATGTGGCCATAGCGATTGCCTCGATGGCACGAGGCAATGCCGCGAATGCCGTCCGGCGGGTAGCGCACGGCCCGCACGGCCTGGCGCGCCTCATCGGCGTTCTGGACGAACGGGATCAGGAAACTCCGCACCCCGATATCCAGGAGGCGCTTCAACAGCACGAAGTCATTCCATGACGGCCTGACGATTGGCTCCGAGCCTCCCGCGGCAATGGCCTGCAGTTGCGGCAGCAGCGTGTGCAGCTCGTTCGGCGCGTGCTCGGCGTCGATCAGCAGCCAGTCAAAATCGGAGTAGGCCAGCGCCTCGGCAGTAATCGAACTGGGAATTTGCAGCCACAGGCCGGCCATCCGCGCGCCGCGATCGCGCAGGCGTGCCTTGAATCCATTGTGCAGCGGGTCTGTATTCTGATCTTGTTTCATGGTTTCCTGCTCCTGGGTGAAAGAAGTTGCGACGGCAAGGCGCCGGCGGAGACGGTGATGATTCCCGCATCGGCCAGGCGGTCGATCTCTGTATTCGAAAAACCCACTTCCGCCAGGACTGCCCGGGTGTCGCAGCCGACCTCGAGACGGCCCGTCCAGCGAATGGCACCGGCGGTGCGCGAAAAACGGGGCACGACACGGGGAATGTGCACGGTTCCAAGATCCGGATCGGTGTGTTCCTCGAGCGTGCCGGTCGCTACGACGTGTGGGTCAGCCACGAACTGGGCGATGTTGTTGATGGGTGCGACGGCAACATGCTGGGCCCGCAGTGTTTCCAGCACGACAGCCTGGGAACGCTCCCGTATCCAGGCCGCCATGATGCCGTCGATCTCATCGGCACGGGCGGCACGCTGCGGATTCGTCGCAAGGTCGGGATCATCGGCAAGATCCGGCCGCCCGATAGCCAGGAACAGCCGTTTCGCGACGGAATCGGTCGTGGAAGAAATGACGACCCAGCGATCGTCCCGAGTGCGATACGCATTGCGGGGCACGGAGAATTTCGAGCGGTTTCCGCGCCGTTGCATGATTTGACCCAACTGGTCGTAATTGATTGCCATGTTGCCCATCAGGGCCAGCAGGCATTCATACAGGTTCAGCTCGATCTCTTGCCCGCGCCCGGACACCTGGCGCTCATACAGGGCTGCCAGCACGCTTTGGGTCCCGAACAGCGCAGTCACGTGGTCAGCGATTGGGAAGGCCGGCAAGACCGGAGGGCCGTCAGGCTGGCCATTGGTGTAGGCAAAGCCGGAAAACGCTTCGGCCAGGGTGCCGAAGCCCGGGAAGTCCCGGTATGGGCCAATGCGCCCATAGCCGCTGACATGCAGGAGAATGGCCCGCGGGTTGACACGCTGGATCGCCGCGTAATCGATGCCCCAGGATTCCAGCTTTCCCGGGCGGAAATTCTCGACGACGACATCGGCGCGCGCAATGATGCGCAGAAGCACATCAGCCCCTTCCGTTCGAGCGAGGTCGATGCCCACAAGCCGCTTGTTGCGCGCCACGAGCTTCCACCACAGTGGCACGCCGCTCTTGGCGGAACCCAGACGCCTGACATCATCCCCCCTGTCCGGCTCGATCTTTATGACCTCGGCGCCCAGGTCGCCGAGATGCGTGCCCACCATGGGGCCGGCGAAAATCGCGCCGAGTTCGACGATCCGCAGACCCGCGAGCGGCCCGGTGGCCGAGGGAACATCATTTGACATTGAACACCAGATTCGGCAGCCAGGTAATCACGGAAGGGAACACGATCATGATGGACAACGTGACCAGATCCATCAGCAAGAACCAGCCTATGCCCTTGAAAATCCGCTCCAGGGACACGCTGTCACCGATGGACGCCTTCAACACGAACACATTGAGCCCCACCGGCGGCGTGATCATCCCGATCTCCAGGTACTTGACCATGATGACCCCGAACCAGATCAGGTCATAGCCTGCCGACTCGATCACAGGAACCACGATCGGAAGGGTCAGCAGCATGATGCCCAGCGGGTCCATGAACATGCCCAGCAGGATGTACAGGAGCGACAGGACAAGCATGAGGGCTAGAGGCGAAAGGCCCAGATGCGCCACCCAGTCGGCGAAAACCGTCGACACCTGCGTATAGGCGATAAAAGCGACGAACACCTTTGCGCCGATGGCAATGGCAAAAATGGCGCTGGACTGCCTGAGAGTATCGACAATGGATGCCCGGAAGAGATGGCGGTCCAGCTTGCGGCGTGCCACGCCGATGAGGAGCATCCCCGCCGCGCCGATGGCCGAGGCCTCCGTCGCCGTTGCCAGCCCGGCATAGATGCTGCCCATGACGATAATGAACAGCAGGATGAACTGCCCTGTGCCGGACAACGACCTGACTTTCTGGTTCCAACTGTATCCGACGGCGGGCGCCGGCGCGAGTTTCGGATTGATGCGGGTCCGAACGTAAATCATCGCCATATACAGCGCCGCGGTCAGGATTCCAGCGGGCAGGCCCGCGATCAAGAGGCGGCCGATGGACTGCTCGGTGAATACACCGTAGATGATAATCAGGATGCTGGGGGGAATTAATGCCCCCAGGGTACCGCCGGCGGCAACCGAGCCCGTGGCCAACCCTTTGTCGTACCCGGCCCGCAGCATTTCCGGCACGGCGAGTTTCCCCATGGCGGCCGCGTTGGCCAGCGAGGACCCGCTCATGGACGCAAAAAGCGCGCAGCCGGCAATAGTGGACAAAGCAAGTGCTCCATGCAAGCGGCCGAACCAGATCCGGGCTGTTTCGAACCCCTCAGTGGTCGCCTTGGCATAGAAGGCGAAATTCCCCATAAGCAGAAACATCGGGACAGCGATCAGCGTGAACGATGTTATGAACGAATAGGGATCGCTCGCCATGAAGGCAATTGCGCGCTTCATGCCAAGCATCAGCGAAAAGTGATTGCCTATCGTGCCGGTGATCAATGTCAGGCCGATGACTCCCGTCGTCAGCAACGCGACGGCAATCGGCACGCGGATCAGAAACAGGACGATAAGAATGACTGCACTGCCAGCGGCCAGTGTAATTGGGTCCATGACGCTCCCCGGAAAAGTCGGGAGCACGCCTGGCGGCGGCTCCCGGAACCACACTTAGTCTGCGTGAACGACCGGGTAGCCGTTGGCTTTCACCTCCGCTTCATATTTCTTGATCAACTTGCGGAATGTCTCCACCATTTCCGGCGTGGCACCGGCTTTCTTGTTCTTCTGCACCCATTCGGTATAGACCCTTTCCGCTTTCTGCTGCCAGGTATGCATGTCGGCATCGGACAGATGATAGAAATTGACCTTGGGCGTTCCGGTACCGGTTTTCATCTGCTCGCGCTCTTTGGCGAGCTTTTCCGCGAACGTAGAAGCGTACCAATGATGGGCATCGTCCATGGTGTCGTTCAGCAGCTTGCGGACATCCTCGGGCAAAGCCTCGTAGTAGTCCTTGTTCATGACTTCGGCCTGCATGGCTTGGCCCAGCCCTACATATGTCAGATTGTTGGCGACCTCGTTGTATTTGTACGGCATGATGGACAACTCATACATGATGGTCGAACCGACGACACCGCGATCCATGGCTTCGTAGAGTTCGCCGAAAGCGATCGAGACAGGCACCGCGCCCATTTCTTTAAGCACCGTAGCTTGGGGGCCACGAGCCCGGATCGACAACCCCTTGAGGTCGCCAAGGGTCTTGACCGGAGTTTTCGAAAGGATATGCACGGTACCGGTAGCCAGGCCGCCGAGACGCACCAGGTTCTGCCGGCTGAATTCACGCTGCCACGACGGATACTTCTTGATCATGTCGCTCAGCGCTCTTTGCATGACATAAACGTCGTCACTGGTAAAAGGCAGGTTGGCGAGCTGTGCCAGAGGCATCTGCCCGACATAGTCCACCGTGTATATCTTGCCCATAGGCACGATGCCCTTGCTGACGGCACCCAGCGTATCCGGCCCCTTGACCAGCGAGCCGCTCCAGAAGAAGTCGATCTTCACGCGCCCTTTCGATCGCTTCTCGACCTGGTCTGCCCACCAGATGATGGGAACAGAGGTCTGGCTGCTGGGTGGCGAGGCCGAGACATACTTGATGCGGAACTCGGGCTTGTCTGCCGCCAACGCCATCGACACGGCGCCGGCGAATATCAGCCCAAGCGCCCAGCGTCCAAACGGAACGCGCAGTCCAGAATTGATGCGGAATTTCATGTCTTCTCCTCTTTATGAATCTATTTATCAATAAGTCGCGCTTGATTCCCCGTCGTCTTTGATGCCACCGGTTCTGCACTCTCCGACAAGGTCTGCACAGAGCCGGATGACGAAACCCACCGTGCCCAAGGCGGCAACCAGACGCATTGGCCAACTGGGAATGCTGTATTCGCCGGTATAGATGTCGTTGTCGACCCAGGCTTCATAAGCCCCGTTTGCGAGTGCCCATGCAAGAAGGGAGAACACGAGGATGGCGATGATCATGGCAAACCGGCGCAGCCACGATATTTGGCGCGCGGGCAGCCAGTCTGTGGCAAGCGTGACTTCGATGTGTTCCTTGCACAGCTGGACGTAAGCCAGGGGAAGGAACACCACGAACGTCATCAATACTTCGTCCAGGGTGACCATGTCGGGCACCGGTCGGTTGAAGAACGTGTTGCCGATGGTCGACACCACAGTGGCCACCATCATGACCGTCAACCCGACCGCCCCGATGGCCACCAGAGGGTAATCAAGCCAATAACGCAGACAGCCGCGATTCTTTTCAGCCATGCTCTCCTCCGCTTGTTTCTGATTTTTTATAATTCGCTATACGAATTTATAATTCGTACAATGAGAATTGTAGAGAGCTTAATTGGCTTTGTAAAGAGGTATGGCGCCCCAATACTGGACAAGAAATCGCCAGGACGAAAACATTGTGCGGAATCGGGTCTCCCCTCCCATCGTCGACGTGAGTGAGCAATCTTTGGGGGAGGAACGCCTTGCTGCGTCTACTGGCCGCCGAGCACTGGAAGATGTGCGGCCCAAGCTGCACCGTCGCAGCGAACGCATGCCAAACCGCTAAACAACTCGACGGAAGAGGTGGCTCAAGAAACAGCAAGAAAATCGAGGATCTCGCGACAATTCATGTCGACTCGCGAGCGCGGGAACGGGCATATACCGCAAGTGCCATCACACTTGCCGGTCAGCTACTTCCCGACCGCAGTCTGGTTCAAATAGAACCGATAGGAAAACCGCTCGCTGGGGTGCGTATTGATGCTGGCCTGAATGAGCTTCCCGTCAGGACCGAGGAAACGCCGTATGACGTACAAACCGGGCGTATCGGGTTTCACGCGCAGGTATCCGGCAATGTCAGCGCTGATCGATACCGCCTGGATTTCCTGTTCGACGCCAATAGTCGGAATCCGATACCGTTCGGCAATACGCCGATGGTAGGGATAGTCTCCGAGCATGGGTTCGTTTGCAACGCTGGCAAAGCGATCAGGAATGTACACCTCGAGTAAAGCAATTGGGTGCTTGTTGTCGTCAACAGGCGCGCGCAACCCGCGAACGTGGATCCACGATTCGCCC
>Ga0164242_10001824_pt1 | contig 24988 bp, 22 predicted proteins | sample OricomgcompostMG_FD_108783 | JGI IMG/M metagenome (GOLD analysis project Ga0164242, IMG submission 108783) | Miracle-Growth compost microbial communities from Emeryville, California, USA - Original compost - Miracle growth compost (MG) ...
TCAAAATTTTTGTCATGGTATTGTCATATTTTTATTACGGATTAAAACCAAAACTGATACAATGACATTCATACGAAGAGGTCAAATTGTGAAGCGGCAATTTAAGCAAAATGCTCTATGGAGTGCTTTTGTGGGAGTTTGCATCGGGGTTCTTTCAACGGGAGCAACTGCGAGCACTCCTGTTTCCTCTTCTGCGTCATCGGCGCCATCCCAAAATTCAATCCAGAAACCGACAGACAAACCAGCAGTCGAGCTGAAAGGCGATTCCAAGAAAGTTCCGCCTGAACTCGAAAATGTCGGCATCCAAGAGCACCTGGGCACCCCGCTTGATCTTGCGAATCTTCAATTCATTTCGTCCGAAGACGGCAAACCTCATGCTTTGAAAGAATACTTTCAGCCGGGCCAGCCGACGGTTTTGAATCTCGTTTATTACGAATGCCCTATGCTGTGCACGATGGTTCTGAACGGCGTGACGGACGCAATGAAGGGCTTGGACTGGTCGATCGGCAAGCAATACAACGTCATCACCATCAGCATCGATCCGACGGACGACACCCAAACCGCCGAGCTGAAGCGCAAGGCGTACGTTCAGAGTTATCTCAGCCAAAAAATGGGTCAAACCCGAAGCTCGGCGCTGGCCATGAAGGGGTGGCATTTCTTCACCTCCAAACAAGATCAGGTTCAAAAGCTCGCCGCGCAACTCGGCTTCAAATACCAGTACGATAAAATTCAAAAACAATATGCGCATCCGGCGGTGACGTTCGTTTTGACTCCCGAAGGAAAAATTTCGCGCTACCTTTATGGCATTCAATACCGGCCGAGAGATTTGCGATTGGCGCTTTTGGAGGCGTCGGAAGGCAAAATCGGAAACGTCTTCGATCGTCTTTTGATGTTTTGTTATCATTACGATCCGAGCGCGCGGGGTTATACGCTTCAAGCGCTTCGGTTGATGCAGGCAGGGGGAGCGGCGACGGTCGTTTTCCTTGGCGGATATTTGGCTTTATTTTGGACGAGACAAAGAAGAAGGAAAGGAAAAAACAAATGACCAAGCCCCTCCGGCTCCCTCGGGTGAGTCGCTCCTGGTTTCATAAAATTCTTTTGGCCGCGCCGTTTTTGATCGCGAACGCTCATGCGGCGACCATTCCTGTGGCGGCCACCGACGTCGCGAAGGACTGGGACAGCCTTTATTGGTTCCTTTTTTATCTCAGCCTGTTTTTCTTCGTCGGCATCGTCTTAGCGATGATCATTTTCGCGGTCAAATATCGCAAAAGCGCGAATCCGAAGTCTTCGTTCATTCATGGTCACGCAGGCCTTGAGATTTTTTGGACGGTGGTTCCGACAATCCTCGTGCTCTTCATCTTCTGGTGGGGGTGGAACGTTTATAAGGAGATGATCGAGCCGCCGCGCGATGCGATGGAAGTCCACGTCATCGGAAAGCAATGGATGTGGCAGTTCGTCTACGACAACGGAAACAACTCGATCGGCGATCTTTACGTTCCGTTGAACAAACCCGTCAAGCTGGTCATGTCGTCCGAAGACGTCATTCACTCGATGTTCATTCCGAACTTCCGCGTGAAGTCGGACGTCGTTCCGGGCATGTATACCTATGTTTGGTTCGAAGCAAAAATTCCCGGCATTCATCAGATTTTCTGTACCGAGTATTGCGGAACCTCGCACTCGGGTATGTTGGGACGCGTGATCGTCCTGAAACCCGATCAATGGAAAGACTGGATGCTGGGCAAGAAGATCGACGTCGATTCGCTTCCGGCCGATCCGACTTATCCCGGGTACCGCGCCAATCGGTTGGGCGAGGGGCTTCCCTCGGCTCAAGCGAGTTCGAACAACGGCGGACAGCTTTCTTTGGCTGAAAAAGGCAAGGCGCTCATCAGTGCCAAGGGATGCGTCGCTTGTCATACGACCGACGGTTCGAAATTGGTCGGCCCGAGCTACAAAGGAATTTACGGATCAAACGTGAAACTAGCCGACGGATCGACCGTCAAGGTGGATGACAACTACATCCGCGAGTCGATCGAGAATCCGACGGCGAAGATCGTAGAGGGATTCCCTCCGTCCATGCCTCCTTATAAGGGGCTGGTGTCGGAAGAGGAAATCACGTCGATCATCCAATACATCAAGAGTTTAAAATAAGGAGAGAATCCATGTCACATGCCAATGCTGAAGTCGTTCATGGAGATAATTACATCAATCACAGCAAGGGGATCAAATCCTGGTTGCTGACCCTCGATCACAAACGGATCGGGATCATGTATTTGTTTACGACCCTGACGATGTTTCTGATCGGAGGGATTTTCGCGCTGGGAATCCGCCTTGAGCTTTTCTCTCCGGGAATGCAGTTCCTGAAGCCGGATCAATACAACCGGTTCTTCACCTATCACGGCGCGATCATGGTCTTCATGGTGATCATTCCGTTGATTCCGGCGGCGATCGGAAACTTCGTGCTTCCGATGATGATCGGGGCGAAGGACGTGGCATTCCCGAGGTGGAATCTGTTTTCGTATTACGTTTACATCACGGGGATCGTGGTCGCAGTTTCGACTTTGTTCCTGAAAGGCGTGGATACCGGATGGACGTTTTATACTCCATATTCGATCCGAAGTTCGAGTAGCGCCACCCTGGTGCTGCTCGGCGCTTTTATCATGGGGTTTTCGTCGATCCTGACCGGGTTGAACTTTATCGTCACCATCCACAAGCTTCGGGCGCCAGGGCTGACCTGGGACCGCCTGCCGCTCTTCCTTTGGGCGATCTACGCGACTTCGGTCATTCAGATTTTGGCGACGCCCGTTCTGGCAATCACGCTCTTGTTGGCGTTGCTGGAGCGCGTGCTCGGAATCGGGATCTTCGACCCGAAACTCGGCGGCGACCCGGTATTGTTTCAGCACTTCTTCTGGTTCTACTCGCACCCGGCGGTTTACATCATGATTCTTCCGGCGATGGGCGTGATTTCGGAAGTGCTTCCGGTCTTTTCGAGAAAACCGATCTTCGGATACAAGATGATCGCGGCCGCAACCTTCGGGATCGCGCTCGTGTCATTCCTGGTCTGGGGACACCACCTGTTCGTTTCGGGGCAGTCGGCGTTCGCGAACTTCGTCTTCTCGTTGCTGACCATGTTCGTGGCCATTCCAACCGGCGTGAAAGTATTCGGATGGCTTGGAACCTTGTATAAGGGATCGCTTCGATTCAATACTCCGCTTTTGTATGCATTCGGATTTTTATTCGTGTTCACGATCGGCGGTTTGACCGGAGTCATGCTGGCCACTATTTCGGTTGACGTGCATCTGACGGATACTTACTTCGTCATCGCGCACTTCCACTACGTGATGGTGGGCGGATCGATTCTGGCCTTCCTGGCGGGCTTGCATTACTGGTTCCCGAAATTCAGCGGAAAAATGTATTCGGAGGGGCCGGCGAAGGTCGGTGCTTGGTTCGTGATGATCGGATTCAACGTCACGTTCTTCCCGCAATTCATTTTGGGTGTCTTGGGAATGCCTCGTCGTTACGCCGATTACCTGCCTCAATTCACAACCCTCAACCGCATTTCGACGTTCGGTTCGTGGTTGCTGGCGATCGGTTTCGTCACGACCGCGATCAACCTGATCTACGCGCTGAAAAAAGGCGCGAAAGCAGGCGACAATCCTTGGGGCGCATTGACTTTGGAATGGCAGACGGCTTCGCCGCCTCCGATGGAAAACTTCAACTATGATCCGGTGGTCAAGGAAGATCCTTACGATTACCGGGGCGCCAAAGCATTGATGGGCTCGAACGTTTAAGGAAAGGACACATCTTTATGGCACACGTACCAGCAGCAGAACATCATCATGCGCACCACTTTTCGAGTGGGGTGGAGGAGTTCGATGCCTGCAAACAAGGGGTCTGGATTTTCCTCGTCACCGAGGTGCTTTTCTTCAGCGGGTTGTTTCTCGCTTATGCCGTCCTTCGGGTGTTCCACCCCGAGATGATGCACAAGGCGCACAAGCTGCTTGATTGGCGACTGGGAGGATTGAACACCCTGATCCTGATCTTCAGTTCGTTGACCATGGCTCTTTCGGTGAGCGCGGCTCAACGGGGCGACAATAAAAAAGTCATTCGATACCTGTGGGTCACCTTCGTTTGCGCTTTCGGGTTCTTGATCGTCAAGTTCTTCGAATATCGGCATAAGTTCTTGGAGGGCATGCTTCCGGGCGCGCACTACACGTATCCGCATCTGACCGAAAAAACCGCCGGTTTGTTCTTCACCTGCTATTTCGTGATGACCGGGATTCACGGGATTCACGTCATCGTCGGAATGGGCTTGATCTACTGGCTCATTCGGCGGGCGAAGCACGGCGAGTTCGGACCGAATTATTTCACGCCGGTCGAAGCGACCGGGCTTTATTGGCACTTCGTCGATTTGGTTTGGATTTATCTGTTTCCACTTCTTTATTTGGTGAGCTAATGCGCTTTTAGGCGCGATGGAGAGAAAAAATATGTCGAATCACAATCAACCACATGGGCAAGGCCAAGACGACGCTGGACACCATCATATTTTATCGACTTCGTTGGCACTGAAGGTCTGGGGATGCCTGGTCGTGCTCACGATCGCAACCGTCGCGGTCGCTCAAATCGACTTGGGCTTCTGGAACTTTACGGTGGCCATGTTGATCGCCTCGATGAAGGCAACGCTGGTCTGCGTGTTCTTCATGGGCTTGAAATGGGACCACAAAGAAAACGCGATCATCTTTTCGACCTCGTTCATCTTTATGGCGATTTTCATGATCTTGACCTTCGGCGATCTTCTGACTCGCGGAAACGTCTACGTTCACGGCTCGATCATCCCGGAAGGAATGGTTCACGCCAAATCCAAGTTCAAGAAGCCATGGGTGGCAAGCCCCGAGCTGATCGCGCGCGGAAACGAATTGTTTCACACGCAATGCGTGATGTGCCACGGCCCTCAAGGACATGGCGATGGCCCTGCGGCTGCGGGATTGAACCCGAAACCTCGGAACTTCACCGCGCCGGAAAGCCAATGGAAAAACGGTCGTAAGCCGAGCCAGATGTTCGAAACGGTCACGAAGGGCTTGGGTGGAATGCCGTCGTTTGCGAGCACTCCGGCCGAAGACCGTTGGGCGCTCGTTCATTACGTGCATAGCCTGGGTTCGCCCGATCCGAAAGACACGCCGGAAGACCTGAAGAAAATCGGCATCGATCCGACGAAGGATGATGGCGGCGGCGGTGGCGAAAAAGTCATTCCAATCGGGTTAGCGATCGACGAGCTCGCTCGCTAATTACTCGACGTAAGCGTCGCGCGCGAGCTGAAGCGAATCGCCGAACTCGAACAGCCAGGGTTTCCCCGTCGGGATCTCAAGGCTGAGGATCGCGTCGTCTGAAATCTTTTTGATGTGCTTGACGAGCCCGCGAAGCGAATTGCCGTGGGCGACGACGAGCACGTTTTCTCCTGCGTTTAATTGCGGAGCGATCGATTCGTTCCAAATCGGAATGACCCGTTCGATCGTGAGCTTGAGTGATTCGGCGAGCGGCAGAGCCACGGCTCCGAATTCTGCGCCGAGGTCGGCGTATCGAACGTCGTTCTTCGGATTCATCTCCGAGTCGGGCGAGAGCGCCGGTGGAAGGGTATCATACGAGCGCCGCCAGATCTTGACCTGTTCGTCGCCGTACTTCTTAGCCGTATCGGTCTTGTTGAGCCCCTGAAGCGCGCCGTAGTGCCGCTCATTCAGTCGCCAGCTTCGTTGAACGGGGTACCAAAGGCGATCCATTTGTTCGAGGGCCAGAAAGTGGGTTTTGATCGCGCGCTTCAGAAACGAGGTGTAGGTCGCTTGGAACTCGAAGCGGTTGGATTTCATCAACTTTGCGAGCTTTTGTCCCGCTTCTTTCGCTTCTTCAATCCCTTTTGCCGAGAGATCCACGTCCACCCATCCGGTGAATCGGTTTTCGAGATTCCACTGGCTTTCGCCGTGGCGGAGCAGAACGAGTTTTCCTGATTTCATGCCTTTGAGTTAATCCTAAACTTGACCTGGTTGGCAAGTCTGGCGTATAACCAGATGAGAATGATTCTCAATAAAGTGCATCGCAAATTAGGCGAACATCTGCCCGGCGATCAGGTCGAAATCGTAGGATTTTGCCTGGAAGACGACCAACCCGACGACGTGCACCAGTTTTTGCACCGTCTGTCCGAGGTCGGTTTTCTGGTCGGCGAGCCGCTCGAAATTTTGGGGCATGCGCCTTATTCGAAGGATCCGATCAGCGTCAAAGTGAAGGAAGCCACATACGCACTTCGGCGCGAAGACGCAAATCTGATTTATGTCAAACGACGATAGGAAATGTGGCCGTGAACCGAAAAAAAAGTATCGCACTGGTTGGAACCCCGAACGCGGGGAAGACCGCGCTCTTTAACGTCCTGACTCATTCGCATCAACGGGTCGCCAACTATTCGGGGGTGACCGTCGATTCGGCCGAAGCCGATTTGATTTTGCCCGACGGCGAGCTGTGTTCGCTCGTCGATCTGCCCGGTTCTTACAGCTTGCGCCCGTACACTGAAGATGAAGGGGTGCTGACCCAGGCACTTCAGAAAAACGTCTTTGACGGAATGATCGTCGTGATCGATGCGACTCAACCTGAACGTGCGATGCGGTTTTTGGTCGAGGTTTTGGATGCGACTGATCGGCCTGCGGTAGTCGCACTCAACATGTCGGACCTCGCTTTCGCGCGGGGGTTCGAATATGATCTTCCGAAATTTTGCGAATTGATGGGAGTTCCCATCATCCCGACCGTCGCCGTTAAGCGCGGCAAATCGAAGGCGCTTTTAGAGGCGCTCGAAAACGCGATGAAGACCCAGAAGCGCGAGCGCTCGCGATTTTTGCCTGCCCGCAAAGAGAAATCCGGCGACGGCAGCCCGCTGAGCCGCAAAGAAGTCTCGGAACAGATTCTTTCGTTTTACAAAACCTCGGACGCGCTGTTGAAGCAGGTCCTCATTCGAAAAGGCAGACCCGATACCCGCAGCGAGAAGATCGATCGCGTGGTGCTGCACCCGATTTGGGGCATGTTGATTTTGATTGCCGTATTGGCGATTACTTTTCAACTGATGTTCAATCTCGCGTCTTACCCGATGGACTGGATCGACGCCGGTTTCGGGTGGTTGGGCAGCCAGGTCGGCGCGCTGGCGCTTCCGCCGATGTTGAAGAGCTTTCTCGTCGACGGTGTGATCGCCGGAGTGGGGGGCACGCTCGTGTTCCTGCCGCAGATTTTAATTCTTTTCGCGCTGATTCTGTTTTTGGAAGATTTCGGTTTCATGGCACGTGCGGTGTTCTTGCTCGATTACTGGATGGGAAAGGTGGGGCTCCACGGGCGCTCGTTTTTGCCGATCATTTCCAGCTATGCCTGCGCCGTCCCTGGGATCATGGCGACCCGGACGATCGAAAGCAAACGCGACCGGATCGTCACGACGATGATCATTCCGATCACGACGTGTTCGGCGCGGGTGCCCGTCTATACTTTGCTCATCTCGGCCTTCATTCCGAACATCGCGTTGGGGGCCTTGGGGATCCACCTTCAGGGCCTGGTAATGCTGGCGCTCTACGCCTTGGGGATCATCTTCGCGCTCGTGATGGGCGCGATCTTCAAGCTGTTCTTTTTTAAGGGCCGCCGTCCGCCGCTGCTGATCGAGCTTCCGTCCTACAAAATGCCGTCGATGCAGAGCTTGTTCAAGGGCCTCGTGTATCGTGCGAAGTTGTTCTTGAAGCGGGTGGGGACGATCATCCTCGCGCTCACGATCGTGATCTGGTTTTTGGTGAGTTTTCCGAAGGCGCCCGCAGGGACGCCGAACCCGATTGAATCGAGTTATGCCGCGAAGGTCGGGCACATTTTCGAGCCTGTATTAAGACCGTTAGGCTTTGACTGGAAGATCGGGATGGCGCTCGTGCCGACCTTCGCCGCTCGTGAGGTCATGGTTGCGACCCTTTCGACGGTGTATGCCGTGGGCGATACCTCAGACGGCTCGGGCGTATCGAACACCGACAAGCTGAGCGCGCTGATCAAGGGAGAATGGTCGCTCGCCACGGGCTTGAGTCTGATGGCCTGGTTTATCTTCGCACCGATGTGCATTTCGACGCTCGCGACGGTGAAACGCGAGCTCAAAAGCACGAAATGGATGCTCGTGATGATGATTTATCTGTTCCTCCTCGCTTATGGGGCGGCCTATTTGACTCATACGATTGCAGCCAGGGTGTTTTGAGCGCTTCAGGGCGACGGAGACTTGACCCGAGCTTGAATTTCTGGCAGAATTTGACGCATGGCACATGAGATTAAGACCGTGAACACCCTGCGTGAACGTCGCTTTCAGGCGGCCCCCCGTCCGGACCTTTGGAAGGACGCCACCGATAAAGACTGGAACAGCTGGATCTGGCAACAACAAAAACGGATCAAGACGATGGATCAGCTCGAAAAGCTGATCAAAGTCACCGATGACGAGCGCCGCGCGTTCGCCGGTTCGCACGAAATGTTCAACATGGCGATCACGCCGTACTATGCGTCGTTGATCGACTCGGACGATCCGAACTGTCCGATCCGTCTGCAATCGGTCCCGCAACCGGGCGAGCTGCACATTGCTCCCGAAGATCTCGAAGATCCGCTGGCCGAAGAGCGCGACATGCCGGTTCCGGGGGTCACGCACCGTTATCCCGATCGCGTGCTGTTTTACACCACCCACAACTGCGCGATGTATTGCCGTCACTGTACCCGTAAACGGAAGGTGGCCGACCCCGATTCGGCGGCTTCGGCGAAGATGCTCGAAGAAGGGCTCGCTTACATCGAGCGCACGAAATCGATCCGCGACGTCGTGATCTCGGGCGGCGACGCGCTGTCGAACTCGGATGATCGCATTGAATATATTTTATCCCGCCTGCGCGCGATGGAGCACATCGAAGTGTTCCGGATCGGAACGCGAAACCTGGTCACGCTGCCTCAGCGGATCACCGACGATTTCTGCAAGATGATCCGCAAGTATCATCCGGTGTTCATTCACACGCATTTCAACCATCCGAAAGAGTGCACTCAAGAAGCCTTCGACGCCTGCGTTCGCTTGGCCGACGCCGGTGCGATGATCAATAATCAGATGGTGCTCTTGAAGGGCGTGAACGACGATCCGAAAACCGTGATGGAGCTGAACCATAAGCTGCTCATGATGCGCGTTCGTCCGTACTACATTTTCCAGGCCGATCTTTCGCAAGGAATCAGCCATTTCCGGACCCCGGTCGAAAAAGGCCTTGAAATCATCAAGGCGCTTCGCGGATGGACTTCGGGCATGGCCGTTCCGCACTACGTGATCGATGCTCCGGGCGGCGGCGGTAAGATTCCGCTGCTTCCAGAATACCTTCAGAAGCACGAAGGAAAGAAGTGGTATCTGAAGAACTACAAGGGCGACGATTACGTTTACTCCGAGCCTGAAGACTAGACGATGAAAACCTGGGGGGTTTTACTTTTATTGGTATTCACCGGTTGTGCCACGTCGTTGCCGGAAGAGCATCATTCGAAGTATCGCTTTCCGTCCGAACGGGTTTACGTCAACCTTCCGACCGGCCAAGACGCGAATCGACCCTACGAAGTCTTGGGTTGGGTGAAATCCCGCGCGGAATTTCCGACCTTCGAACAGGCCACGCAGAATAATCCGGCGCTTTGCCGGAACTACTACAACAAGGCGGCGCGCGAGCTGTTGAGGCAAGCCGACGGGGTCGGGGCGGATGCGGTCATTCAAGTGCGTTCCGTCGTCATGCTCCTGAACGGAAAATTCGAAACCTATTCGACCCCGGAATGCGCCGACGACGGGCAGTCGGGCGAGATCCTGCTTCGGGGGATCGCCATTCATTACAAGGCCGCAACGGCTATTCCATCGAGTACCGCGCCGTCGACCCCGCCGATGACGGCTCCGTAAAACCTTCTAATCCCCGATCATCATTCAAGAATTTTTTGAGGTTAAGTTTCTCCAAAGGTTTTCCGATGAGTTTTTGACGAAGGTTTCCATTATGAGCGAATCAGTCCTCAAAAAATTTGGCAAATACTTCCTCCTCGACCGTGTAGGCGAGGGCGGGATGGCCGAAATTTTCAGGGCGCGGCTGGCCTCTCTCGATGCCAGCGGACGATTGCTCGTCATCAAGCGCATTCAGGGTGCTTACAGCAACAATCAGGAGTTCGTGCAGATGTTCCGCTCGGAAGTGCAAGTCACCATGCGCTTCACTCATCCGAATATCGTTCAGCTTTACGAGGCCGGCGAAGAGCAAGGCCAGCAGTTCATCGCGATGGAGTTGGTGGACGGCCGAAATTTAAGACAAGTTCTATCAAAAGTAGCGCACAAACAGCAGCGCATCCCCGTTCCGGCGTCGTGTTTCGTCGTCGAGCAGACGGCGGCAGGCCTTCATTACGCCCATGCGTTTAAAGACCGCATCACGGGCGAGCCGCTCAACCTTGTTCACCGCGACGTGAGTCCGCAGAATATTCTGATTTCTTACGACGGCAACATTAAGGTGATCGACTTCGGGATCGCCAAGGCCGCGACGAACGGCGAGGCCACCCGCGCCGGCGTCATCAAAGGCAAACTGAGTTATCTCTCGCCCGAGCAAGTCATGGGCGAAGTGCTGGACGGACGCTCCGACATCTTCGCGCTCGGCATCGTGCTGTGGGAGCTGCTGACCGGCCGACGCTTGTTCGTGGCCGAAGGCGACAACGAATTTCAAGTCTTGAAAATGATCGAAAGCTGCAACACGTTCGTGAAGCCGCCGTCGACCTTGAACCCCGAGGTTCCGCCCGAGCTGGATACGCTCGTCATGCGCGCCTTGGCTCGCGATCCTAAAAAACGTTTTCAGACCGCCGAAGAGATGGCTCGCGCCTTGAGAAAACTGCTGGCCACCCAGTATTCCGATTTCGGACCGTCCGATCTGTCGACGTTCGTGAAGAGGCTTTTTCAAGAGCTGATCGTCGAAGATCGCAAGCAGCTGCAACAGCTCAATACCCGCGCCGAAGAACTGATCGCGCTGGGAACTTCGACCAAAGAAGAAATCACGGTGGCAGGCCAGTCCGGCCAACCGAAAGAGGCGACGCGAGTCACCCAGTTTCTCGGCGATAAATTCGAAAAATCTCAATTGACGTCGGCCGACCGGCTCGAAGTCGCAGGCCAGCCCCGACGCCAGATGAAGGTTCCTTCGGGACGCCCGAATCAGCCGGGAGCCCAGCCGTATGCTCCGGCCGCTTCGGCGGGACGCCCGGTCAGGCAGCATTCGCAAGTCAGCATCTCGATGCCGACCCCGGTCGAAGTGGGCGAGTCGGGCGGCGGAATCTTCGGATTTTTGAAGGCCGTGGTCACGCTTGCGGGCTTAGGCGCCGCGGGATTTTTCGGTTACCAGCATTTCATGGTCAATGCGCCCAAACCCGAGGATCGCACTTTGGCGAGCCAGCAAGAGGTGAAGCCGCTTCCGAGCAACGCGCACATGGTGACGATGCGGATCCGGCTGTTCCCGGACGGCGACCTGTCGAAGACGCGCGCGACGGTGAACTCGCAGCCCGTCGATCTTCTTCGCGGGACGATCGCGGTTCCGGTCGACGAATTGTTGGACGTGTCGGTGAGTCGGGACGGCTTCGAGAGTTACCGAAAGGAATTTACGATCAAGGAAGACGACGTGAGCGGGCAAGAGTACGATCTTGACGTCAAGCTCGTGCCCATGGTGTATGGTCGCCTTTCGCTGAGCACAAGCCCCGCGGTCGCGACCGTGACGATCGTCAACCTCGATCAGGGCGTGAAGAATACGACCCGCAACATCTCGACGCTTCAGACGCCGATCACGCAAGAAAAACTTCCGGCCGGCCATTACCGGGTCGAGATCCGCAACAGCCTGGGGCAGGAGAAAACCCTTCAGATCGAGATCAAAGAGGGACAAGACGTGGTCTTGCCCGACGTTCAGCTGGAAATGAAAAACTAAGGAACGTACTTGTAGCCTACGCCGTACACACTTTGAATGTGCGTGTTCATGGCGGGGATTTTTTTGCGAAGCGAGCGGATGTGCACGTCGATCGTGCGGTCGGTGGTCTGAGTCGCGGTATCGCGCCAGATTTCTTTCATGATCTCTTCGCGCGAGACGACGACGCCGAATCGCGAAGCCAAAAGCCGGAGAATGTCGTATTCGGTCAGCGTGAGCGGAATCACCGACGCGTTATAAGAGGCGATCCTTCTCGTGGTGTCGATTTCCAGAAGCCCGACTTTGACCATCGGGGTGGGAGCGCTCTGGGCGCGGGCCAGCCGCGATTTGATGCGTGCGAGAAGTTCTTTATGGTCGAAGGGTTTCGGAATGTAATCGTCGGCACCCATCGACAGTCCGTAAGTGATTTCGGCCGTCGTATTCTTCGCCGAAAGAAAAATTACGGGAATGTGCTGGGTCTTCGAATCGGCCTTCAGTTGTTTGCAGGTGTCGTAGCCGTTTAGGGTGGGCATCACCACATCGAGCACGATCAGCTCAGGTTGTTCGATTTTCGCGCGCTCGATGCCTTCGAGGCCGTTTTCGGCGATCGACACCTCGAAGTCGCGGCTGAGCATGACTTGCAGAAAACGGCGCGTATCGGCGTTGTCCTCGATGACGAGCACCTTCGGCTTCATGTCCGATCACTCCAAAGCTTTTCCATCAAAGGATTGGGGATCGAATCGTCTTTCGGAAGCTGTTCGCGCAATTTTTCGTTTTCTTCCTTCAAGCGGAGCGCGTCCGACTTCATCTTTTCGCGCAGTTCGAGTTTGCTTTCGAGAATCCGCGCACGTTTGAGCAGGGCGGCTTCGAGCACCTGCTGATGCGCGAGGCGGGATTCGATGTCGCTTTGAGCGATCACGAGCGAAATCTCTTTCGATTGGGCCAGGGTTTTGATTTGAATCAACGTCGATTGCAGCTCGTCGTCCGAGACCTGCAGCGAGGCTTGACTGAGGTCGACCACCACAAAGGAGGGATTCGAATTGAAAAACTGATTCAAGCTTTCGCGAAGGAGAATTAAGTCTTGAGCTAAAATGTCCTCTTGAACCTGGAACGTTTGAACGGGCGGTTGGACGGAGAAGAGGAGTTTCATCTTAACAATGAGTGTGGCACAGGTGCGCGGTGAAAGACAAGCGGTGGAGTGAGCGTCATTGCAATGACGTTTTTTCGCGGCAAACATTGCCGATCGAGTTTTCATCCAAAAGACCGAAAAGAATTCAGGATGGGTATCTTTCAAAAATCCATAATGATGCTGTTCGCGGTAGGAATCGGAATCGAGATTCCGTCCGTCGCATTGGCCCGTCCGTACAATTATCCTCAGGTGCGCTATCAGTCGGCCATGAGCCAGGCGATGGGGGGCGTGACCCTCCCGCTGACCAACGAATTGGGGAACAATCTGTTCAACAATCCGGCGGCGCTGGGCCATCATCACAAATTCAGAGCCGAATACCTGAACCTGAATCTCGAGGCCAACAGCAACGTCCTGAGCAACCTCGGGCTTTCGACGACGAAGATGACGGGCTTGGGAGGCATGGCCGACACCCTGAACCAGCATCAGAACCAAGTTTTCGGCGCGGGCCTTTCGGAATTGACCGCGCTTTCGTGGGGAGGCTTGGCCGTCGGCGCGCTCGGGCAAGAGCGAGTCCGCGCCACCTCGGACGGAACGAATCTTCATTACGAGACGATGAGCCAGATCATTCCGGCGGCGGGATACGGGCTTTCGCTCGCCCGTGGAGTGGTCACTCTGGGCTATAGCCTTCAGTTCGTGAATCAGGCGAGCGGAATCGCCGAAACGACCCCGAGTTCGAGCGCTTCGTTTCTTTCGGGAATCCACGAAGGGTGGGCGCTTTCGCACACGGCTTCGGTCAATTTCATCCTGCCTTACACGTATCTTCCGACACTTTCGCTGGCCGCAAGAAACATCGGCGGCTTGCACTTCATTTCGGGCAACCTGTTCGGTCGCGCGCACAATCCGATCGGGACGCCGGACGACGAATCCATGAGCATCGACGCCGCCTTCAGTTTCAGGGTGCGGTTCGCGGGCCAGTTCAAGTCGCAATGGTATCTGCAATATCAGGACGTGACCGAGACGGTGCGCATGCCGGTATTGGAAAAACTTCGCATCGGAGTCAATTTCGACCTGAGCCCGCATTTTGCGATCAGAGGCGGCTTCAACGGCGACCAAGGCTCGGCGGGCATCGGTTTTCGCAGCCAAGCGAGCGAGATCAACCTCGCCTGGTATCACGAAACGAATCCGTTCCCGGGCGTCGATTACTGGGATACGCGCTACACCCTTCAGTACAAACTTTTCTTTCAAGACCGCAACTCGCGCGATCGCGAGCACGAATTGGAAAGGTAGGAAAAACGACATGTCAGGAAGCAACCGATCCGAACCTCAATCCATCGCCATCAGCGTTTTGGGGCGCAACCCCAAAGTCGAAGCGGAATGGATTTCGGAAATCAAGGCGTTCCAGCGAAGCGTCGAAAGCGCGCTGGGAACGGACGTCGATTCGTTTCGCACGCAGGTTCATCCGTTGATTCTGGTCGATGCCCGCCTTCAGGGCTGGCAGGACGTGGTCTCGTCGCTCGATCGCGGCGGAAAGACCGTCATCCTCGTGATCGAAGAACGCGAGTTTTTCCCCGATGCCGAGGATTTGCACCGCGTGGACGACGTGCTCGTTTATCCCTTCAGGCTGGCCGAGCTGCTCAGCAAATACCGGGGGCATTATCAACGGTCGCTCCATCACGAGCTGATTCACGAGATGAACCGGGCACAGGAAGATCTGCAATCGGCGAACGAGACGCTGGAGCGCATCGTTCAGGCGAAGACGCCGAAGCGCTACAGCGGCATCAAGGGGGTCAACATCATGAGCCGGCACCTTTCGGGGCTGAAGCCGGGCGGCGATTACTTCGACGTATTCGAATCCGAACAGAAGGATTTCGTGAACGTCCTGTTATGCGACAGTTCGAGCTACGGCCTGTCAAGCGCACTATTGGGGATGATGCTGTCGAGCGCGGCCAAGATCGCGAGCGACGCGAAAATGAACACCGTGGATTGGATTCAGGCGATTTATCAGGAACTGAAAGTCACCCTCGGCGAAAAAGAGCATTTAAGCATTTTCTTCGGACGGATCAATCGTCGCGATTTCTCGCTCCATTATCAGCTTTTCGGAACGATCGAGGCCTTCGTGGTCGAAAAAGGCGGCGAATGCCACCCGCTCGAAAAACACGGGCGCTGGATCAGCGGCTTGACGCCGCCCGATCCGGGCTTTGAAAAGGTGATTCATTTGAACCCGAAGGACCGGATCGTACTGCTTTCGGACGGTTTCGTGAACGGCGTGGGCGGCGAGTTCTATTTACAGAAAATCTTCCATCAAAAGCTGGAGCAAGAGCCGTTTCACCTGGTGAACGAACTTTCTTACCGGATCAAATCGAAGCTCGTCCCGGGCGAGACGTTCCCAGGCGAGGACTGCTCGGCCATCGTCATGGACGTCGATAACCGCGTTTTGCGGTTGGCTCCGACGGGCTGAGCGTTTCAGGCGTCGCCCGTTTTACGTGTTCAATCAGCGCTCGATAATCGTAGGCGCTGGAGCGCGGAATGCGGTTCAGCGTGCCCGGTTCCAACGAAAAAAGCCCGAACTGGGCGCTGTAACCTTCGGCCCACTCGAAGTTGTCGTTGAGGGTCCAGTACGCATAACCTCGGATCGGGGCGCCGTTTTGAATTTCCTGATCGACGATCGCGAGGTGATCGCGGATAAAGGAGGCTCGGGAGGTGTCGGCGCGGTCGGCAATGCCGTTTTCGGTGATCCAGATCGGCATTCCCGGAAAGAGCGCTTGAACGCGATCGAGAATCCGGCGCATTCCGTCGGGGTAAATTTCCCAGCCCAGGTCTTGCACGGGTGCACCCGGGGTGGTTCGACGTTCGATCATTTCTTTGCCGAAGGGCCGGACTTGAACGCGGTCGCGCGAGTAATAGTTCAGCCCGAAAAAATCCTGCGTTCCGATCGTTTGCTTCGGAATGGCCCAGTTGAAAATCTGGTCGAATTTGCGGGCGGCATAACGATCCAGCGGGTTCAAGCGATGAAAAGCGTCGAAGTTGCGAAGGTGATGGGCCAGGCCCACTTCGGGGCGGAAGCCGGGCGAGTCGAGCAGGCGATGAATCGCGTGATAGGCGAGCGCATGGGCTTGCACCATGTGGGTCATGGGGACGCCGATCGAGCGCAGGTCGTTCTTAGCCGGCGGGAAAACGTCGCTTAAGTATCCCGCCGCGATGATGGTCATGGGTTCGTTCAGGGTGACCCACATTCGGACCCTCGGCCCGATTCGCGAGACGACCTCTACGGTAAATCGCTCGAAGGCTTTCGGAAGCCCGTCCCAGTCCCATCCTCCTTTTTCGGCCACCCATTGCGGAAAAGTGAAGTGGTAGAGCGTGACCATGGGTTCGATACCCGCCGTTTTCAGCTTTTCGATTTCGGCGACGTAGCGGTCGATCATGGCCTCGTCGAACCGGCCTTCTTGCGGTTCGATTTTGGCCCATTCGACCGAAAAACGGTAGAAATCGACGCCAAGCCATTTCAGGTTCGCGATGTCTTCGTCGAGGTGGTTCCACGAATCGGTGGCGATTTGCGAGGTATCGCCGTTTTTGATTTTGCCGGGGGTGCTTTCCCACCGCCACCAGTCGCTGTTTTCGTTGTGGCCTTCGATCTGATGGGCGGAGGTCGCGACGCCGAATTGAAAATCGCGGAGGATGAACATTCGGAGCGAAACTTAAAAGAACTCGCGGGAAGGGGCAACTGCTTTTTTGTCAGATTTTCGATGATATATTAAATTAATGTAATAAAATAAACAATCCATCCACAGTTCAGGCCACCCTTCAGAGGGTTCAATCGAAGCTCAAGGGAGGTTGACCTAATGAGTCACGTTTTTTGGATTGTGCTTTTCTTCAAAATCATTACGCTAAGAATATTAACTCACAAGGAAGGAACACTATGAAAACACTCTTGATCGCTCTTCTTGCTTTGACATCGTTTGGACTGGCATCGACGAACGCTATGGCGAAAGGCATTGCCGGACGCGCCAGCAACGGCGGCTATGGAATGGCCGGTTGCGGTTTGGGCTCGCTCGTTTTTAAAGAAAATAACGGTCTTCAGATTTTGGCCGCCACCACCAACGGAACCCTGGGTTCGCAAACCTTCGGCATCACCTTCGGAACCTCGAACTGCGACCTGAGCGGAAAACTGGTTTCGAAAGAACAAGTCGAACACTACATCGCAGCCAACCAAAACGCGCTGAAAAACGACATCGCTCGCGGAAACGGCGAAGCTCTGAACGGTTTGGCTGAGCTCATGGGCAAAAAAGATTCGACCGCGTTCAACACGCACCTGAAAGCGAATTACGCTAAGATTTTCGCCAAGACCGACCTTTCGGCGAAACAAATCACCGATAATCTGTTCAGCGTTTTGAACTAGATCCTTCGCACTAAACACTCGACGGACCCATGCCTCTCTTGTTACTAAGAAGGCATGGGTTTTTTATTGCTGCTTTGTCTGGGGTGGGGCTCGCAAGCCTGGGCCGCTCCCACTCATTCAATTCAAACGGATTCGATCCGATCGCTCGGCGAGTCTTCCGAGTGGAAGGCTTTGCTACAATACCAGAAAAACTTTCTGGGAGCGGAATCGAGCGAGGTCGACGGCAGCCGCTTTTTTCTTTCTCCCGAAGGAAGCACCGACCCGGTTGCCGAACTGAAAAGCACCTTGCAAGCCTTCGCGGCCCCGATCGTGAAAGACAAAAAGGGAGAAGACAACGAGCATGCGCTTTGCCGCTTTCCCGCCCGTTACGCGTGGTTGATGCGCCAGCAAAAAAACGGACGCATTCATTTAGATAACGAACATTGGCCGCACCCTCGGTGCGCGAGCTTTCACGTCTACCGCGACCGCATTCAAAAGCGGCAAGTCAGCGTCGTGTTCTCGTCTTATTATTCGGGAAGCGCCTCGTCCGTCTTCGGGCATAGCTTCTTGAAGTTCTCGGGCACGAACGACAACGAGCTGTTCGATACCGGGATCAACTTCGCGGCCAATCCCACGACTCACAATCCGGTTCTTTACGCTCTGTATGGCCTGATCGGGGTGTTTCCCGCCACGTTCTCGGCGCAGCCGTTCTATTATAAAGTCCGCGAGTACAACGACTTTGAGTCGCGCGACCTTTGGACTTACGACCTGAATCTTTCCTCCGCGCAGAAGACGATGCTGATCGCGCATCTGTGGGAGCTCGGAAACACCTATTATCATTATTTCTATTTCAACGAGAATTGCTCGTATCAGATTTTGCGGGCGATCGAGGGGGCGATCCCGTCGATCCGGTTTTTTAAAAGCAGACCGATTTACCTGATTCCTTCCGAGTCGATCAAGTTGTTGAACGGGATTCCTGGGCTCGTGACCGGAGTCAGCTACCGCCCATCGCTGCGAACCGTGGCCTACCACGGATATGCCGGATTAAACGCCTCTCAAAAGCAAGAGCTCTTGGCCGATCTTCATGATCGCAACCGCATTTCAGACGACGCCCACGTCGTCGACGTGCTGATGGACGCCATCGACCTAAACCAGGCATCGAAGATCGCGGCGAACGATCCGCAGGCGATCGATTGGAAAGAGCGGGTGCTTCGCAAGCGCGCGACGCTCGACCGCGCCGATCTGCCTGAGCGTCCGCCGGTCCCGATCGAAGAAAACCCGATGCTAGGCCATGGCTCGCGAAGAATCACGTTGGGGTATACGATGCGAGGTTTTTCGGCAGGCGATGCGGTCGGAGGTGCGTCGGGGGGACGGCCCGCGCTTGATTTCAAGGTGCGTGCTTCTCACCACGACCTGCTCGACCCGTCGATCGGGTATCCGCGCTACCTGCACATCGACTTCGGTCGGGTGGGGTTTCGTTACCTTCCGCAGCCGAAACGCTTCTTGCTCGACGATCTAACGATTGTCGATCTGACCGCGCTTTCGGTCGAGCATCCTTTATATTCGAAATGGTCTTACAACGTTCGGCTCGGTTACGGACGGAAGTGGTTTCTCGACTGCGACGATCCGGCGGAATGCGGGACGGTCTCGGTCAAAGCGGGGGTGGGGAAGACCTATCCTCTGGGGGGCCGGAACGTGGTGTTCGGGTTACTCGATTTCGAGCCAAGCTACGGTTCGGGCTATCGCGATTCGCGCTTTAAGGTCGGAGTAAACCCGACGGTGCAGTTTTTGTTCGAGTGGGAGCCCGCGTTCAAATCTCTGTTCAAAGCGGGGACGACGTACACCGCATGGACGGAACACGCTTGGATGCACGAGGCCTCGCTCGACAATCGGTACGTGTTCTCGAATCGCTTCGGCATTGATCTTGAGCTTTCTTACGCGAAACAAGATGCCGAGTCGTTGAGAACGCTGGCATTGAGAGGGCTTTATTATTTTTAAGCGCGCGCGGAACGGGATCATGGCTTTATCGGTGTGGACGTGGTTGTTCGCACTGTCGATCTTGCTGTCGATCTCGCTTTCAGGATGCAGCTCGATGCTGTATGCGCCGACGAACGACCTGTACGCAAGCCCGAAGGCGATGGGGCTTGTGTTCGACGAGGTGAAGCTGACTTCGGACTCGCATTCCCTGTACGGCTGGCGCTTTCGCGAGACGCGGTTCAAAAAACCGAAGGGATGGATTTTGTTCTTCCACGGCAACGGTCAGAACCGAAGCTCGCATTTTCTGTCGCTCGTTTGGATGCTCGATCGTGGGTACGATTATTTCATTTTCGATTACCAAGGTTACGGCGAATCGGACGGAAAGCCTTCGCCAGAAGGCACGGTGGACGACGGGATTGCGGCCTTGAACTGGTTTTTTGAGACCGCGAAAGAGCCGCGCTATCAGGGCGTTCCGATGATCGTGTTTGCCCAAAGTTTAGGCGGCGCGGTGGCTCTGCGTTCGCTCGAAGAGTATACCGCGAAGACCTCGCGGCCGATTCCTGCTTTACGCTGGGTCGTTTTGGATTCGTCTTTCCTTTCGTATCAACGGGCGACGGCGAGCGTGCTTTCGAAGCATTGGATCACGTTTTTGTTTCAGCCCCTGAGCGCGCTCCTCGTCTCGGATGCCGAGGCGCCGAAGCACGATCTTGACCGTTTGCCGAAGACGAATTATCTGGTCATGCACGGAAATGAAGATCAGATCATTGATTTCAGCCTGGGAAAAGAGCTGTTTGCGGCCTTGCCGAAGCCGAAGGCCTGGATCGAAATCGACGGCGGCCATCACACCGACGGCCTGTCGGCCCATGGCGGGCGTTACCGCGAGGAGTTTTTGAAAATTATTGAATCTCGCCCCGAAACGCCAACTGCGCAGGCCCGATAAGCCGGATATTCAGATACCTTCCGCCCGATTTTTCAAACCGCACCTGAAGCGATCCGCCGCGGGTTTCCACGTCGACTGCGTGCTCGCCGTCGGCAGAGTTCGCCGGACTCCCGAGTACGATCGCCGCGGCAATCACCCCGGTGCCGCAAGAAAGGGTTTCGTCCTCGACGCCGCGCTCGTAGGTGCGCACGAAAATTTTCGAGCCGGGGCGATCCGATCCACCGATCGCTTCAACGAAATTGACGTTGATCCCGCCCGGCAGAAACATCGCCGAGTTGCGAAGCGTGCGGCCCTCAGTCACCACGTCGTGGGTCATCAGGCCTGAAGTGGAGCGAACTAGATGCGGCGACCCCGTGTCGAGCACGAACCCGACCGGTGTTTCATGGATGCCGGCCACGTTTTGCATTTTTAAATGAACGACCCCGTCGAGCAATTCGGCTTCGTGTTCGCCATCGCTTGCTGAAAATCGGTAGCGTTCTTTGCGGATCCCCAGGTCGTGGGCAAACTGCACGAGCGCGCGGCCGCCGTTTCCGCACATGCTGCATTCGCCGCCGTCGGAATTGTAATTCTTCATCGCAAAATCGAGGCCCGCCGAGCTGTCGTTTGAGCCTGGAGCGCGATTCAAAAGGATGAGCCCGTCGCCGCCGACGCCGAAGCGGCGGTCGCAGATGCGAGCGATCTGCGCGCGGGTCAGGCCATCATGCGAGCCGTCGCGATTATCGATCAAGACGAAGTCGTTGCCCGTCCCCTGGTACTTCGAAAACTTCATGGCTCGCCTTTTGCCCCGTCTTTCAGGCGAAGCACCGATGCGCTCAAAGAAATCTGATACTGCGACGGAAGCCGCAGGGGCGTGATCGTCTGACGGAACCGCGTCAGGGCCGAGCCGCCCTTCAGACGCGCTTTTTGCTTCAGGGCCTCGGTCATGCGTTCGAGTACTTCTTGAAACAGATCGGACTTTTCGACTTCGATCATTTCAGCTTTGATGAACTGATGGGTTTGAATCGAATCGATCTCGACGTATTGCGAGAGCGCGGGCGAGGCCGGATCCAAAACCGGAATCGGCGTTGCGGATGGGGCGCTGGTTTCACTCATCTCGAAATGAAACGCTTGGGCGGGAGCATCTTCGACCGCCTCGTCTTCGTCGCGATCGGCGGGCTTGAACGAAAATTGAAGGCCCGAGTCGCGGAGTTCTTGGATCAGCCGCACACCCGCGTATTCGCTGATGCGCGGAAAGAAAACCTTTCCGGCCTGAAGTTGCAGGTCGAGGTCGTTCGACGAAAGCCCGATCGGATTCTCGGTCACGAAGAGCAGCAGCTTGTCGCGCTCGAAGGGGCCGAAGCGACCTTGAATGCGCAGGTGAAACGGATAGGCGATCGACAGATCGTGCAGCGGCTCGCGCGTATTCTCGGAATACTGGCGAATTTCTTCCAGTGCGTCGCCCGGGTTCGGGCCGGATGCGGAAGCGAACGGATCCGGTAGGGGCGTTTCCCCGAATGGGACTTCCGCTGGCGTCGCTTCTCCGGCCGAAAAAGGGTCATCGGGAAGAGCAGGCTCGGGCTCAGGGGTTGCTTCCGGTGGCGTATCCGGTATGGGTTCCGGCGTCGGTTCTGGCAAAGGATCAGCCATGCCCAGCTCTTCGATCGACTCAAACGTATCGACGTGCTCGGCCTCCGAACCTTCCGCCGCCTCGGAATGTTCCGAGGGAGGCGCTTCAGTCGGAGGAAGCTCGAAAATGCCGGTGAGGTCCTTTTTAGGAGGAGATCCTTTTTCCTCGCTCATCTGAATTCAGAATAGCATTAAAGGTTGGCACCGTGGCATTTTTTGAATTTTTTGCCGCTTCCGCAAGGACATTCGTCGTTTCGGCCGACCTTCGAGAGGTCCACTCCGACCGGCATCGGACGAAGCGGCTCGCGGTTGGCGGCCTGAGCATCCCCGTGCTGGCCGCGCAGGGCCTCGCCGCCCGTCGGAAGACGGGACATGCGTCGGGTAGGAATCGGAGGCGTTCCCAGCGTGTTCACGGTGTTTTGAACCGGAGCTTCGCGGATTTCTTCGCCGTCGATCTCGGACTCGAAGCCGCCCGGGCTCGCGCTGATCTGGACGGCGAACAGCTTGCGGACGACGTCGCCGTTGATCTGCGCCATCATCATTTCGAAGAAGCGGAATCCCTGCTTCTTGTACTCGACGAGCGGATCTTTCTGGCCGTAGCCCTGAAGGCCGATTCCGTCGCGAAGGTGATCCATCGCGAGCAGGTGATCCTTCCACAGATGATCGATCGTGCTGAGCAGGACCATCTTTTCGACCTGACGGATCAGCTCGGGCGAATACTGCTTTTCTTTCGCCTGGTAAGCCTGTTCCGCGATCTTCATCAGCACCTTGCGAAGACCTTCGCCGCTCAGCGGATTGATGTCGTTTTCGGTGATGTTCGTCGCGACCTGAAAGGTCACCGCGACGGCTTCGTTCAGCTCTTTCAAGTTGAGCGTGCTTTCGCCTTCCACCCGGCGCATCTTGCCGCCCGGGAAGAAATCTTCGGCGATCATCGACACGAGGTCGGCCACCATCGACATCACCATCTCACGCAAATTCGGCTGCGAGAGAACTTCTTTACGCCAGGCATAGACGACCTTGCGCTGTTGGTTCATCACGTCGTCGTATTCGAGCAGGTGTTTCCGGATGTCGTAGTTATGGCCCTCGACTTTTTTCTGAGCGTTCGCGATCGCCTTCGTGATCCATGGATGTTCGATCGGAAGATCGTCTTCCATGAAGCGCTTGATGTTCACGCCGCCGAAGATCCTCATCAGATCGTCGTCGAGAGAGAGGTAGAATTTCGATTGCCCCGGGTCGCCCTGACGTCCGGCCCGTCCGCGCAGCTGGTTGTCGATTCGGCGCGATTCGTGGCGTTCGGTCCCGACGATGTAAAGACCGCCCGAGGCCTTGACCTCTTCGCGCTCTTTCTCGACCTGATCCTTCCAGCGCTTCATCGTTTCTTCGAGCTTCAGGTTGTACGCCGTGATCTCGTCGTCGGTGGCGGTGGGGTCGAGCGTTCCGACTTCGAGTTTGGCCATGAATTCGGCGTTCCCGCCGAGCAGGATGTCGGTTCCCCGACCGGCCATGTTGGTCGAAATCGTCACCGCGCCTTTTTTACCGGCCTGGGCTACGATCTCGGCTTCGCGCTCGTGCTGTTTGGCGTTCAAGACGTTGTGCTTGATGCCTAGGGTTTTCAAATGCTTCGCCAGTTGTTCGGATTTATCGACCGAGACGGTACCGACGAGGACGGGTTGTCCCCGGTCATGGGCGACTTTGATTTCGTTGGCCACGGCCTTGATCTTGGCGCTTTCGGTTTTGTAGATCGTGTCGGGCTCGTCTTTCCGGACGAGCGGGCGGTTGGTCGGGATGATCGTCACGTTCAGGTTATAGATCTGCTGGAACTCGGTCGCCTCGGTGTCGGCGGTACCGGTCATGCCCGAAAGCTTTTTATACATCCGGAAGTAGTTCTGGAAGGTGATCGTCGCGAGGGTTTGGTTTTCGCTTTCGATCTTCACGCCTTCTTTCGCTTCGACCGCTTGGTGCAGGCCGTCCGACCAGCGGCGGCCGGCCATCAGGCGGCCCGTGAATTCGTCGACGATGCAGACTTCGCCGTCTTTCACGACGTAATCGACGTCGCGTTTGAAGATGACGTGCGCGCGCAGGGCCTGGTTCACGTGGTGAAGCAACTCGATGTTCGCCGGATCGTAAAGGTTCTTCACGCCCAGGCGGGATTCCATCTTGTCGACGCCGGACTCAGTGAGCACGGCCGTCTTCGATTTTTCGTCGATGGTATAGTCTTCTTCTTTGACGAGACCGCCGTCCGAGCGGATCTGACGATCGATGATGTAGTACAGCTCGGTCGAGTCTTCGGACGGGCCCGAGATGATGAGCGGAGTCCGGGCCTCGTCGATCAGAATCGAGTCCACCTCGTCGATGATGGCGAAGTGAAGGTCGCGCTGAACGTAATCTTCAAGACGGAACTTCATGTTGTCGCGAAGGTAGTCGAAGCCGAACTCGTTGTTCGTTCCGTAGGTGATGTCGCAGCCGTAATTTTGCTGGCGTTCGCGGTCGTTCAATCCGTGCATGATGATACCGGTCGAAAGGCCCAGATAGCCGTAGATCAGGCCCATCCACTCCGAGTCGCGTTTGGCGAGGTAATCGTTGACGGTCACGACGTGGACGCCCTTGCCTTCGAGCGCGTTCACATAAGCGGCGAGGGTGGCGACCAAGGTCTTTCCTTCACCGGTTTTCATCTCGGCGATGCGGCCGCGATGCAGGGTCGCCCCGCCGATCAGCTGTACGTCGTAGTGACGTTGACCGATCACGCGCCAAGCGGCTTCGCGCACGGTTGCGAACGCCTCGGGAAGCAGGTTGTTCAGCGGCTCGCCTTTGGCCAGGCGCTCGCGGAATTTCGCGGTCTGGGCTTTGAGGTCATCGTTCGACAGCGGCTTGATCTTCTTTTCGAACTCGTTGGTCCGGTTGACGATGGGGTAAATGCTTTTCAGTTCGCGATCGTTTTGCGTTCCGAAAATTTTACGGCCAAAGTTGGTCACGGTTTGAATCATTTCGTTTTCTCCTAATTTTCCAAA
>Ga0164242_10001825_pt1 | contig 24986 bp, 21 predicted proteins | sample OricomgcompostMG_FD_108783 | JGI IMG/M metagenome (GOLD analysis project Ga0164242, IMG submission 108783) | Miracle-Growth compost microbial communities from Emeryville, California, USA - Original compost - Miracle growth compost (MG) ...
AGCGTGGTCGCAGCCCGCGCCCGCCAGTCGTGGGTATCGGCATCGGCCAGCGTGAAGACCATGACGTCGAGCGCAAGCCCCGGGTCAGAGGCAACATGCAGCGCAAGGACGTCGCGACGCTGCATGGCGAGCTCATCGACCAGGCGCTTGGACAAGGTGGTCCGACGCTTGTCCGAGCCGTCGTCTGCCGGAATGACTTCGATTCCGCTTTCGCCTTCGGCAGGTTCAGCCTGTCGCTCGCCGTAGAACACGGGCTGGAGTACCGGAGTGCCATCACGCGAGAGGACCAGGACCATGCCCGCTTCGGCCTTCAGCTCGGGCGCAATGACTGGCGGGCGGGCGCGGATTTCCTGGCATTCGCGTTCGATGGCCTCGATAGCCGCTTCGGCTGCCACCACGGCCTCCTCGGCACTGTCCTCATCTTCGAGGATCGCCGCATGCTCGTCGTAGGAGGCATCGAGCTCGTCGAGCCTCGCCAGTTCCACCTCGGTGAGCGGCGCCGGTTCGGCAAGAAGCCGGATCAGCCCTTCGACCAGATCGTGGCTGGCATAGGGATCGAGCGTGGGCTTGACCCAGGCGAGACCCTGTTCGGCTGCCAGCGCCTTCGCCTGTTCTTCCATTGTCGCTGTCGCGAGGCTTTCGAGCAGCGCGACATCGACCCAGGATTCGCTGTCGTCGTCATCGAACAGTTCGCGCTCGATCCGGCCCCCGGCGGCGATGTAGGCGTCGCGGCCAACGAGCCGTGCGCGGGGATCGCTGCCGCGGACAGTGCCGGAAAGGACCATGCGCCGGACGCTGTCGGGATTGGGCGCATAGTAGCCGGAGGACACCTGCTCGAAGACGCGCGTCTGGATCTCCTGATCCGAGGTCGCACCAAAGGCTTTGGCGATGTCGAGCGTGATCTGGCCGGAGGCCAGTGCCTCGAACACAACGGGCGCGAGCGTTGCGAGACGCAGACGCCCCTCGACGAAACGGACCGTCAGACCGAAGCGGCGGGCAACAACTTCGACTGTCGCACCACCTGTCACGAGCGCGGCAAAGGCCTGGGCTTCATCGGCAGGGTTCATAGCCAGTCGGTGGAAGTTCTCCGCGAGACTGGTCTCGACTGCCGCTTCGGCACTGTCCTCGAGCACGAGGCACGTGACTTCGTGATCACGCGCGAGCATCTTGTCGTCCGCGAGCGCAAGCATCGCGCGGCGGCGACGTTCGCCGGCTTCGACCTCGAACTTGCCCTTCGCAGCGGGCCGGACAATGAGATTCTGCAATAGTCCATGGGCTGCGATGCTGGCTTTGAGCTCGGCATCCGCTGCCGGATCGCTGTGACGGCGGACATTTCGGGGCGACTGAACGAGCTTGTTCATCGGGATCGACTTGATCATGGGACACACTCCTGATTGCGAGCCCGGCGCATCGACCATCGACGCCCAAATGGCTCAATCAGGGCAAAGCTCACTCCCCTCTCATGCGTTCTCTGTGGATCTCTCGGTAGGCGCGGACAATGACGAATGGCGATGGCTGGGACTCACCGGTCGTTCGTTCGCGGAGTGCTTAACGGCAAGTTCTTCGCCAATACCCGACATTAGCGGTTGCCCGACCGGCCAAGGACAGCGACTGCAGCGCGGTCGATTACGGACCGTTGGCTTTTGGTTACCAATCTTGTGATAGCTGACGCTCGTTAAGCGAGGCTGTGCGGCGGCAAAGATACGCCATGATCGCCCCCCACTTACACCGGTGTGAGTCTGGATGTTCGCGAGCAGATGACCAGCTTTTTCGCGCCGCGGGTCATGGCAACGTAAAGATGGCGCCGATCCATGTCGTCGGGATCGAGAATGACTGCAGTGTCCGCTTCGAGACCCTTGAGAAGCAGTGTGCTGCCAACCGTTCGTTTTGCAAGCGGACGCCCGATCAGGCGAGAGCGCTCCCGCTCCTGCACCGCCGCATCGGCCGGCGAGAGGTCGGGACAGTCCGCACAGCTTTTCAGCATCCTCATCGCACCGCGGAATATAGCCGGCCGGTGCGGGCGGACGCCTTGTTCCTGGCCAATTTCGACAAGGACGTCAGCAATCGCACCATAGGTCGGAGATTCCACAAGCCTGACCGCGGCGGCTTCTGCGGGTGACGCCGGTCGGCGCTCTCGCCCCGCCTTCAATGTCGCGACGCGACCCACAAGGTTGTTCGCGCCGGTGTTGGTCATAACGGTAGTCGCAAAGCTGGCGACGTGTTGCAGGATATCGGGTGATGCCAGGTCGAGGCCTTCGCCAAAGGTGACCAAATCGCGCATGTCGACATTCTCCACCGTTACGGCGCCATGGATCTGACTCGCGAATTGGCGTTGACCGGTCGGGTTTCTCGAATCCGCGATGATCAGAACCTTTTCGTTGTGCGCCACCGCGACCGCGCCCGCCCGCAAGCGTCGCTGATGGTCCTCGGTGCCGTCGAGGTGAACCCAGCTGACGTTTCTGACGGGAGAGGACGAAAGTTCTATCGCCTCACCGGCGATCAAAGCCCTCCGCACATCGAGGAGATATTCACCGAAGGCCGTCTCGCCTGCGTTCACCCATCGCCAAGGATGCGCGAGTTCTGCTGCGAGGGGAAACTGCACGCAGACGTGTCGATTCCAATCGGCCAGGGCGTTGCCTTGAAAGCCGAAGATCGCCTGCATAGGGTCACCCAGCACGCAGGTGCGCAAACTCTGGGCGGCGAACCACACAATGGCATGCTGGATTTCTGAACAGTCTTGGTACTCATCGACGATCATCCGATCGTAGGTTGCGGCCAAGACGTCAGCGATGTGACCATCCCGAAGCAACACAGCGGCGGCGCGACGGATCTGTGGATAGTGAGACCTCGGGTTTGATACGGTGAGGATTGCCGGATCACAGGCGCCTCGTTTTGGAAACATCGTCAGCAGCCGCATGCACCAACCGTCGATCGTCGTCAGCCGGTAGCGCGATGATTCCACGCCCGCCTTGTCGAGCCGCGAGCGAAGGGCGGCAACCCCGGCGTTTGTGTGGGTAAGAACCAGAATCGGCTTTGGTCCGACATGGCGTGTCAGCGCCACCGATATGAGGTGGGTCTTGCCACACCCGGCTGGTGCCGTGACGGTTCCACGATCGATCGAAAGGAGATCGACGTCAGGCACTCGCGCACCAACCGAAAAGGGCCTCGACGACATTGCGGAGATCGGCGTGGGCATTTGGCAGATCGGGTCCGACGATGTCTCGGGCGACGTCCTCCATCGCACTGACAGTCTTAAACCAAGGGTTCTTGTTTGACTTGGCGGCTTTCGCGAGTGTCTCGCGTATCTGGGGCGTCATGGCCCCACGACAGTCCGCGAGGGTAAGCGTGCCGCCGGAAGCGCCCTTGATATGCGCCTCGATCAGATCAGTTTCGTGGAGCTCTTCGGCCCGCGCAAGAAGTAAATGCACGGCTGCATCACTGACCAGATAGAACAACGCGTGCTCAAGCGCATAGTTGGCATTCCATTTGAACAGCGTACCGCGGTTGAAGGTGAAAAGCGCTTCCTGGGCGTTGTCCGGCTGGACGTCGTCATCTCGCAGTACGGCACACCGATAACCGAGACCGCGGATGACGTTCGCGCGCCCATAGATCTTGTTCACGCCACCTGCGTCGACCAGGACGGCCCCCAACGCGTTCAGCGATACGCGGCCAGTCGCAACGAAGTGTAGATCGAGCCCACGCATCAGCCCGACTTCGCTCGCTCCTTCGCAAACGACGACCGAACGCGACAGAAACGCCTCCGGCTGAGACCGGATAGTTCCTTGGATCGGATCGGTCGTGCCGACGAGATCAAGCTTGTGGGCGCCGGCAAGCTTCCGCACGACCCACAGCTGATCGCCACGGAGTTCCCGCAGCGCGACAGGCGAATGGGTTGTGAGAAATGCCTGGATCGGTGGGGGCATTTCCTTCGCACCGATCGATCCTAGCAGCCGGATGATGCGGTGCGGCTCTAGCCCATGCTCGAGTTCGTCGATGAGAAGAACGCTCGATTCCTTGGCGGCCTTCCGCTGAAGTCCCGCTACTAGCAAACGGGTTGATCCAACGCCGAGAGCGCGGAGCGGTACGCCGTCGTCACCATGCAGTGCGATCGTGCCGCCGCTGAACGAGACCGAGTGCGCATCGAGCATGGCTTTGAGCTTGTCACCGGCCGGGATTCCAAGCTCACGCGCTGTTTCCGCTACGATCTTGAGCGTTTCGCCAAGCTGAGCATCGGCCAGATCGCCAAACGCCCTCCTTGCATCACGGGCTGCACTAGCCAAGGCGGCTGACGTGTCAGCCTTCTCGTCGGTCAGACGGTTGAGAACGGAGCCGCGGCGCCAGGCGAGGTTGCTGTCGGCCAACACACCTATGCGGGTCGGAGACAAACGAACGCGATCGCCCCACGTTATACTAACGCGCGCTGGGACTGACTCACGGGAGGGATTCCCAAGCTGCTGAAAATCTGATTCGACGTTGCAGGCACATGGAGGCTTGCGATGGCGGCGGCGATAGGCGTTCGATCTGATTACACATCGGCCGATTTGCGTCGGTTTGCGCGACGAAGCGGTGATGCCGATCAGGTTCGGCGGCTGTTGGCGGTAGCTGTGATCCTGGACGGCGGGAGCCGGGGCGAAGCGGCAAAGGTTGCCGGGGTGACGCTGCAGATCGTGCGCGACTGGGTACTACGGTTCAACGCGGGCGGCCCCGATGGTCTGGCGACGCGCAAGGCGCCGGGACGGGCCTCGATCCTGAACGATGAGCAGCGCGCCCGGCTTGCGGCGGTTGTTGAGGCCGGGCCGATCCCTGCGGCGCATGGCGTGGTGCGTTGGCGGCTTGTCGATCTGGCGCAGTGGATCTGGGACGAGTTCGCGCTCTCCGTCACGCGCCACACCCTCGGGCGCGAGCTTCGCACGATGGGCTATCGCAAGCTCTCGGCGCGGCCTCGTCATCGTGGCCAGAAGAGCGACGACATTGCCGATTTTAAAAAAGCTTCAACTCCCGTCTGGCGCAGATCAAGCGCGGCCTCCCGAGAGGAACGCCAGTAGAGCTGTGGTGGCAGGACGAGGCTCGCGTCGGCCAGCAGACCAAGCTCACCCGGCGCTGGGCCAGGCGCGGCACTCGCCCTTCAGCGCCAAAGGATCAGCGGCGGTCCTCGGCCTGGCTCTTCGGCGCGATCTGCCCTGCTGAAGGCAAGGCCGCCGGCATCGTCATGCCCAGATGCAACAGCGAGGCCATGAGCATGCATCTCGAGGAAATCTCCTTCCACGTCGCGTCGGGGGCGCATGCGGTCGTCCTGCTCGATCAGGCCGGATGGCACGGATCCGCCGAGCTGGTCGTGCCGCCCAATATCACGCTGATGCCGCTGCCGCCGAGGTGCCCGGAGCTCAACCCGGTCGAGAACGTGTGGCAGTTCATGCGCGACAACTGGCTGTCCAACCGGATCTTCCAATCCTACGACGACATCGTCGACCACTGCTGCTTCGCCTGGAACAAGCTCGTCGACCAGCCTTGGCGCATCATGTCGCTCGGACTGCGACAGTGGGCACATGAGTTCTGATCAATGCGCGTTGGTATTAGGTTTCGCGCGAGGCCCTGCGCCTTCGCTCTGTCTGACACGAGCGACCAGACCGGGTCGAGATCGCTGCCAATTTGTAAGCGAACCGAGAGCACAGTCTCTTTTCCGGCCTCGGGCTCGTCATCAATCGTTTTCGTCGTCGGATCAAAGCTGCGAACGTAGGCACCATAGGTGTCCATACTCTTCAGCGCATCGGAGAGGTCACCAATGGTGATCGTGATTACGACCGGCGCCGTGACATCGAGGCCATAAAAGTCGGCGTCAGTGAATTGAACGGTCCGACGAGCGCCGAGGCAGAGGTCGATGGCATCGAGAATCGATGATTTACCAGCGTCGCCTGGCCCGATCAGACAATTAACACCCGCGCACGGGTGCCAATCCAACTTCTCAATGCAGCGAAAATTCTCGATCGCGATATGGCGGATCTGCGCCATTGCCCCTCCCCATCGTGCAACATTGGCACACTCAATTTTGCCTTAGCGTCTGATGCCACAGGTCGGCTCTCAAGGTCGAAGCGAATTAGGTCCAAAGACTGCATTCGGCGAAAGTGGGAGACCAAGCGTGCGCGAGGAAAGTTCCCCGAATGACATGCGCCCGCTGTGTCTACAGCCTTTTTTATTCGTTCTCGCCGTTCGAGTTCGCGCTGAAGGAGGCTGGAATCGTCCGGACGACGAAGGTCGGCGAGGCCGCGATGCCTGGTTCCATCTGCAGCTTTTGTCAGGACCAGACGTTCGCGGTGGCTGATCTGAACGGCTAGGCCTGGCCGGGTCCAGTCCTGTTTGGCGGGCGCGAGGCACCTGCCGCTCCTTTCAGATAATTCTTCAGCTCAAGCTATTCAGGGCGATCGGGCTCCAGCCAACCGAGCGGGACAAGCGCGTGACTGCGCCATTGTTCGGCAAGTACCACGTTATCAAGGTCACCCCATACATCCTCGTCGGCATGGTCGAGGACGATAACCTGAAGGCGTCCGTTGGCGGCTGCCACCTGCTCCCCGAGCAACGCGAACACTTTACGCACGGCTTCGACGTCTTGGTCCCGCCACGTCACTGGATCGGCCTTTTGATCGCCGGCTGTCCGGCGTGGAAAATAGACCTGGCTAGGCTGATCGTAGATCAGCAATCCGGGAACGGGGTGATGGGGGAGCGACAGGAAAAATGTCTGTAGCGCGAGGGTGAGCGCAACGTGATAGGCAAGCCAGTTCGCGCCGCTGCCGATCTCCCATAAATAGTCGTCCCGGGTTCCGCGGATCACCTTCACCGTCAGGTCCTGGATTATCAGACGGACCGGCGCTTCGGGCCATTCGGCATCGAGCCGCGGTATCAGGCGGCCGGTGGTCGCTTCGATGGTGTCGATCGCATTGCGGAGCTTCCGCTGGATCTCACCTTCCGAGACCCGCCGCTGCAATTCGGCGATCTGCGCCTTGAGCGCATCAATCTGCTGGCGAAGTCCGGCGGATTGATCGGTCTTGTCGTAAAGCTCAAGCGCCTGTTCCAGCCGACCAAGGAAACGCTCCATTCGGTCGAACCGGTCGATCGCCTGCTTCGCCTGCTGTGAGTTGCGCTCGAGAAGCCCGATCTCACGCTTGATCTCGTTCAGCCGGATCAGCGAGGTCTCCGCCTCTGCACGCAAACGGAGTATCTCTTTGTCAAGCGTATCAGACACACTGGGATGGGTTCGCAGACGAACTTCGATCGCAGACAGCGCGTCGCACAGCTGCTCGACCTTCTCGCGGCCGCCTTCACCAAGCATCGCAACGACGTCCTCGGGGCGATCCTCGGGAACGAGTTGCTTGAGCCATTCGGAGATCGACAGGCGATCCCGCTGGATCCGCAGTGCGCTTCCGTACGCGTCGCTGCTCTCGATCAGACGGCGCAACTCGCTTAAGCGCTGGCGACGCTGCGTCAGCTCGGCAGCGACCTTGCTCTCTTCGTCGCGCAGTTCGCGCAGCCGCACTAGGGCAGCGTCGATGCCGGCAATGGTCGGATGTGCAGCCTCGCTATTGGACGCGACAATCCCGCGCAGCAGATCGACGATGTCAGGCCATTCGGTCGGGATTACCTGATCTGACGGCAGCAGCCCGAATTCGATAGCCTGACGGATCCACGACGTCGCTTCCAGCCTCCATGCATTTCCGGCCGTAACGAGCGCGCGCAGGTCGATCTCACGGCGCCGCAAAATCCGGTTCAACCGGTCAAGCTCATGGCGTGCCTGAAGAACCTCGGCTGTCACGGCCTGCAGGATGTAGGGAAAAATCGTCTTCAGCTTGTCGCGATGCTCGCTGGTATCCGCCTTGAAGAACATAACGTCGGGATTGGCGACGATATTCTGCGGTTGGAACGTGAACGCCATGAGATCGCGAAAGCTCGGACGCGACTGCGAGGCGGCGTCGGAATCGGGATCGAAACCGAGATTGGTGAGGCCGGCCAGCCGGTCGAGCACCTTCTTGACATTACCTTGGGTAGTATCCTTACCCTCGATCCGGTGCGGGACCTCGATCGTGTCAGCCTCGATCAAGACCATGTCGCCGGTGCTCTGCTGATCCCCGGGCTCCCTGCGCGCGAGCAGCTTCTGCCCTTCAACCGTGTCGATCACGATGCCGAACCAGCTGCAATTTTCGCGAATGACGCCAACTGGGATCGCGCATTTGTCGGAGGCGAGGCAATAGTCGATGATCGGAATGACCGCGGATTTGCCAGTCTTCGACGCGCCGCTTATGACGTTCACGACACCCGGATGGAAATCCAGCTCGCGGGGCTTTTCATCGGTACGTGGCCAAAGGATCAACTTGAGGAGCTGGAAATACATTAGAAGTCGATCCTCAAGGTTGATGCGATTTGTGGAAGGCCGAGCTTGGAAAACCAGTAGCCGATCTTGTCGGCAGCGCTCGAAAATCCTTTCAGCCGTTCAGGGATGGAGGGCTTCTTCACATCAAGAAAATCGAGTGAATATCCGTGCAGCAGTGCGGAGCCATGGTCGATGCGAATGAGCCGAGATGTCGATGCGACGCCGATCGACTGGAGGCTAAGCGGCCTGAGCAAACGCGCGCGTGAGTGAAGTTCGACAAGGACTTCACGTTCGCGGTCGAATTTAGCGGTGAACAGGGTTAGGCCGGATGCCTTTCTGGTCGACGCAACGGCGTCGAACGTCTGCCGGTGAAGCAGCATCGGCAGGACGAGGAAAGCGAGCAGGAACGGCGCAGCCTCGGCGGCACCGTCCTCCTGATACCCCAGCGCGAAATTCCAGATGAGATAGGCGCCAATGCCAGGGTTCTGGATAAGTTCGAGTTCGGTGAGGTCTGTGCTTGCAAAGGCCGTCATTCAGGGGCTTCTCCCAGAAGCGATTCATAGTCCGCGTGCCAGCCGAGTCGACGGCGATCGGCCAGATCGTTGAAACTCCCATGGACGAAATGCCCAGGCACTATCCGCCCTTCGAGCGGGGCCTGATGCTGCGCACACTGACGGTAGACTAGCCGCCCCTGAACCGGTGCCGACCGGTCGGAATGAAGATCTGATACATCGCCCCGGATCATGCCGTGACGCCTAACAAGATCGTCGTCCCAGGTATCGAGGCTACCGGGAAAGATCACGCCGCGATCCGCCCAGTCGGCCTTGTCCGCCGAAGCCCGCAGATAGTCGCTGACGGCACGCAGGCGCTCTTCGTCATTGGCTTCGACGAGCTCGAGCTGCCGGATGAAGGTCGGCCTAGTTGAGGCGATGTCGGCCACCAAGTCGTCGCTCGGCGCACCGCCGAACGACGTGAGCAGGCCAGGCATATTGTTTTGCCGCACGAACGCGTGAAAATCGCGCCGGAAGGCGTCGGCATCCAGGATTGGACGCTCGCCCCGCTGAATGAGACGGTCGAGCGCCTGCTTGGCCTGCCCGATACCGGACATAATGAGGACGTCGATTTGGTTCTCGCTGATGACCGGTAAGAGAACGGCCCGAATCACGTCGAGGGGATCTGCCCCTTCCGACTCCAATGCAAACCGCGTCACGATCGCCATCTGCTGTTCGGCAGGCGCATCGAGAAACGGCTGGAGATGCTCGGCGCAACCAGGCACCGTCTTCAGTTTCGCCAGCTTAGTTCGAATGACCTTCAACGCAGCCTCGGCGGTAGCAACATCGTCAGCCGCCGACAGCGCCTGCACGAAATCACCCTTTTTCTGCGGCGTCACATACAGGCGGTAATTGGTAAAGCCCGCATCGATCTCTTTGCCGACGATCATGGCTCGCCAGTTCTCGAACGCTTTCCAGAGATCGCCGGCCCAGTCAGATACCGGGTTTTGGCGGAGCGCACTCTTGGTCTGCTCGAGCAACAGCTTGCCGTCCGCATGATGGACCGCAACGTCGTCCTTGAACTCCAGCGACACCTTCGCGCCTTTTGGGCTTGTCAGCAGATGATAAAAGACCCGCACTGGTTGCAAGGCAAAACCAAGATATTGCCCAGGGGCGCTGTGCTTGGCAGGTTTCGTCTCCGCATTCATCCGTTAGGCCCCCTTGTCCGCCATGCTGTTGAAGTCGCCGTGCAAGGTCAAGAGAACATGGCTGATCTCGGTGTACGTTTTCCTGACGTGAGCTGTAACCATCTGCTTGCTCCGACTGTGATCGAGCCTTGTCCTATCGGACTTCGCGAACAGCGACAGAAATGGCGCTTGCGGGATTGATCGAACCATTGCTGGGCGCCTCACATTGGTGCGGAATGCCGTCGGACTGCTCAAGCAAGCTAGAATAGTGGGTTTCGACAAGAGCAGCCGTTCTGACGCGGGCGTGGAACGGCTCCACTTGGCTGACAGCAGGCTGAAGGCTTACCGCGGCCTAAGCGAATGATCGTCGGAAATCACCGGGTTTGAGATGCTGTTGCGTAAGCCCGCTGCACGCATTTCCACAGGTAGCTCAACATTGATGAGGATTGATGGCACCCGGTCCATTGAAAAACCCCGCCGTCGAGAACAAATATAGAATAGAGGGGTATACTATGACTACCAAGAGCGCTGACGAATACCTTGCTGCACTGGCCGACGCGCTCGCGATCAGCGAGACTCGCTACGACCAAGCCTGCCGGAGCTACGCTTCGCTCGGGTCTTGGCTGCATCGCCCGGAATCGACCGTCCTGCGCTACGACCCGCAGATCTACGTGCAGGGGTCCTTCCGTCTCGGCACGGCGATCCGGCCGCTGAACGACGAGGAGGAATACGACGTCGACTCGGTGTGCGAGCTGCGCCTGCTCGGCACGGGCGACCTCAGCCAGAAGGCTCTGAAGAAGCTCGTCGGCGACGAGATCAAGGCGTACCGCGTCGCGCAGAGCATGGTGAAGCCCGTCACCGAGGGTAAGCGCTGCTGGGTGCTGTCCTACTCCGACGGTGCGCAGTTCCACATGGACATCGTGCCGGCGGTCCCGAACAACTCGCGCCAGAAGCTGCTGCTAGAGGCCCGCGGCCTCGACACCCGCTGGTCGGAGACGGCCATTGTCATCACCGACGTGCGGTCGCAAACCTACGAGCACATCGCCGACGACTGGCAGCGGTCCAATCCCAAGGGATACGCGAAGTGGTTCCAGCTGCGCATGGGGTCGATCTTCGAGAGGAAGCGGCGTGCGATCGCGGAATCGGTGCGTGCCAGCGTCGAGGACATCCCGGAATACCGCGTGCGGACACCGCTCCAGTCCGCGATCATGATCCTGAAGCGTCACCGCGACGGCATGTTCATCGACCGGTACGACGAGCGGCCGATCTCGGTGATCATCACGACGCTGGCCGCGCACGCCTACAACGGCGAGGAGAAGATCTCCGATGCGCTGTATGCGATCCTGGCGAACATGGACCGCTTCATCGAGCGTGACGGACGCACCCTCATCATCCGGAACCCATCCGATCCGCTCGAGAACTTCGCCGACAAGTGGCCGACGCATCCAGAGCGGCAGGATGCGTTCTTCGAGTGGCTCGCGCAGGCGCGACACGACTTCGGGCAGCTGGGGCAGCAAGTGGAGCGTCGCCGACTCGTCGAGAGCGTCGCGCCTCGGATGGGTGCCATCGCCGAGAAGGCGGCCGCCCGCATGGCCCCAGCCTCGGGCAGCATGCTCCGCCCGGCCGTTTCGGCCGCGATCATCGGGACCGGCGCGGCGAGCGCCCCCGCCTTCCCAAACATCCGCCGCGAGCCGACCTCCCCAAAGGGCTTCGCTTGATCTGGTGGGCCGAGCAGCCCGGCCGCGCCCAGTCCGAGCGGAACGCGATCGGCGATCTCGCCGAGAGTAGTCCCTGGCTTGCCAACGTCGAGATGCGTCTTGCCGGCACCCAGCTGGCGTTCGACTTCGACCTCGAGGTCGGCGAGCGCACAATACCGCTGACGCTCGTCTACCCCGACTTCTTCCCGGACGCGGCTCCTTCCATCCTCACGCGCAACCCCGAGTTGCTGTCCGGTCACCAGTACGGCCCGTCGGGGGAACTCTGTTTGGAGCATCGGCCGGACAACTGGACACCCGACGTCACCGGCGCGATGATGATCGAGAGCGCACACCGCCTGCTGTCGTCAGAGTACGAGACTGGGCGGCCCGCCCCTGCCGACCACCGGACGACGCGGGCGCAGAGGATGCGTTACTCTGCGCTCCGCCTCCTGTTCTCCCGAGACACGCTGACTGGGCTCGGGTCGCTGGCCGAAGGCGAGGTCGCCGAGGCGCAGATGCAGGAGCAGGACGTCGCGGGCACCTACGTGGCGCAACTGTCCCGGATCGGCTCGGCGGACGCCCCCCTGTGGTCGGAGACGAAGAAGCGCGGCGGGGACGTGCGGTCCTTCCCGGCGGTCGTGGTGCGCGTGCCGGGGGGCTGCGGCCGCGCTTCAAAGGATTTCGATGAGCTCAAGGCGCTGCTTTGGGCTCACGGCCATTCGGGCCTCGCGACGGACCTCAAGGACGGCTCAGACTTGGTCGGTATCGTACTGTTCGACGGACAGCGCATTCACGTCCCGATGGTGTTCGGCGACCCGGGCGCGCGGAAACTGATCAGCTACGACGCGGTATTCGCCGAAGCGGACGGCGTCAGGCTCGACCCCGAATACGAGCGGCTCAAGACGTCGAAAGTCGCGATAGTCGGCTGCGGCTCGGTGGGTTCGAAGGTGGCCGTGCAACTCGCCCGGTCGGGAGTGGGCAGCTTCGTGCTCGTCGATGGCGACGTCCTGTCGGCGGGCAACCTCGTTCGCAACGAACTCGACTGGCGCTCGGTCGGGGTCCACAAGGCACCGGCGCTTGGAGCGCGGCTGATGGAAGTCAACGCCGACTGCACCTTCACCGCCCGCACGAACCCGCTTGGCGGACAGGAGAGCGGCGCGATGGCTGCCGCAACGATGGCGGCGATCGAGACGTGCGACCTTATCGTCGACGCGACCGCCGATCCCGGCGTGTTCAACTTGTGCTCCGCGATCGCTCGCCGCGCTGAGAAACCGATGTGCTGGGCGCAGGTGTTCGGCGGCGGCGCCGGCGGCATCGTAGTGAGACTGCGGCCTAATCTGGACCCGACACCGCTGACGGCGCGGCAGAGGATCGAGGCCTGGTATGCTGAGCAGGGCGTCAACTGGCCCGACGACGGATCTGCGAAGCCATACGAGGACCCCGGCACCGAAGGCGTGCCGCTGATTGCCGATGACGCCGACGTTGCCGTCATCGCTTCGCACCTGTCGCGCTTCGCAATCGACTTGCTCGCCCGGCCCGAGGCAACGACATTCCCCTATTCCGCCTACGTGATCGGGCTCAGTGACCGATGGCTGTTCACCGCCCCGTTCGACGTCCGTCCGATCGACCTCGGCGCAAGTGATGCCTGGGGCGTGCAGCCGGGGACAGTCGACATCGCGGCACTCAAGGAGCTTCTGGCAGACCTGACCACGAAGAAAAACGATGAGGATTGAGATCACGCCGAACGTCAAGGTAGCGCTCAGGCGCTCGCTCCGCGCCGCCGGTCGGCGCGAGATTGGCGGGGTGCTCATGGGCGAGCAGATCGAACCGGGCCACTTCCGCGTCGTAGACCTGTCTGTTGACAACGAAACCGGGGGCCGCGCGCACTTCGTGCGCAGCCCTGAAGCGCACGCCGACGCGCTCGACGCGTTCTTCCGCCGAACGGAAAACGAATACGACCGCTTCAACTACCTTGGTGAGTGGCACTCCCACCCGCGATTCCCCGTCACGCCTAGCGTCCAAGACGCGGCGTCGATGGTCGACCTGGTCCACGGCGAGCGCGGCATCGACTTCGCGGTGCTGCTCATCGTGAGGCTCGACTGGTGGCGGTGGATCGCCAGCTCGTGCACCCTTTTCCAACGCGGCCACCAGCCGTCCGCCGTCGAGATCCTGGAGGGATGACCATGCTCAATCATTTCCTGCGCTCGCTCATCGACTGGGTGTTCAGGCGGCGGTCGGTCGGCGCCTCCCTGATCAAGATCGGCGTCCCGCTGTATGCATTGGTCCTCGCCAGCCTGACCATCGGCGTCAGGATCCCCACCAAGGACGGCCCGTTCGTCTTCTCATGGGACACCTCAGGTGGCGCCGCCGCGCTAAGCTGGGCCGTCTTCATTGTCGCCACGGTCATCGTGCTGACGGGCCTGCTGCTGGTCGTCCGCGACGTCCGCCGCGAGAGCCGCGAGAAGGTCATCGTTATAGAGGCTCGCGGCCTTCGCGACTGGCAGGGCGAGCCGCTGGAGAAGGCGATCCCCATCTCGGTGCGGGGCCGGCGCGACGCGTTCGTCGTCGATGTCCGGCAGGGGCTGGTCGACGGGCAGATCGTGAGCCCGGGACGCGCCCTGCAGCAGCTGAACGGTGTACCCGACGACATCGCCCGCCGGACTGACGGCACCAATCGGGCCGACGTTTCCTTCGCGCTCGGCGGCTTGGCGCCCGTCCCCCTCCTCTTCCTGCTCGGCGTAATCGTAGACGACGAGCACCGCACGCTGTTCATGGACTGGGATCGCAAAGCGCACATCTGGCGACCGCTCGACGAGGACGACGACGGGAGGCGCTTCGATGTCACCGGACTTGGCGCGGTCGCCGGCGGCACCACCCGCGCCGCACTCTGCGTCTCCGCCTCCTACGACGTGCTAGACTGCGACGTGCGCCTGGTCGAGCCGACCGCACCGATCATTCGGATGGACCTGCAGGACCGATCGACTGCGTCGCATTGGTCGGATGCGAAGCAACAGCAGCTTGCCCAGCAGTTTCTCGACACGGTCATGGTGCTTTCACGGCAGGGAGTCACCGAAATCGCGCTGTTCCTCGCGGCGCCAGCCAGCCTCTCGCTTAGGCTCGGGACCGTCTACGACAGGCGCAACCTACCGGGCGTGACCGTAAACCAGTTCGAGCAGGCGGACGCGCGGAAGTTTCCGTGGGCGGTCCGTATGCCTGTCGCGGGTCTGGCTACCCCTGAGCTGGTGCAGCGCTGATGCCCGTCGCACCCGTGCCGGTGGCCCCGGCGATCGACGTCGCGAAGCTCGGCCACTCGATGATCGAACTGGCTCCTACCGAGTTCACCCGCGACACGATGCTCGGTGCCGCGCTCGCGCTCGACCAGCGCGTGAACCCCCTTCGGCTCAACCTCTTCGCCACGGCCATTCGAATCTTCCTCGATCACGTGATGGACGCACTCGCGCCCCGCGAGCAGGTCGAGGCATGCCGTTGGTTCGAACCAGTGGAGGGTCAGGACAAGCCCGTGCGCAAAGCGAGGCTGACCTACGCGCTCATCGGTGGCCTGACCGTGGAGCAGATCAAGAAAATCACCGGGATCGATGTCAAGCCACTGATCAACGAGGTCATCGGCGCCTACAGCGACCTCAACAAGCAGGTCCACGGGCGCGAGGACACGATCGTCCGCGACTTGGACGAACAAGACGCGATCGCCCACGACGTGCTCGTCGCCCTCGCGGCGCTGCTCGAGGCGCAGCGCGATTACCGACGCGAGATCGTTGATGGCATCGCCGACGCGCTCCGGTCGGAAGCGGTCGAGAAGTTAACGACCGAGACAGTCGGGGAGATCGACATACTGGCGGCGCACTACACGGTCGACTGGGTCGGCATCGACGAGCGCCACGTGGTCGGCATCACCGCCACCCACGTTGAGTACGAGATCACGGGGTCGGTCGGGGTGACGCTGCTCTACGGTTCGGGAAGCGACCGGCGGCGGGGCGACGGCGCAGAGATCGGGGAGGAGTTCCCGATCGGGATGCGCTTCCAGGTTCCGGTTGAGACACCGCAGGAAATTGGCAAGGCCGAGATAACGAGCGAGATCGACACGTCGGCATGGTTCGACAATGGCGACGATGACGATTTCGATGACGGAGTTCGAAACATGGCTGACTCCGACTTTTAGGGTTACCGCTAGTCTTGGCCGTCAATGCTGCATGAACAATCGGCAGCTTTTGGGATACTCAACCAAGCGATCGAACGACCGGGATTGGGGCGGAAAGCCAACCGGCTAGTTTACGCCACCCTTATGACGGATTTCAGCAAGAGCCGACGCTCGCATCACAGACGCTGAATGTCTTGACCTGGGTCGGTCCCTTCCATTCCAGCGCCGTGGCCGGTAGCGTCAGTGGACGCGCTTGACAGCGAGCACTATCCTAAGCCGCCATGTTCCACCTCCACTGCACCAAGAAACTGCTAGATCGGATCAAACCCGATATCGCGGAGCCCCGACAAAGCGACACCGCCTTGGGCAATTGGTATGCCACGGTGCTGTTCTGGAAGCCGCAAGTCGCTTTGCTGGTTTCTGAGCGCACGCTGCTTCCCGTGCTAATGCCTTTGGCCCCAGCGGCCACGCTTGCTCGAAGATTTCCCGCACAATTAGCGCTGGTTCTGAAGGAGCACGGCGTCCCGAGCGAATTCATCGCCCAAGAAGTCTGGCGGATGGACAAGGTCCAATACGCAAAAACTGCGAACCGGAGCGTCGTCGGCATCCTCAATGAGTTCGTTAAGCAGGCCGAATTCTGGCTGGCCGCCTATGCCTATGAAAAGGGCGATGATGACGACCTCCTTACGATTTCCGCCAAGCTAGCAGAGACGCCATGTAGTCCGCTGCACAAGGGCCCAGTTTCGCCAGACAAAGCCCTTCATGAACTCGTGAAGGCTGGCGCGCAGGTATGAGCCTGCTGGCCGTCAATTGCGCTGGGAGATCCTACAGCACTCGGCTGGAAACCCAGCCTATGCGGTCAGACAGGATCGATGGGCAAATCGACGATCCGGAAAACAGCCCCTGAGCCGGCATCGCGGACAAGGTCAACCCGCTCGCCATCCCAGTGGTAATCGAGATGCCGCCCTTGTAAGGGATCTGACGCGCAGTCCGGGTAGAAGAGAGCGACGCATTCCCCACCGGGATGCCGGATGCTCGGGTAGGCAATCCCGTTTGATCCCCCGCCCCTGAGGTGCCGCGCGAGTGCTTGGGATGCCGCGTAGCTGTCGGGGTCAAGCGCCGGAACCGGCTCCGCCGCCCGAGTTCGGAGATCATGCAAGTCTGCATCGACCGCCATAACGATCTCCCGGAACTGCGAGGTCCAGCCAGGTGCTTCCTTGGTTCGTGCCATGAAGCGGGCATGGTGATGGATCGTCTCGAACAACGCGGTCTCGAAACGGTCGCCAACGTAGAGCACGCCGTAGCTGCCATCGGTAAAGCGGCTTTGCCGGTCGGTGCTGACGTGGGTGAATGGCGCCATGAGGTAGGAGGCCCCGTTGCCGCCTACGCGTCGGCCGACAGGAACGAGGTCGAGATTGCCGATCGTCGCCATGATGCGGGGATTGCTCTTCTGCTCCGCCGAAATCAGCAGCGGCCAGTCGGCGGGATCAGCGATGTCTTCGAACAGATCGATCGGCGGAAAGGCGCTGCGGATGATCCTGACAGCGCCCTTCCACTCAACTCGAGAAACGAGGATATCCGCCGTTACGCTCACCAGCCACCGCGCTCGGCGTCGAGATAGCGCCGCACCCGCATGATGTCGGTGAGTTCGCCCCCGAGCATCACATCGAGCGCGCTGGCTCCGCCGAACGCGCCGTTGGCTGCTCTGACCCAAGCATACCCGCGGGTCGCCTCCGAAAAGATGATCCGGAGCGCTTTGTGGATGCCCATGAGGTTGGACAGACGAGCGCGGCCATCGCGCGAGACGCGCCCGGGGCCTTCGGCCTTCCAGCGGCGATAGGAGCGCACTGGCATGTCGAGCAGGGTTGCAGCCTGCTCGTCGGTCAGCTCCCATCTGCCAAACAGATTGAGGACTGCCCGGAACATGGCAGCGGCCTCGTCCTGGGTAATCGGGTCGGGACGGAAAGCGGAAACGGCAGTATCAACGGGTTGCAGAGCCAGCATGGCATTTCTCCATATGGCAACATATACGCTCTACAATGCCATTTGGCAATGCATCACGCAGATGGCGCCAATCTGGCAATCACGCACGAAGCGCCCTCGATCGGCACGAAGAGCCGGGTCTGGTAGCGGATGATCTCGGTGAAGCAGCCTTGCGCCTTGTACCAGTCGAGGCGAACCGCACTCCATCCGGTCAGTTCAATTCGCTTTGAGCCATTGACCAGGCTGCGCTTGACCATGAGCTGCTCACGGCCGGCGAATTCCATGGCTCGGCCGGTCGTCAGGACGGTCTGGACGATGTCTTCGGCGGAAAGCGTTTGCTCGCGTTCCAGACCCAGCGCCCGGCACAGTTCCGGAACAGAATGGACCGGAACCTCCCGGCCAAGCAGCGAGCGGCCATCCGCCGCCGAGATGCGACTGACCCTCACGAAATCCGAAGGAAGCTTGTCCCAGACGGGCAGCAGGAGGCCCGTCGCGAGATAGAGGCGCTCGCGCTTGTGGCTCGACCGCGCTTCCTCAACCTCGGCTGCCCAGGCTTCGCGGAAAGCATCGACGGAGATTGCCTCCCAGCTGCTCTCAGCGAGCTGATCCTCAGTGATGTGAGTGCGCTTCAACGGGCGCAGCAGTTCGAAGCGGGAAACGCGGGTGCCGTCATCAGCAAGAATGCTGCGGGCGGGCACGAGCAAGGCGACCCGTCCTGATCGGGCGTTCCGAACAGGTTGCTGTCGCTGCCCGGCGAGGCCGTGGAACTCCTCGAGCCGCTTCAGCGTGAGCGGCTTCAGGGCTCTGGCGATTTCCAGTTCCAGCAGATGGGTGGTCGCACCCGAGGCCGGATCGGTGCGCAGCAACGTGTCGGACAGGACCACGAAGTCCTCGACCGCGATGGTCTCAAGGCCGAGATCGAGTGTGCCGGCCTGACGGGCGGCATCGATACGCGCCTCGACGAGCCCCATGAACTCATCGAAGATCGCGTTCTGCAAAGCGATGGGAAGTGCGAGGATGCGATTAAGCCAGCGCTGGATCGATGGCAGGTCATCGACCATCGACCCGTCAGGGGCTTCGATCCTGAAACCTGTCAGCTCCTGAAAGCGTCCGAGGCTGACCGCTTCGAGCTTGCCGGTGAACAAAAGCCCGAACCAGCGGTGGAGCGCCTCCTTGGCGTAGATGCTTTCGAGATTGTCGGCCGGGTCGAAGAGATTTTGCCCGCCGGTCTGGCGCTGCCCGCGCGTCAAAGCTCCGAGGCTGTCGAGACGGCGTGCGATCGTCGAGATGAACCGGCGCTCACCGCGCACATCGGTCGTCACCGGCCTGAACAGCGGAGCCGATGCCTGGTTGGTTCGATTGGTCCGCCCCAGCCCCTGGATGGCGGCGTCAGCCCGCCAACCCGGTTCGAGCAGGAAGTGAACGCGGCGAGCCTGGTTCTTCGCAGCTAAATCTGCATGGTAGCTGCGTCCGGTCCCTCCGGCATCCGAGAAGACCAGGATGCGTTTGGTCCCGTCCATGAAGGCCTGGGTTTCAGCGACATTGGCGCGCGGTGACCGGGATTGGAGTTTCTGATGGCCATCGTGCCCGACGATAAGCCGCCGCGTCCGGCCGGTCACTTCCGCCACCTGTTCCACGCCGAAGCGTTCGATGATGGCATCAAGCGCGGTCGCGATCGGCGGCAAGGCGCAGAGCTGCTCTATCATCCGGTCGCGCGCGGCGAGTGCTGAGCGGCAAAGTACCGGCGCGCCTTGTTCGTCGCTCATTGGCTCTGAGCGAGGATTGCCGTTTTCATCGGTGAAGACGGCCATGAGGCGGACAGGAAAGCTCTTGGCGAGATAGTCGATCACATATTCCCGGGGGGACAGATCGATCTCCAGTGCTTCGCGTTCTTCGTCCGAGAGGTCGGCAAGCCGACGATTGAGCATGGCTTCTGCGGTCGAGACCAGCTGGACGACTGCGGCGTTTCCATCGGCAACCGCCGCGTCGATGGCTGGTAACAGGCTGGGCAGCTTCATCGACAGAAGCAGCTGCGCGAAGAAGCGCTGCTTGGTTCCTTCGAAGATTGACAGCGCTGCGGACTTGGCGCCCGAGTTGAGCGTCCCGCCAGTTTCGCTATCGACGATCCGCGTGGCCTCCAGCGCGTCGCGCAGGTTGGCGTGAATGATCGCCCAGGCTTCAGCATAGGCATCGTAAACCGCGACCTGTTCCTCGCTCAAGCGATGCTCGAGGATCTCGTACTCGACACCCGCGAAGGAGAGTGCGCGCGCGGTGTATAGGCCGAGCGACTTGAGGTCCCTGGCGACCAGCTCCATCGCTGCGATCCCGCCGTCACGAATGTCGGCGACGAACGCTTCGCGATTGGCGAAGGCGGTCTCCGGCCCCCACAGGCCAAGGCGCGTGGCATAGGCCAGGTTGTTGACGTCTGACGCACCTGTTGCCGAGGCGTAGAGCACGCGTGCTCGCGGCAGGAGGTTCTGTAGGCGGACGCCAGCGATACCCTGCTCCGAGCCCTTGACCTTACCCCGCGATCCTTCTCCGCCAGCTGCATTGGCCATGGCATGCGCCTCGTCGAACACGATCACGCCGTCGAAGTCGTCGCCAGCCCAGGCGAGGATCTGATCGAGGCGGGTCACATCGTTTCGGCCTGACCGCAGGGTCGGGTAAGTCACGAAGAGAATGCCCTCGCGCATCGCAATCGGGGTGCCGAGCTTCCAGGATGCCAGAGGCTGGATGTCGATCGGCAGGCCGCCAAGCGCAGCCCAGTCGCGCCGGGCATCTTCGAGCAGCGCCTCGTTCTTCGAAATCCAGATGTGGCGGTGTTCCCCGCGCACCCAGCGGTCGAGGATGACGCTCGCAACCTGACGGCCCTTGCCGGCGCCCGTTCCATCTCCAAGGAAATAGCCTTGCCGGTATGTCTGGCCTTCTGCCGATGCTTTGAGCGAGCAGCCTTTGTCCTCTGTCTCGAACCGGCCGGGTAGATCGCGCGCATGGGCGCTGGCAGCGTAGATCAGCGTCTCTGCCTGGGCAGCAGACAGCAGCCCCTTGGCAACCAGCCCGTTAGGCAGCTGCGGGACAGCTTCGGGCATCGGTGCGGCGATCGAGCCCATTGCGACGGACTCGACGAGCGGCGTCGGATGCTCGGCCGCGCCATCGATCACGATCCTACTGGGACGATAGGGCAGATAGTGGCCGACCTGAGGGGCAAGCGGCGCAGGGGTTTCGAGCGACTGGTAGGTGAGCGACCCGATGGAAGCGGCTGCAGAAGTGATCCTGGCTGGTGGTGTCGGCAGCGGCCTGCGCGGCGCGGCGACCAGGCGAAACGGCGCACGAGCCGGAAGGCTTGATTGCTCGGACGCAGCCGCCAAGCCGGCGCGATCCGGCAAGGCATCGACGAGATCGACCAGCTGGCGGAAGTTGTTTGTGCGCTCAGTGACGGGTTTCAAAGAGCCCTCGACCTTGTCCAGGACCAGCAGCCGGGTGGTGATCCCGGTGCCGTGCTTCACGAACGCGCGTTCGACGGCAGCATTGAGCCGCAGCGAGATCGGTCCCTTCAACCCCGCGAGGAACTTCGCGCAGTCGAACCATTCAGGCATGATCGCGACAAGGCGACCGCCGGGTGCCAGACGGTTCCATGCCGACCTGAGGTGGCGCGAGCCGGTGCGACTATCGTGCCCTCGCTCGATGCCGTGCGAATAGGGAGGATTCATCAAGACGACGCTCGGAATGATGGCTGGATCGAGCAGCTCGTCGATCAGTTCGGCGTCATGGCCGGTCACTCGGGCCGCAGGGAACAAGGCGCTCAGGCAGTCGCGGCGCAGCGGCGAGATTTCGTTGAGGGCAAGGCGCGCGCGAGCCTTGGCGGCCCACACCGCGAGCATGCCCGTTCCGGCCGAGGGTTCGAGCACAAGCTCGTCAGTTGCCAGCGCGCAGGCTCGGGCGGCAAGCCAAGCAAGGCGCGGCGGCGTCGCGAACTGCTGCCATTCGATCTGCTCGTCGCTGCGATTGGTCTGGGTCGGCAGTCGGGCATCGAGGGAGCAGAAGAACTGTTCCGCCTCGTCGATCGACGCCGAGAGCAGGATCTGATCCGCTGCTCGCAGGTATTGAACCTGTGCCAGCTCGGTAGCTGCATGGGCGTCACGAACTGACCAACGCCCGAGAGCATCGCTCCCCCCGAAGTGCTCTGTCATGATGCGCGTGACGTCGCTGCGTGAAAGCGCGCGGCCTCCCGCCAGCTCAGAAGCCATGGTCTGGGCCGCCATCACAACAACGGGCGGTGATGGGTCATCGAATGCAAAGGCGAGGGATGAGTTGGACATGGGAACCTCCTGACGAGGTCCTGCGGGTGGGCAGGCCTCAATCAGCCGAAGGCCCCCTCCCCTCTGCTCGACGGATCGGGTTGTCGGGCGAGCCGCGACTTGAGTTCATCGTTCCAGTCAAAACCGGGTGAGACTGGCGCGCGTGAGTGGATAACGCGATCAGGCGCAGCGTAGGCCTTCAGCGCGCGCTCCTCGGCGTGAGCACCTCCGGCGTCATTGTCGATGAACAGGAAGAGTTCGCGCACGCTCTCCGGGATCGAGACGAGACCGAACCGCTCGTTTCCAAGCGTCGCCCAGCAGGGGATCCCAAAGAGCTGCATGGCCGAGAGGGCGCTCTCGATACCTTCGGCAAGGCCCAGCCTCCCCTGCACCGGGGGAGCAACTCTGACGGCACCAAAGCCGAGACTGCCAAGCGCACGCTTGGGTCGCTCGAAGCCGGCTAGCTTGCCACTCGCCACATCGAGAAATGTCCTGTGTACTGCGATAACGCCAATATCAGTCGTGACTGCGGCCAGCATCGCAGGGAGAAACTTAACTGCCCCGCGTGGCCCGAGCGGCGTACGTTCAAGGTAGCGGAACTGGTCAGATGCGCGCTGAAGACCGCGCTGTGCGAGATATCGTTCGACCGGGCTGTCGGAGATCGCCGAAGCCGATTGCCACAAGCGTCGCGCATTGGGACTGAAGTCACTCTGATTTTGCCGATCAGCTGTCCCAGGGCCAGAACCATCAAAGAGCTCTCGGCTGCGAACGCCCTGGCGATCCAATGCAGCAATGACGTCCTCATTCGAACATCCGGCGAAGCAATGGAACAGGATGGCCTTTCGCCCCAAGGTCACGCTGAGCGACGGTGTGCGGTCGTCGTGGGCAGGACAGCAGCACATGCCCTTGCCCTGGCGCCATGTTCCCTTGAGGCGTTCGACAATCGTGCGGGCACGGCGTTCGAGTTGATGACTTTTCTCTAGCTGGGGCATCGACCTACTCCGGTTGAGGTGCCCTCCCCGTGCAGCCTCCGCTCTGCACCAGCGCAATGCATTTTCCTACGTCGTTTGTTCTTTATATGTTCTCACTCGATTCGGCTATAGAAGGATCGAGAAATGACAATGAAAGCCCTTTTGATCTTTGGCATTGCCATCGCATCAGCCATGCCTGCCAATGCCCAGGAACTGCCAATGCCAGATTTACCGGAGCAACATGCCGGTCCTTCAGGCGGCATTCGGATTGCCGAAGCATCGAACGGATTTCAGTTGGTCGAGCATGGGTTCTGGCAATCCGCGCAAGCCGCCCCAGCACCAAGTTTGAGCGTTGCAGAAAATGGACGGGTCAACCTGCCGTACAGATACGAGCCCAAGGCCAAAACTGCCCCATCCGGGTTTCGGCGGGCGAGCTACCTGCCCCACGTCTATGCGGCGGAAGCGAAGTATTCATTGCCTACCGGCCTGCTCGACGCGCTCGTCTGGACGGAATCCCGCTATAACCCCCTTGCTGTCAGTCCGGCAGGCGCTGCGGGCCTTGGCCAGCTGATGCCAGCAACGGCAAAGGAACTCGGCGTCTTCAATCGATTTGACCCCATGGCCAATATCTTCGGCGCGGCGCGGTATCTGAGGCAGATGCTCGACAGGTTCGGCGTGGTTCACCTCGCTGTCGCAGCCTACAATGCCGGTCCAGGTGCAGTCGAACGCGCGGGCGGTATACCGCGGAATGGCGAGACGCCCGGATATGTCCGCGACGTCCTTCGCCATTGGCGCTTTTAGCGGTCTATCCCCAAGTTAGCCGAAACAGAGGCAATTGACGGATTGTTGCCGGGCTGGACCATTTTGCAGGCAAGGGACTGCACGGGAGTTTAGCCGCTTTTGGCCTCGGCTGGGTACTTGGCTACAATCTGCATTACCTCCTTACCCCACAACGCCAACGCCTCGCGCTTCTCGTTGGTATACTGGTGTCGGTGATAGACCCCCGCCACACCGGCCATAGCTGATCCTGACTGGTGATTGAGGACCGCTTCAGAAACCACCAGAGGTATGCCGAGACGCTGGAGGCCAGTTGCCACCGTCCGCCGAATGTCATGCATTGTGAAGTGACCGGCTTCGTAGCCGAGCTTCTCGTCCACGCTTGCTCTGATCCGCTTCCATGCTTTCGAGAGGCCGCTAACGCTGTTCGTGCTGGTGACCTTCGACGCCAACAGAATCTGGGATTGCTTGTGAGCGGCGTCAGGGTCGATCCCTGCCGCCATGAATACCTCTGTGACGACTGCAAGAGCCTGCGCGGACAGCGGCACCACATTCGCTTTGCCATTTTTCGCTCGGTCGCCCGGGACGGTCCAGATCTTCGCCTTGAAATCGAACTCGTCACAAGCTGCATCGAGCACTTCTCCCCGGCGTTGAGCCGTAAGGACAAGCATCTGCACAAGGTGACCGAACGGATAGCCATCCTCGACCGCAGATTGCCATAGCGCCGCGAGTTCTCGGTCGCTGAGTACGCGATCACGAGGTTCATTCCGTTTCGGACGCCAGGCGTCCCGGCAGGGATTGGCGGGCATATGCTCGAGTCTGGTGAGCGCCCACGTGTAGAAGGTCGAAAGATGGCGATAGACGATCCGCGCCATCGTCAGGGTTTCCTTGCCCCGCTCGAATGCGATCTTCTCAACAAAGCGGCTCACATCACCTCGGGTAATGGAGTCCGCGAGGCGGTCTCCCAGCTCGGGCTCAATGTACTTTCGGAAGACCCGATCGAACTCCCTCGCGCTCCGCTTTTTGCCCTCGATCTGCTGGGACAGATACGTCTCGTAGAGCTCGGC
>Ga0164242_10001826_pt1 | contig 24974 bp, 38 predicted proteins | sample OricomgcompostMG_FD_108783 | JGI IMG/M metagenome (GOLD analysis project Ga0164242, IMG submission 108783) | Miracle-Growth compost microbial communities from Emeryville, California, USA - Original compost - Miracle growth compost (MG) ...
CGGTGCTGTCGTCGGATGCGCTGTCCGTGCCGGACACGGCCTGGATCTGGTCCGCGGGGACCACACCGATCAGCTTCCCGTTCTGGTTGAACACCGCGGTCAGCGATGCGTCATCTCCGTCGGCCTTCACGACCGTTTCCTCGGCCACGTTGGCCTCCTTCTTCTCGATGTCGTCCGGTGCGGCCGGGAGGGATGCCAACACCTTCTGGATGGAGTCCGCCGCGGTGCGCAGCGCGGACTCGTTCGCCGCGGACAGGGTGCGGCCAGCCTTGATGACGGCGCCCAGCGACTCCACGGTGGGCAGTTGCACGTCGAGCTCGACGGCGGACTTGCCGACCTGCTCCATCTCGACAGCGATGTCCGCCTCAGCCTGCTCACCGGCAGCGAACGCGCCGAGCACACCGATCGCGTAGTCGATCGCGCAGGACGCGTCCTCCAGATTCCACTGGTTCTCCGCATCACCCGGATCCACGGTGACAGCTTCGGTGCCTTCACGGTCCGCGAGGAGTTCGAGCGCGTTCTTCGCACGGGCGAGGATGCCGGCCCACTTCACCGCGGTGGCCGCGTCGACCTGCTCCCAGGCAGGCGACCCGGGCGTGACGGCCTCCAGCTGGTCGATCGGGTCGTCGGGCTCGGCGAGCGGCTCGGTGACGTCGAGGTCGTCGTCCGCTTTCACCACGTCGGCTTCGGCTTCCTTCAAAAGACCTTCGACGTCGTCGGCGCTCAGAAGCGACTCCCCCGACTTGATGATCGCGAACCGTCGGCCGGACGCCGCCTTGTCGACAATGTCGACCCTGGGAATGTCGGCCCCGACGATCTCCGTGAAACCGTCCTCGTCGGGCGTGACCTTGGTGCTCATGCGTTACTCCTTGGTGTGATTCGGCGTGCCGCCCCTTGAGGCGACCAGCCGGTGAAGTTGCCGCGTCGCACGGCTTCGAAGGTGGGTTCGTCGCAGATCGCGCCGAGGATCCAGTCACCGGACTTCGCGATGACTGTGCCGTCGTCGTCCACCCACGGCTGCTCGGACCGCCAAATGTACGATTCGACGATCTCGGCGTGCCCTACGGTGCCGTCGACGTGTTGCAGGCCGACCTCACGGCCCTTGCGGAGGTACTGCCACGCCGCGAGTTCAAGCTCACGGGGTGTGAAGAAGTCGCGGCGCCCGTCCTGGCCGCGTTTGATGCCCGGGTCGCGGCCAGCCTGGTATGCGACGCCGAGAATGAACCGGTCGGGCATCAGCGTTGTCCCTTCTTCGACAGCCACTTGCGGCGCCTCACCGTCGAGTGCAGACGCACCCGGTGCTGGCGGATGACCTTGTGATGCCGCACCGTGCGGGTGCGCACATGCTTCTTCGCCCGCTTCGGAACATGCACTTTGCTGATCGGGGTGCGGGCGATGCGGTGCGCGATCATCGGCGGTGGCACGGGCACCGGCAGTCAGCCGGTTTCGTGTAGGGCTGGTTGCATTGGCCGCAGTGACCGCTCATGACGTTCTCCCCAAGGTTGTGGGCCACCATCCGTGGCGTTTCCAGACCGGAACGAACATCCCGGGGTAAACCGCCGCCATCGGCGTTTCCGGGAACATGTCGATGCCGCCTGCGTCGTACGCCGCAGCGACAAGTTCTGAACACATCCACCGGCGTTGATCGTTCAGGCGTCGTTCGATCCATGCGGGTGTGTGCGTGCCGGTGAGGAGCGCGACACCGATGAGGATGTCGTCGCCGAGCGCGTACCGTTTCCCGACCTGCCGTTGCGCGAACCCGACGATCTGCCATGACTGCGTGTCGGTGAGGTCGAAGTCGGACCAGATCGCGTCCGGAAAGTGGCTGGTCGGCCGGTACCGGACGCGGGGTATCTCCGCGGACACGACGGTGTCGTCGTCGACCGCGACGATGACGTGGTGGACGGGTGACCGGGTGATCTTCTCGATCAGCCATTCGAACGGGTTACGTGCGTGCGGGATCAGTGCTGCCTGCCCTGCGCGTGTCATGCCGCCTCGAGAGTGTGAGCATCCATGTCGGAGTGCGTGAACAGTTCACGACGCTTACGCGCAACCGCGTCGCTTGCCTCTTCAACTGACCCGAAATATCCGACGTGCCGGATATGGCCTTCGTGTCGGACCTGCGCGAGCCATTTACCGCGTCGTGCGTCCCAATAGACGCCTCTGTGCCCAGAGGAGTTGCGTCGGTTCGCTCCTGCCCGGTTCTCCGCGTTCTGCTTCGTCGTGGCGAGGCGCAAGTGCTGCGGGTTGACGCACCAACGGTTGTGGCAGGTGTGATCGAGCTTGAGCCCGTCAGGTATCTCGCCGTTGACGAGCCGATACGTCAGCCGGTGGACGAGCACCTCACCCATGAACGGTTTCATCTGCGCATAGCCACCGCGGTTGTGCGACTTGCACCACCGCCAGCAGTCTTCTGTGGTGTCGATGCTCGCCCAGATGTCAGTGACGGTTCGCTTTCGCACGAGCACGCTCCTGTTCGATCGCGATCTTGTGTTCGGCGTCGAGTCGTGCCGTGAACCGTGCCAAGTAGACCGGGTTCGTGGACACGAGCAGCGTGTTGTTCTGCGCTTTGAAGCCGGGAGCGTTGCTCACATCGGCGCGCAGACTGATTCCAGTGCCTTCACCGGACGCCGACCAGTTCGTGGATCCTTCGAACCCGAGCCCGAGCCCGGAAGCGACGCCGCCTTTCGTGTGGCTGATCTGATGCGTCTCGGACTGCCCGACAGCGAACGCGGACTGCCAATCCGGGACCGTCGCGTTCGCGTCGAGGATGCGGCGTTCGTGCACACCCGACGCTTGCGACCGGTCGAGCGTGCCTTGCACGTACACGGACGGCCGGCCGATGAGATCGACGATCGCGTCGTTCAGTTCCTCGTCGTCGTACCCGAACATGTTGAGCCGGAACGCGAGCGCCTCATGCTGGATGATCCACAGCAGGATCGAGTGCACATCGTCACGTCCGACGAAGAAGAGGTAATGGTCGCCGTACCCCGGCTGCAGGACACCTTCGGGGGTGTACTGGCCGAACACGGTGAGCCGTGGATCGTCTTTCACCGGTGGGTCCTCTCGTGGTGGGCGGGTACGATTCACGGAATGGGCTGCCCACCGCACGAGTACGTCTGGCGTGGAGGACGCCAAGTGTGCACACGTTGCGGTGTGGTCCACTTGGCGTCCCAACGCTTCAGGAACGACGTGCTGGCACGGTTGCAGGATGCCGGCGTGCAGACGGTCGATGACCGGCCTAGTCGGCGTGCGGGGACGCCGCGCACCGGCAACGCGGATGCACCGGTGGAGCATCCGACTGGTCAGACACCGGGTGAGGGTTAGCGGCCGCGACCGCCAAACACACCGGGCAGGCACCGTCCGCGGGCAGCAGGTCCCACATGGTGACACCGGACTGGTCGTAAACCTGCAACGATGCGGCCGTTTGGGCGCGCGCTGTTTCGGTGTGCGCGATCATCTCCGCCCGTGACGGGGATGCGACCACGTCACGCAACGACCTGCCGATCGTGTCGACCGAGTCGCCGCGGGCGAGCCCGTCAGCGATCAGGTTCCCGGCACGGTCCAGCGACGTGTCCACGATCGACTTGACCGTCACACCCGCCTGATCGAGCAGCGCCCGCATGCCGCCGTCGGCGACCTGTTCCGCGGCCGCCGTGTCGCCAGGCGACCATGCACCCCAGTCGGTGTCCGCGATCAGCTGCCCTGTCTTGTCCGGGCCGATGACCGCTGCAGCACCCACTTGGGTGATGGCGCCGTGACCGCCGGTCAGATACCCGTCGACGATGACCTGACGGATCAGGTGCTCGAGGTCGACGGTGCCTGCCAGGTTCGGGTCGGCGGCGAGTGCAGCTTGCACCTGCTGCGCGACCGCCGCGGTACCCGCAGCCTCAGACGTGTCACCGGTCGCTTTCGCCAGCAGGGTGGTGAACGATCCGACCGGGAGACTGTTCACCCACCCGGTGAGCCAGCCACGGATGAGCGGCTCGTAATGGTCGGTGATGCGCAGGTCGTAGTCGTGCTGCGGGACCAGGTTCGGGGAGTCACGCCAGCTTTTGGCCAGCGCCTCACCTTTTGGGTCCGCATCAGCCTCCGGCTCAAGCCCGACGGCCACAGCGACCGCTGGGTCGGCGTCCGCCTCAGCCTTCAGGTCCTCCGCATACTCGGTCGCAGCAGCCGCCACGGTAGCCAGTCGATTCGCCTCCGGTTCCGCCGCCAACGATCCGTCCGGGATCGGGTCGGTCGACAGTACGGAGAGCACGTCGACCGCATCCGCGGCGAGCTCGGTGCGGATCACGGGCACGCCTTGCAGCGCGGGCGGATCCCACCATGCGATCGCCTCGAACAGGTCCCCGTCGGGGTCGTCCGGGTTGATGACCGTGTCACGCGTCCCGAGGTCGATCAGAGTCTCGGATGCGATCTGGTACACGAACCCGGCGTAGATACCGTTCGACGCGGCCCACATACCCGTGAACTGGCCGTCCGGCAGCGGTTGCCCGGTCTCTTCCTGCCATTCGCGGATCGCCGCGTCCTGCGCTTCCTCGCCGGGTTCAATGTGCCCGCCGGGAAACTCCCAGAACCCGGCTGCCGGGTCTTCGGGGTCCATGGCGCGTTGCAGCATCAGGACACGGTTCGTGTCGAGCGCTTGCACGGCGAGACCGGCGGCGACGAGCTCGTCGGCATCCTTGCGGATCTGCGCGTACGAACCCACGTTGAGGCGGTGCGCCGTCATCCTGTTGACATGCTCGAACTCGAACGGGCGCCACGAGCCACGCTTGCGGCGTGCAGCAGCGAACTTCCGGAACGCGGCCAGTTCAGCCTTCACCAGCTGCTCATCGTCCTCGTCGTCTACCTGGTCGACGCCTTCGATGCCCGTGTCGATCGTCACCCCGGCCGTCTCCGTTTTCGAGAGGAGTACGGGCGGTGCGATCACGCCAGTGCTCGGGATCGGCTGTTCCAGGTTCGGGAACTCCGGCTCGTCAGGATCCGACGGGGCCCGTTTGAACTCGGTGCCGCCGGGCAGCTTGTCCGGCATGACACCGTCCGTCCCGTTGAACGGGGAAGGATCCAACGGAACATCATCGACGGGTGCGGCTGTCTCCGGATCGATCGGGCCCGCGACACGCTCGACCGCGATGAGGGGCACGAACCCGAGCCGGGACGACACGATGCCGCGCGGCACGGGACGTTCGTTGTCGATCGGGAGACCGAACATATCCGACCGCCACTCGTCCGGTGACACGGCACCGGACTGCACGGCCAGGTTCCACACCTGCGCGTCCGCGAGACGGTCTTCCTTGTCGCGTCCCGTGTCGAGGGACACTTTGACGGGCAGGCCGAGGTCGCGTTGCAGGTACCGGTTCAGGATGCCTTCCACGAACCGCACCCACGGCAGCGTGTTCACCCGGAACTGGATGTCGACCTGCGTTTCACCGTTCGCCCGGTTCACGTCGTCCACAAGACCGAGGTCCTGCGGGACGACACCGAACGCGGCCGCCGTACGCTTCATCAGGTACTGCGGGAAGTTCCCGTCGAACGTTTTCGGTTTCGTTTCGAGCAGCTGGGTACCATTTGGTACCGCGATCAGCTTGTGCAGGATCGACTGGTCACCGGACGTGAACGCATCCCAGTAGTCCTGCCACTCCGCCACCTGATCCGGGGACGAGATGTCCGCCGGCAGTTGCATCAGCCCGGCCGGCACGGTCCCGTCGGTGAACATTTGCAGGAAGTGCCACTGGAAGCGGAGGTCCGTGTTCGCGGTCAGCAGGATCGACTCCATCGGGGCGAGCCCGAACGGGGAATCCGTTTGCGGCCGGAACCGCTCATACGTGATGTCGTCGGTCGTGAACCACACATCCGTGAGGCCCTTGATCTTCTGCCAGTACGCCGGTGCCGGCGGTGCAGGGCGGCGCCCGTGGACGTCGATGTACGGGAACACGGTGGTGCCGTCAACGACTTCAAGGCCGATGACTTCACCGTCCATGTTGCGGCGACGGTAGAGCGTGGTGGCGTCGTACCGGAGTGCGCCCTCCAGCAGGAGCGACGCCCACGAGTCGTACGGGTTCACGCGGTCCGGGAACGCGAGCGCTGCGCGTGCCGCATCGACCGCGTCGTCCACGTCACCGGACACACCGTCCGCGGGTTGGAACAGAGGTTCCATGGACCGGATCTCGTCGATCTTGTGGTTGATGCACATGCGGGCGACGTCGTACGCGTCGATGACCGCTTTCAGCGTCTCGAACGAGGTGCGACCCCACGCCGTCCGGGGTGACAGGTTGATGTTGACGCCGGCGGGGTAGTCCGTCGACCGGGGCCGCTGCGAGTACCCGGCGGCAGGTTGGATGGGTGTGCCGGGGCCGAAGTTCGCCGTGCTGCCCATGCCCTGCCGCATGACCGCGGCGGTGATGGGTGCGGGTGCGGTCGTTTTGATCAGTTCACGGCCGTACGGGTCGACGAAGGCTGCCATTGGTTTCAACCTCCGTTTTGAGTTGCTGGGCGCGTTCACGCCAGTTGCGGGCCGACACGGGCGCCTCAGCGCCGAGTTGCTGTTTCATGTACTGCTGGAACGCGGACCCTTGACCGACGCGCAGCAGGAGCCGTGCGGCGGCTTGCGAGAACCCGTCGACTTGGTCGTCGTGGGTGCCGTTCGGGAACGATGTGGCTTCCTCGATGAGGTCTTCGACGTCGAACATGGCAATGTCCGGTTCGGGCAGGTGCACGTTCCCGGCTTCCACGAACGGTGCGACGGCGGATGCGCGGGCGATCTTCGATTCGTGGGGGGTGATCGGGATGATGCCGGGAATCTTCTTCCGCAGCATGTCGATCACGGCGGTGCCGTTCGCTTTGTCTTCGACGAGTTTCGCGTGCGCGTCCGGCCACTTCTTCACGAGGTTCTCGAACGCGGTCAGCGTGGCGGTGAACGACAGGCGTTTGCGGATCTGGTCCACCAGGTAGATGTCTGCTCCGCGGCGCGCCCACACCTGCATGACGACGAAGTCGGATGCGCGCGTGTCCTTGAACGTCATGTCGCAGGAGATGACAGCCTCATCGGCTTCCAGCAGGCGCATGCTTTTCCCGTCGCCGCTGTCCGCCCAGATCGGTGTCTGGTAGCGGCGCCACCATGCGCGTTGCAGAATGTCGCCGGTGGCCGGTGACGGGCGCCCCTGGTAGAGGGCGTTGAACACGCGGGAGCCGACACGGGTGCGGGTGGCCGCCCATTCGTCGAGGCTGCGTTTGCGGGCTGACGCCAACCACTCCCCCGGCTGACGGCCGAGCGGATCCGTTTCGTCTTTCTCCGGGTTGTGGTCCGCGAGCGCGGGAATGTTGATCACTTTCCACACGTGCCCGTCCTCAGCGGCCAGGAGACGGCCGGCGAGGTCGTCTTCATGCCACCGGGTGAGGATGAGGATGACTTGCGCGCCGGGCCCGAACCGGGTGCCGGCGGTGGCTTGCCACCACCCCCACACGAAGTCGCGGTAGTACTGCGAGTCCGCCTGCTCGGCGTCCTTGATCGGGTCGTCGATGATGAGCGCATCCACGGGGCGTCCGGTGAGGGAGCCACGCAAACCGACAGCCCGCACACCACCTTTGTGGCCTGCCAACTGCCACCGGCGTGCGGCACCGTTGTCGCGGGCGACGCGCAGACCGAGGTCCGCGGTTCCCTCATCACCGTTGAACGTGGCGATCCAGTTGCGGATGTCGCGGGAGAACCCTTCAGCGAGTTCCTGCGAATACGACGCGATCGCGATGCGTCGGTCCGGGTTCGTCAACAACGCCCACAGGGTGGATGTTTTCGTGACCCGCTGCGACTTGCCCTCCTGCGGCGGCATGCTGATGATCAGACGCGCGTTCGGTGTCGAGTACGCCTCCACCAGCGCTTCATCGATGAGATCCAGGGCCGCGGTTTGCACGGTCGACGGGTCCACGATCTTCGCCAGATCGCCCGGCGTGCGGAACTTCGGCTCCGGCGGTATCAACCGGTCCAGGGCGTTATCGAACGCCGCGAAGTCAGCCGGTGCGAAGCGTGGCGAGCTCGGCACGGACAACATCAGGGAACACCTTCCGCTGCGTGTCGTTCAGGTTCAGGATCTGCGACCCGATGACCGCCATGAGGACCGTGGCGAGCATCTCGCCTTGCCTCTCCGCCATCCGAACTGTGCGCTCCGCCAACCCGGCCGCGATCGCTTTCGCGCAGAAGCCCGCCAACCGGTCGCGTTCCTGCGCCTCCAGTTGCACGAGCCCGCGAATGTACTCGCCGACCTTCGTCTCACCGAACTCGCCCGGGATGAGCGTGTCACCGATCAGGATCGACTCCAACGTGATCCCGCCGCCAACCTCAGCGACCTTCCGTTCGATCTCCGCCGCGTACTGCTCAACCCGCATCCTCGACTGTGTCACCAGACGCAGCAGAACCTCACCCGGATCATCAACCGCGTCGCCCAGCTGCCAACGAGAGACCTCAGCACGAACCGCCGCGATCGCCCGAACCTGCGGAGCCGAACCGCCATGCTTGGCGCACACGTTCGCGCCCTTGATCGCCCACGCACCGCACGGCTTCCCCGCCTTCGTCGTCGCTGTGCACTTCATGGGTGAACCCGATTCGTGAGGTCAGACGCCCGTTCGGAGCCATTCGACATACGCGGTGGTGTGGTGTTCGATGAGCGTCGCGTCATCCGAGACCCAGTCGACTTCGAGCGATCTGGCTTGGATCGTGAGCTTCATGATGAGCGCGTCCGTGGGGATGTCGAGCCGGAGCGATGCGAGCCACGCGGTCACCTCGTCGAGTGACATGCGGAGTCTCGGCCCGTCGTGCTCGACTATCACCGGCGCTATGAACGGGACGTCGATCGGGTGGGTGGTGTCGCTCATGCGCGTGTCCGTCGTGATGCGAGCCCGATCTGGACGAGCGTCCCCCGCCCGTCGTTCGGCGTGTACCAATCGATACCCGGAGTGTTCTCCATGAAGCCCACAGCGGGCAGCGGTGGCAGGGTCGGGATCTTGGAGACGATCGTTGACGGGATGACGCATCCGGGGCTGATCGTGATGCCGACGGTCTGCGCATCCTGCGGGATGATCCCCCCGGTCGCGAATGACGGCTTACCGTCGCGGCGTGGACATGACTCCGGCTTCGTCGGGTCGGCGACAGCGTCCGCGAGCGCTGCGGTCAGCATGGCGCCGCACACAGGGCACGGCTTCGGGTCGTTCGCGTTCATGGTGTGGGGTCCCATTCGGCTTATCGGAGTGCGTTCAGGTCGGCCTGCAGCTGGGCGGCGTTGAAGCCTTCCAGCGACTTCCCGCCCGTCAACGCTTCATCGGAGAGGTACGCGTACGCCTCATCGCAGTACGTGGTGAAGAAGTCGACCGTCATGCGTTGCACGGCGCCCCACGTGACCACGAGAATGTCGGTCCCATCGAACCCGACCACGGGAACGTAATGTCCGCCGTCGATCGGTGAGCCTTCGACGACGTCCCACGGCTGACCGGCCGCGAACTGTTCCTGCGCGGACGCGGGGACCTGGATGCCGATACCGACCGCACCGAACAGGTACGCGGCGACCTTCAGCTCGGCGAGGTTCCCGGTCTTGATGCGCAGGTACGCGGCCACCTTGTGGCGTTTCCCGGCCGCGTCGAGGACGCCGGTCTTTCGGCGGTATGCGGCAGCGTCGGCGACGTTCGTGCCCTGGTCCGTGTTCGGGTCGGTTTTCTTGAACCCGGTGACGGCGGTGTAGTCCGACAGGACCGACTTCTTCGTGAACCGGACCGTGTGGTTCGCTTCCTGGTTCCAGAGCATCGTCTCGTGTGCGGCGCCAGCCCAGACACAGTCGCCGTACTGGTCGTTGCCGAGCATGCCCCACGACTTGATGAGGGCCTGGTGGCCGAACACCTTCGGCGTCTGGATCAGCTTCGTGAGGTCGACGTAATCCGTGAGCGCGAACTTCACGGCTTCCGGCGTGGCGGGCGTCTTTCCGAGCTTGTACGGCATGGGTCCTCCGGTCATGGGGTGTCGGTGGTGTGCGACCATGCGTGTACGTACAGGTCAGCGAGGTCGGGCTTCGCGATCAGGGTTCCCTGCAGTTGCAGGTGGTCGCGGTGCGTTTCCACACGGGTGTGCAGGTTGATCGGGACTTCCTGCTGGCAGATCGCGCAGGTCACGTGCACGACGATGACGGTGGGCATGACGGCCATGCGGCGGCTCCGTTCATTGATGCGGGACGGGGAGGCGGCAGGATTCGAACCTGCGTTTCCGGATGAACCCCGGTGGCTTCCGCTGCGGACGCCTCACCCGTCCCGTGCCCGTTCTGGTCTTCTCGGGCGGGCACACCCTCAGTGAGCGCACTACCCGATGCGCGCTGGACGTGTGGAGACGGCACGACCGGGAGCGTGTCACCGGTCGTGCCGTCGTGCTCTGTTCGTCGTCTTGGCCGAGCCGGCCTCAATGCCAGGGGAAGATCACCCTGCGGACGTGGTGGGGGCCGAGTCGATTACCTCGGCGTGATGCTCGTCGTCGTACGCCTGTTCGTACGCTTCGTGCAGGTCGTCCTCCCGGTTCACCTGCGCGCCTTCCTCGCTTCCAGCTGCGCGAGCAGTTGGTCCAGAACCTCCGGCGGCACCGCATCGAGGACAACATGCGACACGTCATCCTGCGGCGTCTCACCGGCGAGTAGGACGGTGTGGCAGGCGGAGCAGTGCACGGGACGGACAGTGTCCTCGTGGATCTGCACCAGGATGCCGCGGGCCTTGCACTTCGGGTTCGAGCATGCGAGCGCCCCGGCGACCGGGGCGCCTTGACTGTCGTGGTCGTCGGGGACACCGAACGTGAACCCGTGGCGCGCCTCAACATCAGCGAGCGTGTTCTTCGGCATGACGCACCTCACAATCACGTGCCAACGAGGGGACGGGGTAGTAGTGGGCGCAGACAGCGCACCGGAACGGATCGGGCATGACGCCTCCGATCCTTTGAGGGCCGGGTGAGATTCGAACTCACGACTTCCGCATTACCTAAGCGGCCCGAATCGCACGGCGGCGCTGTTGGTACTCGCGCATGTATTCGCGCTTCCGCGCGCGGCATGCGTCACACGGGCAGTTCTTCTTGCCGCTCACGCCGCCGCCGTGCTCGACCTGATGGTTGTCATGCGCTTCGCTGGTTTTGACCTTGTGGCACTCGGCGCAGAGAAGCTGGCACTTCGCCAGTTCCATGAGGATGACCTCGCGGCTGTACGTGGTGATCTTCGTAATCTCTACCGTCTTCGTGTTCCGATCGATGTGATCGAATTCGAGATCATCCCTAGAACCGCATCGGCAGCATCGGCCGCCGAGAATGGTCTTCATCTCCTCGACAATTGCGGCATAGCGATGTCGCTTGTAGTCGCGTTGGTAGGCGTTGAATCCAGTACGATCGGTCATGTGATCACTCCAAACCAGTGATTGCCATGCCCCCGGCCGGTTGCACCCGGTGCGGGGGTCTTTCAATTTCGACGCTACGGTGAGCGTCCGACATATTGCCGCGGCTCGTGACCTAGCCGGGTCGCGGACTTCTGCGCCGTTCTAGAGCCTGATAGCCGGCAAGCGCATTGCTGGGAAGGCTGGGTTCGAACCAGCGACGCACCGGTTAACGGCCGGACGTTCTGCCGCTGAGCTACATCCCATCGAGGCCCCCGATAGCGGGCTCGGGGCACACCGCGTGTTCACTTAGACGCAAATGGGCCATCCGAAGGTGACCCATTGACGTGAGCATGTCTCGAAAAAAGGGACACTCCTGCTCAACTATGGCCAGTCTATACCGTCATATGGCAATATCGCGTGCGCGTATGGTGTCCGATGCTCGGCGTGTCGCCCACAATGCGAGCGCTTCGCGTTCGACCGGGAGCCCCGCGTTCACGCGTTCGTTGATGTTCGTCATGAACCGCAACTGCATCAACTCGTTCTCCCCCTGCCACGTCGCTCCGCATTGGCGGCACGTCGCCGTCAACGTGGTCACGTTCACCTCGATCGCGAACACTTCCACCCCGCCGAGGGTGATGCGTCTGGCACCGCACTGCCCGAAGCCGAACTCCCCGTCGTCGCTCACTTCCGGGACGACGGCCACGCAGGGTGACTTCCATTCGAGTTTCGTGGGCGGGTCGAACTTCCCCTCGATCATCCGCACCCACCCCTCAACCATGCGCGTCACATCCACGTCAACGGATGCTTCCATGTGGCCGGCGCGGACGCGGCGTTCGTGTTCCTCATGCCAGTCCTGCACCGTCTTGATGAGGTCGTCGCCGGTGTACGTGAACCCGATCTGCTTCGACCACACGTGCAGCAGGTCCCGGATCTGACCCCAGATCTCGAGTGCGTCAGCGTCGATCGGGATTTTCGTTTCCGAGGACTTCGCGGACCGGGTGATGCCGGTGCCTTCCATGAGGAGGGTGAGTAGCGGCGGATGGGTGACGGCGATGAACCGCATGGTGCCGTCGTCGTTGGTCTGGATCGTGTGGATGATGCGGTCTCGGGTGAGCGCGTCGACAGCGTTTTTTAGGTCGGTTCGGTCCAGATCACTGTGCATGGGTGTCTTTCGGGTCGGTGGCGGGCGACATCATCACTCACCGGCGCGAAAAAAGTGGCATTGGTTCGGTGTGTCGCGGCCACCGACCGGATGCCACCTACCCGGTTCACCGACTGCTCTCCTCCGTACTGGTAGAACCCGACAGTGCTGGCATGCCGCAGAGAACGTGCGGTCCGTTGTGCCCGAACTCACGCATGCAGACAGTGCCGTCAGGTGTGCAGCAGACGGGCTCGGTGTCGCACGGGCAGTTGATGTGCTGGACGTCGGGCTTGCTCATGGTGTGTTCCCTTCCCTCGACCCTGAACTGTCCGGTTCAGCGATGACGTGAGCGCCGCAGGGTGGCACGAGCTCGCTCGGGAACAGGTAGCGCGCGATCCACAGATTCCAGTGCCGGTTGCACAGTGGCGCGGAGTCCTCGCTGCTGACCACACGCGACGTTCCACGCGCTTCGTCCTCGCATATCCAGCACGTCTCGCTCATTGCTCGTTCCCTTCTCGGATGTTTGCAGCACGCGCACGAGTGAGCACCTGCTGGACGCCGTACCCCGCCGCGAGGGCCTGATGTGTGTCCATGCGATCACCGTTCGCCCACCGCGGTTCGTTAACGAACTCCGTGATGACCGTGTGGATTATGCGTTCGAACGCTTCGAGGGTGTCGACACGCACCCGAGCGTCATGAGCTGCGAGCCAGCGATCCCAGCGCGCCTGAGCCTCTTCTTCGGTCAGCGCATCCCAATAGTCGCTCTCGGTGATCTGTGCGCTGATCCAATCCGATTCGACTTGCTCAGTCGTCGGCGTGTACTCGCTCATCGTGTCGCCTCCGCTGCCTCGTGCCATTCGATGTGGCGGAACAGGTCGAAGATGATCGCGCCGCACGTCAGACACACATCCACGTCGACGCGATCCGACGAGCCCCGAAGAATCCCTGGTGTGACCGGGAGCGCCTTTCGTTCGGTCAGCATCTCGATCTTGATCGGCTCACCCATTGCTCGCCTCCGCTGCCGCGATCAGAATGTCGCGGGCAATCTGCATCGCCTCGGTGTATGCGAGCGGGTAGTCGGCAGGTGAGTCCATGGCTGCCTCGTCCAGGACGCGCGCTCCAGCTTCGACGGCTTCCTCGCTGGGTTCGCTCACGGGACGAGAACGCTGCCACTCAGCGCCCTCCACGAACGCATGCTGCCTGTCAGCCGCGCCCGAGAACCCGACGGCTGGGTAGATCGGCCACCGTCGTTCCGCTTCGGCGCGGGCATCCTCGTCACTCGACATGAGTCCAAGTCCTTCCATGCAAGACCAGCGCCACTGTCGCCGGATTCACTCCGTAACGCGCCGCGATCACCTTCTGCTGCATCCCGCCAGCGGATAGCCGGCGAATCTCCCGGACGGAATCCGGGTTCAGTCGAGCCTGCGAGTTCGCGGTCCCGTACTGCTTCGTGCCGTGTACGTCCATGTCGTCAGAGTTGGCCTGGTACGTGTCCCAGCGAAGGTTCTCGGCACGATTGTTCGCCCGGTCGCCGTCGTTGTGGCAAGCCACCAGGCCTGGTAGCGCTGGTCCGATGAACGCCTCCGCGACCAATCGATTCACTCGAAACTTTCGAGCCGCACCGTCTCGTGAAAGCTCCGCCGTCTTGTAGCCGTTGTGGCTCGTACCAAGGCAAAGAATCCGCCCATGAACGATGTGCCTGCGCCCGTTACGCCCAATCGTCATGCGCGGCAACGAACGGACACGGCCCTCGTCACTCACCTCGTACAGTCCCACGTAGCCGGGGACAGGTCGCCATTCCTCGATAGACTGCATCGCAGCCCTCCATTCGCCGTAATCGAATCGGTGGGTCAGGCCCCGGCGAGTGCTTCCAACACTCGGTTTGGGGCCGCTTTCAATTCTACCGCCGAACAGCGTCATTCCGGTTCTCCCAGCGCATCGGTCAGAGCCTTGCGAACGTCGATCAGCGCTTCGTTGTAGCCGAACGCCTCGACCATCTGACGCTTCGTGAGGTCGGTCCTGATGTCTCATCGCGTCAGGACGAGCACGTTCTCTACCGCGGACAGCAGAGCCGGGACGATGGTGCGCGACTGGGCGATGAACTCGGCATCACTGGAGTTCGGGGTCCATGTGATGCCGTAGGACTCTACGAAGATCATCTCGCCATTCGTGTCGTCCACGGTCATGCCGTGAGCTGTCTTGCTCGCCTCCCACGGCCCCACGCTCGCGGAGTCAGCGGCAGCCTTCCATGCGGCCAGGGTTTCGGTCAGGTCCTCATTCGTCATCGTCGTTTCCTTTCTCGTCCATCCCGTACCGGTCACACTCAGACAGCCCGTCGATCCCGTTACGGGCCAACCAGCGGCGGTACTCGTTATCCGTTGCGTCGGCCATCACACGCTCACGTACGCGGATCCGGCACGAATCACGTCCAACTCGACGTCCTCAGGCAGGTCACGCAGACCCAACGACCCGGACCACGGCAGCGGGTGGATCGGTCGCGGGTTCGCGAACACCAGATGCTTCAACCCCGGCTGCGCCCACTGCGACACGGAATCGTCCACCACGTCGATCAGGTCGACCACACCGATGATCAGACCCGTGTCCGTGCGCACATGATCCGGCACATCGAACCCCGTCGTCGCCAACACCTGCCCGGCGCCCGGCTCGTCGAACCGGCGCCCCGCGTGAATCGCGACCGGACCCCGATAGGTGGACGTCCAGGACCGGTTCTCGACATCCTTCCCAGCGAAGATGATCGCCCACGCCCACGGCTGCCGCACCGTCAACACCTTCACAGCAGCCCCTCCTCTCGGAGCTTCGCTTCAGCGAGCGTCACCCGCTGGAACGTGGCCGCGTCACCGCCGACGTCCGGGTGCGTCTCGCGCTGTGCGCGGCGAAGCGCACGCGTCGGCGCACCGCTGATCACCCTCATCTCTGCGAGCCCGAGACCGAGGAACTCACCGAGGAACGCGAGCGCCTCGTCCGTCGTGGCGAACCCTGCCGGTGCTGCGGTTGCTTCGATCGCCAGGAACCCCCGGTACTGCTCACCACGCTTGGTCACGCCGTACCGGTCGACCTTCCGCAACGCTTCGAGCGCGAGAGCGATCGCCCGCACGTTGTCCTGCCACGTCATGAACGTGTCGCACGGATACGACAGCGGCCCATGCTTCGAATCCAAGGTCAAGATCACGCCCGGATGCTCCGCTTTCGCTGTCGCGCGTGGGCGCCCGTCGAGACGGAACTGCGACGCCGGGATCGCGACCTGCAGTCGCATGTTCTTCCCGCCGAGGTACCAGACCTCACGGTCCAGCAGTTGCAGCGTCGTGCCCCAGGTGGCCGAGAAGTTCGACCGCTGCCGACTCCTGGTGAGCGTGCCCGGCCATTGGCCGATCGGGTCGACCGTCAAACGGTCCGGCCAGTCGTTCATGCTGCTTGTCCTTTCGCGACTGCATCAGCCGCCTCACGCCGCTCACGCGCCTCCAAGGCTGCGATCGCGATCTCCAACTGCCTGCCGGGCGCAATCACCGGCGGCGACTTCTTCAGACGCCTCTGCGGTTTCGGCACCGACAACGACCGACCAACGGCTTCCCCACCCGTCGCCCGCCGTTCCCGCAGATCGAACTCGAGACGCCCCAACTGGTCCGGTGGCAGCTTCGGCTGCGCCCGCAACCACTCATGCCCATCGCTCCACGACGCGAACAGGCCTTCGTCGCACCGTGCCCGGTACGCGTCACCCAGCGTCTGATTCCATTCCTCCTGATCGAGGAGGATGCGCCTGGTTCGTTCGACGTCGAGCACCGTCACCGTGTCGTTCATGACGGCTCGCCGATCAGATCAGGACGCGCCAACGCGGCCGCGTGGCGGTTCGCGTAGTCGAGCGCGTCCTGCCACGAGTCCAAGTGCACGCTCCCGTACAGCGGACGCCCTTGCGGCAGCGACGGATGCGACACCCGCCACGCCAACTCGCCCGTCCGCGGAAACACCCGGCGGCGTATCACCCAACGCTCCAACATCAGACAGCCTCCTCATCGATGTGCTTCTGGATCTCCGCCCACGACGACCGGATCGACGTGAGCACGTACGCTTGCGGTTTCTCGACCTTCTCGACGGCGCGCGACAGGATGTCCGCGACGATGACCATCGCCTGAGCGTCGGTCACGTCACGACCGGACGCCCTCACGACCGCGGCCTTCACACGGCCGAAGTCCGTGATGCCAAGACCGGCCAACGCGGCGCTACGTGCTCGGATGATTCCTTCGTCCTCGTCTGTCACCGCCATCTGCGGGACTGAAGGTGTCTCTGTATCGGTTGTTAAGGGAATGGGTATGGGGGTAACCGGAGTCACGGCGGATGTCACGCGTGACGTCACGCCCGGAGTCACCCCGTGACTTCCCTTCTCGCGTTCCCGCTGACGCTGCTTGCGTAGACGCCACCGCTCCCGCTCGGCCTCCTTCAACGCCTTCTCCTTCTCCGCGTCGAAGTTGCCGGCCTGCGCCGCCCAATCGTGGAATCGGTAACCACCGCCCACCGCCTCCCAGAGGCCGACGGTCACCAGCCTCCGCGCCGACGTGCGGCCACCGAGCGGCCCCACCATCTCGTCCGGCACGAAACCGCCCTGCGTGTGCGCTTTGCACCACGCACCCGCACGCGTCCACATACCCACAGCCGCGTTCCCAGCCGCGACGATCTTCGGATGGAACGCCATCTGGTCATCGACAGGGAAATACACCATCAGGCGGCCCATCCCATCGCTGTCATGCGTCTACGCGCGTCGGACTCCGGGATCTCGGTCACGCTGCCGTCGTTTCCGTACAACACCCACGCGAGATGCAGTACCCCGTACACGTCGCGCATCCACCGGCGTGCAGGCCACTCGGCAGGGTCGCCGTAGCCGGGCACGGCCCAGCCCTCCGCGACCGCCTCTTTCGGATGCGACGACTTCCAGCCGTGACATCCGGTCGTGCCCGTACCGCCGAGGATCTGCAGATTCGACACCACGGTCAGGCCACCCACGGAACGGTCCTTGCGATGGTCTCGGGATGTGGCACCCCACCCGCAGTTGCGGCGGCACTTCTGGCAGGTGTCGTTGTCGCGGAGCGTCGCGAGCTCGTACGCATCCGTCTCCTCCGCTTTCGACGGCTTCGGCGTGGTTTCGTACTTCGGCCGGATCATGATGCAACTCCCAGGCTCTCGACGGCTGCCGCGACGAGGTCGCGTGCTGCAGGCGGCGTGACGGCATTTCCGGCCGCTTTCACGAGGTCGCGTTTCGACACGTGCTTGATCCCCGACGGCTGCCACACGTAGTCGGTGGGGAACGCCATCCCGGCGGCGACCTCGTGTGGTTCGAACATGCGGAACAGGACGTCCGGGAGCATGTCGCGCGCCGCCTTCAGGTCCGCGGCGGTCGCTTCGCCGGGGCGGCGCATCACGGAGACGTTGCCGCCTGTCGTGAGCGTGCGCAGGTACTCGTCGGCGAGCGTCGTCATCTCAGCGCCGCCACCGTTGTGCCGGGTGATCAGTGCATGCGATGCACCGTCCGCGACGATCGTGTGTAGCGGGTCGGCGTCCGGGTCGATGTTGCGGTCCGCGCGCTCCCGGAACTGCGTCACGAGCGCGTGATGATTCCCGCCGGCCATGAACGTTCCCGCAGGCTCCGTCACGGGGCGTGCCGTGCTCGTGCCGTACAGTTCCGCGATGAACGCGAGCCCGGTCTCGTTCCGGGTCGTCTGCGCGCGCGCCGGGACGTCGACCGGCTGGGCGACCTTCCCGTCACGGCCCTCGACCGGCACGGCGAGTGCTTTCGAGTTCGTCGTGTGCAACGCCCGGAGCGGCTCGCCGACGGGCCACGTCCGGTAGTAGCCAGCGATGTCGCCGTGCGCCGGATGACGCGGGTCGGCGGCGTCGTAGGTGTTTCCGGCCGCCTCGAGCGTCAACGGCCCCCAGTAGCGCGCGATGCCCGCCGCGATCCGGTCGAGTGTCTTCTCTGCGAGCGGCTTGTCACGGTCGCCGATGCGCTGCCCGGCCAGGGACCAGTCGATCGCGGCGGCCGCCGGCAGCCAGCCCGGTTCGACGACCTGCCCGCACCTGGCGCAGCAGTACACGTAGGACTGCCTGTACCGGCCGACCGTGCGTCCGGCCTTGAATGACTGCACGGACTCACCGACGACGTCGCAGCGTGGGCAGTACGCGCGCGGCCGCAACACACGATCCATGTCCGGCGCCCGGTAACCTTCGGGCCAGCACACGATGTAGATGCGATCCCGCGACTGCGGTGCCGGCGCGCCGAACGTCTGCGCGTGCATGCTGTTGAGGCTGACGACCCGGAACGCGTAGCCGAGCGCTCGCAACTCCTGCCGCCACACCGTCCACGCCGTCCGGTATTTCGCCTGCGTGGCAATGTCGACGACGTTCTCGATGATCACGAGCCGGTACCGGTGGTAGTCGATGAACTTCAGACAGTCGAACATCAGCAGACGGGACCGCTGCTTCACGTCATCCGACAGCGGATCCTCGAACAGGCCCTCCTCGATCGCAGGTAGGTTCGACCCGTTCGCTTGCGACCACTTCGTGCATTCTGGGCTCATCCAAGCCATGTCCGTGCGGGGAAAGAACGACGGCCGTTCCTGGTGCAGGTCCACGATCGCGTGATCCGTGTTCTGGTGGTTCGCATTGTGAATCGCGATCGCGGTATCCCAGTGGTTCGCGGCCACCTTCACCGTGACGTTCGGCACTTGGATCGCGCCCGAGCTCGACCCGCCGGCTCCGCAGAAGAAGTCAGTCAGCGTGATCATGCTGCACCGTCCATGTCGAGGAGGTCGAACAGGGTGGGGGTGTTCGCTTCGTTGTCGTGCCTGGTGAGGTAGACGACCGAGTCGGCGACGCTCACTGGGTTCAGTTCGGACCCGAACCCGCGACGTCCTTGCCGGACGGCTTCGAGGACCGTGGACCCGAGCCCGGAGAACGGGTCGCCGACAAGCTCGCCCGGATTGGAGTACATGGTGATCAGGCGGCGGGGAATATCGAGCGGGAACGGGCAGATGTGCGCCTCGACCTCGCGCCGGCGCTGCTCCGAGTTGAGAGTGTCGATGCGGAGCACGTCCGTCCACACGTCGGTGCGCGCGGATCCGGGCACGAGAGACGCGAACGTGCCGGGCAGGGCGTTCTTCGTGGCGAGCCGGTCGGCGAGTGCGACGTGCGCGTCGTAGTCGTACACGGTGCGCACGGTTTGCGCGGTGAACAGTTTCGAGCGGGTGCCGACGTCCAGCTGCGCGAGCTCGTCACCGGTCAACAGGCGGTCGCCGCCGGTGCGCCAGTCCGCGGCCGCGTCGATCTGCCACCTGCCGACCGAGTAGTCCGCCTTCTGCTTCTGCACGGGGGTATCGGCGTAGCCTCGGGACCGATTCGTCTGCGGCTTGTGGAACAGAAGCACGTATTCGGGTGAGCCGACACCCATCTTCGAGTGGTCCTTCGCCATCTCCGAGTACGACAGCCGGTACGTCTGGTTGTTCTCGCGGACGACGTCGGTGGTGACGGTGATCATGCCGAAGTAGTCGAACCCGTGACCGGTGTAGTGCGCGATCGCTTCGGCGTGCATGGTGTCGAACGTGTAGACGCCGGTGCCGGTGACGGACCCGTAGAGCGGGAAGTCCTTCACATGCACCGCGAGGATCCGGCCGGGCATCAGCGCCCGGTGAAGCGACGGCGTCAGGTAGTCCATCTGCCACCAGAACTGGGCGTTGTTGTCGACGTGGCCGAAGTCCGCGTAGTTCGGCGAGTACTCGTACTTGCCGCCGAACGGGATCGAGGTGACGATCAGCCCGAACGATGACTCTTCGACGTGCTGCCACTCCAGGACGGAATCGTTGAGCACGATGGTCCACGCGTCGCCGGTGAAGACCTCCCGCTTCACGCCCATAGCGCGGGCGAGCTCGGCGGACACGGCCGTCGCGTTCAGTCCGAACTCGCGGAGGATGTCGCTCATCGTGTCGGTGAGCGCGTCGTCCTCTCGCCACTTCGTAAGCAGGTTGTCGCGGACGTCGGTCTCGGTCTCGCCGTACAGCAGGTGCACGGTGCAGGGGCTCACCTGGCCGAAGCGGTGGATGCGGTGGATGGCCTGCACGGTCTGCTCGTATTTGTGCGTGACGCCGACGAACACGGCCGTGGAGCACTGCTGCAGGTTCAGACCACGGCCGAGCATCATCGGCTTCCCGATCAGCGCGTACGTGTCGCCGGCAAGCCAGCGGCGCAGCTCCTCCTCAACCTCGGCATCGGACTGGGCGCCGCGGATCGAGGAGAACGAGGCGACGTCGCGCATTGCGCCCTCCAGCGCGTCCTGTTCGTCGTTCAGGTCGCACCAGAGAATGATCTGCTGCACGCGAGCACCGGCACGTTGCGTGTCGAAGTGCTCGCGCACGATGGTCATGGTGTGGTCGATGCGCGCCTTGAGCGTGTGGCGCTTCTCGCGGGAGGACTCGACGGCTGACTTCGAGCCGCCGCGGACGAGGACGCCTTGCCCGTCGCGTTCCATCTGGTCGGACAGCAGCCCGACCTCGACCTCGTCCCAGATCACTTCGAGGGGCGGCAGCGCGTAGCCGTCGTCGGAGTAGCCGAGATCGGAGGGCCGCTGGATGAAGCACGCCCACGTGTTCAGCCACAGCATGAACTCGCGCACCTTGTGCGGGTGGATCTTGAGGTTGCCCGCTTTGGACGAGTCCCGCTTGAAGAACCGGGTGAGCGCCTGACCGGTGTCCATGATGCCCAGGAACCCGGCGTAGTGGATGAGCTCCTTGTGCCGGTTCGGTGCCGGCGTCGCGGTCGCGACGAACCGGAACGGGACGTCGGCGAACATGGGCAGGAACTTCTGGTAGGTCTCTGACCCGAACGAGCGCAGCACGGCGGCCTCGTCGAGCGACACGGCGACGAAATGGCCGGGGTTGATCTTGCCGTCGCGCACGGACTCGTAGTTCGTGACGTAGATGCCCGACCAGTCCGTCTCGATCTCGGCCGTCGACCGGATGAACCGAGCCTCTATGCCGAGCAGAGTGCGGGCGTCTTTGATGATGTCGAAACGGACGCCGAGCGGTGCAACGATGAGCGCCTTTCGAACATCGACGGTTCCGAGTGCACCGCGGCGGCCGTCCGGCCCGTGCTCGATGATCAGGCGCAGGATCTCCAGCTGCATGACGGACTTGCCGAGCCCGTAGCGGGCGAAGATCGCGCGACGGCCGCCGGCGACAGCCCACTTCACGATGTCGCGTTGGTGCGGTTTGAACTGCGGGTGTCCGGGCTGGAAGATCGGCGACAGGTCCGCGTCCGCGACCTTGAATCCGAACGCACGGTCGAACGCGACCTTCTCGCGCAGGAAGTCCTCGTACGTGAGCGTGCCATCGTTGCCGGTGTTCAGCGTCAGCAGCGCGGTCACTCGGTCACCTCGGTGATGGTCACGACGTGCATGCGTCGGTACTGGGCGTCAGCGCGGCATCGTCGGCAGTGCCGCCTACCCTGATGCTCATACGTGTTCTCGGGCGTGAACTCGTGACCGCGCTTGCAGTGCGTCTGACGGTGGGTAGCTCTCCAGTGGGTGCCGTGGTTGACCTGATCGCGGATGTTTTCGGATCGCGTTCCCCACCGAAGATTCGACGCCGCGTTGTTGGTCTTGTCGCCGTCGAGATGCCTGACCTCTTGATCGATCTTGGGAGTTCCGCAGAACGCTTCTGCGACGAGCCTGTGAACGTACCGATGTGCACCATGGACGCCCACGGAAAGGTATCCGTGTCCGTTGTCCGTTGGGCGCAGGATGAGGCCGTGCGGACCTCGTATGCGACCTTGGTCACTTACCTCGTATCCGGATGAGTCGGCGATGCGCGCCCACGTCTCAGTCATGGGAGCCCTCAATCGGAGTGATCGAAACGACGAAGTGCGGTCGGATGCCGCGGATGTACCGGATCGTGGCCCCCGGCTTGAGCATGTGGTCCGGGTCGTCGTCATCTACCAGGTGCGCACTCACACCCTTGTCTGCGCCGATGCCGTCGTAGATCGCTTTCAGGAACGGTGCGAGGTTGTCGGTGTCGCGGCGTCTGCGGTCGCCGACGAACCATTCGACGTCGACGCGGATCTTGTCGCGCACACCCAAGCGCAGGGCGCGAACGCGAACCATGACTTCTTGGCGAATATCCGCGACCGCGCCAGCCTTCACACGCCAATGCGTGCGGTCGTTCGCGGAGAGTCCCTTGGGCGGTTTCGGGTAGTCGAGGATGAACGTCCAGTCGCTCGTCGCAGCGGGGATCGTGGTGATCGTTTCGGTGACAGGGTTCGGTTGTGGAGAATTGACGAGCACAGTCGTTCCTTCTTGACAGGTCGGTTCGGTGGTGTGAGGGGGATCAGCGGGCCGGAATCCTGCTGATCCCCCGGCTTGTTACGGTCGCCCCATAAACACCGGCACGTCGCCGATGCCCTGGTGCACGACGGTCTCCGTCTTCGTGGCCGAGTCCTTGTCGGTGCGGCCTTCGCGGATCTCGGTGACGATGTCGGCGAACGCGGCCTCGAGGATGTTCTCGGGTCGTTGCAGCGCGTATCCGAGTCGGAGACCGTTCGATCCCATGCGGTATCGGAGGGACGCCCACACGGAGTAGATCGGGCCGCCGATGTACGGGCGCAGGCCGAGGCGGATCTCCTTGGGCAGCTTCACGTCGCCCTTGGTGCCCTTCTTCGCACCGACGGTCTCCGTGTACTGGAACTGGACCTCGCCGGAGTCGAGACGGACGGAGGATCCGAACTCCACGTTCTTCGTCGCCTCGAACTTCGTCGCCAACTCGATCAGCGTCGCGTGGTCCGGCTCGATCACGTCCAATGCCCGATCCTCGATGAACTCCGCGAACTCCTGCTGATCCATCCACGACGCGGACACCTGGCCGAGGTCACGTGCGACCCACGCCTTCCACGCCTTGGTGTGTTCGAGCGACAGGGTGAGGCGGTGCTTCTGCCAGCCCGGGTCACCGTCGGTGCCGTTGTGCGAGTCGATCACCGCGACGACGGACGAGTTCGGGGTGTCGGCGTAGACCTCCGTGCCAGGCAGCCTGTGCCGGTTCACGTAGCCGACGAACGACACCGCATCCGTGACCGTGCGGTGCGCCGCCGTGTGGCGGGGTACCGCGAAGTAGTCGTCCGTATCGACGACACGGATGCTGCCGTTCTCGTCGGCGACCGAATACACCTGCCCTGCAAGGAGTTCCACCGGCACGGCGGCCTGTCGTGCGATCTGGGCGACCGCCTCCGCCTCGGTCTCGATCGTGGTGTCGCTCATGCGTTCGGTACCTCCTTGATCTCACCGGTCCGCGGATCGACGCCGCCGGCATCCCTGATGTCCTCGTCGAACAGCGGCATCGCGGTCGGGTCGGTGCGCTGCAGCCGGTTCCCGTCTCCGATGTACGCGATCGACCCTTCACGGTTCTTCTCCGGCAGCTTGGTCTGGATCTTGTCGTTGATCAGGACCGCCGTGTTGCCGCCATCGAGCGGCTTCACATCGAATCTCACGGTGAGCGTGCCGGCCTTCCCGGTCGTTTTCACCGCCTCGATCAGTCGCACGAGTCCCTCGGCGAGCTCGACATCGGTCCGGGGACGGATCGACGCGAGCACGGCCGCGAAACTGTCGCGCTCAGGCTTCTTCTCAGCCATCGGTTTCCTTTCTTTGGGGTGGTTTAGAGGCGTTTGTTGATGGATTCGAGACCGATCTGACGGTCTTTGAGCGCCTGCTGCATCTCTTCCGCGTACCGCAGTTGCTCTTTCGCGAGGTTCACGTCCAGAAGCTCCTGCGTGGTCTTCGCGATCGCGTACTGGCGTGCAAGCACCGCACCCGACTTCGCGTGCATGACCATGAAGTCGGCGAACGCTTTCTGGTACGCCTCCTCCGCGCGGTGCCGTTTCTCGTACAGGAACGTGATGACCCGGCCGACGTGCGCGGACAGTTGGGTGGCGTCGTCGATCATCGACGCGACCTCGCCAGGGCCGAGAGGGTTGCCGTACAGGCCGGGCGGGACGTTCAGCATGGCGTCGACTTCGGCTTGCGCGGCGGGTTCGATCAGTTCACCGGTGGATCTGTTGACGATGTCGGTCACGCTTCGACCAACCGTCCGCCACGCAGCGTGTAGAACGTGTCCGCCTTGACGGCCTCCCCGTCGACCAGCACGGCTTGCACGCCGAGGATCCGCCAGTTGTCGTCCCGTTCCGTGAGCACAAGCCAGCAACCGACCGCACCCTTCGCGGCACCCTGACCGAGCACGGCTGCGATCGATCCTTCATCAGCGACGGATGCCCGAACGTGCGCGTAGTACCCGGTCGTCGCAGCGTTCGCGTAGCGCCCGGTCGTCGCAGCGTTCGCGGAGTCCCCGGTCGTCGCCGCGTGCGCGTAGTCCCCGGTCGTCGCAGCGTTCGCGTAGCGCCCGGTCGTCGCCGC